>Ga0074197_1001471_pt1 | contig 19958 bp, 22 predicted proteins | sample EPASupsiteSAE305_FD_64526 | JGI IMG/M metagenome (GOLD analysis project Ga0074197, IMG submission 64526) | Bioremediated contaminated groundwater microbial communities from EPA Superfund site, New Mexico - SAE3-05 reassembly with SPADES | ecosystem: Environmental > Aquatic > Deep subsurface >...
GAAGAATATGCTCACGAGTTTTTTGCATCGGACCATCAGCTGCTGAAACAACTAAAATAGCACCGTCCATTTGTGCAGCACCGGTAATCATGTTTTTAACATAATCCGCGTGACCCGGGCAGTCTACGTGTGCATAGTGACGATTATTTGTTTCGTACTCTACGTGTGATGTAGCAATTGTAATACCACGCTCACGCTCTTCAGGAGCATTATCAATTTGATCATAATCCATCATCTTTGCACCGTTAGTTACTGCTAATACCGCAGTAATTGCAGCTGTTAATGTTGTTTTACCATGGTCTACGTGACCGATAGTACCAATGTTTACGTGCGGTTTATTACGCGAAAACTTTTCTTTTGCCATAGTGTCCTCCGACTTAATTTGTGAATAGAGATGGAATTGTACCCAAAAATTATTCAATTATTGCTTAATTTTGCCTATAACTTACTAAATGGAGCTCACGAGCGGATTTGAACCGCCGACCTCTTCCTTACCAAGGAAGTGCTCTACCCCTGAGCCACGAGAGCAAAGTTAAGGTATAAAAAAGCATAACAAGCAATAATTGCATAATTTTTTAAATATTTTAAATACTAGATTTGATTTTGTGTAGACAGCTCTATAGATATTATATAAAATATATATAGTCATAGTATGAAGTAGGTTGAATTTGTACTTCAGCTTCCAGAATGTTCAATGGAGCGGGTGAAGGGACTCGAACCCTCGACCCTCAGCTTGGAAGGCTGACGCTCTAGCCAACTGAGCTACGCCCGCATGTGCCATTGATGGTGGTGAGTGGTGGATTCGAACCACCGAACCCGTAGGGAGCGGATTTACAGTCCGCCGTCGTTGGCCACTTGACTAACTCACCATATAATCTGGTCTAACACTGTTTCTAATATTCAAAATTCAATGGTGCCGGCACGAGGATTTGAACCCCGGGCCTGCTGATTACAAATCAGCTGCTCTAGCCAACTGAGCTATGCCGGCATCGAATTTGAGCCAGAATTATAGTGCAATATATTTTCAATGTCAAGAGTTTTTTACTAAAAATATATAATATTTAACTCTTTATGTAAAAAAGGCTATCATTTGTTTATTTTTCCATATTATAAAGGTTGTTTTTTATGTTAAAAATACTATTTTCACCTGCCGAGAGCAAAAAAAATGGTGGCGAAGAGAAAAAAAAAGAGCTCTTTGGTTCTAATAATGCAAGAGAAGGTATTCTTAGTGAGTATAACAATATCATAAAAAGCAGAGATGAGAACAAAATAAAAGAACTTTTTGGATTTAAAAAATTCAGCGACTGCGAGTCATACATAAATGATGTTTTTAACTCACCACTTATGTGTGCGATTGAGAGATATGACGGAGTCGCTTATGAGTATCTTGATTTTTATTCACTTAATGAAAAAGAAAAAGAGTACACAAAAGCAAATACTATAATATTTTCAAATCTTTACGGTCCTATACTCGGTGGTGATTCAATAGCAAATTATAAAATCCTACAAGGAAACAACATCGGTATATTTGCACCGGATAAGTTTTATAAAGATAGATTTTCATATCAACTAGATTTATACCTTGCAAATAGTGAAATTTTAGATCTTCGTGCGGGTTATTACGACAAGTTTTATGAAATTAAAAAACCATACACTTCTCTGAAATTTTTAAAAGACGGCAAAGTTGTAAGTCATTGGGCAAAAGCATATAGAGGTTTAATATTGAGAGCCGCTGCAAAAAACGACATAAACTCAATAAAAGAGTTTACGGCTCTAGAGATAGAAGGTTTGAGTGTAGCAGAAATTATAATTATAAAAAACAAAACAGAGATTATTTACAATATTACGCACTAAAAAGCTGATTTATAATTTTATTTGTCTTAGCCTCAGCGCGTTGGCAATTACCGAAACTGAACTAAAACTCATTGCAGCCGCAGCAATCATCGGTGAGAGCAGTATCCCAAAAAACGGGTAGAGCAATCCTGCAGCAATAGGAATTCCCGCCGAGTTATAGAAAAACGCAAAAAATAGATTTTGTCTAATATTTTGCATTGTTGCTCTACTTAACACTCTAGCTTTAACAATACCTCGCAAATCACCTCTTACCAAAGTGACTCCTGCACTCTCCATTGCAATATCCGTGCCTGTTCCCATTGCGATACCGACATGAGCTTGTGCAAGCGCGGGAGCATCATTAATTCCATCGCCCGCCATGGCAACAATGTGTCCTTGCGCTTGAAGCTTTTTAATAACCTCCGTTTTTTGCGCAGGCAATACTTCGGCATAAACCTCATCGATACCTAATTTTCTTGCAACAACTTCTGCCGTGGCACGATTATCGCCTGTGAGCATAACAACTCTTATGCCTTCTGTATGCAAATCATTAATAGCTTTTGCGGCAGACTCTTTAAGAGGATCGGTAACGGCAATAAAGCCTGCAGCTTTTAAATCAATAGCAACCAACATAACAATTTTGCCGTCATTTCGTTCTATATCAGCTTGGCGTGACAACTCTGCCGTATCTATATTTAAACTATCCAATAGTTTTATATTGCCCACCGCAACTGTTTGCCCATCGACTCTGCCGGTTATTCCCATTCCGCTTATATACTCAAAATTATCGGCTTTTACCAATTCAATGCTTCTATCTTTAGCTCCGTTTACAATGGCATCCGCCAATGAATGTTCACTAGCTCTCTCCAAACTTGCCGCTAATCGTAACACTTCACTTTCACTAAATCCATCTTCTGCATATACGGCAACGAGTTTAGGTTTTCCTTCTGTAAGCGTACCCGTTTTATCCACTACCAAAGTATCGACCTTTTCCATAACTTCCAATGCTTCGGCATTTTTAATTAACACTCCCGCCGTAGCACCGGATCCTGTTCCTACCATAATAGAAATAGGCGTTGCAAGACCCAAAGCACATGGACATGCAATAATTAAAACCGAAATAGCACTAACAACGGCATAAGCCAAAGATGGTTCAGGTCCAAATATCCACCAGAGCACAAATGTAATTAGTGCAATAACAACTACGGCCGGAACAAAATAACCGGCTACGCTGTCAGCCAATTTTTGTATAGGCGCACGGGAGCGTTGCGCATGCAAAACCATTTCTATGATTTGTGAGAGCAGAGTATCTGCACCGATTTTTTCTGCTCTCATAAGTAAGCTGCCGTTTAAGTTAACCGTAGCACCTATGAGTTTATCGCCTGCAGATTTAGAAACGGCTATCGGCTCACCGGTAACCATTGATTCATCCACATTACTTTTACCCTCTATGACTATGCCGTCTACAGGTATTTTCTCACCGGGGCGAACACGCAAAACATCTCCGACTTCTACATTCTCTATAAGAATATCTTCTTCACTCCCGTCATTTCGGATAATGCGTGCTTCCTTTGGAGCAAGACCTAATAAAAGTTTAATAGCGGCATTAGTCCGTGAACGAGCACGAAGTTCTAGCACCTGCCCCAAAAGCACAAGAGCGGTAATTACTGCCGCTACTTCAAAGTAGACATCAACCAAACCATCTTTCATCTGCATCATAGGCGGAAAAATCTGTGGCACAAGCAGCGCCGCTATACTATATAACCAAGCAACTAAAACACCGAGTGCAATAAGCGTAAACATATTTAAGTTCATAGTACGCACTGATTTAAAACCTCGAACAAAGAATGGCCAACCGCCCCATAAAACAACCGGTGTAGCCAATAAAAATTCTATTCTTTGAACCATTTTTATACTTAGTCCATCCGGCAATAAAGCAGGTAGTAAATCAGCAATCATCGCTAAAACAAATACGGCAATAGTAAAAACTGCACTTATCCAAAAACGACGGCTCATATCTGTAAGTTCTTCATTTTTTTCTTCGATTTTTACTACGACAGGCTCTAGCGCCATACCGCATTTAGGACAAGAACCGGGATGGTTTTGGATTATTTCAGGGTGCATAGGACATGTGTAATCAGTTGATTGGTTATCTGTTTTATGAGTTGAGTCAGTCTCTTTATTTAGATATTTTTCAGGATGTTGTTTAAACTTTACAAGACAGTGTTCACTGCAAAAGAGATAATTATCTTCCATATAACGGTATGCATATTTAGAATCATTAGAAACGGTCATACCGCAAACAGGGTCTTTGGCTTGCTTAGGTTTTGTACTTAAATTCATATTCATAACACTACCGCCCTTATTTGATAGAATAGTTACTAAATATTGTCTCTCTCTTCTACATCTTTAAAATTAGATCTTCTCTCTTCCAGCTCTTTTCTATATGTAAGATAATCACCGAAATCAAAAAATTTATCATATCTCGAATGCATATCTATTTGCGGTTTTGAATGTTTTATGGGACACCAAAACTGCTCACTTCTTGCAGCTATCTCTCTTGTGTATCCTATTACACCGTTAAAGTATTCACAATAGAGACAATTTATCTTCTCAACTCTATCGAGATAAAAAAGATTGTACCTGTCAATGACGACATAATCTTTTCTTTTAACTTTGGGTATTTTATATATCGGAAAACAGACGCTTTGATAAATAGTAACGAAAATATCGGCAAGAAAGGCAGGAATCATCATAGACCAGATAAAAGGAATCGTAAAAATTGCCAAAACGGGAAAAGAGGAGAGATACTTTATAGAACTTATTACTCTTGATTTACCCTCTTTTATAACGCTCTCTTCAAACTTTATCTTTTTGTCTTCAAGTGTGTAAAAAAACTCGTCCTGCTTTTTTCTCAGCTCTATCATAAGCTCATCTTCAAGAGCTCTTATCTGCGCCGCAATTTCTTCAATTCTGTTATCCATAAAATCTCCTTTTCTCTTTGTCAGAGTATAACACTATTTTCTCAATTTGACTAATATAGTCTTCCTTAAGCTTGTTTAATATTTAAAATAGACTATTAATTGTCAAGCGAACTTTAAAATTTGGCAGTTAAATTTAAAAAATAGTGTAAAATTATACTAATACAAATAAAAGGTTGATTTTGGAAGATTCTCAAGAGTACAAAAATAAAAAAGCATATTTTGAAAAAATAATCACGCTATACGGCAGAAATGTCGTTATAGAAGTTTTACAAGACAACATGATAGATATTCATAAACTTCATCTCTCAAACTCCAACAAAATTGACGGTGCAGTGGAAATCATCTTGTCACTCGCTAAAAAAAGAGGCGTTGAAGTAACTTACCACGATAAAAATGCGCTTAGCAGAATCTCCAAAAATGCAAAACAAGACCAAGGCGTTGCCATTGATATCATTGCGAACTCTTACCAAAATGCAAATACGATAAAAAACTTAAAAAGTTTTAAACTTCTGGCGCTTGATGGGATTCAAAATCCCCAAAATCTTGGAATGATTATCCGTTCATGCGCAGCAGGATATGTTGATGGCATAATTCTCCCTAAAAAAAATAGCGCGAAAATCTCTCCGCTTGTCATAAAAGCAAGTGCGGGAACACTGTTCAAACTTCCGATATACTACTGCAACACTCTTGATGAAGTTTTAAAAGAGTTAAAAGAGACAAAAATCTATCTGCTCTCTTCACATGCTAAAAATAGCATCTACGATATAAAAAAAAGTGATAAATCTATATTTGTTCTTGGAAACGAGAGTGATGGGGTCTCAAAAGAGATTGAAAAACTTTGTAACGATTCGCTATCTATCCCGATGAACAGAGGTGTAGAATCGCTTAATGTTGCGGTTACCGCTTCGCTTATCGCCTTTATGAAATCTTAGCAAAGGTTTGAAGTGTCGCATATATACCGATTAAATCTTTATCTTCCAATTATTATAACTGTTCTTCTGATGTCGCTCTTTACCGTATTTGCCATCATCTATGTTCAGGAAGATTCTATTCATAAAAGCAAAAAGAACACTCATGAATTATTTGCAAAATATTTAAATGAAAAAGTTGATAGCGAAGCCGCCATTCTCGGTGAATATCTAAATTTTATTCAAGATATGGACGATGTAACTCAAGAGTTTAAAGCGTTAGATAAACAAGGACTCAATAATTCTATAAAAGCGATATACGACCGCTTAAATAAAAATGTCAATCTTACTCATATATATTTTATTAAAACCGACGGCACCGTTTTACTTAGAGTGCATGACTACGAAAAAGATTCAGATATTATCGACAGAACAACTTTCAAAAATGCCCAAAAGTCACAATCTATCTATTATGGTTTAGAATTCGGACCGAAAAAAAACTACACGCTAAGAGTTGTAAAGCCATGGTATGTTGATGGAAAACTTATCGGTTATTTGGAGTTGGGAAAAGAGATTGATAAAGTAGTAAACGATCTTTCAGAATTTTTAAAAACGCATATCTACATGGCAGTTAAAAAAGAAGTTTATAAAAATATCACAGCACTCGAAAAGGAACAGCTAAAGCAAAAAATAGAAACCAGTGAACACTATATTGCCTATAATACATTTACGGTTCCCCATCAGATGGAATTAATTTTAAATCATAGTATCAATTTTGAGGACATTGAACTTAAAGAGCACGAGTACTTTGTTTCAAAAAGTAAACTCTCGGATGTATCGGGCAAAGAGCTTGGATATTTTGTCTTTTTAAGCGATGTATCCCTAGAGCATACCATTATGTATCATTCGGCAAGACTATTGGCAATCATTCTTACTGTAATCTCTTCTATTATAATTATAGGCGCCTATGTTCTGATTCAAAAAAGAGAAAGAAGCATTCACCTCCTAACTGCAGAGCTTAAGAATCAAAAAGAGGAGTTATCCCATTTTAATGCTAAACTACAAAAACTCTTTGATTTGCAAAAAAATATAGTTGTTATATCCAATAAGAAAAAACTTGTAATGGCTAATCAAGCAATGTATGATTTTTTTGGCTTTGATAATATAGAGAGCTTTTTTAAACACCATACATGTATTTGCGACAAATTTGTTAATAACGACGAATTTTTTCATCTAGGAAAGGTGCCTAAAGGTCAAAATTGGGTAAAAGCAATTATGAATCTCTCCGGCGATAAGCGTATTGTGGCTATGCTTGATAGCAATATGGAATCACACGCTTTTAGCGTCTCTGCAAATGAGTTTGAAGAAGGAAGCTATATTGTCTCTTTTACTGATATCAGTCATACGATTATAGAACATAAAAAACTTCAGCTAAAAATTACTCACGATAAATTGACAAATGCGTTAAATAGGGAGTTCTTTGACAATAACATTAATCTAATCATACAAGAAGTCAAGCCGCATAAACTTGGAGTAATTATCTGTGATATTGATTATTTCAAAGATGTTAATGATACTTATGGGCATAATCGCGGTGATATTGTTTTAAAAGATATTGTCAATATAATTAACAACTCGATACGCCAAGAAGATTACCTGATTCGTTGGGGCGGTGAAGAGTTTATCATACTTATGAAAATTGATACACTTGGGTCACTTAAAAAACGAGTTGAATATATACGCAAACAGATTGAGAAACAATATTTTGAAGAAATAACCAATATCACTGCTAGTTTTGGCGGTACTATTTATCAAAAAAACGAAAAAATCGTCCAATGTATAGAACGAGCCGACAAAGCGCTCTATGAGGCAAAACAAAACGGTAGAAATCAGGTTCAAATAGTATAAAGTTATTTCAACATAATATCATAAGGGCGTTTTATCTCCCTTATAACCTCATCCACACTCATGTGGCGTGATTTTCTTAAAAACTCTTTGCCGCCTAAAAAAACCAAAACACTCGGGATGGCAAAAACACTAAAATTTGCCGCGATTTCTTGCTCTATCGAGGTATCGACAATCACGATTTTAAACTCTTTAAAGTTATTCTCAATTGCTTCTAAAAGCTTAGGTTTTAGCGCATGGCAAACATTGCAAGTCGGAGCTGAAAAGTAGAGCATCACGGCTAAACTTTCTTCTACTGTTTTATTTATATCTTCTATGGTTTGCATATATAAGCACCTTTTTTTGGTGTGAAATTATACACTATCTGTTATAATCTCCTCATGAGTTCAATAATATTTTCAATCTTAGGTATTTATATATTTATAGTTGTCGGTTTCGTTGCAAAAATGAGCTTTAAAGAGGCGATTGACGACAAAACTATAACACTTATAAATGTCTACTTTTTACAAGTTTTTCTAACATTTTGGGGACTTTTAATTCGTCCCGTTGATGCAACTCTGCTTTTTGCACCATCCATATATCTCTTTATATCTGTTTTAGTTTTGATTATCTCTGCAATTGTGGCAAAAAAACTTTTTAGTGACCAAAAAGAGTACTCTATCGCAACGGTTGCGGCTATAATCGGAAACACCGGAAACCTTGGAATACCGCTAAATATCGCCATATTTGGTGAAGAGTCTATTCCATATACAACCGTTATAAATCTTATGAATGTATTTATAGTTTATACCATAGGAGTTTACTACTACTCAAGAGGTAGTTTTGATGCTAAAACATCATTTAAAAATATAGTAAAACTTCCTATACTTTGGGCGGCGGCAGTAGCTATAATTTTAAGTATTTACGGCTATAAACCAAGCGAAGAGATTATGAAAACACTTATGATGGGAGCTTATGCATCTATAACCATGCAACTGCTTCTCTTTGGTATATATCTCTACGGCACAAAAATAAATGAGATAAGCAAAACTTTAACTTTGTGGGTTATGGGTATAAAATTTATCTTTTTACCAAGTGTTGCATTTTTGATTCTTTATAATATTGAACTTGATTCCATGATAAAAGGGATAATTTTTATAGAGATTTTAGTACCACTTGCAATAGCAAATGTTAATCTTGCTTCACTTTATGACAGCAAACCTAAAGTTGTCACCGCACTTGTTTTTATCTCATCTATTATCTTTTTAGGTGCGATTTTTGTCGGTGCTAATGTTTTAACATATCTATAAAAAACACTCAAATGAACAAAATATATAACATCTATAAAATTTTGTACGAAACCTACGGAGCGCAAGGTTGGTGGCCGATAACAGGATACGGATATCATAAGCTAAATTACGATTTTCCAAGAAAGAGTGATGAAATATTTGAAGTCTGTTTAGGCTCAATCCTAACTCAAAACACAACATTTGCTTCAGTAGTAAAATCTCTTGAGAACCTATATGCAAAAAACGCCATAAATGCCAATGCGATTGAATCTATGAATATAGAAGAGCTAAAAGAAGCCATTAAAGCATCAGGTTACTTCAATCAAAAAACCAGATATATTTTAGAGTTCATAAAATTTTATAAAAATCTTGGCGGTACTACTCCAACGAGAGAAGCGCTCTTAAATATTGTAGGGATTGGGGAAGAGACTGCCGACTCTATGCTTTTATATGGATACAACAGACAAGAGTTTAAAGTGGATGCCTATACCAAAAGGTTGCTTCTTGCTCTTGGATTTGTAGATGAAAAAGCTAAATACGGCGACATAAAATCTCTTATGCAAAACTCTCTAAAAGAGTGCATAAAAGACGAGAAAGAACTTATTAGAACCTACCAAGAGTTTCACGCCCTCATAGTAGCTCACGGTAAAGTATTTTACTCTAAAAAGCCGTACGGTGTCGGATGTTTTTTAAAAAAAGAAATTTTAGACATCTCTAATAAAAACGGTTGACTACTTTTTCTTACAATCGCTAGTTTTAATATTTTTTTTGTTTTTTTCTAAAAAGCCTTCACCGAACCCTTTTACCTCTTTTAGCTCTTCAATATTTTTAAAGCAACTGTGCTTTTTTCTATACTCTAAGATTGCATCCGCTTTTACTTCGCCGATACCGCTAATGCTCATAAGCTCATTTTTACCGGCTCTATTAATATCAACAGCGCCAAAACAGAGAGTAACCCCAATAATCAATAATAAGAATAACTTCACTTAAGTTCCTTTTTAACTAAAATTGTTAAATTGTACTTATTTTAGAATAAAAATAATATTAAAAAATTAAATGAGGGTTAGTGCGAGCCTCCAAAAGAGGCGCGCAATCTATATTTATTCAGAGGATTAAATGATTTTTGCTAAAACAGCCTCAACAGAGAAACCAAATTTTGCAAAAAGCTTATCAGCCGGAGCCGAAGCACCAAATGTGTCCATACCGATTACTTCATCGGCAAATCTGTACCACTCTAAAGCTCTTGCCGCTTCGATAGCCACTTTTTTAGTTTGAGGATTTATTATTGAATCTATATAAGATTTTTCTTGCTCAATGAAGAGGTCATAGCACGGAACAGAAACTACATTTACATCTACGCCTTTTGCATTTAGTGCATCTTTTACTTTAAGAGCAAGCTCTACTTCGCTGCCGCTTGCCATAAGAGTTATAGTTGCATTTTCATCACTTGCTAGTAAGTATCCGCCTTGTGATGCACGACCTTTAATTGCAGTTGGAAGCACTGAGAGATTTTGTCTTGAGCATACAAACGCAGATGGAGATTTTTTCATACCAAGCGCTGTTTTCCATGCCTCAATATTTTCAGCACCGTCAGCCGGTCTCCAAACATAGAAGTTCGGCAATGCACGAAATTGGCTTAGGTGTTCGATTGGCTGATGAGTCGGTCCATCTTCACCAACACCTATACTATCGTGAGTCCAGATAAAGAATTGTTGAATTCCGGTCAGAGCCGCAATTCTAGCAGCCGGTTTTAGGTAGTCTGAAAATACAAAAAATGTAGCTGAAAACGGCATAAGCGGTCCGTAAAGAGCCATCGCATTTACGATAGATGCCATTGCATGTTCGCGGATTCCAAAGTAGATATTTCTACCTTTTGGATAAACGCCCATATCTACAAGTTCAGTTTTATTTGATGGGCTAAGGTCTGCCGAGCCACCTAAGAAGCTAGGAATAGCTCTGGCAATTGCATTTAAGATTTTTCCGTTTGTATTTCTTGTTGCATCAGCTTTATCAAAAGAGGGCCACTGTATACGAGAAAAATCAGGATTTTGCAGAGCTGCTAAAGCCTCATTTTGCTCCATAAGCGGAAGAGTTTTAAGGCTATGAATCCACTCTCGTTCAAGTAAATCACCTTTTTCTATCGCACATCTAAAACGAGCCATCACATCTTCATCTACATGAAAACATTTTGTCGCATCAAATCCACAAGCACTTTTTGCCTCTGCGATTACATCGTTGCCAAGCGGAGCGCCGTGAGAGTGGTGAGAACCTTCAAGCTTACCTGCACCTTTTGCAATAGTCGTATTTGCAATGATAATAGTCGGCTTAGAGTTAGATTTTGCAGTAGTAATCACGCTGTCAATCTCATCAAAGTTATGCCCGTCACACTCCAAAACATCCCATCCCTGAGACTCAAAGCGAAGGCGAATATTTTCACTTATACTCAAACTCGTTGAGCCCTCAATAGTAATGCGATTAGAGTCGTAAATAAGTATTAAATTATCAAGTTTATTGTGTCCTGCTATTGAACAAGCTTCATAACTTACACCCTCTTCCAAATCTCCGTCACCGCATAAACAGTAAACATTGTGATTAATAAGTTCTGCCGTTTGGGAATTAACTTGAGCACCGACAAATTTTGAAGCCATTGCAAAACCGACTGCATTTGCCACACCTTGTCCAAGCGGTCCCGTTGTTATCTCAATACCAGCAGTATGTCCAAATTCAGGGTGCCCAGGAGTTTTAGAATCTAATTGACGAAAGTTTTTCAAGTCATCAATACTCAATCCGTATCCCCAAAGATAGTAAAGCGAATAGATAAGTCCCGTTGCATGCCCACCTGAAAAAACCAATCTATCGCGATTTAGCCAAGACGGGTTTTTAGGATTATGGTTTAGATGTTCGCTTAAAACAACAGCAATGTCTGAGAGCCCCATCGGTGCACCGGGATGTCCTGAGTTTGCTCCCTGAACCATATCCGCCGCTAAAAATCTTATACTGTTTGCCATTTTTTTACGCATTACATTACTCATATCATTAGTTCCTTAATTTTATTTATAAATCTTTGTGTCTGTTTATATATTGCGTAAGAAGCGGTGAGAGCTCATTTTTTAGCTTCTCATCAAAACTCTCTAGCTCTTTTGTGAGCATTTCTGCCAACTCATTTGCTTCTCTTAACGCTTCATTAAGTCCAAGAAGCGTTACAAAACTATTTTTCGCTTCATCATTATTTGTGAGTTTTCCTGCTACTTCACTGCTCTGAGTAACATCTAAAATATCATCTTGAATCTGAAATAAAAGTCCAAGTTTAATACCAAACTCATATAACTTTTCGCCCAATTTTTCTTGTCCGACGATAATTGCACCCATCTTAAGTGAAGCAGCAATCAATTTTGCAGTTTTATTTGTATGTAAAACTCTCACATCTTCTATACTAAGTGGCTTATTCTCAAAATAACAATCAATTGCCTGACCCAAAACCATACCGTTTAATCCACCGTTAGTTGCCAACTCTCTAATTAACTCAACTCTTGTATAGTCTGAAAATGGTGCGTTGCTTAAAACTTCAAAAGAGTATGTATTTAGTGCGTCACCCACCAAAATTGCAGTTACCTCATCAAAAACAACATGCAGAGTCGGTTCTCCGCGACGAAGAGGAGAGTTATCCATGGCAGGCAGATCATCATGAATCAACGAGTAAGTGTGCAAAAGCTCCATAGCATATGCAGCGTGATACGCTCCATCAAGCAGAAGCGGATTATACGCTTTTACAACACCGAGCATAAGTGCAGGACGAAATCTTTTTCCACCTGCAAGAAGCATCTTTTGTAATGCTGTTTCATATGTTGGATGAATACTTTTTGATTTTGGTAAGTGATTTAGTAAAAAGTTCTCAAAGTTTTGCATGCGGAATTTTATCTAATTAAGTTTCATAAAAAACTGAAATTTTTCTCTTTCAAAAAGAAGATTTACCGATTTTTTACTACTATCTACTATCTCAGATATATCTTGTTCATTTTTAACATTTCTCGTATTAATCTGAAGAAGTTTGTCGCCGATTTTAAGACCGTAATGCTCAGCATTTTTTTCAATTTTTGTTATAGTCAAATTTTTATCAAACGATATTCCTAAAAATTCTAAATATGTATCGCTTAAAAAACCTCCACCTTTCTTATTTTGGCTTATAACACTCAAAACTACTGTTTCGCTGCCTCTTTTTATCTTTACACTATGAGTAGAGCCTATTTGACTAAAAAGCATATCTCTCATAAATGTTGCACTGTTTTTTACTTTTTTACCGTCCAACTCCAAAATAATGTCATCTTTCTTAAATGGATTATCTTTTGCAAACGGATTAGCACTGCTAACTACTACTAGAGAGCCGACCTCTTTTACTTTTATCCCAAAATCCGTATAGGAAACAGTTTTTGTCTTTAAAAATCTATCTATATACTCTTTTTCAATAATTCCCAGCGGAGTAACAATCCCCTCTAAAGCGCAACAGCTGTTTAATAATAAACTTGGGGTGGAGAGTTGTTCGCTAAATGTTGCAAAACTCTCTAATCCGACCTGTTTTTTTACAATTTTTCCCTCAACGACTCTACTATTGTCAACACCGAGCGTTCCCATACTAAGATTCATATTTATTCTAAACGGATACTTGAATTTTTTTGTATCTTCTACAAGATATAGTGAGAGGTAAGGGTCATGCTTAATAATTTTTGCATTTGGCGTAGTTGTTGAGAAGATTAATCTTTGATTATTTTGGACAGGAATTTGGAGAGTTTGATTTAGGATTGCTTCTGAGTCTATAGTTTTATGCTTGCAAGACTCAAAATCACCCTCGCATGCATATAAATTTAAAAAAAGAAAGTTTAGAGCTAAAAATAGCCTAAACACCTAGTTACTCCCGAAGGGGCTAATACCGCCGAGCATACCCAAAGCACTGCTTTGTCTATTAGTCTCCACCATTTTATTGGCGTCATTAATAGCGCCGATTAACAAAATCTGAAGTGAATCTTTATCGCTAAGGAGTGAGTTGTCAATATTGATATCGATAACTTCTCCTTTGCCGTTTATAACAACCTCGACTAAACCGCCGCCGCTTTTTACACTAAAAGTTTTAGACTCTAGCTCAACTTGAAGTTTTTTAGCATTTTCTTGCATTCCTTCAAGCATTTTACTCATGTCGCCTAAATTTCCAAACATTTTAGATGCTCTCTAAAATTTCTTCGATATCGTTGTTTTCATCTACTAAAACAACTTTCGGTTTATAAGATAGCAAATCTTCTTCATCATAAGTAGCGTATGCAACTATAATGATTTTATCGCCTTTGTGAACTTTTCTAGCAGCTGCACCGTTTAGGCAGATATCTCTTTTACCGCGTTCACCCAAAATAACATAAGTTGAAAATCTCTCACCGTTATTTATATTTAAAATCTCTACTTTTTGTCCAACTCTCATCTTTGAAGCTTCCATAAGTTCTTCATCTATTGTAATAGAGCCAACATAATTTAAGTTAGCATCAGTTACCGTAGCACGATGAATTTTGCTGTACAACATCTCTATTGTCATTTTTACATTCCCATCTGTTTTTTCATCTCACATGGAGAGATTGGATTATCCCACATGTCAGCGCTTATTAAATACTCTTCTACAACTTTTCCGCCGATTAAATGCTCTTCGATTATTCTATCTATCTTCTCTTTTGTAAGAGCAGCATACATAAAATGTCCCGGTTCAACAAGCATCACAGGACCCGCTAAACAACGGTTAAGGCATGATGTACGAATCGGCTGAATAGTACCCATTACGCCCTCTTTCATCAGCTTTTGCGCCAAGTGTTGAAAAAGATCCTGTGTTTGAGGCGTAACACATGAAGGTTTTGGCATACCCGGAGGAGCCGATTGTTCACATTTGAATATATAAAATGCCGGTTGAGGAATTCCCATAAAAAGCATCCTTTTTAAAATTTTTGGAATTATATCAAAAAATAGCATTATAAATAATAATGCACATCAAGAAGTTTTTAATTTAATTACTTTTTAATACTTCCAGTTTTTAACAACTCTCTTACGACTTCTCTATCGTCAAAAGGAAATTTCTCATCATAGATTATTTGATATGTTTCATCACCTTTTCCGAGTATTACGACAACCTGAGACTCTTCTTGATCACGCAGCGCTGTCTCTATGGCTTTTCTTCTATTTAACTCAACACTTACTATACTTTTATCTTCAATGCCCTCAAGTATCTCATTAACAATCTCTTGAGGATCTTCATGGCGTGGATTGTCACTCGTTATATATACTTTTTTTGCCAAACTTGCCGCAACTCTTCCCATCAAAGGTCTCTTCGTCCTGTCTCTATCGCCGCCTGCACCAAAAACAACCAAAAGTTCTTTCTCTTTTAGTGCATTAAGTACCTGCTGCATACCGTCAGGCGTATGGGCAAAATCGACAATTACATTTGGATCTTCGCTTACCTGTTCCATTCGTCCGCTTACTCCGGCAAAATTTTCAACCACATCACAAACCTCTTCAAGTTTTTTTCCGGTCAATAAATGCGTCGCGGCGATAGCTGCCATAAGGTTGTAAAGATTGAAGAACCCATGAAGCGATGCTGTAAAAGGAACCATTTCACCAAAATATTGAATTATTCCGCTTGTTGCGTTGTTGAGAGAGTATGCAATAAGTCTATAAGTTGCAGAATTTTCTATACCGTATGTAAACGCATTTTTAAAATTAAAAGAGGCCTTTGGTTCATCTTTATTTATAAGCTTTCTTCCTTCATCTTGAAAAAAACTATTTTTTACAGCAATGTACTCGCCTATTGTTTTATGATAGTCTAAATGGTCTTGAGTAATATTTGTAAGTATTTTTAACTCAAAGTTTAGACCCTCTACTCTTTTTTGAGCAATTGCATGAGAGCTTACTTCCATAATAAAGAACTCACAACCCTCACTCACTGCTTGATAGATATGTTTGTATGTGTTGAGTACGGAGGGAGTTGTAAGCGTCTTACCCTCTATCATCTCATCATTCATAAAAAACCCGCGGGTTCCCTGCATAGCCGCTTTATAGCCTAAATCCAATAAAAATGAATAAATTGCGCTTGCAGTCGTAGTTTTGCCGTTTGTTCCGGTAATACCTACAATTTTTATCTTATCAATGCCAAAAAGCTTTGCGACATCTTTGATATTTATAATAGAATGAGCACCGTTATCTTTTGCATTTTGAAGAAATTTTTCATTTTGCGGCGTCAATACAAAAGCAGTCTCTTTGTCGCACTCTTGCGAATTCTCTGTTATATATTTAAACTCTTCATCGCTCAGCTCAATTTTCAACTTTTGCACCTTTTGCTAATTTTTTAAGCAGTTTTCTAAGTAGTTTATCACTTGGATAAACACTAAGAGCATTTTCTAAATATGTTAATGCCATCTCTGCAAAACCATGTTCTATAAGATTGTCTAAAAAATCAATAAAATCTTCTCTCTCGGTAATAATAACTCGTGTCGAAAACATAATATTTTCAAAAGTCTCTTTAAAACTCTCGCCACTCTCAATTATCGCTTTAAAATCTTTATATAAAATACCGTCTTCAAACTCTAATCTATCACGAAGTGGCTCTGCAAACACCTCTCTAAGTTTCTCTAATGAACCATCCATGTTTTGTAAGATATTACCCATTATAATATCTGCCTGCTCTTTATCTTCCTCTTTCAATATCTCATAGTAATCAAAAAGAGCTTCAGCTCCACCCTCTCCGCTTAGTGCCATCTCAGCTAAAATAACACCGTTATAAGCCTCTTTTGAGTTAGGAAAGTTCTGCAATACTGCCGCAAACTTTTCTAGAGCATTTTTATAATCTGACTTGGAGAAGCTATCCTTAGCCTGCGATAATGTTTTATATTTACTAATTGCCATAATATTTCTACACTTATTTATAATTTATCTATATCATTTTCCATACCGACTGGTACATTAATAACTGTAATTTCAGGATGTATATCTATTTTTAGCTGTCTCTCTACACCGTATTTTAGAGTTGTTCCGCTACTAGAACATCCCACGCAAGAACCTTTTAACTGTATATATACTTTTGAGTTTCTAACGGTTAAAAAATCTATATCACCACCGTCAAGCGCCAACGATGGGCGAACTTTATTTATCACATTTCTAACAGGAACCATTAACTCTTCATCTGTAAATGGAATCATTTCCATCCTTTAAAATTTATATGTTTTATTGTATTCATAAGATATGAAAAATTCGCTTAACAAGTGATAAAAAATATCACTTATTCTTTTAAAGAAAGGATTTATCGTATATATCACTAATTATGTAGGTTCCAAATGCGAAATTACTCACTATATCTCACTTATAAAATTTAAGTAATTTGGAATGCGGAATTATGGAGGTTAACAGCGAGAAAAAATCTCGCAGTTATATAAATTGAATTATACTAATTCAATAAATGCCATAGTAGTAGCGTCACCACGGCGAATACGCGTTCTAGTAATTCTAGTATATCCACCTGGACGATCAACATACTTAGGTGCTACTTCATTTACTAAAGTTTTAGTTGCTTCTTTACTTTGAAGCGCCGCGAATACTGCTTTATGAGCATTTGAATCATTTTTACCTGCAACAGTAATAAGTTTTTCAATATAAGAACGAAGTTCTTTTGCTTTTTCTACAGTAGTTTCAATTTTACCATGCTCTATTAACGAAATGCTAAGGTTTTTAAGTAAAGCTGCACGATGCGAACTTGTACGACCTAGCTTACGATATCCATGACGATGTCTCATCTATAATTCCTCTATTTAGCTTATAAAGCTTCTATTTTCTTTTTTAATGCACTCACAACATCATCTGCTAAACTACCGCCAACTTCATAGCCAAACTCTTGAAGTTTTTCAATAATCTCATCGAATGATTTCTTGCCTAGATTTTTAACATTTTTAAGATCATTGATACTCATTAATGCTATTTCACCTACTAATTTTATATTTGAACGATCAAGACAGTTAAAACTTCTCGCACTTAAACCTAAACTATCAATATGTGCAGTTAGCTTTTTTAAATCCGGATTCTCTTCAGCTCTCTCAATAGTAGTCGGAGCTTTAACGCTAATCTCGCTATTAAACACTGCTAATTGAGCATACATAACTTCTAGTGAATTTCTAAATGCATCTAATGGAGAAATTTGTCCATCAGTTCTAATATTTATAATTACTCTCTCAAAGTTAGGGTTATCCTCTACAAGTACATTCTCAATTTTATAAGTTGCACTACGAACAGGCGTAAAGTAAGCATCAAGTGCTATATAACCGTCTTCTAACTCATCATGAGTATCTTCACTAGCTACATAACCGATGCCCTGCGCAATTTTAATACTAAAATTAAGCGTAGAGTCTTCATTTAATGTAGCAAGATGAGCTTCCGGAGTTACTACTTCTACTTCATTATTTGTAAGATCGCTTCCCTTGATAGTACAAGGACCCGCAAAACTATAGTTAATTTCTGTTTCCGTTGCTTTGCCAAGTAATTTAAAACGAATCTCTTTCAGATTTAATATAAAATCTGAAATATCTTCAAGCATACCGCGCACAGAGTCAAACTCATGCTTAGCACCCTCAATTTTAATAGCAATCGGCGCATAACCAACCGAACTACTTAACAAAAAACGGCGAAGTGGATGAGCTAAAGAGATGGCATATCCAGTTTCAAATGGATATGCCATAATATTAGCTTCATTCTCACTAATCTGCTCTACCTCAAATTCTTGAGGAGCAAGTGGAGTAGTTTTAATCTTTTTCATGTCTCTTACGCCTTTTATTTTAACTATTATTTCGAGTAAAGCTCAACGATTAAACGCTCTTCTACAGGGATAACAACTTCTTCACGCTCAGGTAAACGAGTAAAGATACCAAATTTTTTATCAGCATCAATATCAACCCATGGAGCCAAACCAGTTTGATTTGTAAGCTCTAAAGCACGAATAATTTGAGAATTATTTTTACTGCTCTCACGAACCTCTACTTTTTGACCAGGTCTTACACGACAAGAAGGTATGTTAAGTTTTGCACCGTCTACTAAAATGTGACCGTGAGTAACAAGTTGACGAGCAAAACGACGAGTCGTTGCAAATCCCATACGGTAAACAACATTGTCTAATCTTTGTTCAATTAGAGTAATTAGGTTTGTACCTGTATTACCTTCTCTTCTTTTAGCTTCAACGAATAGAGCGCGGAATTGCTTCTCAGACACACCATACATGAATTTTGCTTTTTGCTTTTCGTTTAATTGTAATCCGTATTCAGATACTTTTTTACGACGCTGACCATGTTGACCCGGAGCGTATGGGCGTTTTTCTAATGCAGATTTACCTGCTAAACGGCGCTCCCCTTTTAGGTTAAGGCTAACTCCAAATCTTCTCTCGATTTTTTCTACTGGACCTCTATATCTTGCCATCAGTAATCTCCTTAAACTCTACGACGCTTAGGCGCGCGGCAACCATTGTGTGGTAGTGGTGTAACATCTTTCATAAATGTAACACGGATACCTTCAATAGAACCAACTGCTTTTGTTGCAGTTTCACGACCTGAACCTGGACCTTGAACTTTAATACCAAGTTCTTTAATACCATGCACTTGAGCTTTTTCTACTGCTGCTTCAACAGCTGCTTGAGCTGCAAACGGAGTAGATTTTTTGCTACCTTTAAAACCAAGACTACCAGCAGAACTCCAAGCAATCATATTGCCCATTTCGTCTGTAATAGTTACGATAGTATTGTTAAATGATGCAGAGATATGAACTATACCGCGTGCAATATTTTTCTTTACTACTTTTTTTCTAACAGCTTTTCTTTTTGCCATATGCTAATCCTTACGCTGCGCCGACAGTTTTGCGTTTTCCCTTACGAGTACGCGCATTTGTCTTAGTTTTTTGACCACGACATGGTAGACCACGACGGTGACGAAGACCTCTGTATGAACCTAAATCCATAAGTGCTTTAATGTCCATTGCAACTTGTTTACGAAGGTCACCCTCTACTA
>Ga0074197_1001475_pt1 | contig 19902 bp, 14 predicted proteins | sample EPASupsiteSAE305_FD_64526 | JGI IMG/M metagenome (GOLD analysis project Ga0074197, IMG submission 64526) | Bioremediated contaminated groundwater microbial communities from EPA Superfund site, New Mexico - SAE3-05 reassembly with SPADES | ecosystem: Environmental > Aquatic > Deep subsurface >...
CGGGGTCGGCGTCCCTCGTCACGTAGTAGCGCCTGGCCCCGCCCCAGTCTTCACCGATGCGCCCCGCATAGCCGCCCTTGATCCGGCCGAACTCCACCAGCACGTTCACCCTGTCCGAGGAGCCCGCCAGCTCCATCTCGTTCATATCCAGCAGGCCGAAGTCCTCCAGATTGTTCTTGGCGTTCTTGAACACCAGCACCGTGTAATCCTTCACTTCGGCGGCCATAACGGCGGCCGGCATACAGAGAAACACCGACAGCAGGAACTTAGTCATCGCCTTTCACCTCCGGGAACCAGGAATCTTCTTCGGGCCGCACGCCGGCGTACCACCGCGCGAACTCGTCCCAGCCGGAGGCCCGCGCCCAGGCTCCGCCGTCGTAGGCCGGATTATAGGTTGAAACCGGGGCGTAGACGGCGAGGCCGCGTGCATTGGCGTATTCCGCCGTCACGGTGCCGTTGGCGGCGAAGAGGGATTTGTCCATGTACTCCAGCAACCCGCGCCCAAGCGCCGCAAGTTCCGGGTTCGCCGTACCTTCAGTGACCACGCGTACCAGGTCGTAGATATCCTTGCTGTCGCGGATGCGGAAAGTCTGCGCTTTCTTCTTGGCCGCGCGGGCCAGGTCCCGTTCGCCGGAGGCCATGAAGGCCGCGCTCCAGGCTTTCAGCCCGGCGGCCAGGCCCTCCAGGGCGCCGGCCCGCAGCGCCGAATGCGTGGCGCCCCTGTCGAAATAGGCGTAGAACTCCCGGAAGGCCTCCACCGCCAGGGCCGCGGCTTCTTCAGGGGAAGCGCCCGTCTTTTCCGAGAGCTTACCGAGGAACCACGGGTAGTAGTAGCCGGAACTGTACTCGTCTTCCTCGGAGCCGACTATGACCGCCGCCTGCCCGCGCAGTTCATAGGCCACTTCGGCGGTCTGCATCCGGCAGGCGTCCGAGGCGTATACGTCCACCCCGCCCATTTCTTTCAGGGCCAGGGCCAGTTCGGCCGGGGAAATGTGGCTTCCCGTGTCCGTGTCGTAGGAAATACCGCGCGGACCGCCGGGGAGGGCGCTTTTCTCCCAGCCGGAGCCGTGGTTCCAGACTATCAGCATATAGCGCTTCGCGGGGAAATTGTTTTTCGCCCACTTGCCGAACTCGGCCAGGTGGCGCCAGTCGCCCATGTCCACCGAGGGCAGGTTCTGCAATACCGGAGAGGTTATAGTACTGGGATCCGCGTCCACCCCCACCAGGTAGCGCCGCGAGCCCGACCAATCCCCTTCGGATTGGTCATAGCCCGCGGAACGCCCCAGTTCCGCCACCACGTTCATGCCGGACGTGGAACCCACCTGCTCCATTTCGTTCACGTCGGCCAGGCCGAAACGCTCCAGGTCGTTCCTGGCGTTCAGATAGACCATCACGGTGATATCCTTGACTCCGCCGGTCGGAACAGGGGCGGAAACCCCGGGCCTGGAGAGTTCCTCTTTCAGGCCGAATCCCCCGCCGTCAAAATCCACGCCGGCCAGCGCGGCCCGGGCCGGGAACAGCAACGCTAACGCAGCCGTTAGAACTTTTTTCATCATATTCGCGCAACCGCCCCGCATCGATTTACCGCCGACGGGGTTGAGCAGGGGGCATCAAGACTTCATACTTGCTGAGGATAATTTTCCGGAATTCTTCCGAGATCGGATGAGTCCCAGTTGCTCCGGAGCGGCCTTAATCATTCCGCCGTCAAGAACTTGCAGCAATTTTCTGGCGTCCGCGGCGAACGGGGCGGCCAGCGCGCGGTCCAGAGAGTCAACGGCTTTTTTAAGGCTGCCGAGGTCCAGCGGCATATAGTTCTCCTGTGTGGCCCTGTGTCGGACCAGTGGCCTTATTTTATAATTTTACCGGTCCTGTATGCCAAAAATATCCGCGTATTGAAACAGCCCTGAAGGGAAATCAAGGGATTTATGAACCGGAAGCGCTGGCCGGCAATGGGACCCCTTTGCCGGGCCCATAGTCAGCGACTGTGCGGCCCGGAAAAATACCTGAAGCCACTGCCGGGGACGGACCGTATGCGCGCCGCCAGTTCCGGCGGCAGTTTGCGGCGCAGGTTGTAGATATGTGTATCCACGAGGTTCTCCACCGCGGCTGTTTTCCACGCCCGGGAGATAATCTCCTGCCGCGATGAGATCCCGGGGCTGCTGGCCACCAGAAAAGAGAACAGGGAGAACTCCCGGGCGGTGAGGTTGGATATAACCCGCTCCCCGAACCTGACCAGGCGGGTCTCCGCATAGATCCGCAGATCGCCGGAGGTGATTTCCCCTCCTCCGCGCGGCCCCAGAATTCCCTCGAGCCACGCGGAGAGCCTTTTTATGTTCAAGGGCATTCCAGCGTTCCGCGCGGCAGGGCCCGCGGCCGGCTCCCCGCACAAGCCGCGGATATCCGTACCGGACCCGGCCGGCAGGACGAGGTCCAGCGTAACGCGCCCCGGCCGGGATCGCCGCAGGAAGGCGGCCGGGCCGCGCCCGGCGGAGGCCCTATTGGCCCGCGTATACGCTCCGGGACGGGCGATCCGAACAGGCCCCGCGGCGCCAGGTGGATTCATAGTGCTCAAGAGAGGATCTCAGCTATCCTCCCGGCCAGCAGGCCGAGATCCGCGCTCTTCGGCATGAAATCCCGGCAATTCGGCTCCTGCAGGAAAAACGTTCCGATTTCCCGATCAAAATGCCGCCCGGTAACTACGAGAACCGGAATATTTTTCGCGCACTCGTCTGCTTGCAGGCCGCGCAGAACCTCTATGCCGGACCGCCCGGGCATCATTACGTCCAACAGAACGATATCCGGCCGGTAAGCGCGCGTTTTTTCCAGGCAGTCTACCGGGTCCGCCGCCTCCACAAGATATCCCTTCCCGCCGAGATACTGCGCCAGCAGGCTCCGGAATTCTTCGCTGTCGTCTACGATCAGGACTTTTTTCTTCATAAAGTTTCCGGGCCGAGCGCGCCGCGGCCGCGCCGCCGCCACGGCGCGTTAATCATTCTTCACGCCGGCCGGCAGAAGGTCGGCGCAGAAATTGTGGATCTCTTTGCCCTCCGAAAACTCGACCAGACACCCGCGCACCATCCCCACCCCGGGGGCATTCCACGAGATGGCTATCTTCCGGTGTTCCGCGCCGCCGCGGCGGACGTCCTTATAATCGCGCACCTGCATAAGGCATTTCTTAAAAGTTCCCGCGCCTATGGTCACGTCCTCGAACTGAAGCGCCGTGTAGGTCATTTCCTCGTCGTACGAATCGAGCGGCGCGTTATCCCTGGCGGAGAGATCCGTGCGGCGGGAAACCCGCTTATAGCTCTCCCCCAGGCGCGCGCAGCGCGGATATTGCACGGCCGGAGGCGAGTATTCCCCGTAGGTGCCGTTGCGGGGGTCAAAGTCTTTATAGCGTTCCAACCCCGCTTTCGTTTCCCGGTAATAGTCCAGAAAATTCCCGTCCCACTGCACCCGTATAGGCGCCCCGTCGGCAGGCCCCAGGCTTTTCACGGAATGACTCTTTCTAATGAGGCCCCCTCCCATTTCCCTCGCCTCCCATACGGCCCCCGGCTTCCACGGCCAGTACTCGTACACGTTTATGGCGCCCTTTTGGCATTTCCCGTATTCCGCGCCGTATACCGGCGCTACCGCCGCCATGACCGCCAGCAATATTATTCCTCTCATTTTTCCTCCGTTCTCCGCCTCCGGACATGTCCACGTCCAGCGCCGGCAGCCACAGGTTTGTGTTTCCTCTAAAATCCGGGCGACTGAAAACAGGCGTCGCAGGGCAGCAGGAGCTTGATAAGTCCCGCAGAGCTTATGTTCGTTTGGCGGTCGCCATAGAAAGTCGGCGGACCTGTCCAGTCCATAGAACTATCCGCCCCCACATACAACACATCCCCAGAGAGCGCCGCGCCATAAGTAGCTGTTTCCGGGAACCAGTATCTCCAGTTAAGTTTCGGCACGGCGCCATCCGAAACGGCTACCGCAATCCCACCCTCTACAGAGCTATCCCCCCTCTCGATAGCCGCCGGCTCCCAACCTGCGGCGGCATCGCTGAAGCCGACTACATATATATCTTCACCTCTCACAATTATTGAGGGAATGTAATCATAGCCATCCCCGCCAAGCCATTGGCGCCAGTTCAACACCGGGGCCGCCCCATCCGCTATCTCGACCACAAAACCTTCCGCTCCGCCGCCGAACGTCCCCTGATTTGACGTTGCGGACTCCCAACCAGTGGCGGAAGATGAATCTCCTGCGGCGTATATCTCGTCCCCGTCTACCGCCAACGCCCCTACATCTGTATCGCCATCCCCGCCGAGCCATTGGCGCCAGTTCAATACCGGGGTCGCGCCATCAGCGATCTCGACCACAAAACCTTCTTCTGTGCCACTGAACGTCCCCTGATTGGACGTTGCGGACTCCCAAGCCGTGGCGGAATCTGACCTTCCTGCCACGTATATCTCGTCCCCATTTACCGCCAGCGCGAATCCACTAGTATAACCATCCCCGCCAAGCCATTGGCGCCAGTTCAACACCGGGGCCGCCCCATCCGCTATCTCGACCACAAAACCTTCCGCTACGCCGCTGAACGTCCCCTGATTGGACGTTGCGGACTCCCAAGCCGTGGCGGAATCTGAATCTCCTGCTGCATATATCTCGTCCCCATTTACCGCCAGCGCATATACCGTGGTATAGTCATCCCCGCCAAGCCATTGGCGCCAGTTCAACACTGGGGCCGCCCCATCCGCTATCTCGACCACAAAACCTTCATATGTGCCGCTGAACGTTCCCTGATTGGACGTTGCGGACTCCCAACCAGTGGCGGAAGATGAATCTCCTGCGGCATAGATCTCACCCCCATTTACCGCCAGTGCGAACACAGAAGTATTGGCATCACCTCCTAACCACTGTCCCCAGTTAACCGTCGGGGCCGTCCCGGATATGACCTTGAAGACAAAGCCTTCACAATTGCCGGAGTAGGTCCCGCTCATCGAATATCCCGCAAGATCACCGCAGGCATCACCGCCGACATAAACGGCATTGGAAGACGCGGCGACAGCGTACACATAACTTTTCGCATAAGTTATACTGCCCAGCCACTGCCCCCAGCCAAGTGAAGGAGGAGCCCCATCCACTAGTTTCAAAGTGAAAGACTCCATTACTTCGTTATGCGTCCCCTGGAACGACAGTGCCTCCCAACTTATCCCGGAAGTGGCGTAACCTCCAACGTAAATATCATCCCCGCTCACCCGGATCCCCTTTGCATAATTTGCCCCGACACCTCCAAGCCATTGTCTCCAGTTCAGCACGGGCACCGGATTATCCTGTATTTCACAGACAAAGCCCTCGTAATTGCCGCTATGTGTGCCCTGATTATAGGTCGCGGACTCCCAGGAAGTAACTGATGTGGCGTATCCAGCCGCATATATCTCATCCCCATTGAAAGATAGGGACAGCACACGATCGCTTCCTATTCCTCCCAGCATGAACCGCCAATTCAGTACCGGATTCGCCCCGTCGGCAATTTCAACCACAAACCCCTCAGTGCCCCCGCTATAGCTTCCCTGGTTTGACGTAGCGGACTCCCAGCTTGTGATACCCGACGTATGCCCTCCAGCATATACTTCATCTCCGTTCACGCCAAGGCTGGTAACATTGTCATTGCCTGTACCCCCCAGCCACTGCCGCCAGTTCAGCGCCGGATTTACGCCGTCGGCAATCTCCACCACAAAGCCTTCTTCCAAGCCGCTGTGTGCCCCCTGATTGGAGGTTGCCGACTCCCAACTGGTCGCGGAGCCGGCATACCCTCCGGCATAGATTTCATCGCCGTTCACGGCAAGGGCGAGAACGTCGTCGCTACCTGTCCCGCCCAGCCATTGCAGCCAATTCAGGGACGGAGACGCCCCGTCGGCGATCTCCACCACAAAGCCTTCTTCCAGGCCGCTATGCGACCCCTGATTGGAGGCTGCCGACTCCCAACTGGTCGCGGAGCCGGCATACCCTCCGGCATAGATCTCATCGCCGTTCACGGCAAGGGCGAGAACGCCGTCGCTAGCTGTCCCGCCCAGCCATTGCAGCCAATTCAGGGACGGGGACGCCCCATCGCCTATCTCCACGACAAAGCCCTCATTAGAACCGCTATTTGTTCCCTGTGTGACGGCTGCAGCGCCCCATAGCACTGAACCATAATACGCGGTCCCGCCAGCGTAAATTTCGTCCCCGTTAACAGCGATATCCTCAACAGCCCCATAACCACCACTAAAAATTACCCATTTCAAAGAAGGCGTAGTCCCGGTAGAAAGTTCCGCCACGAACGCGCAGCCGTCTCCACCACAGATTCCAGAGGTCGGAACGCTTTCATCCGGTTGTCCAAACGCGACACCTCCCAGATACAACTCTCCACTTGCGGCGTCATAAGCTAACGCACGCGCCTCCATTTCTGCAGGGATCTCTGTCCCGTCGCTTCCAAACCATTGCCCCCAGTTCAGAGTGGGGTCTATGAGCAACGGGTAATCTCCCGGCGCGGCTTCAATGGAGAACTCCAGTCTGTCCGAGTCGCCTTTTATCTCAAGTTCCGCTTTCCTTTTTTCTCCGGAGGCAGTCCAGTACACCGGCGGTTCTATGCGCCCCAGCAGGCGCTCTCCGGCCACCGGCATTTTAAGGGCTTTTTCAATTGTCGCCAGGATCTCCCTGCGGCCCTTGAGGTCTGACCGGGCCACTCCGGACACCGGCAGCATGGAATATATTCCCACGCCACTGTCCGCTTCTTTTCTGAGGGTTATCGGGGCGGAGGGGCTTCCCTTGACCAGCCAGGAATACGCCGTTCTGCCGGCTTTGCCGGGTCTTAAAGCATATATCCACTCTTTAAGTTCCGGCGAGCCGGAAGCGCCTTTGGCCTGAGTGTAGAGTATAGTGTCGCGCCCGCCGGCATATACCTGCCAGTCCCGGCCGCCGGCGGAAACAGCCACCGGTTTATAGCCGGCGCCTTCCAGTTCCATGGTGTAGGCGGTGGTCCTGCCGCCTGACTTCAGCAGAATCCTCTTGCGCACCGTGGGCGCACCCAGGTCGAAAAAGGTCCTTATGCCGGAAGTTCCCTCGCTGCGCTGGCGGCGGTGACGAAAGCGCTCCTGCCGTCCGTCGCGGGGCTTGTCCGCGGCCACATTCGGCAGTTCTGTGGTAAAATACGCCGTGTCGGAACCGAACTGCAGTCCGACCGCGGAAGAGACGGCTATCCCCTCCGCCGCCTCCGTGGCACGTATCCTCGCCAGCGCCTCCGGCAGATAAGCGGGAAGCGCCGTTGCGGAACCGCGCAGGACCGTATACGGGGCATCGGCGCAAAAACCGGGGACGACGGCGTCAGCGGCGCAGAGAGCCCACAGAACGGCCGCCGCTGCCACGCGAATGTGGAATAACTCAGAGGACATCATTGGTACCCGGTGCTGGCGCAGCCGTAGTAGTTTGAACCGCTGTAATAAAAGGTGACTATATCCACAGCGGACGCGGCCGTGCTGAGATTCGGTGCCACCCCGCCGCGCCACTTAACGGAAGCGGGCCAGGTTACAGCGCGCCCGCCTGTGCCGTCCTGGGCCAGGCGCAGCACAAAACTACCGGCTTTTCCCGCGGGGGCAGAGAAAGTCAGCGTAGCGTTACCGGTCAAGGTCAGGAATTGCTTGCTCCCGTTGTCCCAGGTTATCGTCGCGGCTGTCCCGGAATTGCCGTTATTGTATTCCGCCGAAAACACGGCCGCTCCGCTGACTTCCAGGGTCCCGGTCTGCAACGCTCCCTGCGAGGTCATGGAAGCTACCACCACGCCGCCGCCGTTGCGCCAGAGCTGCGCGTAAACGTTGGCGGCCGTGGCGGTGCTCACCACATCCAGCGCCGCCTGCGGACTGCGCGTGGAGATGCCTATTGTCTTGGAGTCAAGTTTGCCGAACAGCACCCCGCCGAGGTTCAACTCGTTTGAGGCGGTTGGTGCGGAAGTGCGCTGGTCGTAGCCTAGAACTATATTCTGAACGCCGGAAGTGGTGGCATACCCCGCCTGCCAGCCTAAAAAGATATTATCAGAGCCGGTCGTAAGACCGTAGCCTGCCCTGTAACCGAACATGGAGTTCGCTTCGTAAGAATTACCGTTGGCGCCATAACCTGCCTGGTAGCCCACCACCGTATTGGACCCGCCGGTCACGTTATAATACGCGGCATCCCGTCCCATTGCCACATTGTACGGCGCGCTAGTATTGAAATAGAGCGCGTCACGTCCGACAGCGGTGTTACTTCCGCCACTAGTGTTGGATTGGAGCGCGTTCGCGCCGATTGCCGTATTGTTACCGCCATTGCTGTACCTGAGTGTATTGTAGCCGTGCGCGGTATTGTAATTGCCGGAAACGTTGTCGGTAAGCGCCGCATAACCTGCGGCGGTGTTGTAAGCGCCGCCAGCATTAACGTTGCCAGCCTGATCACCGACAAACAAATTGAAGTCGCCGGTATTTACCCGCCCCGCCCCACGTCCCACGGCAAGGCTTGAATTGCCAGGCAATACCGCCAGCACCGTGCTGCCGTTTATCAGGTAGCGCGCGGCGGTGATATTGCTGGAGGTGTAAACACCGTATGCCCCCATCTGTAACTCCTGGGTAGCCGTGTGGTTGCCTAGGTTGTCGCCGGCGGGGGTTGACTGAGGATAAAGCACGCCGGTGGCGGTCATGCTGGCTACTACGGTGCCGTCGGAGTCGCGCCAGACCTGCGCGTAGTCGTTCACCGTGGTGCCGGTGCTAACCACCTCCAGCATGGCCAGATTATCGGGCAATATGGAGCTGCCGGATATAGTGCTGCCCACGATCATAAAACCGCCCTCGTTCTTAAACAAGGTCCTGTTCACGGCGGCATTGCGTACCTGGAAACCACGGGAATCGGCCCAAGTAAAAGTGCCGGCCGCGGTTGAAGAGGAGATGCGGCCCGCGGCCCAGGAGTACTGGCCAAGCGCCGTGTTGCCGGAACCTCCGGTAACGGTGGCACGGTACCCAACGGCCTTGTTGGAATATCCTCCTGTAACATTTGCATAGCTGCCGCCGGCGATGTTGAGATATCCGCCGGACACTGCGGAGTAATCCCCGCTGGCGCTGTTTTCGCGTCCGCCGGTGATTGCGGAATATAGAGCGCCAGCGATATTGTCATCACCACCGCCTACGCTTGAGTAACCAAAGCTCGCCAGATTGCTATATCCGCCAGAGACGGCAGCAAAATCAGCGTTAGCGTAATTACTGGAACCGCCGGATACCACGGAATAATCCCCCCAAGCGTAGTTGTAATATCCGCCCGATGCTGTGGCCTGTAAGCCAGTTGCCTTGTTAGAGCTGCCACCCGCGACAGTGGAATATAGGCCAGTGGCGAGATTCCCCGTCCCACCGGAAGCGGTAGAATAGTCGTTAGTGGCGGCGTTAAGGTAACCTCCGGATACGGTGGAGTAGATCCCCGATGCCGTACTATTGCGCCCGCCGGCTACGGTAGCGTAGATGTCCCCGGCCCTGTTATCCCGCCCGCCGGAGACCACGGAATAGGCCCCGGCCGCCACTGAGGATGCGCTCGTGCGATAGGTTTGCAGGTCCACCGCCCCTATGCCGCGCGCGTTCGGCTTCACAGTACCGCTTCCCCCACCCAATGTTATTATTGCCCCGGATGTGGAAATAAATATGCCGCTGGCCCCGGCATAAACCGATGTGGCTATCCTTATACCGTCGCCCAGCATGGCCACGGACGAAACGTTAATTACCGGGAACTGCGCCATGTCCAGGCCCTGCGTGGCCGTGTGGTTGCCCAGGTTGTCGCCGGTGGGGGTAGCCCAGGAGGCGAGGCCAACCGCATCAGAAATCAGCACTTTGCCCGGGCCGGGAGTACCGCCGGTTATTTTCACCTGGCCCGCCACTTCCAGCCTTGCGCCCGGATCGACGGTGCCTATGCCGACATTGCCAGTGCCAGTCACGCGCAGAAGGCTCACAGGGTTGTTCGCGTCGCCACCGGCCGGAGTGCGCACCAACGACAAATTGTCTATGTTTGTCCCATGCCCTACGGATAACTGCCAGGTGGGCCTGGCCGCGTCCACATGCGCCCAGCCGCCAGCGGTCCTAACCAAGTTGGATGCGAGTGCTATCTGCGCATAGCTGGAATTATCCTCCGGCATTATAGAAGTGCTGTTTGGAAACCAGAGCGCCCGATAGCCGAACCCGGAGGCGTTGGCCGGCACGGTTGCGTTAATTGCTGTTGCGCGTTTAGAGTGGACCGCCTCCGTCACTCCGTCTATAAAGAAGGGATTGTTCCAGCTTCCGTTATAATGCCAGAATGCCAACGAGGGGTTGTCAGTGTCAAAACCGCTGGTGCCCCGCCCGTCGTTGGTGAAGTTCCAGTAGTGGCCGGTCGTGGTGTCGCGCATCTGAAGCTCAACGTTGCTGGTGGTAGAATGGCCTTCGACAAGTACGACGGCTGCTCCTGTCCCGGAATAGGCGTGCAACTGGCGCTGAGGATTTGCGGTGCCAAGCCCAAGCATGCCTTTAGTTATGAAAACATTGGAACTGAAGGTAACTCCGGCCGCTGCCGTGGTTATAGAACTGATGCTTAAAGTGGAGACATTCACAATGTCCTTGGAGGCCATGTCGAGTGCCATGGTCGCAGTGTGGTTGCCAAGGTTGTCTCCGGAGGGCAGGCCGGTGGCCCCTGAGATATCGCCATAGAACTTATTAGCAAAGATCTCCCCGGAACCTGTCATGCGTATAATGTTGGAGGCCCCGGTAGAGATCACAAGCAGATCGCCGCCGGCGCCAGGCGCGGACGAAATCTGCAGCAGGAAAGAGGGGGTGGAAGTGCCTATCCCGACTTTGCCGTATTGGGCCGAGAGGGTTGAACCGCCTACGGCGAACCTGTTGCCGGCCACGTCGACAGACGACTGCATGATGGTGTAGCCGTCTACCCGCAGCACGTCCACTATCTCGAATTCGGCGGCGCGTGCCGGCAAGGCAAGCAAAAGGACCCGCCACAGGCAGGCAAAAAAGCACGTCAACCGTTTATTCCTCATCTATTACAACCTCATCCCAAAGGCGACATGGGGCGATGCTCCCAGCTAATATATGTTCCTCAAATGATGATACGAATACCTCCCGGAGAACCGCATGAGGCAAAAGCCCCAGGCTCTCGGCCCCTTTGCCTCACGACCATTATGTAGAGGTTTTGAACAATAAAAGAACAATTTGTTCCGTATGCGCTGCCGCACCACTATTTGCTTTAATATTCGAAAAGACTCCTTATTGGGGGCAGGCTCCGTATGTCCACACCATTTTCCGGATCACTTAAGGCACTGCGCGAAAGCGCCGGTTTCAAGACCGCTTACGCGTATTACCACGGCAACGGCGGGAACGATGTTTTCAGGTTCTCGTACAGGATGTATCTGGCCATGGAGGAGGGAAAGCGCCTGCCGGCCTTCAAATACCTGCCGGTGATCCTGCATGCCCTGCGGCTTATCCCGTTCACGGAAGAAGCCACCCGCTTGACCTCCTCCTGGCTGGAACAGAAATTCGGGAAAAGCGCCTTTGAATATCTGCTTAAGCCCATGCTTCGCTGCACCCCCCCGCCGGCATTCTCCTCGCCGCTTCATAAGGCCATACAGAAATCACTGGCCGGCCGGAAGTTCTATGTTTCCCCGGAGCAACTGGAAGCGATAGCGGGGAATGAGACCTCCCATATGTGCTGGACACTGCTCTCCAATGACAAGGGGGAATGGACCGCGGAGGAATTGGCTGGAAAAGCCGGGCTGGTGAAAAGCGACACGGCAAAAGCCCTTGAAGGCCTGGCGGCGGCGGGTCTGTTAAAGAAAGGCAGGACCGGGAAATACAAATGCCCCATGGCAGGCATGATGATAGAACTGCCGCGCCAGAACATGGCAAAAACGGCCGTTAAATTAAGAAAACTGCGGGCCAATATGATAGCGCAGGGAGAGGAAGTTTACTCCAGAAGGGGAATTCTGCGGGCGGAAATGGAAGAATTTGCTAATTTTTTGCCACTGCTATCCCTGAATCTTTCCACGGCACAGACCTATTCGGTCACAAAAAGGACGAAGAAAACGGCTATTTTCGGGGTAGAATGCAAAGTGTCCGTTATACGTGAGTTTTAGCGGCCCCGGCGCTTTCCATGAAACACAGCCACTTTTTCCCCGCCTTCCTGGCCCTCGTGATCTTCTACGTGGGCCTGCACTTCTACGCCGCCCGCTGGCTCACGCGGTCCTTCGGCCTGTCGCACGCCGCAGCCGCCGCCCTGAGGATAGCCCTGCTCTGCGCGGCCTTCCTCTCGCCCTTCACCATGTTCCTCAAGCGCCAGTACCATACCCCGGTGCTGGAGGCCTTCTATGCCGTAGGCTACGCCTGGATGGGCGTGATACTGGTGGCCGCCCTGGTTTTCGCGCTTTCGGACCTGGCCGCCTTCGGTCTGCGCCGCTGGGCCCCGGCTTTCACGCACCTGCCGCGCCTGACGCTGACCGCGCTGGGGCTTATCCTGGCCTGGTCTGTTTACGGCGGCCTCAAGAACCCGCAGCTCAAGGAACTGGAACTGAAGATACCAGGCCTGCCGCCGTCCCTGGAAGGCTTCCGGATAGCCCAGATCTCGGACATGCACGTGGACTCGGGATGGAAACTGCGCCAGTTCGACGCCATAGTTAAAAAGATAAACGGCGCCCAGCCGGACCTGATCCTGATAACCGGCGACCTCATAGACCCGGGCCTCACCTGCCGCGAGGATCTGCGCGAATCCATCTCGCATTTTAAAAGCCGCCTCGGCATCTACGGCTCTCTCGGCAACCATGAATATTATTACGGCCTGGACAAGGCCATGGGCTGCTACGAGGCCTTCGGCATAAAGCTGCTCAAGAACGAGGCCGCCGACCTGGGCGACCTGAAGCTTATCGGCCTGGGGGACGTGCATACCGAGCGCCTTTCGGCCGCTGACGTTACGGCCATCCTGGACAAGGCCGGCAACGGCAAGTTCCGGGTGCTCCTGCACCACCAGCCTGTTTACTACCCTGAAATAGCCGCCGCGGGCGCCGGCCTGACCCTGTCCGGGCATACCCACCGGGGTCAGATCTTCCCCTTCCACGTCTTTACCCGGGCCGCCTATAAGTATTTCTACGGGAAATACCGCATAAATAATAGTCTTTTTTACGTAACTTCAGGCGCCGGCACCTGGGGCCCCCCCCTGCGCTGGCTGGCGCCGGCCGAAATCCCCGTCCTTACGCTGCGCAAAGAATAAGACCCAAAGGGCCCATAAAGGCCTAGTCTATTTACCACCGGGCCTATGGGCCCGTGGAACCTTGCTGTTTTCGGCCCCTCTGATAAACTATAGGTGTAGGAACCCCAAGGAGGGTCTTAATGAACAGCACCTTGAAAAACCTTACTCTCATAGCCGCTCTCGTCTGCTTCTCGGCCCAGGCCTATGCGACCAGCCTCGGGACCGACTCCCAGCCACAGACCGAAATCCAGGCCATAATGCGGACGGCTCAGGACAAAAGCATAGGCGACGATTCACGCGACGCCGCGGTGCAGGCGCTTGTGGAGAATGTTGAAGCCTACCTGGCCTCCACCTCCAATAAAGGCCCTTACGAGGACGCCCTCAAGGCCAAGATAAAGGCCATAGACTCCATCTGGGCCCTGGGCGAAATAGGCGACCCCCGCCTGATGAGCAAGCTCACCAAGTTCTACTCCGAATCAGATGACGTGCTGAAGCTTAATCTCATCATCAGCATGGGCAAGCTCAAGAGCAACGCCAAGGCCGGCCCCTACCTGTTCGGCATAGCCGCCAACCCGCAGGAGACCGAGGTGGTACGCGCCGCGGCCTTCGAACTGCTCGAGCATATCAACTACCCTTCCACCGTGCTCAACCTGACCCGCTCCAAGGAGATCGGCATAGAGAAGGCCGACCTCATCTACACCGGCGGCATCACCGGCACCATCAGCGGCTGGTTCAGCCCTGACCTGCCCATAGGCCACGCCGGCCTGTTCGTGGGAACCGAAGTGAAGAACGGCAAGATCAAGGTGGTCATAGCGGACTGCGTGCCGGATAATTTCAAACCCGGCGGCGTGCGCAACATAGATTCCTGGTACAACTTCACCCACCACTTCATGTACCCCTACTACGGCAACCGCACCACCCCGGTGAAGCCTACCGCCGCCCAGCGCGAGCGCATAGCCAAACTGGCCGTGGCCATGGGCAAGAAAGGCCTCACCTACAGCGACACGCACGCCTCCCAGAAAGGCCCCGTGAAGTTCGACTGCGTGGGCTATACCGAATACCTCTACGAGGCCGTGGGCCTGAACCCCACCGAGAACAGCTATGAGACCGGCACCGGCTGGCCCCTGACCCCCTGGGAGCAGTTCATAGCCGTGAAGCCCGCCGCGGCCAAGCCCGCGAGCCCCATCTACGTGCCGAACCAGAACATAGTGATGCCCAGCCAGAGCATCATCACCAACGCCTTCGGCGCCCTGGGCGGCGCCTTCGGCTTCGGCGGCGTGCGCGCCCCCGAAGTGAACACCGACATCCAGCCCGAGATCATAGACTAAGCCTCCCTCAGGCAAAACAGAACGCCCCGGCAGCGGGGCGTTCTCTTTTGCACATTCTATCCTAGGCGCTTTATCCTATAATATCCGCAGAGCTGACCACGGACGGGGAAAACAGCACAAATGAATACAACCAAGCCAAGACTTCTAGCCATAGACGACGGCGAAGAACCCCTCGAGCAATTACAGGCCGCGGTAGGGCACCTCTTCCCCGGCGCGGAGTTCTTCTCGGCCAGGAACGGGTCCGACGGTATAGCCCTGGCCCTGGCCAAAAAGCCGGACATGATCCTCCTGGACGTAGTGATGCCCGGCATGGACGGTTTCGAAACCTGCAGGCGCATCAAAGAGGACATGCGTTTACAAAACATCCCCGTGGCGTTCCTTACGGCCGTGAAACCGGACAGTGAGATATGTGAAAAGGCCATTGAAGCAGGGGCGGAAGCTTTCATCGCCAAACCCTTCGAACTTTGGGAACTGCTGGTACAGATACGGGCGATGATGAAGATCAAGGCGGCCAACATCTCCCAGCAGGCGGAACGCGCCAAACTCCAGCAGATGGTGGAACTTCGCACGCGGGAACTGGCGGAGCAGCTGACATTGCGCGAAAAAGCCCTGGAGTCGCTGAAAGAAAGCGAAGCCCTGTTCAAGGCAGCCTTCACGGAATCTTCCATGGGGATATGCCTGGTGGACTCCGATTCGGGACGGTTCCTGAGGGCCAACCCGATGCTGGCCAAAATAACGGGCCGTTCCCAGGAAGAGCTGGGCCGGACGGACTGGATGAGCATAACCCATCCGGAAGATATCAGCGCGCAGCTCCATGGTTTAATAGAGATAAGCACCGGGAAGACTGACGTGTTCCGTCTGGAAAAGCGCTATCTCAAGCCGGACGGGAGTTCGGTCTGGGTGAAACTTACGGCAACCCCCCTGCCCGCGTTCGACAAATCCCACCCGCGGTACCTCGGTATGGTGGAGGACATAAGCGCCGCTAAAGCCGCCGAACAGGAAAGAACTAACCTGGAGGAGCAACTGAGGCAATCCCAGAAAATGGAGACCGCCGGCAGCCTGGCCGGCGGCATAGCCCACGATTTCAACAATATGCTCTGCGCCATCCTGACCTACAGCGACCTGCTGCTCAACGCCATGGACAAGAGTGACCCCAAGCGCGAGGACGTAGAAGAAATTAAAAAAACAGGCCTGCGCGCCGCCGCGCTCACACGCCAACTCCTGGCCTTCAGCCGCAAACAGGTACATCAGCCAAGGATACTGGACGTCAACACGGTCATCTCCGGCATGAAGACCATGCTCCACCGCCTTATAGGGGAGAACATTAAACTTTCCACGCTCACCCCCGACGCTCCCATCCTGATAAAGGCGGACCCGGGCTACCTGGAGCAGGTCCTTCTCAATCTCTGCGTTAACGCCCGCGACGCCATGCCCAAGGGAGGAGACCTCACCCTCGAAGCCTGCACGGTACGCATTGACACGGAATACATCAACCGCCACGGGACCCTGCTGCCCGGCGAATACGCCATGCTTTCGGTCAGCGACACCGGCTGCGGCATGAGCGCCGAAACCAAGGCGCATATCTTCGAACCGTTCTTCACCACGAAGCCGCGCGACAAAGGCACAGGCCTCGGACTCTCCACCGTACACGGCATAGTCAAGCAGAGCGGCGGCACCATAGTAGTGTACAGCGAGGAGGGGCGCGGGACCGTATTTAAATTATACTTCCCCCTGGCCTCGGGAGAAGCGGCGCCGGCCGGACAGCCCTCACAAAAAAGGTTCTCCGCGGCAAAAGGGACGGTCCTGGTAGTGGACGACGACCCGCAGATAAAGGCCATAGCGCGCCGCACGCTCGCGGGGGATGGCATTTCCGTACTTGAAGCGTCCAGCGCCGAGGAAGCGCTGGCCGTCTGCGGGCGGACAAAGAACCGCATAGACCTGCTGCTTACGGACATGGTCCTGCCGAAGATGACCGGGGTGGAGCTGGCGGAACGGATGAAAGCGGACTACCCGGGGATAAAGATAATCTACATGTCCGGATATACGGACCACTCGGTCCTTACGGGAGGCATGCTGGCGCCGGATAAAACTTTCATCCAAAAACCGTTCACCCTGGACCTGCTCACCCAAAAAGTACGAGAATCCCTGGCGCCCCCGAAGTGAACACCGATAGACTAAGCCTCACCAAGGCAAAACAGGACGCCCCGGCAAACCGGGGCGTTCTTGTTTTTGTTAGAATATCTGCGTCCCCCCCAGCGGGAGACGCGGGGAGCTTGGTCACGACCAGGCTGAGAGTTCCGGTGTTGCCGGAAGACCCTTAAAACTTGATCCGGGTAATACCGGCGGAGGGAAAATGAAAGGGTCACACCAACCGACTGCAGCCATGCAGCCGGTATTTTTTTGTCATTTTTCCTTCCAAAAAGGAAAACATGACACAACTGGAATCAGCCCGCAGGGGCGCACTCACACCTGAAGTAGTCAAAGCCGCCGCACGCGAAGGCGCCCAGGCGGGTCTGCTGCTGAAAGAGGTGGCCGCCGGCCGGGCCGTAGTGCCGGCTAACATAAATCACAAAGGCCTCTTTCCTGCCGCCATTGGCCGCGCCTTCAACTGCAAAGTCAACGTGAACCTGGGGACCTCGGGCCTGGGCTCGGGGCTCAGGCAGGAACTGAAGAAGCTCGCGCTTGCGGCCGAACTTGGCGCCGACGCCGTGATGGACCTGTCCACCGGCGGCGACCTGCCGGAGATAAGAAAACGGATAATAAAGAGCAGCCCCATGCCGGTGGGCACTGTACCGCTCTACGACGCGCTGAAGCGCGCCGGCGGGGTGAGGCGGCTGACGCCCGGCCTGCTGCTGGAGGTCATAGAGGAGCACGCTGAGGCCGGCGTGGACTTCATGACGGTGCACGCCGGGCTGCTGCGTTCTCACCTGCCTCTGTTGAAGGGCCGTACCACCGGCGTAGTGTCGCGCGGCGGGGCGGCGCTGGCCCGCTGGATGGAGGTGAATAAAGCCGAAAACCCGCTCCACGAGCGCTTCGGCGACCTCTGCGCCATCTTCCGCAAATACGACGTGACCTTCAGCCTGGGCGACGCGCTGCGCCCCGGGTCGCTGGCCGACGCGTGCGACGCGGCGCAGTTCGCCGAGTTGGACGCGCTCGGCGAGCTGGTGAAAATTTCCCGCCGGGAAGGCGTGCAGGTGATGGTGGAAGGCCCGGGCCACGTGCCGCTGGACAAGGTATTCATGAACGTGGAGTGCGCGCACAAGGTCTGCCACGGAGCGCCTTTCTACGTGCTGGGCCCGCTGGTGACGGACATAGCCGCCGGCTACGACCACATCAACTCCGCCATAGGCGGGGCGATCGCCGCCTGGGCCGGGGCGTCTTTCCTCTGCTATGTCACGCCCAAGGAGCACCTGGGCCTGCCGGAGCTGGAGGACGTACGCCAGGGAATACTGGCTTCGAAAATAGCCGCCCACGCGGCCGACATCGCCCGCGGCCGGCCCGGCGCGCAGGAGCGCGACCTCGCCATGTCCCGCGCCCGCTACGCCTTCGACTGGGAAAAACAATTCTCGCTGTCGCTCGACCCGCGGCGCGCCCGCTGCTACCGCGGCGACGGCCAGAAGAAAAAGTTCTGCGATATGTGCGGCCCGGAGTTTTGCTCCATGCGGCAGTCCCGCCGGCTGAAGGTGAAAGCATGACGGCCCGCGCGCTTACTATAGCGGGCTCGGACCCCGGCGGCGGGGCCGGCGTGCAAGCGGACCTTAAGACCTTCTCCGCCTTCAGGGTCTACGGCATGTCGGCGCTGACCGCCGTGACCGTACAGAACACGCTGGGCGTGCGCGGCGTCTTTGCCGTGCCGCCGCCGGTGGTGGCGGAACAGATGGACGCGGTGCTGGAGGACATAGGGGCGGGCGCCGTGAAGACCGGCATGCTGGGCTCGGCCCAGGTCATAAATATCATCGCCGCCCGCCTCAAGGCCCACCGGGTAAAGAACCTGGTGGTAGACCCGGTGATGTACGCCAAGAGCGGCCACACCCTGCTGGCCCCGGCTGCCGCCGGGGTGCTGGTAAAGGAACTGCTGCCGCTGGCGCTGATCGTCACGCCCAATGCGCCCGAGGCTGAGCGCCTTTCAGGCGTTAAGGTGACCGACGGCCGCGGGGCGAGGCGGGCCGCGCGCGCCATAAGGGCCCTGGGGCCCAGGTACGTGCTGATAAAAGGCGGCCACCTGGCCGGGCCGGTCTGCGAGGACCTGCTTTACAACGGGCGTGATTTCACGGCGTTCCGCTCCCCCCGCGTTCATACCCGCAACACGCACGGCACCGGCTGCACGCTGTCGGCCGCCATAGCCGCGGGGCTGGCGCTGGGCCTGCCCCCGCGCGAGGCCGTGAAGGAGGCGGTCGCCTACGTGGCCGGCGCCATAAAACACGCGCTGCCGCTGGGCGGCGGCCACGGCCCGCTGAACCACCACTGGAGGACGCATGCGAAAGCTGCCTAGCGGCCTCTACGTGATCACCGACGAGAAACTACTGCGAAGAAAGGACTTCTTGCGCAAGGTGGCCGAAGCCGCGGCCGCGGGGGCGGGCATCATCCAACTGCGCGAGAAAGCGAGTTCCCTGCGCGACAGGCTTGAGTTGGCGCGGGCGGCCGTGCGGGCCGCGCACGCCCACGGCGCCAAGCTCGTCATCAACGACGACCCGCGCCTGGCGGCGGAGATAGGCGCCGACGGCGTGCACATAGGCCGCGACGACGCTTCGGTGGAAGCGGCCCGGGAGCTGCTAGGGCGGAGGGCCATCATAGGCGTGAGCTGCTACGGCGACATAGCCCTTGCCGCCAGGATGCAGCGCGCGGGAGCGGACTATGTCTCCTTCGGCGCGTGTTTCAGCTCCCCCACCAAGCCGAAAGAGGCGCTGGTGCCGCTCTCGGTCTTCGGGGAGGCGCGGCGGCGGCTGAAGGTGCCGCTGGTGGCCATAGGCGGCATTACGGCCGCCAACGCGCCGTCGGTCTACGCCGCCGGGGCCGACCTGGTCTCCGTGGTAAGCTCGGTGTTCGCGCGCGGCCGCGTGGCCGCCGCGGTGAAAGCATTCGAAAGGAGAAAAAAATGACGAGTACAGCTGAACTGCCCCTCGGCAAGATCGACCCCGCCGTTTTCGACGGCCTCATCTACCCGCGCCTCGGAGCGCCGTCGCCCGACATCCTGGCCGGGCCCATGCACGGCGTGGACTGCGGCGTGGTGCGCGTGGCCCCGGGCCGGGTACTGGCCATGACGGCCGACCCGTTCTTCCTAGTCCCGGAGTACGGCTGGGAACGCGCGGCCTGGTTCGCCTTCCATATC
>Ga0074197_1001476_pt1 | contig 19897 bp, 24 predicted proteins | sample EPASupsiteSAE305_FD_64526 | JGI IMG/M metagenome (GOLD analysis project Ga0074197, IMG submission 64526) | Bioremediated contaminated groundwater microbial communities from EPA Superfund site, New Mexico - SAE3-05 reassembly with SPADES | ecosystem: Environmental > Aquatic > Deep subsurface >...
TATTTTGCTCATAAACGGCTCAATCGGCAAGTGGACGTTATAGCGTGCCTGATGGAGAATCGGGTTCTCAGAACGAGACACATTTTCATGATAAAACGGAGGGTTAGAGACGATCCAATCATAACTCCCATGAGCACCAAGCTCTAAAAAATCCCCCTCATGCAGGGTGTATCCGATATGGTTAATCTCGGCATTTCGACGGGCAAATTCGGCATACAACGGCTGTTTCTCACTCCCCTCAAGGCTCACTTCGGGAAAATCACGCGCCACCAGCAACCCGACGATTCCGCTCCCCGCACCGACATCGAGTATCTTTCCCTTCGGGGCAAAACGGGAGATAAAGCCGTAGAGCAATATCGAATCGCTGTTGTAACAGTAGCCGCCGTCGGGTTGATAAAGGAGCATTTAAATACTTTCCAAACGCCGCAAGAGAATCATTGTATTTTCACAACTAACTGATTTAAAAAATCAAGTACGTTTTTATTGGTAGTATTCTCTTTTATTGATCCATTGATCGCTTCTAAAATATCTATATTTTGCCGTTTTGAGAGTTCCAAAAGATCGTCATAATAAAGTGGCAGTTTATTCTTTATCACATCGAAAACGATATTTTCATCGATCCCGAAATACCCGTGGATAATTTGATTTCTAAAATCGACGATTCGTCTGTATGTCGGATCAATCTGATTGGCTTTTAGGAGATAATTTGTCGCTTCCCCGATTATTTCCAGCTCTCGGATAGCACCATCCCACTCCAATTCGCTATCGAGAAAATCTTGCGCATTTTCAAACTTATGAGTATATCTCTCTATTTTGTTCATAGCAATAAAAATATCGACAATATAAAACGAATGATCTCTATCGGACATATTCCACCTCGCTCAAAATTTTCTCTTTAAGATGCTCTCGCACCGTCCCGATCAATCCCAAATCTACCCTTTTTTGTAAACTACTCTCTAAAAATTCTTTGAGATCATAATAATTATCAAAGCTGGAGGGCATATCTACCAAAATATCGATATCGCTCTCATCGGTCTCCAACCCCTTGACATAACTGCCAAAAAGCCCAATTTGTTTGACCTGATATTTGGTTTTTATCATCTCTTTGTTTTGCTGTAAAAAATTGAGTATCAAACTTTTAGTCATAGATTTCCTTTTCAAGCGATTTCATATCCCATTGTGAAATAGTATCGTAACCGTGTCACGACAATCGTATTTCACTGTTTAATTGTTTCATTTAATGTTTTTCCCGTTCACCCTGAGCTTGTCGAAGGGTTGACTTAAGGGGAGATTAGTTGGCTGATTGTTATTCATTTAATAAATTCCCATAACCAATTAGAAAATAAATTAACCACTGTTGAAAAAACAAAAGTGACTAATACAGAAAATAATGGATATTTAGAAATAAAATTTTCAATTTTTTTAATTAATGGCTTATCTATTCTTGAAAGTTCTTTTTGAATCTCTTCCAAAAAGTTTTTAGGTATAGATTTTTTGCTTATTTTCCCTTTGCATTCATAACTAAGGCGGTAGTAACTTATATGCTGTAATTTTATAATCGCAAATTGTTCATCTTTGACAACAAGCCCACGGTATTTAAGGAGTTCTAACTGTTGTTGATAGGTTAAATGAGGTTTGTTATACGAAGTCAAAAGCACTCCCCCATTTGCACTTTTCCAAGAGGTGGGGGAAGTATGTTGGCAAAACGATAATCGAAAAAATCTTCAATGACCATAAAACTTGAAAACTTCATCAAAAGCATCCCTCCCTAAAATTCCAAACTACCCAATCTTTCACCCTTTGGGATATAATTCAACAATTATATCACTTCATATCAGGTTTAACTATGATTATCATCCCTGCCCGTCTCGCCTCCACCCGCTTCCCCGAAAAAGTTTTAGCCGATATCGGCGGTTTGCCGATGGTGATCCGTACCGCAAAACGGGTCGAGTCCATCGATCGTGTCGTCGTCGCGTGTGACGATGAAAAAATCCTCGAAATCTGTGCGGCACACGGTGTCGAAGCGCGTCTCACCTCTACGACCCATAAAAGCGGAACCGACCGGATCAATGAGTGTGCTCAGATCATCGATGTCCCTGACGATGAGCTTATCATCAACGTCCAAGCGGATGAGCCGTTTATCGAAACGGAAGTGCTAGAGCTACTCATCGAGCGTCTTAATAGCCTCAAAGCTGGGAACGCTTCGTTCATTATGGGGAGCTGTTACAACGCGATTAATACAGAATCAGCTCAAGACCCCAATTTGGTAAAAGTGATTACCGATGCCGATCACAACGCCATCTACTTCTCACGCTCTCCTATCCCGTTTAACCGCAGCGGAGAAGCGAACTATTTCGGACATATCGGGATTTACGGCTTTACGAAAAAGTCCTTACATGATTTCTGCGCCCTCGGCGAAGCACCGCTAGAAGACATCGAAAAACTCGAACAGCTCCGCGCACTCTATCACGGCAAAAAAATCTCGATGGTAAAAGTGGCCAGTAGCGGATTCGGGATCGATACGATAGAAGATTTGGAACGGGCGAAGAAAATTTTCGGAGTTTAATATAAACGTTTTTCACTGCTATACTGTTGCTATACTTAAAGCGTAAAATTATCAAAACGAATAAAGGTGTAGAAATGTCACTCATAGAACTGTTTACCGATTATGTCCTAAACCGAAAAAACTTAAAAGAATACGTTGAGCTTCGCAAAACGATCCATGAACGGGGTGAGTTTAACGATAGCAAGCTTATCCAAGCCGAAGAGAATCTCCAACGCCTTAAATCTGAAGAACCGGAAATTTACGAGGGGATGTACGAAACACTAACTAAAATTTACGCACGAAATGCAGGGTTGTCGATCGAATACCCTATCGATTTTATTCGTCAAATCCTAAAAATGTATGAAAGCTCACTCACGCCGAAACAGGTTTATGAAGAGTACAAGCGGGTATTAGAACATTATCATCACGATGTTTGATAGGTATTCTCTGCGCAAGAAAGGTTAAAACTTTTCCGCTTTTGATTTAGCGGCTTGAGCTTTTTCTAATTCTCCCGCACCTTGATAGATGAGTGATGCCCTTAAAAGAGAGTCGGGATCCTCACTCGGTTCACTGTCCAAAATAGTGACTGCGCTGTCAAACTCTTTATTTTTGGCAAAGCACTCTGCAATCTCTATCGCGTGTGCCTGCTTCGCGTGAGCATCGAGACTGTAATAAAGCCCTCTCTCCACAATGACATTGCGAGTCTCTTTTGCACGGTTATATTCAGAAGCCGCTTCGGTACAATTTCCCTCATTCAGATATTTTTCTATGCTCTTTATCTCCGAATGATATATCTCTTGGGTCTCTTTCCCCATTTTATTTTCCACTTCCGAGTAAATAAGCACACTCATAAAAACGGCTAACGAGAAGATACTTAGAACGATTAAAGCGGTTGATTTAGATTTTTTAGATTGGTTTTCTTCCATCGTTCGTCCCACCCTTTTAATAAATAAATGATTGTTTATTGTATATCTTTTTGGAGGGTGTTGCAAGTGGGAATTTTATTTGCATCAATTGTTTCAGTTACGAGATGCGATTACAAAGATTTTAAAAGAAGTTGCTATGAAAGAAAAAGGGGGAAGAGTTTCCCCGAAAGGGGAAGATATCGAAGAAAAACTTAGATATTGTCGCGGATTCCGAGATCAGTAACTAATTTGTTGTAAACCGCACGGTTTGTACGTTTCAAATAACGCATCAAACGACGACGTTGACCAACAAGTTTCAAAAGACCAAGACGTGATGAATGGTCTTTTTTGAATGTTTTCAAATGCTCAGTAAGAGCTGCAATACGAGTTGAAAGAAGTGCAATTTGTACTTCACTTGAACCGGTATCACCTTCAGTTCTTTGGTATTGTTTGATAATTTGCGTTTTGTTTGCCGTATCTAAAGCCATAATAGCCTCCTGATGGGTATAAATTTTACTTGAAAGACAATTCGTTCAAGCAGGGTCGGAATTATAGCTAAAAAATTCCCGTTTTGCGCTAAATTTCCCTGCAAGTCACCTCTAATAATTTTTAGCTATAATAACTTTCCAATTACAGGAGGATCCGCTATGTTGATGACCCGCGCCAGCGAATATGCTCTATTGTCGCTTATCGTTTTGGCCAAAGCGGGTCGTCCTCTCGATGTAGACACCCTCTCTCGTGAACTCGACATCTCCAAAAGTTTTTTAGCCAAAATTCTCCAATCACTTGCCAGACAAGGGATTCTCAACTCTTATAAAGGGGTTAACGGAGGATTTGAGCTTACCCGACATAGCCGCGACATTACGGTTTTAGAAGTGATGGAAACGGTTGAGGGGAAAAGCCCTGCCGTATTTAGTTGCTCCCCATCACAAGAGGATTGTCCTTCCAATAAAGCAATGAGTTGCGGTCTATGGCCATTTTTAAACCGATTACAAGGGAAAGTGGACACTTTTTTAGGTACATTGACCCTCGAAGCCATTTTAGAAGAGTAATGCTTGGCAAAAGCAAAAAATAAAACACCCGATATTAAAACGGTATTATCAGCACTTTTTGCCTCACGCGATCTCAGTGTCGTTTTTTTCGTTATGGCAATTTTGGCGATTATTATCGTACCACTCCCGAGTGCGCTGCTGGATTTACTCCTTGCAGTTGTCATCGCCTTGTCAGTTCTCATATTATTAATCTCACTTTATATCCCTAAACCGACCGATTTAACCACATTTCCGACACTGTTACTCGTCATTACCCTCTTTCGACTGGCCCTCAACATTGCAACCACCCGTATGATCTTGAGTCACGGTCACGAAGGGCCCGAAGCGGTCAGTGATATTGTTACCAGTTTCGGAAACTTCGTCGTCGGCGGCAATATGGTCATCGGGGTTATCGTCTTTACCATCTTGGTCTTGATCAATTTCATGGTTATCACCAAAGGTTCAGGCCGCGTTGCCGAAGTTGCAGCACGTTTCACCCTCGATGCAATGCCCGGTAAACAGATGGCGATTGATGCCGATCTCAACAGCGGATTGATTGACGAGAGCGAAGCAAAACGCCGCCGTGCTGAAATCTTGCAAGATGCCAATTTCTACGGAGCAATGGACGGTTCGAGCAAATTTATCAAAGGAGACGCCGTTGCGGGGATCATCATCACCCTCATCAACATCATCGGCGGCTTTTTAATCGGAATTTTTCAATTCGATCTTGATGTCGCCAGCAGTGCGCATACCTATACGATCCTCACGATCGGGGACGGACTCGTATCTCAAATACCTGCCCTCATCATCTCAACCGCAACCGGTATTATGATCACACGCGGTTCAAGCGATACCGGTGGGAACTTCGCCGAGGGAAGCATCAACCAACTCATGGGAAATGCTCGAGTTATGATCATCGTCGGATTCATTATGATCCTTTTCGCTATGGTTCCGGGGCTACCGACCCTCTCGTTGGGCTTTGTAGGGCTTGTTTTCGCCGGGTTGGGATATGCCCTGTATAAATATGAAAAAGGGGATCTCGTCCTCACCTCTGCCCCTGCCGTTGCAAAAAAAGGTGTTCTCTCCGGCACTGACGGAGTTTCCGGCAGTGAGGGGGGAACAGCCACCGCTCCTCGCCGCAAAACAAATGAAGAGATTGCCAAAGAGGAAGAAGCTGCCTTAGAAGATATTCTCAAAATCGAAATGCTCGAACTCACCCTCGGATATCAGCTCATTCGCCTCGCGGACAATACGCAGGGGGGAGATTTGCTGGAACGTATCCGATCCATGCGGCGTAAAATCGCCTCGGATTTCGGGTTTCTCATGCCGCAGGTACGTATCCGCGATAATCTCCACCTCAAACCGACCCAATATGAAATTCTCCTCAAAGGGGTCAATATTGGGGATGGGCTGATTCAACCCGATCGTTATCTCGCTATGGACAGCGGAATGGTAATGGGCGAAATTCAAGGGGAAGCAACCAAAGAGCCGGCATTCGGACTCGATGCACTGTGGATTGACCCTGCTCTCAAAGAAGATGCTATCATTAACGGCTATACCGTTGTCGACCCGGCAACGGTCATCTCTACCCACATGAGTGAGCTGGTGAAGCGACATGCTGAAGAGCTCCTCACTCGTCAAGAGACTCAGTCGCTTATCGAGAAAATCAAAAACGATTATCCGGTTGTCGTAGATGATCTCCTCAAAGTAGCAAATATCGGTCTTATTCAACGAGTCTTCAAAGCATTGCTGCATGAACGGATACCGCTCAAAGATATGATCACAATTTTAGAAACCATGGCCGATGTGGCGGAATACACCAAAAGTGTCGATACCATCACCGAGCATGTCCGTGCAAAACTTTCCCGTATTATTACACAGCTCTATACGGGACCAGATGGGATTATCAAACTCCTCACGTTCGATACAATGAGTGAGCAAAAAATGTTGGAAAAATCACAAGAACGAGACGGAGCGAAACAGCTTCTTCTCAATGTCGGAGAGATCAACGGACTTATCCAAGCAACGAGTCTAAAAGCAACCGAACTTCTCCAGAAAGGGATCTCTCCGATCATTATTATTGTTGATCCGAAACTTCGTCGTCCGTTGGCCGAAATCTATGAACGTTTCAGCCTCGATATTGTCACCCTCTCTCATGCCGAAATCGATTCGAACGCCAAATTCGAAGTACTCGGTTCCATCACTTTAGATACCAAATAGGATATTCATGCAAAAAACGTTTTATCACCTCTCTCATATAGACCTCGATGGCTACAGCTGCCAGCTTGTAATGGCCCAAACTGAACATACCATGATTAGTTTTAATGCCAATTACGGTGCCGAAGTCATGGATCGTCTAGAAGAGATAATCGAGCGAATCAAAAAAGCCAAACAAAGTGCCACTATCCTCATCAGTGACCTTAACCTCTATCCCGATGAAGCACGATGGCTTAACAATGAGGTCAATCGCCTCAATGAGGGCGGATGGAATATTACCATTACCCTTCTCGATCACCACGGCAGCGGAAAAGATACAGCGGCACAATATCCGTGGTATTTTTTGGATACCGAGCGTTGTGCGACCAAAATCGTCTACGAATATGCAATGGAGAACTACGGACTTGAGAGCGGCGGATGGCTCGAAGCATTTGTTAAAGTCGTTAATGCAGTCGATCTCTGGCATCAAGATGAAATTGAAGATTTTGAATACGGCAAAGTGTGTATGCGTCTCATCAGTGATGCGAAAGAACTCAGCCGCGTCATGTTCGCCGATGAAGATCGTGAATATAAACTCGCCATGCTCGAACATGCCGCTACAATGCGTAATCTTCCCAATGCCAACATCATCCTTGACGAAGCACTCCATAAAATGAAAAAAGAGTTTTTCAAAGACGGTGTGGACAATACCCTCGATAATCTCTCGACGAAACACATTGTTGCACTGTTGGGAACCAAACGCTCGACTATGACCATCTATTACAAAGGATGGAGAGGATTTTTAAGCTACGGACTGGGAAATACCTCGATCATTGGAAACGGTTTTCTCACTGAATTCCCCGATTTTGATTTTATTGTCGATGTCGGAACACGCGGAACCATGAGTCTACGCGGTCATGACAAAGTCGATGTGGCCATGATGGCAGGAGAATGGGTCGGCGGCGGCGGACATCCTAATGCCGCAGGCGGGCGGATTCAAGGGTTCAAAGAGCAATTCCGCTACGACAAAGTAAAACGCCAAATGGAAGACATGCTCGCCAACAAAGAGGCCATGCCCGGAAAACTTCCTCATAAAATAGAAGAGTAACCCAACCGTATGATTCAAATCAACAACCTCGCCAAAAGCTACGGCACACGAGTCCTCTTCGAGGATCTCTCCCTCAAACTAAACGCCGGAAACAAAGTCGGATTCGTCGGACGCAACGGAAGCGGAAAATCGACCCTCTTTAAAATCATTTTGGATGAAGAGCCTCATGATTCGGGAGAGATCATTATCCCGAAGAACTACCGCATCGGAACCCTTCGTCAACACCTCCATTTCACCCACAAAACCGTCCGTGAAGAGTGTGCATCGGTTCTCACAGGGGATATGGAGCACGAAGTCTATCGGGTCGAAAAAATCCTCTTCGGTCTGGGATTTACGCAAGACGATTTGGAGAAAGACCCGCTCAGTTTTTCAGGGGGGTATCAAATCCGTCTCAACCTCGTCAAACTCCTCGTCACCGAACCCAATCTGTTATTGCTCGATGAGCCGACCAACTACCTCGACATCGTCTCTCTGCGCTGGCTGGCAAGCTTTATCCGAGCTTTTGAGGGTGAAGTGATACTCATCACCCATGATCGCGATTTTATGGACTCGGTCAGTACCCATACGATGGGATTACGTCGTAGAACTATCTCTATCATCAAAGGCAATAGCCATAAATATTATGAAATGATGGAGAGCGAAGACGAGCTCTACGTCAAAACTAAAATCAATCACGACAAAAAACGTGAAGAACTTATCGATTTTGTCGCCCGAAACAAAGCCCGTGCTTCCACGGCGGTCATGGCACAGTCCAAACAAAAAGAGCTGGACAAGATGGGAGTTATGGAATCACTCGAAGGGGAAAAAGATCTCTCTTTTTCGTTCTCGTATAAACCTACCCCTGCCAAAATCATTATGCAGGTGAAAGATCTCTCCTTCGGATACAGTGTCGATGAGCTCCTCTTCCATAATCTCTCATTTAATATGGAGAGTAAAAAATGCCTCGCTATCATCGGGAAAAACGGTAAAGGTAAATCAACCCTCCTCAACACCCTCGCAGGGGTTTTAACGCCCAACGGTGAAATCACTTCTCACCCTTCCACCGCCATCGCCCATTTCGGTCAAACGAACATTGATCGCCTCGATAAAAACCGCACCATCACTGAAGAGATCCAAAGTGCCGACAATACGCTTCAAAATGTCCGTATTAGAGGTATCTGCGGAACCATGATGTTCAGCGGTGACGATGCCGATAAAAAAATATCTATCCTCTCAGGAGGAGAGCGCAGCCGTGTCATGCTGGGGAAAATCATCGCCACCCCTGCCAACCTCCTCTTCCTCGATGAGCCGACCAACCACCTCGATATGCAGTCCATTGACTCACTGTGTGACGCACTCAAACGGTTCGAGGGTTCCGTCGTCATTGTCACCCACTCCGAAATGCTATTGCGTGAGTTAGCCGATCAACTTATCATCTTTCGTGAGGGAAATGCGGAGTTTTTCGACGGTGGATACGATGACTTTTTAGAAAAAATCGGATGGGATGAAGAGATATCTGATGTCTACGTGAGGGTATCATCACCCACACCGAAAATCTTCCCCTAAAAAGTGATACCAAAGTCTCGCATAACGAAATCCTCTTTGAGAACGAGCCGCTCGATCCTCCTACTGGGATGGTGATTTTGATGCACAAACCTATAGGATTCGTCTGCTCCCACGATGATGGCGAGGGTAAGCTCGTCTATGATCTCCTCCCGCCGCGCTGGAGAATGCGCGATCCCAAAATCTCCACGATCGGGCGGCTCGACAAAGAGACGAGCGGATTGCTTCTCCTCACCGACGACGGACAACTCCTCCACCGCCTCACCTCTCCGCGTCACCATATTGCGAAAGTCTACGAAGCGACACTTGATCGCCCATTAAAAGGGGATGAAACAGAGCTTTTCGCCTCGGGAACATTAATGCTGAACGGTGAAAAAAGCCCCTGCCTACCCGCTAAATTGAAAATCATTGATGAGACTCATGTGACACTAGAGATCACCGAAGGACGTTACCATCAGGTACGGCGAATGTTTGCAGCGGTGGGGAACCACGTCACCGCATTACACCGCTCATCGTTTGGGGATTTGACGCTGGAGGATTTAGAAGTGAGAGAGTATCGAATATTCAATAACAGCGCATTAAATTATCGTTCACTCGTTCCCACTCTCCTGAGTGGGAATGGATATTAACATTAACCTTTTTATAACTTTTCCCCCCTCAATCTCAATGCATTTGTAATGACCGATACCGAACTAAAGCTCATCGCGAGAGCCGCAATCATCGGTGATAGCAAAAGACCGAAGAAGGGATACAACACCCCAGCGGCAATCGGTATCCCTGCACTGTTATAAATGAACGCAAAAAAGAGATTCTGGCGGATATTGCGCATCGTCGCTCGGCTGAGACGGCGTGCTCGGACGATCCCGCGAAGGTCTCCTTTGATGAGGGTGATCCCCGCACTCTCCATCGCGACATCCGTTCCGCTCCCCATCGCAATCCCCACATGTGCCTGAGCCAATGCGGGGGCATCGTTGATCCCATCCCCTGCCATAGCGACGATATGCCCCTCGCTCTGAAGCCGTTTTATCGTTTCGGCTTTTTGCTGCGGCAATACTTCGGCTTCGACCCGATCAATCCCCAGTCGGGAGGCAACCGCTTCAGCGGTGATACGGTTGTCCCCGCTTACCATCACGATGACTATCCCCTCCTCGTGCAAATCACGGATTGCTTGCGCGGTGGTCTCTTTGATCGGATCGGCGACCCCGAGTATCCCTGCTATCTTATCATCGACGGAAAGGAACATCACGCTCTCCCCTTCTCGACGCAAATCATCTGCCGCAGCCATAAGCGCGACGGTTTCGATCCCCATTTCTTCCATAAACTTGACAGTCCCCAGTGCGACAGTCTCCCCTTCGATAATCCCCACAACCCCTTTGCCCGTTACCGATCGGAACTGATACGTTTCACTCAAGGATAATCCTCTCTCCTGCGCGCCGTTCACTACCGCTGACGCAAGAGGATGCTCGCTCCCTCTCTCCAGCGAAGCCGCCAAAGTAACAATCCTGTTTTCATCCCACCCCTCTTGGTAAATAACGGAAACCAGTTTGGGTTTTCCCTCCGTCAGCGTCCCCGTTTTATCGACGACGAGGATATCGATTTTTTCCATCGTCTCCAGCGCTTCGGCATTTTTGATCAGAACACCTGCCATTGCCCCTTTGCCCGTCCCCACCATGATCGATATGGGGGTAGCCAATCCCAGTGCGCACGGACAGGCGATAATCAGCACCGCTACGGCATTGACGAGAGCATACCCGAGTGATGGTTCAGGTCCGAATACATACCAAACAATAAACGTTATGAGTGAAATCAAAATGACCACGGGGACAAAATAACCCGATACTCTGTCGGCACTCTTCTGAATCGGCGCACGGGAACGCTGTGCCTGTGAAACCATCGCCACAATTTGGGAAAGGAGCGTATCGGCTCCCACTTTCTGTGCCTGCATAATGAGACTTCCCGTCGTATTAATCGTCGCACCGATCAGACGGTCTCCTTTTTTTTTGGAGACGGGAATCGGCTCTCCGGTCACCATCGATTCGTCCACATAACTCTCTCCTTCGATCACGTCACCGTCCACCGGAATCTTCTCTCCCGGACGGATTCGGAGTCTATCACCTGAGTGTACGGCATTGAGCGGGATATCCTCTTCACTGCCGTCTGGGCGGATAATACGTGCGCTCTTCGGTGAAAGTCCCAGTAAAAGGCGGATGGCATCGTTGGTTCGGCTTCGGGCGCGTAGTTCCAAAACCTGCCCCAGCAAGACAAGGGCAGTGATGACCGCTGCCGCTTCGAAATAAACCGGAACTACCCCCATATGGGTCAACAGATTTTCCGGAAAAAGGTTTGAGAAAAGAACGGCGGCGGCACTGTAACTCCATGCGGTTGCGGTACCCAGTGCTATGAGGGTAAACATATTAAGACTGCGGTTGCGAACCGATTCCCATGCCCGAATATAGAAAATCGATCCTCCCCACCAAACGACCGGAGCGGAGAGGAACATTTCAAACCACTGGCGCGATTTGGGATCGATCATCGCGTCAAATTGTTCGGGAAAAAACTCCGAGCCCATCGCACTGATCAATACCACGACCGATAACAGCAGGCTCATCCAAAAACGGCGCTTCATCGCATCGTATTCGGTGGTATCGTCTTCGAGCTGCAATGTTTTGGGCTCAAGCGCCATACCGCATTTAGGACAGCTCCCCGGCCCTATTTGCTCCACTTCGGGATGCATGGGGCAGGTATAGATAGCGGTCTCAACGGCACAGTTAGGACAGGGGGGAGAGGATTGTACACTCTGAAGATAGCTTTCGGGATGCTCTTCAAATTTGTGCTGGCAATGGCCGGAACAAAACAGATAGTGTTGAGTCTTATAATCGCTTTGGTACGGCGTCGAGGGGGAAACCTCCATTCCGCAGACAATATCTTTTGCCATCGGATATCCTTTATTAATCGCTATTATCCTCGTTCACAGAACTAAGTTCTTTCAGCCGTTCTCGGTATTCTTTGGTATCGATTTCCCCTTTGGCATAACGCCGATCCAAAATATCTTTGGCGGATGAACCTCTTTTTTCGTTGAAAAAATAGACAAGCATTAACAACAATCCTATAGGAATCAGCCAACCAAAAAACATCCCCCAACCGTGCATTCCGTATGTATACATCCCTGCCCCTTTTTTGAATATTTCGATCCTTATTTCTACCATTTTAGCACCATAAAGCACTATGAAATATAAACTGTATGTTAATGCAGGTACAATATGAAAATAAGATTTTAAATCAAAAAGCCGTTTAAAAATGAATCACAAATTTATTCGTATCGTTTATGAAAACGACCGTTTCGTCGTCGCCGTCAAATCGGAGGGGGTCAATTTCCACTCCGAAACCGAAGCGGGATTTGTCGTACAGGTTTCCGAACAGCTCGGAATCCCCCTCTACCCCGTCCACCGTCTCGACAAGATGACCTCAGGACTCGTCATCCTCGCCAAAAATTCCGAAACCGCCGCACAGTTCGGGAAAATGTTCGAAGAACGAAAAATCGAAAAATACTATCTCGCCATCAGCCTACGCAAACCGAAGAAAAAAATGGGGTGGATTAAAGGTGACATGAGCAGTGCGCGACGGGGGGATTATAAACTTCTCAGCACGATGGAAAATCCCGCCATCACTCAGTTTATCAGCTGCGCATTGCGAACCCATGAGCGTTTTTTTCTCATTAAGCCTCATACGGGTAAAACCCATCAAATCCGCGTCGCCCTCAAAAGTCTCGGCTCCCCCATCGCAGGAGATGAGCGCTATGCACAGTCCGATGAAGCACGCAAGGAAGAACGGGGGTATCTGCACGCCTTCGCTCTTCGGTTTCATTTAAACGATGAAGCATTTGAGTTTGTTGTATCGCCCGATGAGGGGGAGCGGTTTGGAAGTGAGGAATGTAAAACTCAACTCATTGTATGGAATAAACCGTGGGAGCTGTTTTGAAAGCCTTTACTACCGAACCCCTCAGCGATATCCTTTCATGGGCACAATCAACGCTCAAAGAATCCGATCACCTAACCTTCGAAGTTCTCAATCCCGATATCGGTCGCGGACACTATGCAGGTGAAACCATCACGATCAATGGAAATGAGTATCTCTATCGCAGTTACAAAGCATGGAGTGATTTAGGCGAATTGCTGTTTTGTCGGATGCTGACACCGAAGATCATTTCTGAACACACCGTACAAATCACTTACGAAAAACTCGACCTCAGCGATTCGTTTCACCGTTCAGAGGAAAAAGAGGAAAAATACGGAATCGCGTCCCGTTTCGCGGCGATTCATAAAAACGAAGAACCGGCATTTCTGAGCGCCTACCTGCGAGCTTTACAAAGCGTCAAAGTCGGGGAGAGAAAACGGATTCTCAATCTGGGGATCAATACAGGGGACGAATTCGACCTCATCCGTCAAATCCTCTCCTCTGAAGAGTACATGAATCTCTCCCTCGTCGGGATCGATTTTTCACAAAGTGCCATCAGTGTTGCACAAGAGCGATTCAATGAGGGGAATGCTATCTTTTACGTCCACGACATCAACGATCTCGCCTCACTCGACTTAGGACGCTTCGACCTCATCATCACGATCGGAACATTGCAAAGCAGTACATTGGAGTTCAAAGCCCTCTTTGCGTCGTTAGTACAAGAGTATTTGAGTAAAGAAGGGGCGATGATTTTAGGATTTCCAAATTGCCGTTGGATGGGAGGAGAGATGATTTACGGTGCCAAAGCTCCTAATTATCCCTATTCAGAAATGTCGATACTCATCAAAGATATCTACTACTGTAAAAAATATTTGCAGCAAAAAAAGTTTCGAGTTACCGTTACGGGTAAAGATTATCTATTTTTAACCGGGACAAAAATAGGATAAATTACTTACTTCCGTTCCAAATATCTTTAACCGGGTGTTTGATATGAATGGCTTCCACCGTCTCATCTTCTTCTTTGAGATGGTAAACTTCTTTATCCGGCGTAACACAAAAGACTTCAAACTCTAAAAGATGCGGATTTTGTTTAACGACAACTTCTTTAATATTTAAACTATTCGCATACCTTCGTATTTCCGTGACTGCTTTCATATCAGTCGTCGTAATTTTAACGATTAAATCACCTTTGTACCCTGCATACGTATTGATCTCCTTGATATCAAAATCAAGTGCAAAACGAATAATCAGCTTTCTCTCTGATTGCATGAAGTTTTCCTTCTTACTATAAAATCGATACAACTATTGTAACCAACCATGACAAAAATTTATCCTTTTTGACAATAATCGATTCTCTGAGAGATTTACAAGCGTTGTTGACCCATTAAATCTATTTCGCTAGGATAAGAACTTCATACAAAGGGTAATCATGCTCAAACCTCTCTTTTTATTATTTATTTTTATGGGTTCACTGACCCTGTATGCCCGAAGCGAAGTCGAAGCGATCAATCTTTCACTGCAATCACTGGGAAGCGAAGAGAGTTTAAATGACACCCAAGTTCTGGATAATACCCTCGATCGCTATCGAGGGACCATTAAACCTCTCTATCATCGCTATACCCAAACAACTACCGAGATTGAACACATCAAAGCCAAATTTACCGCAGAGGAAATCCCCGTTTTTTTCGCACTAATTCCGTATGCCGAATCAAAATTCAATCCATCGTCTCGAGGCTATGGAACAGCCGGTTTATGGCAATTCGGTAAACAAAGCGCTAAAAATTTCGGATTGAGTGTCAAAAAAGGGCATGACGAACGCTTAGATCCCGATAAATCTACGGATGCAGCGATACGCTATATAAAATACCTCAAAAAAGAGTTTGGAAGCTGGTATTTGGCTGATTTCGCCTATGCCATGGGAGAGGGAACACTAAAGAGGATCATTCAACATAATGGAAGTAAAAAAATATCCGTTTTACTCAAAGACCCTCACTTCCCCTCAGGAACGAAAGCCCATTTCGCTAAAACACTGCTGCTCGATGCAAAAATACATTACACAAAATCAGAAGATGAGAAAGAACAAACTTCCGTCGTAGTAAGCCCACGTGCCCTATAGGGTATGTCGAACTATGAACAAACACCCTTCGACATGCTCAGGGTGAACGGCTTCATTTATCCGATATTCGTATAAACCGCTTGGACGTCATCGTCCTCTTCGAGCTTATCGATCAGTTTTTCAATATCCGCCATTTGCTCATCGCTAAACTCTACCGGAGAGTTTGCGATACGCTCTAACGCAGCGCTATCAGGTGTAATCCCCAAACTTTCAAGTTCAGCCGACAAAGCTCCAAATGCGGTGTATTCGCCGTACACACTCACTTCACACTCTTCTTCTTCGATACTTTCCAACCCTGCATCGATGAGTGCGAATTCAAGCTCTTCGAGATCCATAGCAGGTTTTGGAAATCGAAACACCGCTTTACGGCTGAACATAAATTCGAGCGAACCGTTGTTAAGAGTTTCCCCTTTGGCACGACCAAAAATCGTACGAACATTAGAAATCGTACGGGCATTGTTATCGGTAGCACACTCTACGAAAAAAAGTACCCCATGCGGCCCTTTTCCCTCAATGTTCATCTCTGCCAAGGAGATAGCGTCTTTACCGCTGGCGCGTTTGATCGCCGCATCGATATTGTCTTTCGGCATATTTTGCGCTTTAGCCGTCAAAATCGCACTGCGGAGTTTCGGGTTCATATCGGGATCTTCACCACCCTCTTTAGCCGCCATTGTGATAATTTTGCCGAGTTTTGGAAATACGCGTGACATATTTCCCCAACGCTTCATTTTTGCCGCTTTGCGATATTCAAACGCTCTTCCCATACGGTATGCTCCTCTAAAAAATGTAAAAAATTATGAAATTATAGCGGGTTTAACCTCTATCTTCAACGCCGACAAAACCGATTACCTCGGTTTTATTTGTCGATAAAGACGATATCGCTTTGGATATTGTTAAAGAGAAGGGAACGATTATCGACGCGATGCTGATACAAGAAGGTATTCGGTTCCATCGAGCGAAGAACTGTCGTATTGTAATAAAAAGCATTCGTACAACGACCGACAAAGAGGAATGAAAACAGAAGTTTAATACGCGGGTTCTCAAACATCTCATGCGGCTGTGCCAAAAAGGTGAGGCCGAATTTTTTCAGGTTAACAAGATCGAAGATATAGAAAATAAAGTCTTCGAATTTGGTATAAAACCCTTCTAGGCTGGCGATTTCCTGCATAATGTAGTAATAATTTTCCAAAAGTTCACGCTTTTGCATCATTTGAGAAAGCTTGCTTTTGATATCCCGTTTACTTGCAAAAAATGCAGGGCTGACTGCCATATAGATATTTTTACGTTCCGCGATTGCGGTGTCCAATGCAGCATCAAACTCATCACTTTCATTAAAATGCATATAGTAAAAATCGCTGCTGATTTTGAATTTTTCTTCAACTTGATCCGGGGTAGGATCGGAAAAATCGAGATAAAGAGTAGGAATACCGCTCTCAATTACAAATTCTCGAATTTTATTTGCAAGGTGTGTTTTTCCTGAACCCGGTTCCGCCAGAATAAGGGTATTTTCGCGCAATACGCGGTCTTGAAGTTCGAGAGTCGCGATAGAACTTTTAAATTTTCCGATTTTTCGTTTCATGCGTTTATCCGTAAAGTGAGATAATAGTGGGGATAAGTATAGCTAAAGGTAACAGATTTAGAGATAAAGGAGAAACAGGTGTAGCGATTAGTGACGTATTATTGCCACGGTTCTTGTAGTATCGTAACATCTCCCCGTTCACTGTGAAAACTGAGCTCTCCGTCACAGATATTGCATTGCAGACGCATAGAGCGTGCACACAGCTTCTCTATTTCCTCCGCATCTAAATGGATTACACGGAGATTTTTAAACCGCGCAAACGTCGCACCGTATTGTCTCCACCATGCGGTGGCACTTTTGAGGTTATAGGTATAAACGATGACCTGTTCAGAGCGTCCGCACGCCTTTCGGAGCCGTTTCTCATCCATCTGTCCCAAATCGATCCACAGCACCACTTCGCCGCCGTAGTTTTTCTCCCACAGTTCGGGTTCGTCATCCCCTCCGATCCCTTTTGTGATAACCATCTGTTCGGACGCATTAAGAGCAAATGCTGCAAGACGGATCATTAAACGCTGATCCGTCTCGGAGGGGTGCTGTGCGATTGTGATCTCGTGAGTCTCGTAGTAGTTGCGATCCATATCGGCTATGCTCAGCTGTGCTTTGTAAATCGTCGAACCTGCCGCCATGAGAACTCCCTTGTATGTGTGGGATTATGGCATAAAGGGGCTTATAATGGAGCTATTAGCGGATAAATGGTAAAATTCGAAATGATACAAACCATACCGATTGAAACCTTTTTAGAATCCCAAAATACTTATGACCTTATCATCGATGCGCGAAGTCCGCACGAGTACGGTGAATCCCACGTCCCCTCTGCGCAAAATTTTTACGCGCTAAGTGACGAAGAACATCACGAAATCGGGACGATATACAAACAGATATCCCCATTTGAAGCACGTGTAAAGGGAGCTTCGTATGTCTGTCTCAACGCGGCTCGCCACATTCACGATATCTATCCGACATTTACCCCAAACTCCAGAATAGCGATCTATTGCGCACGCGGCGGTATGCGTTCTTCCTCACTCGGAACAATCTTGTCCGATATAGGATACCGGATCGACCGTGTTATCGGAGGATACAAATCGTACCGAACGTTTGTGACCGACTATTTGGAGAATCTCCCGCCACTGCATTTTATAACCCTTGCCGGAAATACGGGGTGTGGCAAAAGCGACCTCCTGAGTGAACTGGACAATGTGATCGATCTTGAAAAAATGGCCAATCACTACGGTTCGGTCTTCGGCGATGTCAACGGCGCACAACCCACCCAAAAAGAGTTCCAAAATCGGTTGACCCATGCCCTTCTCGCTCTTAATCCAGCCCAAAGTGCTTTTGTCGAAGCCGAGAGCAAACGGATCGGAAAAATCATGCTCCCCGCTGCACTTTACAAGCAGATGGAATCGGGATTTCGCGTTGAGATCACGGCACCTCTGGAACAGAGAGTGGAGCGGATCATGCGAATGTACGATGCGATGGATGAGCGCTTTTTTATGGCGCGGATGGAACGAATTTCTCCCTACATCAGCCGTGACGATAAAGATTCCAGTATCACCGCATTTCTTAACGGTGATTTGTCCAGAGTTTCTGAGATCTTATTGACGCAGTATTACGACAAAGTTTACAAAGTGACCATCAAGCCTGATGTAAGTATCTGCAATGATGACCTCACAAAAACACTCGAAATTCTCAGAGGAATTCAAGATGAACAACGACGCTAAGCTCACAAAATTTGTCCGGGCCTCGGGATGCGCTGCCAAACTCTCCCCCGGCTCGCTCGAAAACGTCACCTGCCATCTGAAATCGTTTCACAAAGATCTCCTCGTCGGATTTGAGGGAAATGAGGATGCGGGCGTGTACCGTATCAGCAGTGATCTTGCGATGGTGCAGACGGTTGATTTTATCACCCCTGTGGTCGATGATCCCTTTATCTATGGGCAAATTGCGGCGGCAAACTCTCTGAGCGACGTGTTCGCAATGGGGGGTGATGCCAAGACGGCACTCAATCTCGTCGGATTTGACGGAAAAAACCACCCCACCGAAGTGCTCACTGAGATTCTACGCGGCGGGCAAAGCAAAGCGCAAGAGTGCGGTGCGGTAATCGTCGGCGGACATACGATCGAAACCCCTGAGATGCTTTATGGTCTCTCATGCACCGGATTTGTCCACCCCGATAAAATACTCCGTAACAATACGGTAAGCGAAGGGGATTTGATCGTCCTCACCAAACCTCTGGGACTGGGAATCCTGATCACCGCAATCAAAGCAGACCTGCTGGATGAGCCTACCGTGATGAAGGTCGCGGAGACGATGCGTACCCTCAACTATAAAGCCTCCCTCATCGCACGGGAGTTTGATGCTCATGCGTGTACCGATGTGACGGGATTCGGATTTTTAGGTCATTTGGCGGAGATGAACGGAGGCACTAAAACGATAGAAGTAGAGTGCTCCACCGTCCCGTTTTTTGCCGAAGCGTTACCGATGGCATCGATGGGGATCATCCCAGCGGGAAGCTATGCCAACAAAGAGTATCTCGAATCCAAAGTACACTTCAAACGTAACGTCGGAGCCGATATGGAAATGATCCTTTTTGATGCCCAAACATCGGGGGGACTTTTGATCGCTGCAACTCCTGAAAATGCCAAAAAAATTGCAGAACGGTGCCTGAATGAGGGGATACCTGCGGTGATTGTTGCTCAAGTAGTCGCCAAAACAAATAGTGACATTGTAATACTATGAGTGCCGTTCGCCCTGAGCTTGTCGAAGGGTAAGTTCATGGTTCGACAAGCTCACCACGAACGGGAATTTATAAAAAAGGATGTTTATGCATAGACGCGAATTCATTAAAAAAACAGCTATTACGGGGGCGATTTGCCTCACCCCCTCTTTTCTTAACGCCTCTTCCACACCGACCATCAATCACG
>Ga0074197_1001477_pt1 | contig 19884 bp, 28 predicted proteins | sample EPASupsiteSAE305_FD_64526 | JGI IMG/M metagenome (GOLD analysis project Ga0074197, IMG submission 64526) | Bioremediated contaminated groundwater microbial communities from EPA Superfund site, New Mexico - SAE3-05 reassembly with SPADES | ecosystem: Environmental > Aquatic > Deep subsurface >...
TCCATTCCGCCAGGGCGAGGCTCGGGACCGTGATGCCGATCAGTGCAAGAAACGTCGATAGACCCTTTTTCATGCCGTGTACTCCTTAATAATAAGGGAATGGTGGAAACAGGCAGTTGCCTATCTCCACAGCTTGCTCCATGGTGATTACTCCGGAATCGACACAGCTTTGCAGCCGTTCGCCTATTTCGCTGTAGGTGAGCGAAAAGGTTTTCCGTATTTCTTCCATGGGGTTTCCGGGCTCCGAATGAACGGGGTTGAAAACATCATCCATGGATGACCGACCGGCACCGGCAGACGCCGGAAGCCGGTCCGGCCCTCCATGGGTCCGAGGTACAAACAACTCCGGCATCAGACCGCCCAGAGGTAGTGGGGATAATGCCAGCGGCCTTTGCTGTCTTTCCAGGGGCGGCACTGGATCTCGGCTTCAATGGTGATGTCGTCGTTCGGGTTGCCGAATTTGGAACGGGACATGACGCAGTATTTGTTCGGGTGTGAGTAGTTATCGACCGCCGGGGTGATGATGACGTTTTCGATAATGGGAAAATTGTCTTTGTCCGTGCCTACCTGCGTAGTGGATTGGATGCGGCCGGTAAGCCAGATGGTGGGGGCTTTTTCCTGTTTTTTGTCTGCTACTTTGTCGGATGACATGGTGGTTTCTCCTGAATTTTTCTTTGTTTTTTGATGAGTTGTTGGTTTATAAGTGAGAGAAGGTTTCAAGTTCCAGTTTGGGTTCAGCCCGTTCAAACGGGATGCTGTAATAGCAGGTGAAGCACTGGTGGAATTCTTCGCGTTTGCCGTCTGGTAGGAAAAAGACCGTGATGTCGTAGGGGTTTCCGCAGATCGGGCATTTCTGATCGGAAACATCTTGCAGTTCATGGCCGTCGTTTTTCATTTCGTCGGGGCGATGGGTTGGAGTTTCCAGATCAGGTGGCAACCGCTGCATTGCATGGTTGCCGAGCACTTGCCGTGAACCAGGACAATAGAAAACTCGGTAAGTCGTTTGCATTGCGGACAGAGAACCGGGCCTTGAAAATGATGTTCAGCGTTTGGGCTGGCCATTGTTGCGGATCCGGATGGTTAAGTTGCGATCTTTGGCGCGCATTCTGGCTTCAACAAGATGGACGCGGCCGGAGAAGAGCAGACCGGCAACGAGATGTTCCTTGCTGATGGGTTCCTTCTCATCGTTATAGGCTGGGCTGGTTAGTTTCATGAATTTGGTTCCTGGCTTTGATTCGCGTTTGGTTCCTGGTTTTTGAGTAGGTTAAGCTGGTACTGAAGAACATCGGCGGCGAGGTTACGGAAGGCTTCAGCAAATTCCGGATTAATGTTGATTTCCCCATAGCAGGTAGTAATGGAGAAGCCCCGCAGCATGTCAGGTACTCGCTTGCTAAGCGAGTATTTGAGTTCTTGTATATGGTCGGTTTGATCGGTTGGTAGATGACTTGTGAGCATTATGGGTTCCTGGATTTGGGTCGCGTTTAAAGGTCGATTTTCCTGGTTGGGATTCGCGTTAAAAAACATATTTTTTATGTATAATTTTGAATTACAACATAAAAAATATGTAGTCAAGGATAAAAAAACATAAAATTGATGTGAATAAATATTTCGAAGAATCATTAAAGAGAATCGAAGCTGCCACCGGTGTAAAAACGATGACCGAATTGGCGAAGATTGTCGGTAGCTCTCAACAATACGTGTCGAAGAAGAGCCGTGAAGGAGAATTCCCAGTTATATGGGCATATGAGGTCGCTCAGAAATTCGGCTTATCAACTGATTGGATAATGACGGGCAAACAAGAAAGGAAAATTTCTGAAATAAGAGTCTTAACTGAATTGGAAAAATGGATATCAGAAGAGATAAGAAAAAATCCAAAAAAAGAAGTTTGGTTCGAGATTCAATTACAAGAATCTTTCCCAGCTTTTAAGGCATGGAAAGAAGAAAAGGAAGAAGCAGAAAGGGCAACTGCTACCTTTCCAACGTCGAAAGTAGCATAAAAAAAGCATAAAAAATAATATAATATCAGATATATACAATAATATTTCTTAACAAGCCTAGAGGCGATGAGATTATTGGAATCTGATAATCAATGGGCAATCGAATAAAAACAAATCAATTGACGGTTGATGTAACGTTGCGTATAATTTAATCATAACGAGGCGTGGTATGCGAGGTCAAGCAAGAGAGGCGTTTGGTGGGTAAATCACAAGGTCCTTTTTATAATCTTTCGGATCTTGTCAGAGATTGTTCCTTGCCCGGATTGGTATTTGTAAGAAAGCCAGCAAGAGAAGACGCAAAACTATTCGGTTTCGACACCCAGGCAAGAATACTTGAATTTTTTTCAATTGGTGAGTTCAACGATCTCAAACATCAAAATTCAGGCACTATTGATCACGATCCTGACAAAGGGGCTTGTTTTGACGCATACATATTTAATTTAGGACAAAAAACCATTTATTGTGCATTTTACAAAAGGCACAATGGTATTTGGGTTATTAAATCATTTCATATCCCAAATTTTGGCGAAAATTCGATACCGCTTTCCCATACACCATTTGAAATTTTAGAGAGGCTAAAAAAATGAGCACAATGTGTCCATTTTGCGACTCAAAAAATGTGGAAATCATAGAAGTATCGGAGAGGTTCCCCATTCCTTTCTGTGACGATGCCATTATTACGCATAAAACCTTCAGGTGTAATAGTTGTGAAGAAGAGGGTGACTTCGACCACACCCTCGACAAGGAACTAACCAAGACCATTGACGATGCGAACATCGCTTCAGCGCCAATGCTACTTGACGGTCTATCCAAAATAGGTATAACCATGACCTATCTTGAGAAAGCCCTTCGTTTACCATTTAGGACAACTGCGCGATGGAAAAAAGGCAACATCTCTCATGCTGCCCTCGCGCTCCTAAGGTTTGTGCATTTTTCCCCAGCTTTGTTGCATGTGGCTGACAATAATTTTTCTAGAGAAGCTGTGGACTGTTATCAAATTTTTCACCCATTGGAATATTTTACTAAAAACACTAGAAATCCAGGGTTGTCTGTAACAATTGAAGGCGAGCAGGTCGGAGTCAAGTTTACAGGAAATGTGTCGAGTAACGCAACTTCATCGCTCAAACAAGAAGTTAAATGGATTTCATAAAAAATGTTAGTTAAAAATATTCTCATAGGTGAGGACATAAGGCGAGAGGAGGGGAACAAACTTTCTCTAATGGGAATATTCAGCAGTTCTATTAATATAGAAGTTCAGCCTGATGTTCCAAAAGAAACTCCTGTAGGGGTATCGTTAGCGTTTTTAATCTGTATTGAAAACTCAGATACATCCAATAATTTAAAAAATTATGAAATACGTACGTCCATGTTTCTTGCGGATAAAAAATTTATTAGTTTAAACGCAAAAATCGAATCTACAGAAAATGATAGATTGTATCTATTGCCAATCTCCAAGGTTGAAGTTCCTATTTTTGAGGCTACACAGTTATTGGTACATGTACAAATTTTCAAGAAAGAAATTTTGGTTTCTGAAGATAAGGCTGTTTTAGTTATAAACATGAATAGAACTTAAGAAGATTAAGGAACTATCGGGGGCAAACCACTAAATAAATGGAAATTAACCTTGGGCAAATAGCGACAAATTTATTTTCATTAACTTGCCCGTTACTCCGGTTCCCTTAAAGCTTGGTGGAATTCAAGACATTCCCCTTTCTGTCATTTACAGAAAGGGGAATTTTTAATTATAGGGACAGTATATGCTAATCGATTTTTTAATAGAAATTGGATTTAATCAATACGATATAGCATTGCTAATTTTTTGTTCATTTGGTGCTGTTATAGGTAGTATTGCTCATGCAATAGTAAGCACAATAGATCCAGACAAACCAACAACCAAAGATGACGAATTTACAGCTGGACCGACAAACAAGGAAAACGAATTTTTTCAAATATAGGTTTTCCGAAAAATGGAGAATATACAGACGCAAAAATGGAAATAAACGAGTGATGTAACCGATGAGAAATCAATCTCAGGCTACTGACCTAAACGAATGAATAAGAACATAACAAGGGCATTGCACCGGAAGCCGCAAACAGCGCGGCTTCCGGTGAATTCTAGGTTAGGCGTCAACATATACGCACCCCATGCTATTGCCGCGAGAAATGAAGAGTGACATGAGGAAAATTCGAACGAAAGGCGCGCTTTCACTTCCGTTGTTTAGATTTACGCAGAGAAAATGGGCAAATTTATTCCTCGAAACAGGCCAACTCCGAATTGGGACACTATTTGACTACGCAAGAAATGAAAGCTACGGAGATGCCATTCATGATCGGCACGAGGGCTACTGCGCATTCATTCTGCCGCAGCATCAACCGAAAGCAGGTAGGCCAGTTGTGCGCCTGACACTAGCCCGAAATAATTTGGCGCTTTGTTTTTCAGGTGTATATCGAGAAGAAATGTTCGAAGAATTTGGCGCTGATTGCTGCTTGGTAATCAAAGACGCAGAATTTTTTAAGTGCATCGATGAAGAACTAGAAAGCGAGTTCATTGAGCCTCTTGTGAGGCATGTGACATATCTCGATAAATCAAGATGGGACTGTATGCCGAGATATGAGGACTTTGCTGGATTGATGAAAGACATAAAGTTTCAAAAACAGAATGAAGTAAGGGCGCTATGGGAGCCCAAAAAGCTGCACGACATTAAATTAAAAATACCAGCCTTTACGCCAGAAGAGACAGTAGGCAACAAGTTCGTCATAAATGCTTCAGAAGGAGCATGGTACGAAGAATACGTAAAGATGGAGTGCGATTGGTTAAAGCCTAGGACGGTTTTTGCGCCTCGCGCTGCAAAATACTGCAGAATCATTGATGCGCCCAATTATATTTAGTATGAGCACAGCTTCCTACCTAATGACAGCGCCTAACTGTCGGTTCAACGCGGACGCCAATATGGGCCATCGCTTCGCGATTTTGATGGCCCATATTGGTGCCCTTCGCGCTTCGCGCTCCGGCCGGTTAACCTGGGCGTTATGTTTCATGAGGTTACTATGCGTCGACTTTTTGCCATAATCATTCTTCTCTGCATCCTTTACTTTCTTGGTGGCTGGATAGGCGTATATGCAAATTGGCTTACCAAAGATTCCTACTTCGCTTACGCAGGCTTTGTCGGCGGTCTCGCCTCAGTAGCCGGTTTATTTGCGCTCACTCGACCTGCCCTCACAAAATCAGATGTTGAAGCAATCGAAATCGACACATTGAAGTCGATGACAGAAACAGCAGAACAGTTAAAATCGCTAGAGATGGCACGCACCAAGACCAGAGAGGAACTTGATGATCTCGAGGTAAGGAAAAAGGAAATGGAGCTTCTTGTTAAGAAGGCAAGTCTTGCGCTTTTCTTAAAGGAACAGTACTCGCATCATGAGCGGCAAGTTATTGAAGAAATCGCTCGAAATCCTCGCCTGCGTGAGGACTTGGAGAATGCCGCCGAAACCGCCCATAAGCTAGCCGTCCTTAACGAGGAGATTGAAGCAAATCCAAATGTTCAACAACTTAAAGAAATTATCGCTTCAGCTAGTCGACGACAGCCAACCCTTGATGAGGCAATCAGCGACCTGCCACCTCTGGTGCGCTCAATTTTCCTACTGACACGCGCGTTAACACAAGCTATCGAACGGCTCGTAGCAACCATTGTCAAATGACAACATAGAACAACCGGGGACAGACCACGATTAAAAGTGACTGAATATTTTCCGGAGTATCCCGGATGTATCCCGGTAGACCTTGAAAACTTTGCTATACAATGCGGGACCCAGGTTCAACTCCCCGTTCCACATCAAATCCACACCAAATAACGAGGAGCCATATTCTTCGCCCCACCTGTTACGCCTTATTGATTCCTGTTGCTACCTGGGAACATAGTGGTTACAATAAAACATGATTAAAAGTTTCGCCCATAAGGGAATCAAGAGATTTTTCCTCACTGGCAATAAGGCAGGTATCCAGGCGAAACACGCCGACCGGCTACGACTTATTCTTGCCCAGCTCAATCAAGCAAAAGTCATTGAGGATATGCAAATTCCGACACTTGGCCTGCATGAACTCAAGGGTGATAGAAAAAATACTTGAGCAGTGACTGTGCAAGCAAACTGGCGCATTACTTTCCGTTTTGCAAACGGTGACGCTGAAATTGTTGATTATGAAGACTATCATTAGGTGAGATCATGAGAATGTACAACCCTCCACACCCAGGAGAAATTCTCAACGGACTATGGCTGCAACCTATGGGATTATCTGTTACCCAGGCGGCTATAGCCCTAGGTGTGAGCCGAAAAACGCTATCCAAGCTTGTGAATGGAAAATCTGGAATTTCTCCTGAAATGGCTTTCCGTTTATCTCTTGCTTTTGGAGGGAGTCCCGAAAGTTGGATGGGGCATCAAGTTGCCTTTGATTTATGGAAAGTTGGACAGAATAAAAGTGCGCTGAACGTGACACCGTTGCGGGCTCATTCATGAAGTGTGGTAAAGAGCCGGTTGAAAAACAGGGGAAAGACCACAAATAAAGTGACTGAATTAATAAATACGGGAAACGGGTTTTCCCTCAAATTTAAATGCGTTCTCAATGCGCTTTTTAATGCGTTTTCGGAGGGTAAACCATAGACGGAACCGGCCATTTATCCACGTAAAACCGAGGGGGTGTGTGTATAAATCGGCCTCTCACGCCGGCAACAGGGGTTCGAGTCCCCTTGGGGTCACCAAGTATTATCAGCTACTTGCTGACAGTTTCATATTCGGGAAAGTTTCTTGATGTATTTTTGATGTACTTTTTCCGAAATCCGTTAAACCGGGGAGCGCCGCGAGCACTTCCCGGTTTTCTTTTTTCAGCCGATTAATATACCGTTGAGTAGCGGCCAGGCTGGTATGGCGAAGCCATGTGCTGAATCTCAACCAGCGGAACATAGCAGAAGTTGAGATCAAGCGGCGTTTTTCAGCTTCTCAGCAATCCAAACTTTAACAAGCGCCTGTCTTGTGATGCCAAGGCGGTGCGCCTGTTTATCAAGCCCATCCAAAACCCAGGCCGGAAAGTCAATATTGACTCGCTTGATTTCCTGGTTAACCCGACGAGCCTTTGAAAAATCAAGCTCTTGGGTCAGGTCTTCGCCTGCTTCAAATTTTTCGTCAAATTCTTGAGCTTTCATAATACTCCACCTCCTTTTCTCGAGAACGCCGGACCGATATGATTCTCAAATAGTCGCCACGGTATGTAATGACTGCAAAACGATACTTGATCGCAGGTGACCCAAAAAAACCGGGAGCACAACGACATTGCTGATAATTTAATTAGTATTAAATATCAACCAGTTGTATAAAAGATAGCGGATTTGAAACCTGCCTGACGCAAAAAAAGCAGGGGGTTAGAGAATATCTCTAACCCCCTGTTTACGTTCTTCGCTCGCCCTTCGTTTTTGGTTTGAGCTCCTTTGGCGAACTAGGAATTTTATGACCGTCACCACGCACTGCGCTTAATTACAATGGTCAGGATCTCGTTAAGTCGGTCTCAATCATGGCCGCCACCATGATGATGACCTCCACCACGATGATCGCCACTGCGATGGCCGCCTTCAAAAAAATCATCAGCTCCGCGTCGTGCAGAAGCGGCAGAGAATGACCCAAGAGCAATTACCACACAGACAGCAAGACAAACTGCTTGGATTAACCGTTTCATTATCTGCTCCTTTCATCTAAATATTTGGTTGGCATTTTCTGCCAGACTACGTTTATTGATCAGGGTAAAATGAGACCAACACTTGGTAACGGGAATCATTTTCAAGTACAGTAAGGCCGACGACCTGACAGCGTCAAGTAGTAAATGAGGAAATCGCCTCCCGGACAATGATGAAAATTTCGTTCTCGTTCATTTAGCACCCCGCATAAGTTCATGGTTTTCCGTGATCTTCCTGTGGCCCGTGGATAGACCTCGCCGTTGTCTGGATCAATCCATGCCGTAACATCTTCAAGCTGCGGAAAACAGCCTCCAGGTCGGTCAGCTGGATATAGGTCTGCCAGAGGGTGGCCGGCCAATAGAGGTGCTGGAGCGTTCCGCCGCACGCAAAGCACAGATACAAAAGAGATAACTGTGCATCCCGCTAAAGAGTTCCAGAAAAGGAGGATATTGTTATGCGCCTGAGACCTATTTTTTTCGTCTGTGCTGTCCTGTCCAGCATCCTGGGTCTGTCTTCTGCGGGGAACGCCCATTTTGGCGCGATTGTTCCCTCCGATGATGTCATCAGTCAGGATGACAGCAAGAAACTCCAGGTCGAGGTCAAATTCATTCATCCTCTGGAAATGCACTATATGGACATGGCAAAGCCCAAGCAGTTCGGCGTCCTCACCCGCGGCAGGAAAGTGGATCTGCTGTCCAATCTCACCGAAACCAAAACCAAGGCCAACTCTCCAAATCAAGAGAAGCGCTTCACCTTCTGGAAGACGACCTATCAGATAACGAGGCCAGGCGATTACACCTTTTATCTGGAACCAACTCCTTATTACGAGCCGGCCGAAGAATCTTTCATCGTCCACTACACCAAGGTCTGCGTGAACGCTCTCGGCTTGGAAGGGGGCTGGGATGAACCGGTTGGCCTGGAAACCGAAATCGTTCCACTAACCCGGCCCTATGGTTTATGGACAAACAATATTTTTACCGGCCAAGTTCTGCTCAAGGGCAAACCGGTAGCCGGAACTCCCGTTGAGATTGAGTACCTCAATGAATCTCCCGGAAATCAAAAGCTTGTTAAAGCACCCAACGATGCCCACATCACCCAGGTTGTCAAGACGGATGCCAACGGAGTCTTCTCCTATGCAATGCCCAGGGCCGGCTGGTGGGGATTTGCCGCCCTCAGCGAGGCGGACTGGAAACTCAAGCACGAAGGGGTTGAAAAAGAGGTTGAAATTGGGGCCGTGTACTGGGTGCATACGGTTGATATCAAGTAAATGCAAAAAGCAGGACCGGTGCGAATGCTCGTGCCGGCCTTTTTCTCAAAGGATCTCCCCGTGCGAAAACAATTTGTCACAACATTGCTGCCCTTGATTTTTTTCATTCTCTTAACGTCGGGTCTGTCCCTGGCCCACAAGGTGAACGTCTTTGCCTATGTTGAGGGGACATCGGTCTTCACTGAAAGCTACTTTCCGGATGGAAAAGCCGTGGCAAATGGATTGATCGAGGTCTTTGACGAAAAGAATACCAAGCTGCTCGAAGGAAAAACCGACGACAAGGGTCTGTTTCATTTTCCCCTCCCCAAGAAAGAAGAGCTGACCATTGTCATCAACGCCGGCATGGGCCATAAGAACACCTTTCTCCTCCATGCATCGGAGAGGTGAAGAGCGGGCGAAGTTTTTGATACAATTTGTCAGGGCAAGCTATCTTGCCGACGATCAGTTTCAAGAACGCAACCAGTCGGATTTACTCCCGATTGACCTTGCCATATTCTCTTATCTCCCCGAATAATCGATCCTGTTATACGTTTCATTATATAAATAGCGATATTTTATATCCATTATATCTAAAGTTTTTATTTATTGTTTTCTCTCCATCATTTGTACATCTTTAGCTTAATGCTTGAGAAAAATCTGAAATCCGATGACAGCACTTGAAGAGAAGAAAGCGGGATGCATCGGAGAGAAGAGTTGCCGCTGTGCAAGCATTTCGCTCTCATTGTGATTCACGATCACGCGTGTAAATGGAAAATGGACCGTCGCTATCGTTGATCAATCACTTTTATCCCCTAAAAATAACTAAGGAGCAGGCACATGAAAGCACAAAAGAAAAAGAGCGTCCTCTGGGGAGCAATGCAGACGGCACTGACCGGTCTGATGCTATTGATGGCGGTTTTCGTGTTGACGTTCCCCCGGATGGCATTCGCTGCCACGGCCGGGGAGATTGACCGGGACGTAACCAATGCTTTGACAAAGCTGTACCAAACCACTCCTGCTGCAAAAAAACTGTCTAAAATCTCGAAAGGAATCCTGGTGTTTCCCAGTATCATCAAAGGCGGTTTCATTGTCGGGGGTGAATACGGCGAGGGTGCCCTTCGAGTGGGAGGAAAGACCACCGGTTATTACAACACGGTTTCCGCCTCCTATGGATTGCAGGCGGGAGCGCAGTCTTTCGGCTATGCACTGTTCTTCCTCAACCAGGACGACTTGAAGTATCTGGAGAAAAGCGATGGCTGGGAACTCGGGGTCGACCCCAACGTTGTCCTGGTGGATAAAGGGCTCGCTCGTTCTCTCTCCACCACCACCGCCAAATCAGGGATCTATGCTTTTTTCTTCAATCAGAAAGGGCTGATGGCTGATTTGAGTATCGCGGGGAGTAAGATAACCAAGATCAACCCGGGAAAATAAGACGATCGGGAAGCAAACAGCTCTTGCCACAAGCTTCATCAATTTCAATAGGGTGCGTACTGTCCGGTGAGGTTCCTCCGCGGATTGCCAACTGGGCAGTACTTTTTACAGCCTTTCCTGTTCAGAAGATGAAGGGGAGAGGCGGTTCTTTTTCGGTCGTTATGGTTTCAGCGATAATCGGCGGGATGCTGATACCGCCTTTTTGATGCGGGGAAAAGCGCCCCTTGACTCGTGCCCAGGTCATTGGCGACAGGAGCACCATCCTTCACCTTTCTCACAAAAATATAGACCGGCTGTGTATCGGCGGCACAACGGTTGATTCTGAACCGGTAGCAGAGCATCAGGTCATCGGGTAACCGGTAACCGCTATCCTGTAAAGCCTGACACACCACCTTCACCTCCTTGCCCGTATATTTGCCGAGAATCGGCATACAGGCGGGTAAGCGACACCTCGGAAGAAGTCGCATCGATCGCGGCATCCTCAGCCGGTATCCCGGCAATCCTTTGCTGATAAAATTCCGTGTCGGTTTGCAGGGTCCTGCTGGCAAAAGTCCGACTGTTGAGCCGGGCGTTTTGCATCGGTGAAACGAGGGCCACCATCACCCAATCGTAGCTGCAGGCAGGATCTTGAAAAAAGGAAAACGAGACGGTACACCTTTTATGTGCAAAGCATGGTAGAGTGCGAGCCTGTAAATAATTGAAACGTAGAGCCATTGCCGGTGCTGCCGGCTATCGGCATCCGCGTTGCGCCCGTCCGTTCGCACTCCGTAATTTCAGGGACGCGTTTGCCGGATGAACCACAGTGAGATCATCAGGGGGAAAATCATTGATGGATACCTTGGACGCAAGAAAAGAAGGGTCGGCTTTGAACAGGCTGACACCTGAGAATATCTTACAGCAGGTCGAATCGGCGCTGGAAATTTCCTGCACCAATCTTTGCCGGCCCTATAACAGCTACATCAATCGTGTCTATGAACTGGAAGACAGGAACGGCAACGGCATGGTCGTCAAATTCTATCGACCGGGGCGATGGTCGCGACAGGCCCTCCAGGATGAGCACGATTTTCTCCTGGAACTGGCAGCGGAGGAAATCCCGGTCATCACCCCGCTCCCCTTGAAAAAGGGCGGCACGCTCGGCCAATATGAAGGCATGTACTTCGCCGTTTTTCCGCGAAAAGGGGGGCGATGCGTTGATGAATTCAATGATGATCAATGGCTGGCGATCGGCCACCTGCTTGGGCGTACGCACATGGTGGGGGCAAGGAGAAAACCGCAGGACCGGACCCGGATGCACCCGACCGTGACCACGGCCGCCCAGGTGAATTTCATCCGCAACAGCGGGCTGATTCCGGAGGATCTGATCGAGGCGTATACGCGGATCACCGCTCAAATTATCGACGAGATTCAGCCCATGTTCGCCAATAGCGAATCCATCAGGATTCATGGCGATTGCCACTCGGGCAACCTCATCTATCGTCCCGGTGAGTCGTTTTTTTTGATCGATTTCGACGATATGGCTGTTGGGCCGCCGGTCCAGGATTTCTGGATGCTCCTGCCGGGACCGCTGGACGATTCTTTTGTCGAGGTGGATTTGCTGCTCGAGGGCTACGAGACCTTCAGGCCGTTTGATCGCGGCAGTCTCCGCCTGATCGAACCCCTGCGGGCCATGCGTTTTATCCACTATTCCGCCTGGTGCGCGCACCAGGTGGTTGAAGATGGGGCTACCACGGTTATGCCCGATTTCGGCTCACGTCCGTATTGGCAGGCGGAGATCGATGACCTCGTTGACCAGTTGGAACGGATCCGGGAGGGCGGACGGCCAACCGGCAATACTTTTTAGAGCAGGCTGTTGCAACAACTGCTCAGCGGGAAGAAAACAGAAGGATCAGGAGAAGTCAGGGCTCCCCATCTATTTTTCGGTCGCGGCGACCGGACTGCGGCGGAAAGTACCACCAGGTGAGGGCAACGATGAGGCCAAAGAGCGAGTAGCCGACCGTGAAGACCCAAGGCGGAAACTCGTAATAGAGGAGGCGCTGCAGCCAGTATTCTATGAAGCTGCCGGTGTAGGCTGTGGCCCCTGCCTTGGCGCGCAGCCACATTTCGAACGAGGTGAGCGGGCAGGTGACGCCGAACCAGGCCTCTGCCACGACTATCGCAATAGCCGCGAGATGGGCAAGCCTGAACCAAAGGGTATTGACCCTTCGCCAACCACGGAGGTTGCCGACCACGGTGAGGACGAGGCCGCCAACGACAAAGGCGACGATGGCGACATGGATGGTGAGCACCGCATCGGCGAGGATCTGGTAGGGTCGAGCAGCGTCCATTGGAGGAAGTCAGGTTTGTTAGGCTGTAGTCTATCAGGCTGAAGGCACTGATCCCAGCATCTGTGGCATTTTCGACCAAGGGTATCAGCCTAGACGTTCAACATCCTAACCATTTTGCCACACACTCCCCTTTATCGCAACAGTTGCTGGGGAAAGGCCGCTCCGGCAAGCGCAATCAGCACAGTGCCGCACTATAAGAGCTTTTAATCCCTTCCGCGTGCCGGCCGGGTACCTTGGACCTGAGCCCGGATGATTCGTTTCATCCGCTGTTTTAAGACGATTCGGTTGAAATAGGTAAAAGGCGCCCGGGCAAGGGCGAGTGTATTGTTCAAGACCGCCTCCCTCCGGAAGAGGAGATCCGCGATATGGACAGTTGGGGTTACCCGGTTCAGTGCACCGGTGCATCCGGCGCAACAGGCGACGAGTTTTCGCGTTCCCGCCTTTTGCCGGCGAAGGGTTGCCCACCTTTGGGACAACTGCGGTTGCAGGCAGCCCACAGCCCCGCCTTCACCGCAGCAGATTGTGAATTGTTTATGGTGCTTCAGTTCCACCACGGTGTGGCCCATGTCGATGAGAAGTCCGCGGACCGCTGTCTGCAGGGAAAGATCATCCCGCAAGGCGCAAGGATCATGGACGCTTACCTCGCTGTCGGCACCGCCCGCCAGGGTCTTGCCCAGCCCCTGGGCATGAAAAACTTCGTAGACGGTTTGAACGGCAAGGCCCTTCCCGTATTGGCGGAAGATTTTGGTGCAGTTGGGACAGGCCGTGAGCACGGTTTGAACGCCATGCCGGGCGAACAGGGCGAGCATCTCGCCAAAAACCGAGTGAAAATAAGTGGTTCGGCCCAGATCATGGGAAGGTTTGGTGCAGCAATCCAACACCATGCCGAGTGACGGTATGAACCGGCGGAGCTGTTGATAGATCTGCAGGGTCACCGTCGGCCGGGTACCGGAAAAGGTACATCCAGGGAAAAAGACCGTATCGCATCCCTGTGGCAGTCCGTACCACGAAAAAAGGGGTGAGGTGCCGCATGATTCGTAGCCTATTAAGGCGCGATAGGGTTTTGGGTTGAAGTGTCCGTCGTCAACGTGTTGGCGCCGGATCTGGAGAAACAGTTGTCCCGGATCGAGCTTTTCCGGACAGATTGCCGCGCACAGGCCGCACAGACTGCATTCGTAGGCGATCTTCTGGTGCAGGACGGTGGTGAAGTCAAACCCGGTTGAGATCGACCTGGGCGTGCCGTATCGCGATAAAAAGGCGCATTTCCCGGTGCAGGCATTGCATTCGGTGCAGTGCTCCCGCAGATCCTGGAGCGCGATTGTCAATGGTGAGGCCTTTCCTGCGGGAATCATTTCCGGAGGTTTTTCCGGTTTCGAACCCTGACGGTACCGATCCCTCCACCATTGCCACCAACGGCGGATCATTGACGTATCCGCTCCATGCGGAGCCGGCGCAATCTCGTTTGGGTAAAAACACCCAGGCCGATGATTTCATTGTTCGCTTTCATGGGATGAGACGCCGCCGGGAAAACATGCTTTCCCAGCGGCAGGTTCCCTATACCTACTTGATGCTGTCGACCGGATATTCCGCGCCCTTCCAGGCGAAGATCCCGCCGGGGTGACGGAGCACCTTGGTGTAGCCGAGTTTCTTAGCCCAGGCTGCCCCGTTGTGACTGCGGGAACATTTGACAAAACCGCAATAGACCACGATCGTTTTATCCTTATCCGGACCGAGCAGTGCCTTGAACTGCTCCACACTTTTGCCGTCGGTTTCCTTAGTATCCCATTCCTTCATCTCCGGGATGGGGAAGAGAAACTGCTTGGCCCCGGGAATATGGTTTTTCTTGTACGAGTCCTCATAGGGCATGGTGTCGATGATCAGCATCTCCTTGCCGGCATCGATCATAGCCTTCAGCTCCTCGGTGGTCACAATACCGTAGCCGCCTTGCTGCACTTCCCGGGTCAGTTTGACCGCTTCTTGTTCCTTGGCCACCTCTTCTTTGAATTTGTCCGTACCAAAACCAAAGGCGGAAGCGCTCAACCCCAGAATGCACAGTCCGACCATCAATCCTTGTACCATTCCCCTCTTTTGCATACCATTCGTCTCCTCAATTTGCAGTTATCACTCCAGACGACCGGCCCGCCAACGGGTGCGGCCGCGACTCCAATATAAAAACAGCACCGCTGCCGTCATCATTCCATCCCTGAACAAGGCGTTCTTGAGGCCCTTGTAGGCCTGCTCCGGATCTTCCGGCCCGAAGCAGCCGCAATCGATATCCAGGCCCAGGTGGATTCCGTAGACGAGCACGGCCATGAATAGAACCAGCATGGCGGCGATCGCGGCAAGGCTGCCGCGAAGCCCGAAAGCCAGCCCCACCCCGGCGATGAGTTCCAGGATGGGGAGAAGCAGGGCCGCGGGAAAGAGGAGCACATCCGGCAGCAGGCCGAAACCGGAGAGGATCTCGGCAAATCTGTGCGGATCCATCAGTTTTATTGCCCCGGAATAGGTGAAAATGCCGGCGAGCAGCCAGCGGATACCCCGCGCCGTCATGGGGAGTGATCGATGGGATATCCGTCCGGGAAGGCTATGCTCGTTGGTCTTCATCCTTCGCTTCTTCCTTGATTCGTGTTCGCCTTTTCCGTTTCCTTGGCAAAAAAAAACATATCACACTAAAGAAAAACCTTTTTGTCAAATAGAAAAAACCGATTGATTGAGGTGTGAGCAGGGCGCGGAAGGAGGGATGATGGATCGAGGATCCTATATCCCTCCCTGGTCTTGATCTTTCAAGGCAGCTCTTTTTTCGTTATCGCAACCATTCGGGGCGAAAAACCATCACTGTGCCGAGCCCGATCAGGACGATCCCGCCGATAATCCGGCAGTGTCCGGCATAGCGCTGGCCGATGCTGGTGTCCAGAGCCAGCACCGCCAGGCTGAAGATGATCAGATCGTCGAGCATGAAGAAGACGTCGTAGAGCAGGATATAGCTGTAGTACTCGAATACGGGCAGGTTTCGTAAGGCGAGGGTATGGGTGAAGATCGCGGGCAGGGCCGCCGAGCAGGCAAACTCGATGGAATTGACGAGGAAGGCCAGGGTGATGATGCCCAGCACCGAGGCCAGGTTGAGCGGGGTGTTGACGAGATGGTCGATCCGGCCCCGGGTTTTCTGCTTGGAGGCGGCGTCGCCAAGGGTGCAGGTCGGTTGTCCCTTGGTCTGAATATATTCCCGGACATTGAGGATGCCGATGCCCAGGGCGGCCAAGCCGATGGCCAGGGTGAGGGGCCGGAGGTAGCCGAGGAGGAGAAAGGCGTTGAGCCAGGCGGTCATAAAGAGGAAATAAAGGATACCCGAACTGAGGACAAAGGTACCGACCAGCAGCCAGATCTTGCGGCGGTCGCCCAGATTGACGATCATTGAGATTAGGTAGACCAAAACCCACATGGCGCAGGGGTTGAACCCGTCCACCAGGCCGATGATCATGGCCAGGACCGGCAGGGAATGCTCTGCCGGCCGGAGGGTGCCCAGGAGCGGCAGGGTGAGGGTGCGCTTACCGCCGTCGCTGTTCCCCGTTTCCGGGAACAGGGATGGATCGTTTTCAAGCAGAGCGCGGATGGCCTGTTCCAGGCGGACGCCGGTGGTTTCAGCCGAATCGAAGCCGTCGATCACATAGGGGCCGACAAAGGTCATGGGCACCCCGATCTCCGTGGTCGAAAGGCCGTTTTTACGGAGATAGGTAATGAGGAGGCTGCGGTTTTCCGGCACGGAGGTGTCGTATCGAGCCCAGGAGATTTCCGGGTATCGGGCCTGGAGCGAGGGGAGGAAGGCCTCCTGTCGGCGGCAATGGGGACATTGGGGGTGGAAGAAAAAGGCGATCTGGGGTTCCGGCAAGGCGATCCGCGGTTGGTGGCGGTGTTGGTGCAAGGAAAGCCCGACGCCGAGCAGGATCAGGCCGAGGAACAGGGTTCCGCGGAATGGATCCCGGGCAATCGCCCGCAGCCAGTCCGGAATCTTGAGCAAGGTTGGGTTGCTCATCGTGCTTCTCCTCTGTTTGCCGGATTCGGTCCTGTCCCGGAGCAATCCGCACCGGACGCTACGGTGCCGCTCCCCGCTACCAGGGCACCAAGGTTTTTTTGAATCCCCGGTAGGGGGCGGATTCATAACCAAGACTGTGGTAGAAGGCCGGCGCCTGTTCCCTGGTGATCGATGAAACCAGCATCAGGTATCGACATCCGCGCGTCCGGGCGATCCGTTCAACCTCCATCATGAGCTTCCGCCCTATGCCCTGGTGGCGTAAGGCCGAAGTGACGATCACGTTTTCAATGACCATGAAGGGGAGGCACTTGCCGAAGAGATCGTGACAGACGATTCCCGCCAGGGAACCCACCAGGTGGCCTTGTTTTTTTGCTCCCAGCAGTGAGTAATTCGAATCTTTGCATATACGGGCAAAGAGTTCGCGCATCCGGTCGAGGTCGCCGACTTCATTGATTAATTCAGCCTGCAGGGCCATCAGCTGCGGCAGGTCGTCCACGGTCAGAGGGGCAATGACCGGGGCCGATTGCTCCGGAAGATCCTGAACGCGTGATGGTAAAGAGGGAGGACGGAGCATCAGGCCTCCGAGGACACCCGGGCTTGTACCTTTTCCGGACGCACCCAGGTGAACAGCAGGACAGCGGCGGTCAGGGCGCAGATCCCGGAAAAGAAAAAGGCGGTCTGCGGGTTCAAGCCCTGGTAAAGCCAGCCGAAGACGATCGAGGCCGGCAGCAGCATGACGCCGGTGACCAGGTTGAACCAGCCGAAGGCCGTGCCCCGCAGTCCCTCGGGGGCCAGGTCGGCCACCAGGGCCTTTTCCACCCCTTCGGTGGCGGCCATGAACAGGCCGTAAAAGCCGAAGAGGGTAAAGAGGATGAGGCCGTTATGGTGCAGCTGGCCCAGGGTCAGGTAGAAGAGACCATAGGCCAGATAGCCGCCCACCAGGGGACGGATCCGGCCCCAGCGATCCGAGAGCGCGGCCAGCGGGGTGGAAAAGGTCATCGCCACAGCCGATACCGCGGCCCAGAGCAGGGGGATCTGCGCCTGCTCCACCCCCAATTCCCGGGCGCGCAGCAGCAGGAACATATTGGAGGAATTGCCCAGGGTGAAAAGGGCCACCACCAGGAGATAGCGTTTGAAACCGCTGGGCATGTCGTGCAAATGCCAGTCGAACCGCCGGGCTGTGGGCTGGACGGTCGGCGCCGGTTCGCGGATCATCAGGGCGAGTGCGAGACAGAGCAGGGCGGGCACGATGGTCCAGAGAAAGATTGCCTTGAGCCCCAGGCCCGCGCCCAGCAGCAGGGCGGCCACCACCGGGCCGACCACGGCGCCGGCGTTATCCATGGCCCGGTGCAGTCCAAAGGCCAGACCCCGATTATCCGGCCCGGCGCTTGCCGCCAGCAGGGCATCACGCGGCGAGGTCCGCAACCCTTTGCCCACCCGGTCGGCAAAACGCAGGAGCAGTAAAAACGGCCAACTGGAAACCAGGGCGATCATCGGTCTGCCCAGGCCGGCCAGGCCATACCCGAACACAATCCACGGCTTGGCGCGGCCGGTGTGGTCGACGATCACTCCGGAGAACAGTTTAAGCAGGCTGGCCGTGGCCTCGGCAATCCCCTCGATGATCCCCATGGCCCTGGGCCCGGCCAGGAGCACCGAGGAGAGGTAGAGGGGGATCAGGGGGTAGATCATCTCCGAGGAGGCGTCGTTAATCAGGCTGATCAGACCGATCAGCCAGACGGTGCGGGGGAGATTGGCCAGGGTCCGCAGCATTTCAGCGTTCCCCGCTCATGCCGAATTCAATCGGCGTCTTGACGTAGAAGATATTGACGCCTTCCTCCTTGAGCCGCGCAAACAGCCGTTCGGCATCCGTCTCGCTCACCGCCATGGTCACCTCCAGGGGCTGATCGGTCAATTCAAAGAAGTTGACGGAGCGCAGTTTGCGGTCATGACCGAATCCCTCGGCCGCAGGAATCAGGGTAGCGCCGCCGATTCCCAGATTTCTCGCCTCTTCCAGCAGCCATTTGGCCAGGGAGCGCCCCCGGTGATTGCGGTCCTGCTGGGTGAAAAAGGTCAGTTGAAAGCCTTGCATGGGTCTCTCCGAAATCAGAACCGCTTGATGAGGGTAACCGTTGCCAGTCCCAGGATGGTCATGGCCAGGGAACCGGCAAGGTGCAGGGAAATGGCCGCACCTGCCCAGAGCAGCCGGCCCTGCTGCAGCAGGGTGACCACCTCGGCGGAAAAGGTCGAGAAGGTGGTCAGGCCGCCGAGAAAGCCGGTGATGATCAACAGTCGCCATTCCGGTGCCAGGTTGGGCAGAGCGGTGAAGACAGCGATCGCAATCCCGATCAGGTAGCCGCCGATCAGATTGGCTGCGAGCGTGCCCGGCGGGATGGCGGGAAAAAGGGTATTGAGCGATCGGCCGAGCAGCCAGCGCAACACCGCACCGGCCGAAGCCCCGGCGCTAATGGCCAGAATGGAATGAAACATGGTTGAAGACGACTCCGTGCAAGGCAGAAGGTTTCCGTGGGAGGGCTCCGACCGCGGTCAGCGCCGGACCTGTTCAAGGAGGAGCCCCTCCGGAGAGAAGAGCTCGACCACCAGGGGCAGGGTGCCGACCGCGTGCGTGGAGCAGGCCAGGCAGGGATCAAAGGCGCGGATCACCGCCTCGATCCGGTTGAGCAGCCCTTCATGGAGGGTGTCGCCCTTGATATAGTGCTGCGCCGCCTGGAGGATGCCCCGATTCATCGCCAGGTTGTTGTGGCCGGTGGCGATGATCAGGTTGGCCCACTCGATCAGGCCGTCCGCATTGACCTGGTAATGGTGGATCAGGGTGCCGCGCGGCGCCTCGGTCATGCCGATGCCTTCCCGATTGTTGACCCCGGCGACGGCCCGGACAGTATGATCGAGAATGGCCGGATCGGCAAGCAGGACTTCGATCTTCTCCACCGCAAAGAGGAGCTCGATCAGCCGGGCATAATGGTAATGAAAGGAACTTTGCACCGGACCGGATTCCAGGCTGCGAAATGCCGCTAGTTCACGGTCGGCCAGTTCGGTGCCGCATTGCGAGACGAGGTTCAAGCGGGCCAGCGGTCCGACCCGGTACATTCCGCCGGGATAACCGAGCGGTTTGTAATAG
>Ga0074197_1001480_pt1 | contig 19826 bp, 16 predicted proteins | sample EPASupsiteSAE305_FD_64526 | JGI IMG/M metagenome (GOLD analysis project Ga0074197, IMG submission 64526) | Bioremediated contaminated groundwater microbial communities from EPA Superfund site, New Mexico - SAE3-05 reassembly with SPADES | ecosystem: Environmental > Aquatic > Deep subsurface >...
GCCCGTGCAGTGATTCAATCAGGGCTTGCGGCATGCTGACAAAGACCGCATTGGCCTGTGTAGGAAACATAATCTCAACCTGCGGGATCTGCTGGAGCTGTTCCATCAGTAGCCGGGCGCAGTGATTGGCATGGGCTGCCCGTCTGAGCCATGCATCATTTTGCAGCATGCCACACCAAGGGGCTGCCAGAAAGCGCATTTTTGAGGCCAGCTGCCCGGCCTGTTTGCAGCGATAATCAAACTCCTCTGCCAGATCCTTGTTGAAAAAGACCACCGCCTCTCCCATCGCCATCCCGTTTTTTGCACCACCAAAACAGAGCAGATCCACCCCTGCACGCCAAGTAATGTCGCCAGGGTGACAGCCCAGTGAGGCAACGGCATTGGCAAAGCGGGCGCCATCCATTTGTACTTTCATGCCGTATTGATGGGCCAGTTGTCCTGCAGCAGCCACCTCTGCCGGGGTATAGACGGTGCCCAGTTCTGTGGCCTGGGTCAAGCAGAGCACCCGTGGTTTGGGATAGTGGATATCAGACCGTCGCGTAATCAGATGCTCAACAGCAGCAAGGTCAAGTTTGCCATCTGCCCCCGGCGCAGGCAGGATTTTGGTGCCGTTGGAGAAAAATTCGGGTGCCCCGCATTCGTCAGTCTCGATATGGGCCAGTTCATGGCAGATCACGCTGTGATAAGACTGGCACAGCGAGGCCAGGGCCAGTGAGTTGGCTGCTGTGCCGTTAAAGACGAAAAACACCTGACAGTCGGTTTCAAAGGTATCCCGAATCAGGCTGCAGGCCTTGGCGGTCCAGGGATCGTCACCATAGGAGCTGACAAAGCCGGAATTGGCCTCTGCCATGGCCTGCCAGGCCTCCGGGCAGATCCCTGCATAGTTGTCACTGGCAAATGCAAGATAGTTGGGCATGAGTCGTCTCCAAATTGATGTACAATGCGGCATCAGATGATGAATTAATAATCATGTCGGGGAAGCGCAGTGCGATTAAGTGCATCAGGCTCACATTGCTCTTGTTTGCAACATGCTGTAATTAAAAGCTAAATATCTGCAGCTTGATTTGTGCTCATTATTGGCACGCTTACTGTTACAGCAATGTTAATAACGGCGCATTTGACCCGCTTCACGCAGGTGCCAATCACCCCATAGGAGGAATATTTTATGAAATCAGTTCGCAGCATGATCCTGGCGGCAGCTCTGACCCTTTCCATGAGTAGCGCGGCAATGGCTACGTTTTCCGGACAAATCTGGATTCCGTCCACTGACGCAAAAGGGTTTGGTGAGGTAAACGTAAGTATTGACAACTATATCCGCATGTCTAACAAGCCTGATGCCGGCTCTAATTATTATGATGCCGGTGTGACCGTCGGTGTGCTCCCTTTTGAGAAGTTCAAGCTGGAAGTAGGTGTTGACTACTATACTGACAGTCTGAATGACGGCAACAGTATTTATAGCGCACACCCGATCTATTTCAACTTTAAGGGTGCCATTCCTGAAGATGCCTTCTTTAAAGGGATGCCTGCCTTTGCTGCAGGTATGTTCGGTATTGGTACCTTTGATCGTGGCGAGGCGGGCAATACCATGAGTAACGTTGCCTATGGTCTGGTAGCCAAAACCTTCCCGGTTGTGGGCCGTTTTTCTGCTGGTGGCTATCACGGCGCTGAGAAGAACCTTGGCGTGAAAACCAATACCGGTGTATTGGCGTCATGGGACCGTACCATGAGTGAAATTTCTGACAAGCTCTGGATGTCGGTTGACTACATGAGCGGCAACAATTCCCTTGGTGCATTGTCTGTAGGAGCCTCTTGGGCTTTTACCCCTAATGTCTCTCTGCTGGTAGGTGCAAACTTCTACAACCCGTTTTATAATCCGCAAGGTGGTATGCTGCCTGGCGGCAAGCCAACTATCAATACTCAGCTGGATATCAACTTCTAAGATTTAAAAACCATCAAATTTGAACCGAAACGGGGAGCCTTATGCTCCCCGTTTTTATTTGGGGCTGTCTCACGTCTGGTCAGGTAGCAGAGACCGGTACAGCTGAGCCAGTAACCGCGCTTCCCGTTGGGGAGAATACTGGGCCAGAACATGCTGCTGTGCTTGACCAGCAACCGTATTGCGCAACGTTGGATGAGCCATAAGCTGCCTGATCAGGCAGCATAACTCCTCGTCACATTGAAACAGCCAGCCGGTTTCTCCGTGGCGGATCAGTGAGCGGTTGCCGGGAACATCCCGGGCCACCACCGGTCTACCCATGACCATCGCTTCAAGCAGGGCATTGGCCATGCCGCCTTCAAATTGTGAACTGTTCAGGACAAGGTCTGCTGCAGCATAGAGTACCCCCATTGATTGATGCGGCACCTCACCCAGGAGCTTGACCCACGGCAGTTTTGCGGCCTGTGCGCGAATGGTGGCGGCATACTGATGGTCAAGCTCGCCGCCTGCTATCCAAAGCTGTAATTGGGGCAGCTCATCTGCTAAAGGGGTCAGTTCATCGATTGCAAAATCAATCCCCTTGACCGGTCGTAGCGCTGCGGGTAACAGGATTACAAAGCTGTCGGAGGTTTTTTTAGCGGGTATCGTATCCTGAAACGGCTCTACCCCTTGGGGAATGACGTGGAGTTTAGGGGATATTTGCGGAAAGGCCTGTTTGGCTAACTCTGCAACCAGCGGGTCAAAACAGGTTGCAGCTGCTGCATCGTGAAGGGCCAGCCTGGTTTCTGTGTGGTCGCGCAGGGCAGGGTCAAACAGATCGCTGCCGGTCAGGGTGATCAGGTAGGGTACGCCAAGCTGTTGGGCAGTGGTGCGGGTCAGTGGACCGGCATGAAAGGCATGGAAGCCGTGTAGCAGTGTTGGTGGCGTTGCGACCAGATTTTGCAGACGTAAGGACAGGTCCGTCGCATCAAGGGATATCAGATCAGTCTGCAGGCCATGCATCTGCAAGTGACGGGCGATACGCTGCACGCTGGTAATGTTGCCTCTGGTGGGGCCTTGGGAAAAGGGGCAGAAAAGTGCGATACGCATAGTGGCATTATGGCGATTGATGCAGGCTGATGCAAGGGGGAAAACCGCCTTGCCTGAGTCTTGGCCATCTGCTATTCTGCCGACCCTATGAAGATTATTATCCTTGGCAGCGGAACCTCTACCGGGGTTCCCATGGTTGGCTGCAGCTGTCCGGTCTGCAGCTCTGCCGACCCTCGTGATCGTCGCAGCAGGGCATCGCTATTGATTTGTCATGGGGAAAAAAACGTTCTGGTTGATACCTCCACCGATCTGCGCAGCCAGATGTTGCGGGAATCGGTGCCGCAGATTGACGCGGTGCTGTTTACCCATGCCCATGCTGACCATGTGAACGGCATTGATGATCTGCGCGGATTTCATTTTCTGCATCGTCAGGTGGTTCCCTGCTACGCCTGCCCGCCTACCATGGAGCGTTTGCTGGAAGGATTTGGTTATATCTTTCAGCAAAATGAAGGGGCGACCCACCCACCCCTGCTGGAGCCGCAGCCAATGAGCGGCCCTTTTGATCTGTTCGGATTACTGGTTGTTCCGGTTCCACTGGAACATGGTGCCGGCGTCTCCTGCGGTTACCGGATCGGCCCTTTTGCCTATTTGACCGATTGCAGTTCTATTCCAGCTGCGTCACTTGCATTGTTGCAGGGAGTTGTTACAGTAGTGATTGACGGCCTGCGCTGGTCGTCGCATCCCTTTCACTTTAACATCGAAGGGGCAATTGCCGTAATGCAGCAATTGCAGGTCAGGCGGACGATACTTACCCATCTGACCCATGAGGTAAGCCACGCAGAAGAGCATAAATTGCCGGGTGGTGTAGAGTTTGCCTATGATGGCATGGTGATTGATCTGTAGTGCCAATTCAGTATCAAGGTGTTGAGCATTTGACCTGAAATTGGATGGGGGAATCATGCAGAAGGATATACGCCTCCACGGCCAACTGGCCAACGGGATTGAGTATTTTGTGCTGGTGGTGGGCACCGAAGCCTATCAACGCTACTTCTTTAATATTGTTCAGGAAGAGGATGAACTGAGAATTTTTTCACCAGGCAATGAGTTTATTCTGGGACAGAAAGGTATCAGTTTTGAAGGGAATGGTGGCCATTTTTGCGAATATATGTTCGGGGTGGAGCAACCAACCTCTGACCTGACCAAGACCGAGATTATTAACCGTCTGGTCATGAACGGAGCCTGTCTTGAGGAAGAGGGGGGAGCCCTTCATTTTAGCGAGCAAACCAGCGGACACCAATCCTACGACACCGTCTTTTTTGAGGGTAATGCGGTTTGTAACTACTTCTTTTCTGTTCATTCTCCCAAACTTTCCCGTAAGCTGGGTGAGCAGCAACAGGAGCTGGTCCGTCTGCTGGGCAAGACCCTGAAGCGAACTCCGGCAGTTGGCGAAGAACGGGATGATCTGCTGGTTGATGAACTGTTTCCGCTGTTACAGGATGAAGGCGCCCAACTGTTTATTGTCAAACTGATCAACACCCATCACAAGGCCTATCGGGATCTGTTCCGCTCACTCTATTTCCGTTCAAAGAAGATTGCCGACGAAGATTTTGCCCGCCTCATGAGTCTGGCCAGTGGCAACCAAATCGACCGATACCAGCAGGAACGGATGCGGATTGATGTGATGTACCGTCACCCCATGAATCGTCGGATTGTTGATGAGTACCGTAGTATCCTGATCGGTTGCACTGCCAGAGGAGAGATCAGTACCTTTGAAAATGCCCGCCTGAATCGCCTGAAAGCACTTTCTGTGCGAAACAAAATTCCCGGTGCCCTTTTCTTTACCCTTGATGAGCTGTTGAAAAAGGGACGCGATCTGAAGGAGGCTGATGAGGAGGCTGATTATATCGCCCAGACCCGCCAGATTCTGGAGGGATTCTTCCTGCATCAGAGTGAGATTGACAGTTCCATAGACCGTGACGATATGTTGATTTTGATCAAGGCAAAAAAATGGGCCATTGCGGCCCGTGATCATCATTTCGATCATCTGATGCTTGATTTCAGCCGTGAATGTGATGAAAAAATCAGGGATGGTGCTGATCCAACCCTGCTGGAAGGTTTTTCCTATGTGATCACCTACCTTGATCGCCTTGACAGTACTCTGTCGTTGATCGGACAGCTGGCGTTCATGGAAAATGTGCGGATAACTGAAGAGATGCTGCAGGGGTTGCTGGAGCATCGGGCTGCCTTTGAAAACCTGCAGCCCGGCTGTTTTGAAGAGCTGTTTGCGAAAGAACTGTTTGATAATCCCTATCTGGGCCGCTTCGGCAGGATGAAAATGACGGTCTTGATGGAAGGTCTGCCGCTGGTTCAGGTAGAACAGCAGGCGATTGAGGCTTTGCACACACGTCTGATTGCGATTGACCAGGAAGAGCGACTTTACCTGATGGTGTTAGAACTGGTACGACACCGGGTGCGTAATTTCTATTCAAGCTACGGTACCAAGGCCGAGCAGGATGTTTTGCGTCGTGAGGTGTTGGAAGAGCTGAAGGCACGGAAAAAACTGTCGGTAGATCTACCCGATAATGTGTTTCAGGAAACGGTCACTACCATACAGAAGGAAGCGGTCTATCTGCAGTCCCTGCTGCCAACCATCATTGCCGAGAAAAACGCGGTCCTGCGGGAGGATTTCCTGGCCAATGCCGGCCTGGATCGCTTCTATGTGGAGGAGTTGGAGCGGGAGTACTATGAGCAGAATGGGTTGGATCTGGAGGAGATGTATCAGATCCGCCAGGGGCTTTAACCCCCCTCAGTCCCTCCTTGTCAGGGGGGAAGCAGATTGTTCTTTTTTCCCTCTCTGGTAAGGGAGGGCCGGGAGGATTGCAGTTTTTAGCCTCCCAACATGCTGTGCCCTTTTCCGTTGGCTTTACCCAGCTTTTTCAAAAAATCACCAAACTCCTCTGCTGGTATCGGCCGTGACAGGTAGTAGCCCTGCATGGTGTCACAGCTGCGTTGGTGCATGAACTCCATCTGTTCGCTATGCTCAATCCCTTCGGCAACAACGGTCAGGTTCATGCTGTGGGCCAGGGCGATGATCGCCTCGGCAATGGTGGCATCGTTGTGGTCACGGGTGACATGCTTGACGAATGAGCGGTCAATCTTGAGACGGTCGATCGGAAAGTGTTTCAGGTGTGACAGGGATGAGTAGCCGGTACCGAAGTCGTCGATTGAAAGGGTGATCCCCATTTTTTTCAGCTGGCGCAGGGTCAGGATCGCCTCTTCAGGGTTCTCCATCACCGCGCTTTCAGTCAGTTCAAGCTCCAGCAGTTCAGGGTTGAAGTCGGTTTCATCCAGTATTTTCTCGATGCGCATCCCCAGATTTTTTTGCCTGAATTGACGTGCCGAGACGTTTACTGCCATCCGTAATGGCGGGTATCCTTCCTGCTGCCAGCGCACCGCCTGCCGGCAGGCCTCTGCCAATACCCACTCTCCCAATGGAACAATCAGGCCGGTCTCTTCTGCAATAGGAATGAAATTATTGGGTGGCACAATACCCAGGTCAGGATGACGCCACCTGATCAGCGCCTCAATGCCGGCCACATGACCGGTATTCAGCTCCATTTGAGGTTGGTAAGCCAGAAAGAACTCTTCCCTTTCCAGTGCCCGCCGCATGGTGTTTTCCAGCAAGAGTCGTTCTGTTGCCCGCATGTTCAGTTCTGGCGAGAAATAATGACAGGTGTTGCGGCCAGCCTCTTTGGCCTGATACATGGCCATGTCGGCATTTTTCAAGAGTTCTTCAGCATCATGGCCATCCCGTGGATAGATCGAAATCCCGATGCTGGAGGAGGAGTAGACCTCATGTTCTTCAATCCGGTACGGCTCTGCCAACTGCTCAAGGATCTTCATAACCACACTGCCCACGGAATGGTCATTTTCCAGGGCAGAAATCAGTACCACAAATTCATCGCCACCCAGACGGGCCACTGTGTCTGATGAACGGACACAATCAAGCAGGCGGTTGCCCACCAGCTTCAAAAGTGCATCACCAACAGCGTGGCCCAGGGAGTCGTTAATCGCCTTAAAACGGTCCAGATCAAGGAACAGGATTGCCACGCCCTGATTGTCCCGCTCAGCACGATTGATCGCCAGTTGCAGCCGGTCATACAGCAGCGTCCGGTTGGGCAGGCCGGTGACCGAGTCATGGTAAGCCAGCTTTTCAATGGTGGTTTCAGCCTCTTTGCGATCAGTGATGTCCCGCCCCATACCAACGATTGCCTCTGCCTGACCTGTCGGGCTCAGAATGCGGCGCATGGCCCAGCCGATCCAGCGTTTTCCCTCTACCGTCTGGGAGAGATATTCCCGGTAGTAACTGCTTTCGACGCAGATCATCCGCTCAAAGCTCTCTTCGTTGTTGATCTGCTCCGGTGGCAGGATGACCGGCATCAGCTGTTTGCCCAGCAACTGCTCCTCTGTCTGGCCAAAAAGCCTGCAAAACGAAGGACTGACAAAGCGCAGGGCGCCTTCCATATCTACCTTGATGACAAGGTCAGCCTGATTTTCCACCAACATCCGGTAGCGTTCTTCGCTCTCCTTCAGTTTGTTTTCTGCCTGCTTGCGGCTGCTGATATCAACAAAACTCTCCAACAGGTGCTCACGGCCATCCAACACTACCCGGCTGACGGTCTTGATTACGGATAGCCTGCTGCCATCGGCCCGGATCAGGTCTCGCTCCTCATTATCCAGTGTCTGGTGCAGGTCGGTGAAGGGGCACTGACCTTCTTCATTGGGGCAGATAAAGCGGTGGCAGGATACCCCGATCATCTCTTCCCGGGTTCTGCCTAGGCTTGAGGCGGCAACCTCATTGACATCAACGATCCGGTGGTTTTCCGGGTCAATTACCAGGATGCCGGTATGGACTGAGTCAACAATGGTCTTGAGGCGGGCTTCTGCCTCTTTTAAGGCACGTTCTGACTGCAGGCGTTCCAGTTCCGAGGCCGCTCGGACGGCAAAGATCTGCAGCATGGATGCAGCCAGGTGGCTTTCGCGGATCGGACGCCGACTGAAGACCGCCATTGGTCCCAGGGTTGTTTTGTGTGAGCTGACCAGGGGGATGCCGATGTAGCTTTCAACCCCCATTTCAAGGGCCAGGTGGTCAAGAGGAAATAGTTCTGGTACCCCATGGTGATAAATACACAACCCGTTGGCCAATACCTTTTCGCAGGGGGTATCAGCTAGGGGAAACTTGAAGTTGGCATGTATAGATCCATCCACCGCCACCGCCACCGTCTGAATGGTGGTTCGCTCCGTATCCAGAAACTCACCGATGAAGGCAAAATCAGCATCCAGTGCCTTTGCAAGATGGAGCACCAGAAACTGGAAGAAGCGCTCGCCGGTTGCCTCAGAGACCCCTTCCACTAGTTGGCGCAGGCCATCTTCTATCAGGTGTAGCTTGGAAAGGTCGTTGATGGTGACCAGCAGCAGGTCATCAGTGCTGGTTTTAAGGGGTTTAATGCTGATCAGGACAAAAGAATGGCTGTTAGTGGAGCTGATCAGGCTTTTTTCCACCTGATGGCAATCAGTGCCTTGAGAACGGTAGAGCTCAAGCTCATCCATGATCCAGCTGGGGGCAAGGGTAAACTCTGCCTGGGGGGTGATCCCTTCCAGTGTTTCCAGCAAGGTTATTGCCGGAGCGTTGGCATGCAGGATGATGCCGTTCTGCCTGAGAAGCAGGATCGGTGTCGGGAGCGCTTCAACTACCTGTATATAGCTGCCTGAAGCCTGCGTCATAGATGCCTCCTGATGCTAAGGACATACTAGACGCTGGAGTGTAGGCTGTCAATCGGATGCGTGCCGGAGGCAAGCAGGCTGGTCAGGTCAGAGGCAGGCAGGGGGCGACTGAAAAGAAAACCCTGGGATGTTGTACAGCCCCAGTTATGGAGTATGGTGCATTGATCACGATATTCAACCCCTTCGGCCACTGCCTCCAGATGCAGCCGATGAGCCATGGCGATGATCGCTTCAACAATGGCACCGTCTTCAGGGCTGCAGGTCAGGTCGTTGATAAAAGAACGATCGATTTTAAGGCGATCAATGGGAAAATGTTTCAGGTGGCTGAGTGATGAGTAGCCGGTGCCGAAGTCATCAATCGCCAGGCTGATGCCGCGACGTTTCAATGCCTTGAGCAGAGCAGCGGCTTCGTCGGGGTTGTCCATCAGGGTGGTCTCAGTCAGCTCAAGTTCTAGGCCTTTGGGGTCGCAGCCGGTCTCCTGGAGTATGGCATCAATCATCGGCATCAGCCCCCGCTGCCGAAACTGGCGGGGCGAGATATTAACCGCCATCCGCAGCTGGCGATGACCTGCCCGTTGCCAGGCCCTTGCCTGGTAGCAGGCTGTTCGCAACACCCATTCTCCCAGCGGGATAATTAACCCGGTATCTTCGGCAATGCCTATAAAAAGTCCGGGCTGTAACAGACCAAGTTGAGGATGATTCCAACGTACCAGCGCTTCAACACCGGTGATCGCGCCGGTGGCGTTATCAATCTGAGGTTGGTAATCCAGAAACAGTTCCTGATGTTCGATTGCTCGGCGCAGTGCCTGCTCAAGCTGCATCCGTTGCACCATTTTTTCGTTATGATCCGGTGAAAAGAACTTGAAGGTGCCGCGGCCACACTCCTTTGCCTGATACATGGCAATATCGGCATGTTTAAGCAGGGTATCCACATCGGTGCCGTCTGCGGGAAAGAGGGCAACCCCGATGCTGACACCGCTATACAGCTCATGCCCGCCCAGCTGGAGCGGGTGGCTCATGGCGTTGATTATTTTTGATGCCACGGAGCCGGCCTGGCTGCATTTGACAAGACTGTTAAGGATAATTACGAATTCATCACCGCCAATTCTGGCAACCGTGTCAGTGGCACGGACGCAGCTGTTGAGGCGGCAACTTACCTCTTGCAGCAGCAGGTCGCCGACCTGGTGTCCAAAGGCATCGTTTACATGTTTAAAACGATCAAGATCGAGGAAAAGTACGGCCAGTGATGAATCGTTGCGGCTGGATAACGAGATGGCCTGGGATAGCCGGTCATGGAGCAGGCTGCGGTTGGGTAAGCCGGTCAGGGTGTCGTAATGGGCCAGCTTAAGTATCTCTTTCTCTGCCTTTTTCCGGTCGGTTATGTCTCGTCCAATACCGACAATGGCTTCTATGCTGCCTTTTTCATTCGCCACCCCTTTCATGGCCCAGCCGATCCAGCGTGGTCCATCCAGGGTCTGGGAATTGATCTCGTAGTAGCAGGACTTGGGATAGCAATCCAGCCGTTTCATCGCCTCTTTCATCATGCCCTGGCCGCTGTTGTTGATGATCGGACAGAGTTCCCGGCCAACCAGCTGCTCTTCATCAATACCGAACAGCATGCAAAATGAAGGGCTGGCAAACTGCAGTCTGCCATCGGTGTCAACCCTGACCACCAGATCGCTTTGGTGCTCAACCAATATGCGGTAGCGTTCTTCGCTCTGGCGCAGGGCAAGCTCGGTCCGCTTGTGACGGCTGATATCGTGAAGGGTAATCAGGATGCCGCTCTGGTGTTTGTCCTGATTCAGGCGGGTCAGGGTGAATTGAATGTGGCGCTGACTGCTCTCCAGAGGCAGACAATGCTCAAAGGTATGTTCATCTTTTTGATGCTTCAGGAATATTGCTATCTCGGCAGCGAGCCAGTCCGGCGGGGTGCAGCTTACGCCGTCTGATAGCGGGATGCAGGTGGGGAGGATCTTGTAGGCGGCCTTGTTGGCAAAGGCGAAATGCCCTTGTGTGTCCAGTATAATCACAGGAGCCGGTATGGCTGAAAATACCTGTTTGTAGGGTGTGTTGGTGTTGAACATGGCTGACCCCTTTTACAGGTTAAACAGTTGGTAAACGCAGGCCGGGATTGTGATATTTGGAAATTATAGTATTTAAATACTGCAATCAAGTCAACTGTTGACCGGTGATTTTGCGTTGTTTTTTTGTTGGCTTGCTCTGGTTGTGTATAGCGTGTATCTTTTGCGTGTTAATAAAACACTCAGGAGGGTGGTGATGCCCCAGGACGCATTTTTACAGTCGTTACAATTGAAGATTGACAGTTACGGCAAGGAGAATCAGACCGAGCTGCTGTATGTTCTGGCCGAAGGCGTCCGTTTGATTTCCGGTGTAGACCTGATCAGGATCTACCTGGAAGATTTGATTTCCGGCGCATTGACCTGTGCCTTTGCCAGCGGGCCAAACGGGGCTGAGCTGCGTGAAGTGGCTTTTCCGATCATTACGCAGGATGCTGTCGTTTCACGGGTGTTTATCAGTCAGTATCCGGCAGGTTTCCGAACCGGTGATCACGCTGCCGGGGCGCTTGATAATGCGGTTGCCGGGCGATTCGGTCTTGCGGTCAGCAGTTGTCTGCCGTTGGTCAGTCGTGGTCGCTCCATCGGTGTACTCTGTATTGACAGCATCGATGGCGATCTGGTGCTGCCCGGCAAGGTCAAGTCACGTATCGCGGATTTTATCCAGCAGGTGACTGAGCGTTTGGATGAGGCCCGCAGTTATCATCAGCAGGTACAGTTGGCCCGTCGGCTTGAAGAGTCGAAAAAAAGGGAGGCGGCTGGGCAGATGGTCCGTTCTGCCGTTCGTCTGGTTGAAAAAGTTGCTTTGGCGTCTGTGTTGACGCCGGTGGTTTCCCGTGATGGCTCGGCAGCGTTGGAGGTACTGGCCAGTTACGCGGAAGAACCGGCCCTGCAGATGCAGTATGACCGTCTGGGAGCGATTCTGTTGGAGCCGGGTGCTTCGCTGATTTCCCGCTATGTGGACGAGCAGGCCGTAATCAGCGATGATCGTCTGTTAAAGCCGCTCTTAATCAATGATCTGGCTCGTCATGATCTGCAGAAGCGCGAACTTACAGAAAAAATGTCACTGCGCAGCCTGTATGTCGTGCCCCGTTTTGAACCCCGGAGTCGTCGGGTAATCTGCCTGCTAAACTATTTTTGCCAAGAGGAATACCGTTTTTCTGAGTTTGAGATGGGGCTTCTGCAGAGCCATGCCGAGATGGTTGCAAGTGTTGTCAGCGGGGTTGGTGGCGAACACCTTGAAATCCGGGTGCTGTCCGAGATTACCGATCTGCTGAATGAAGGTGATGCAGCTCTGCAGCCGTTCCTGACCAAGGTACTGGCCAAGGCAACTGAGCTGATCGGGGCAGATACCGGAAGTATTGCTCTGGTTGAAGAACGGGACGGGCGGCGCTGGCTGGTGGTGGAAGATGAGCAAGGTGCGCTTGTCGGGGCAAAAAACAAGGAGTGGCTTAAACGCTATATCCCCCCCTTTCCGGTGGGCGGAGTTGAATTGGCTCCGGAAGAGCGCAGTCTGACCGGTTATGTGGCCTGGAGTCAGCAGCCGAAGATAATCGGAAGCGTTGAAGAGGAACGTGCTTCAGACGGGTTTCATCGCTCCATGAGTGATCTGCTGAAGAGCGAGATTGCGGTGCCGGTGGTCTGCGATGGTGAGGTTATAGCGGTCATCTGTCTGAATTCGTTGCGTTACAGCTACTTTACCGAGGAACATCGCCGCATCCTGCAGATCATCGGATCGCTCACGGCACGCCACCTTTCTGACCTGCAGCGGATTGAAGGGCTGCAGGGGGAGGTGCAGCGTCTGACCACCGATGTGGGGTACAAAGATCCCCATGTTTCGTCCTATCGACTGGGAAACATCATCGGGGTCAGTTCCACTTCACGGGCGGTGATTGATTTTATCAATACTGTCTCGCTGCCGCTCTTCAACAGGATTACCTTCTGGAGTAAAAACGTTATGCAGGAGGCCACCATCGGCCTGCCGTCTATTTTGATCACCGGGCCAACCGGCTCTGGTAAGGAGTTCTTTTTTAACAACCTCTATAACACCCTAAACTCACTGTACCGGCAGCAGTTGAACTCCCAGGGGGAACTGCCGGTTAAAAAAACCAATATTGCCGCCTATAGCGGTGAGCTTACCTATTCAGAGCTGTTTGGGCATAAAAAAGGTGCCTATACCGGGGCTTCAAGTGATCGGCGCGGTATTCTGGAAGAGTGTATGGGCGGGGTGGTGTTTCTGGATGAGATTGGCGATGCAGACCCCAAGACCCAGGTGCAATTGCTGCGCTTTCTTGATAACGGCGGCTTTGTCCGGCTGGGAGAGAATGCAGAGCGGTTTAGCCGGGTGTTGCTGGTGGCAGCCACCAATAAGGACCTGCCTGCAGAGATTGCTGCAGGGCGTTTTCGCGAAGATCTTTATCATCGCCTGGCCGAGCTTTCAATCCGCCTGCCTTCTCTGAATGAGAGGCGTGAAGATATACCGGATCTGGCGGTTCACTTTCTTGGTAAGCTGTACCGCACCTATCGTGGGCAGCATGATTCTGAAGAGCCACCGGTGCTGGCCGAAGAAGCCAAGGCAGAGCTGGTGGCGCATCAGTATGAAGGGAACATCCGTGAATTACGTTCAATCCTCTTGCGGGCAATGTTTTTCCGGCGTGGTAATCTCATAGGAGGCGACGCTATCCGTCAGGCGGTTAAAGGGGTCGGTCTGGGAAGCATAAGCCGGCCAGCGGGCGGTCGTGAACTGGCTGTGCATCTATCTGATACAATTATGGAAAAAATCCGTCAAGGCGGAGACTTCTGGCAGGATGTCTACGAGCCATTCACCCGTAATGATATTTCCCGGGATGTGGTCCGGTTGGTGGTGGAAAAGAGCCGCAGCTTTGCCGGACGGCCCCTGCCTGGGGTGGCTCGCTATCTGAAGGCCATGACCGATGGGATGGGCAGTGATGAGCAACGCAAGGCGTTATATAAGTTTAAAAACTTTCTCTACAAGACAGTGCGGCTGTAGGGGCAGGTTTGAAACCTGCCCCTACATAGTCTTTAAAATTAAACCGCGTCGGTTAGGCGTTTCTGTTTGCAGTGCAGCCGGTTCAAGGCATGGATGAAGGCCTTGGCCGAGGCCACGATGATATCCGTTGATGCCCCTTTGCCCACCACCGTATGACCACCTTCTTCCACCCGGACGGTTACTTCGCCTTGGGCATCGGTGCCGCCGGTGATGGAGCCGACGTTATACTGGGTCAGCTTGGCCTTGGTCTTGGTCAGCTTACGGATCGCCTTGAAGGCCGAGTCAACCGGGCCATCCCCCAGTTCAGCCGTGCGAACCGGCTTGCCATTGATCTCCATCTGGACCGTTGCTGTGGCCACCGCAAAGGAACCGCAGGTTACGGTAATATGATCCAGCTTGTACTGGTCTTCTTCCCGTGATTCATCGGTGACGATCGCATCCAGATCCTCGTCAAAGACCTCTTTTTTCAGGTCAGCCAAGGCTTTAAAACGATCAAAGGCGCGATTCAGCATCTCGTCGTTTAGATCATGCCCCAGCTCTTCCAGCCGTTTTTTAAAGGCATGGCGACCGGAGTGTTTGCCCAGTACCAAAGCGCTGGCGGTCAGGCCGACTGATTCAGGGGTCATAATCTCATAGGTTGATTTATCCATCAGCATGCCGTGCTGGTGGATACCAGCCTCATGGGCAAAGGCGTTGGCGCCGACCACTGACTTGTTAGGCTGTACCGCGATGCCGGTGATGTTTGTCAGCAGGCGGCTGGCCGGAGTCAGTTGTTCCGTGGCGATGCCGGTGACAAAGGGCAGGATGTCGCGGCGGGTACGCAGGATCATAACAAACTCTTCCAGCGAGCAGTTGCCGGCCCGTTCACCAATACCGTTGATGGTGCACTCCACCTGGCCGGCGCCAGCCTGTATCGCTGCAATGGAGTTGGCCACCGACAGCCCCAGGTCATTGTGACAATGCACCGAGATAACCGCCTTTTCAATGTTGGGCACGTTGTCCTTCAGATACTTGATGATATTGAAGTACTCAAACGGCACGGTGTAACCAACGGTATCAGGGATGTTGACCGTGGTGGCACCGGCGGCGATCACCGCCTCAACCACCTGAGCCAGGAACGGTAACTGGGTCCGCACCGCATCTTCGCAGGAAAATTCCACGTTGGGGGTATAGCCTGCTGCACGCTTGACCGCTTTAACGGCTGATTCCAGCACCTGTGCCGGTTCCATCTGCAGCTTGTACTTCATATGGATGTCCGAGGTGGCGATAAAGGTATGGATCCGCCCTTTCTCGCCGGCATACTTCAGTGCTTCCCAGGCCCGGTCAATATCCTTGATGCTGGAACGGCACAGACCGGCAATTTCTGGTCCCTTGATGCTCTGCGCCACCTTTTTAACCGCCTCAAAGTCACCTTCTGAAGCGATCGGAAAGCCGGCCTCAATCACATCAACATTCAACTTTTGTAGTTGTTTGGCAAAACGTAGCTTCTCCTCAATATTCATGCTGTTGCCAGGTGCCTGCTCGCCATCCCGCAACGTGGTGTCAAAAATTTTGATTACCCGTGTCTCATCCTTTGCTGCCTGCTTGGCTTTTGCCATGCTCCACCTCCTGTGTGTGGTGTCCTGAAAATAAAAATACGCCTCCGCCCTTGTCAATGGGGCGAAGGCGTATTGAGCCTCGCGGTACCACCCATCTTCGTTTGCAGCGAGCTGCAAACCTCAATTAAATCCGTCACGTGGATAACGCGTCTCCAGTTACTGGTAGTTCACCGAAGCGGCTCCAAGGCGAGTTCACAGTTTCCATCCACCGGTTCGCACCACCCACCGGCTCTCTCAAGGATGTACCTCTGTTACTACTCCTCTTCCCAGCCTTTACAACAAATGTGACGACATCATAAGAAGACCGGATCAGTCCGTCAACTGTTTTGTTTTTCAGGGGTTGTGTTTAGAGATATCAAACAGATGGCTGTTCCTGCGGGAAGAGCGTAAAGCCCTCGATACGGGCTGCATCACGTAGGCGTTTGTCCAGGCAGACGAAGCCCAGATCCTCTGGTCTGTTTGCGGCCCACACCAGGGCAGCAGCCAGTTGCAAGGTGTCAGCGGCCCGTAGCGGATGACGCAGCAGCAGTCGCCGTGCCGTTGCACGGACCTCCTCAGAGGGTGATATTTCGGTGCCGCTCAGGGTAAGCAGGTCAACAAGATGACGTACATGCTGCTCGTCATCGCCAGATATGACGTCTTCGCGCCGTAATCGAGCAAACGATGAGCTGCATTCCACCGGTGTGCCCCACCAAAAAGCCAGTTCTCCGTCATCGTGGGCCAGCAGACGCATTGTTTCTGAATGTGGCTCTTCAATACACAGGGGAATAATGGCAGAGCTATCCCAGAACCTCATCGGCCATCTTCCCTTTCAGCAAGTAGCGAAGCCAGTGCGCTACCACGTCGATCCTGCGGTCGTGAAGCTGTCCAGAACTCTTCCGTGATGCCGCCGCTTCCCCTTTTTATCATCCCGGCCCGTTCAAGCTGCATCATGCGGGCAGTCAACGCATCTTCAGTCCGACGAAGCGGGATAATTTTGGCAATCGGCGTACCCCGGTCAGTAATCAGGATCTCTTCTCCAGACTTAACCTTTGCAAGGTATTCGCTTGCAGATGCCTTCAACTCTGAAACAGCTGCAGTTTGCATGTAGTCATCTCCTTATGACTAATATGGTCATTTGTAGGTGATCTGTCAATTCTGTTGTTTGAGCGCGGGGGGGATGGCTACCTGGCGAGTCCCGTCAGCATGCCCCGGAGCGCGTTGAGCAGCAACTCCCGCTTGTCGTGATCCAACTGGCGTATCTGATTTATTGTATCACCGAGGTCTTGCTCAAACGACCGGTCGATGTCTAGTACAGGAGGCAGGTGGAGGAAATCAGCGAATTCAAGGTTCAGGGCATGGGCGATGGTCTGAAAGCAATAGATCGAGGCATTGACTTTGCCGCGTTCAATCTCACTGATGTAGGTCGGGTGCAGGTTAGATAGCTCCGCCAAGCGTTCTTGAGAAAGGCGGAGCGCTTTTCGGCGGGTTCGGATGATACTGCCAACAGATGCGAGAAAAACGTGCGATTCCATGAGGGTGAAACATAGGCGAAATACAAGAAATTGTAATAGGCTATTGGATGTAAAAATAGGCCAAAACCTTGACAATTTGGTCTATATCTGGAATATGTCTCATAGATTTAGTCTAAATCCAAAATAGGGGGCGCTATGAAAATCAGTCTTGGGATGTTACTGCTGCTGATGGCAACAATTGCGGGCGGCTGTGTAGCAACACCAGTTGTGGTGGATAACGGCACCCAGAGCAGGATTATTATACCCTGCACCAATGATGCGTTGTGTGTTCGCAATACCTATGAAATAGCAAAAGATGTCTGGTGCCCTCAAAACTGTTTGCCGGGTGACTACCGCTGTCGCCGGGACTATCCGGTGTCATATCGGTCAAAGAATTGGGAATACGAGACAAACCGTGTTGAATATATCTACATGCCCCGCAACTTGGTGGTGCAATAATGGAGGGGCGTATGAGAAAAATTTATGTCGTTACCGGTTTACTGCTGACCGCAGTTTTGAGCGGATGTATGGCAACAACAACCAACAGCCCCACTAATCCTGCGGCTGGTACCGTTCCTGCTGGTGAGGTTGCTACATTGCATCCTGGTCAACGGTATATTGTGAGCGAACCGATTGGTGTCCAGGATAGCGGTAGCACCGTTGGGCGTTTCAATGCCCGAATGATTTTTTTGGCAGATCAGATTGAGCGCAATGCTGATCGCAAGAGCCTCTCCAACACCTTTATTGTGACCAGTTTCGTCAATCTGAACAAGCTGTCAGAGACAACCCCCTTTGGTCGTCTGGTTGCAGAGAACATTATTCATGAGCTTCAGGTGCGTAAGTGGCAAGTTTTTGAGGTCCGCCTCACTAAAGACATCGTAATAAACGAATCTGGTGAATTTTCACTGAGCAGGGATATCATGAAACTGAGAGACCAATACAAAATTGGCGGTATCGTTGCAGGTACTTACTCAGTTTCCGGCGGTCATATAATTATCAATAGCAGGGTCATTGATATTAATACCGGACTGGTTGTGTCATCTGGCCAGATTCATCTGCCAGTAAACTGGTTTACCGATGAACTGCTGGTTAATGACGATCACTTGAAAACCATGAAGGTGGTTGGTGATACCCCCTATAGCTGCCGCGAGTTTGGGACCTGCAGCAGTAGCAATGCAGCCCCCCCCACTAAGATTGTCGGCGGTGTGCGTTGATAGCTCGTCTTGCCCTGCTGCTGATTGGCTTGTGCCTGCTCAATGGTTGTGTCACCGATATGGTGTATGGCCCCTGCTACGGCAAGACCTTGCCGCAGCTTCTTGATTCAACAACTTTAAAACCACTGTTTCAGGAAATGGCTTACGAGCTTTGCACCGACAGTTGTTCCGACTGCGCCACAAGGACTGCTGACGGTAAGCTGATGGTGACACCGAAAACCTGCACTCTGGAAGAAATTAGACGGCAGACCGTTTTGGTTACCGATTTTGTTGATTTGAAGTCATATGTACCTGGGGATTCCGGCCTCTTAATGGGCGAGTTAATGCGCGGGAGCCTGAATCAGGTCTGCTGCTACAAGATCGTTCAGGCTGAATTTGGTAAGTATTTTAAATTAAATGAAAATGGCTTGGTTTCACTCACCCGTCGTGTCAGCGAAATCAAGCATGACGACTATCCACAACCTGAGGCTGTCGTTGGAACCTACAACTACCTGAACAATAGTAAGGTGGTGCTATTCGTCAGGCGGATCAACACAACGACGGGGTATGTTACCAAGATGGTGACTCGGGAGATTGATTATTCCTGTATTGGCCGCAAGGTCGTATATGGTGTGAAGTGACAATCCGAGGGGCGTTACTGGTATTGCTGCTATTCGTGATGGCAGGATGTGCTGCTCTACCGATTCCTGGCGGTGCTGGCGGCAACCTGCCCCCGGTAATGTCGATGGACGAGCTGAAGCAACCCTACAGCAAAATTGGCAGAATTCAGGTCACCCGTAAGGTCTATTTTACCGACTATGCCATTCCTCCCCAGCTACATGAATGGGCAACACAAGCATTACGTGAAGAAGCTGGCAAGCTGAACGCGGATGCTGTTATTCTGCCTGAGGTAACCAGCAGGCAGATTGATATTGTCGTCTTTCCAGCGTTTCCTGCTACTGAATACCGTGCGACCGGGGTAGCAATCAAGTTTAGCAAATAGTGCCAACAGAACGTATTCTCTTTAACGATCAGGTGTCAGCTTGAATGTAACTTGGAATTAGATAGACTTTGTTGGGCGAGTTGTTCTCCCAGCCCCTCCTCCAAAAACTCCCGTGAATAGCGTACATAGTTGTCAGCAGACTTGTTCAGCCAAGCGATTTCATCCGGCGTCAAATCCCGCTTGTACTTGGCCGGGGCGCCAACCCAGAGGGTATGTGGCGGAATAATGGTCCCTTCGGTAACCAGCGCCCGGGCACCCACCAGGGCACCTTCGCCTACAACAACCTTGTCCATCACCATGGCCTGCATGCCGATAAAACAGCCATCCTTCAAGGTACAGCCGTGCAGGGTAACTGAGTGTCCCACCGTCACGTCATCGCCAATGATCAACGGGGCGCCTGGGTCATCAGCATGCTTCTTGTGGGTTACATGCAGCATGGTCAGGTCCTGAATGTTGCTGCGGGCACCGATGCTGATAGCGTTAACGTCGCCACGGGCCACCACGTTGTACCAGAGGCTGGCCTGGGCACCGATGCTGACTTCGCCGATTACCACAGCGGTCTCGGCTATAAAGGCGGAAGGGTCGATTTGCGGGGTGATGCCTTTGAAGGGGCGAATCATGAGTTTGGTTCTCCTTAACAGGTCTGAATGGAGCGAAAGTATACACGTTACATTCATGCCACGTCCATGATTTCGTCTTGTTGCC
>Ga0074197_1001481_pt1 | contig 19812 bp, 18 predicted proteins | sample EPASupsiteSAE305_FD_64526 | JGI IMG/M metagenome (GOLD analysis project Ga0074197, IMG submission 64526) | Bioremediated contaminated groundwater microbial communities from EPA Superfund site, New Mexico - SAE3-05 reassembly with SPADES | ecosystem: Environmental > Aquatic > Deep subsurface >...
TTACTGATGTCTGCCGCCTCCGCCATGGACTCTACCAGTTCTTTTTTGTTCATTCTTCCCTCCCAGAGTTTTAGCATTGCCACAACAGCCAGGTTCTCACACCCGACGCGGCATTTGTCGACATCGACGAAACTAAAATAAAAAATGAAATCTTTGTCAAAGGAAAAAAACCTTTATCAACCCTACAGCCCAGTCAGGCAAGGATTTTACTCTTCATTGCCCATTCATTACCCCAAGATTGCCTATGGCCTACACTCAAGATTCAACAGCACTTTGCCGACACCGTGATTTTGGAATAATCGCAGTATTGTCAAACGAATACCCAAGTCGGCTATCACTTCAAAATCCTTGCCGCGAAGCTCCACTTGCACGACACCCTGCCCCTCTCCGCTCAAGCGCACCCGGCAGCCAGTCATACCGAATCGTTCCAGTTCTTTTTCTAATAATTCAATTCGCCGGAGCCGCTGACGGGTAATCGGCATTCCAGTTGGAATTCTCGTCGCCAAACAGGAGGCAGAAGGACTCTTCCAGGTGGCAAGACCAAACTGTTGACTCAATGCCCGAACTTCGGCCTTGTCGAAACCTGCTTCCACCAGCGGCATTCGCACACCCAACTCATGAATGGCGCGAAGACCGGCGCGATCCCCTTTGAGATCATCAACATTGGTCCCATCAATCAGGCAGGAAAACCCCCAGCTTTCCATGCGTTCTCGAAACATGGAATACATCCGATGCTTGCAGCAATAACAGCGATCTGCCGCATTCCTGACAAATTCTTTCCAACCCAGGGGGAACGGTTCCATTATCTCCATGGCAACCCCGCCGGCATACCCGTTCTCCATCGGCCATTGGACCGCTCGCTCAATTTCAGCGGCTGTCAACAACTCGGATCGGGCAAACAGCACCAACACATTATCGCCCCCCAAGGTATCGAGGGCGCATTTCAGCAAGAGTGAACTGTCGACGCCACCCGAAAAAGCCAACGCCACCCGGCCATAGGTCTGCAGGATAGCCTTCAGCCGTTCAACACCGGATTCACCTTGCAACTCGCACACCCTCCACTTCGTTCTGATGTAGCAAGTCGTCCGAGGACCCGATGGCCAAGAAAAATCTCCCGCTCCTCCTCTGTGACCGCAGCGGAAGAACCAGAGCGTTCAGGCGGTTTTTTAACGGCGCACACATTCCTTCAACTGTTCTCTCACTGAAAAAAAGTTAGAAATTCTTGATATTGACAGACCCGTATAGCTCTATGAGAAATTTTTCCGTTACCGGAGACAGGTTGATGAATTTAGTACCGAAAAAATTATCTGCCACATTAACAACTTGTACTTTCTCCTTCAGCTTGAAACTCTTGCCCACATTGCAGTTCACAACCAAGAGATCGCCAATTTTGCACATCTCAGACGACCTGATCCCCATACCGCCAAGACTTAAATCAAGGATGACAGCATTGTGGTTTTTTAAAGTTGAAGTGTTGTAGCACTGGGCAATAATTTCGTTATTAGTAATCTTCTTTTGCTTGATGCGTTTATGACGCCGTCGATCCTTGGTTTCAAAGGGGTATTCATCAATTAAAACCGCTTTTTTCTCTTCTTCGTAACCATTTGCAATGTTGTTGAAAAAAGGGATATCGTGCTCTTTGATGTGGAAAAGGAACCATTGTTCAAGAAAAACAGAAACGTTGTTTTCAGGATTATTTCTATTGCGAAAACTCAAGCGAAACTTACGGAACTCCTTGATCATACCGTAATGTTCCAAACAATGGCTCATTGAATTCTTATGCTTGCGGATCAGTTCCTCTTCCGCTTCAAAATGACGAAACACATAATTTTCGATGACATCAAATAGGGTATCGAGAACCTTCCGGTCAGCCATGGCTTCCGTGGCCGTGCGAAGATCGCTGATGAGATCAAAAATAATTTTATGCTGGTTATCGATAATACCGACCCCAACATTAAGTTCCTGATCCCATTTCCTCACTGTTTTCATAGGTTACCTAAAGGGCGCAGTTGACGAAACATTCCTTTCCAGTTGATCAATCATCTAGCACACCAGGTGACAAGATGCCAAGCAACAACAGACAGCCAGACCAAAAAAGCTACCGTTGACAATCAACGTGCCGAGTTTCCGGGCTCCACCTCCGGACGCCTGGCGCAGCATGAAAAGTTCCGCGACAACCGGGTCTGGCCAGAGACCTCTGAAGCAAAGGTCATGCACTCTTGGGCTCCTGGCACAATATTTTACCTACGTTCCAGGCCTTGCCGATACAACCGCCCACCGACCAATAGCGGTTATCGGGCATGGTCAGGAGAAAAGGCTTAATCTTCTCCACATCGGGCTTGTTGTCGGTCAGATAGCGGTCTTCCGAATAAAGTGCGACAATTTCAGCGATAAAGAAACAATTAGTGGGGAGATCAACATGCTGGGTCACCCGGCATTCCATGGTCAGCGGACACTGACGAATCATCGGCGCGGCGGCCAACTGACCATAAAACACTTCGAAAAGTTTCGATTTATCGACCTTCCTTCCGGAAACAAGGCCGGTGTAATCGGTCACCGTAACCATCTCGACCGAAGGCACATTGACGCTGAATTCTTCTTTTTCGAGAATCGCATCATAGGAGGCGTTCAGCCTGTTGACACATATGCCCAGCATCGCCGGATTAAAATTCACCCTGGTCAGCCAGTCCAAGGCCATAAAGTTGACCTTCTCCTGAAAATGGGTGCCAAGGATGGTCTGCGTCCAGGGCAGACAAAAGCTGTTTGTCTGTTCGATGCGTTTTTTCATGTGAGATCCCCTTGTACTTCGTTGCAGGAAGAGGCTGGTTTCAGCTTAACGCTCGAAATCCGGACCAGTTCCTGTCTCAGTTGATGCACCTGAAAAGGTTTGACCAGCCGCCCCTTGAAACCATACTCCTCATAATCAGCCAGGACCGGATCAGTGGAATAGCCGCTGGCAACGATGGCGACAGCCTCAGGATAGCTGGCCTGCAAGGCGGCGACCGCCTCTTTGCCCCCCATGCCGCCGGGAATGGTCAGGTCCATGATCACGCAATCAAAGGGTCTGCCGCCGGAGACTGCCACGGCATATCGCTCCAGGGCCTCCTCGCCGTCGGCGGCTTCTTCCACCTCATACCCCAGCAAACCGAGCATCTCCACGGCAATACCACGGACCATGACATCGTCGTCCATGACCAGCACCCGACCGCGCTTCTTCGGATTACTGACAACGGCGGCATACCAGGGATCTTTGGCCTCGGAACGCCCCTTGTTGTCCGCAGGAAGATACAGCGTGAAAGTGGAGCCATCGTCGGGGGTTGAATCGACGTGAATAAAGCCGTTATGCTTGCTCACTATGGAATGGACGATGGCCAGCCCCAGACCGCTGCCGCTCTGTTTGGTGCTGAAATAGGGATCAAAAATTCGCTCCCTGATTTTCTCCGAAAAACCGATACCCTCGTCACGAATGCTGATTTTCACAAAATCGCCGGACAGTTGCGGCAGCGAGCTTTCCTGAACGCCGCCAGCATTTTTGGCGCTGATGAACAGGTTGCCGCCATCAGGCATGGCCTGTTTGGCGTTGATGATCAGATTGGCCAGCACATGGCTGATCTGCCCCTTGTCGGCAAGGACTGGCCACAGGTCGGCTGGCAGGTCGAGATGGGCTTTGACATTGGCCCCGCTGAGATTGAACTGAACGGACTCCTTGATGATCAAAGGCAGGTTGATCAATTCCAGCAGCGGCTCGCCGCCTTTGGCAAAAGTCAGCAGTTGCTTGGTGAGATGGGTCGCCCGGTCCAAGGCTTGATGGGCCGTCTCAATATATTTGTAGGATTCGTGCTCCTTGGGAAGCGTCATCATGGCCAGTTCGATTCCACCGAAGACTCCCATGAGGATATTATTGAAATCATGGGCAATACCACCAGCTAAGGTACCAATGCTTTCCAATTTCTGTAATTTTTTCCGTTCTTCCTCCAGGTGCTTCCGTTCTGTGATATCTGGCAGGAATATCAGTCCGGCAATGACGGTTCCTTCGGCGTCACGAACCGGCACCCCCTCGGCAATGGTGTGCCGGATATTGCCGTCCTTATCCTCGACTTGCAATTCCAGACCATGGGTCACCTCGCCACGCAAAGCCTTGGTCAGGGGATTCATTTCAGGCGGCAGACGAACGCCGTCGGGGGTGTAACTTTTCCAGCTTGGGCTGATCGTCTGCAAACGCTCATTGAGATACCCATCACCGGTCTCCCCAAAAAAATCAAGGCAGGCCTGGTTGACCAAGCGGATACGCCCCTCCTCGGCGGTAGCTAAGACCATGGGAACGTGCGATTGTTCGACCACTGCCTTGAGCAAGGTATTGGCGTGTTCCATCTCTTTGCGCATCCAGTATTCCACCGTCACATCGCGGAACACCAGAACCACCCCCAAATTGACGCCGTCATTGTCACGAATAGGGGCCGCCGAATCGGCAATCTGGTGTTCCTCGCCGTTTTTGGCAATCAGGATGGTGTCGTTGGCCAATCCGACGATCTGCCCGGTTTGCAGCACGTGCTCAACCGGATTGAAGGTGACTTCACGGGTGCGGGCGTTGACGATATGAAACACTTCAGTCAGGGGGCGGTGCAGAGCCTCCGCTACAGTCCAGCCGGTAAGCGCCTCGGCCACGGGATTCATGCGGTTGATGCGGCCATCGATATCGGTGACAATAACCGCGTCGCCGATCGAATTCAGGGTTACCCGGAGGTTTTCAGCCATCTTTGCTGTTTGCTTCTGGTGCGCCGCTAGACGCTGCATCATACGCCCCACCACAATGCCGGCCAGGATAAGCACACTGCAATAGATACTACGTATCAACAGTTTGTGGGGATCGTCCAGGGGCCAGAAAGTGTGCAGGAAGGGACCTTGTCCATTCCGCAGCCACAGAAAAACAAACAAGGAGTCGATCAACCAGAGGAAGGCTGCCAGCAACACGCTGGCCACGATCACCGTCCTCTGCAGATTGCTGGCGGCAGACCGTCGCGATTTTTTTCCCTGATTCATTCCCAAGGCTCCTTGAGAGCCATCCAGGCAAAAACAGGGGTTGCAAACAGCAAGGCGCCCAACGAGTGGGCGATGGTCCACTTAAGCCAGCCCACCACAATGCCTGATGCCGGAATCATCCCGAAAAAGAATTTAAATCCGATGCCGCCAGTGGCCGTCAGCATGGGGGTTATAATCAAAATTGCACAAAAACAGATAAGTAGGTCAACAAAGCCGCCGATGGCAAGGCGCGACGACACCTGCCGCCGTATGATCGATGCACCGAGAAGCGGACCGGCAGTATTCATCAAAGCGAGACTGAAGGCATAGCCCAAGGGGCTGCTCAAGGAAAAATGATTGGCTAGAATTGTGCCGATGGCAAGGCCGGGGGCGATTTTCCATCCCCGACAGAATGCCATGACCATGGCCACGGCAGCGGAAGGCCAGACCGGCATCGGCAAGACGCCTAAATCACTGAACACGAGAAAGGTGAGATGGGCGAGAGCCCAGTAGGCTAAGAGGGTAAGGCCATTCTCCAGGCACAGCCGCTCCCATGAACTTGACCCGCTCCACATTGAAAACTCCGGCTGCATGTCCCTCCCCCCAAGATTAAGAGCGACGAATTGGTTTCTTTCCGATGCCAGCCTGTTCTTTCTACCATCCACAAAAAGAATTGACAACTTGTGAGCCTGGTGGTGCGGGGTTCCATCAGGGTGGAGAAAACCGTATTCCCGAAGTTCTCCTCTTCGAAATTTAATACCGAAGCGGCAGGCGTACACGTTTGAGCCATCCGCCATCCGCGATGCCGCTTTCATCAAACAGGTCAACGGCACATAAAATAATACACATGTAACAAGGGTCCACTCACCGGCAACCGCGTCAAGGCCTTGCAGGAAAGATTGCCGGAATCCCGGGAAATGCTTATTTCTTGAGCGTATGTCACATCGAGCCGATGGGCCTCCCATCTTCCGGCAGGAAGCAGGTTGGGCAAAAGGTATTCGCCAAGAAGTTGATTATGCGACGCACGGCCAGCCAGGCGGCCCTGCTCGATCCGCTCGAAGCCCTGCGTTCGAAATACCTCTGCTTTCAGGGTGTGCCTGTTTTATATTCCCGTGTCTTTTGTCCATTCATCGCCGGCCTGCACCAGATCCTTCAGCTTTTTATCCGGATACTTGGCGACAAAGGCTTTTTCCGAGACGGCCGTGCCGATCATGAGCAGCTCGTCTTCAACGCCGAGGAGTTCGGTGGGATCCGGGTTGATGCGCAGACTGTCGTTGCGGAAGATGGCGATAACGCTGCAACCGGTGCTCTCGCGGATGCCGCTGGTCAGCAGATTCTTGCCGACCAGCTGCTGATGCACCTTGCACCGGAAAATATTGAGTCCTTCGGTCAGCATCAGCACCCGATCGGGGGTGAGAATGTTGATGATGGTGTTGGCGGCCATGGAGGCATGGGACATGACCAGATCGGCGCCAGCGGCGTGGAGCACGTTGATGTTGCGGTCCAGGGTCGCCCGGCTGATGATCTGGATATCCGGGCGCAACCGGCGGCAGTAGATGGTCAGGTAAATGTTGACGTCATCGTTGTGGGTGGTGATGAACACCGAGGGCGCCGTATCGATACCGGCCTTGATCAGGGTCTGATGATCGGCGGCGCTGCCAACGATGCAGTTGTCCCCGTCCTCGCTGATCCGAGCATTCTTTTCGACGATGCGATAGGCCACGCCCTGCTCCTTCAGGGTGCTCACGGCGGCCTTGCCCACCCGACCGCCACCCAGGATGAGGGCCGGCGCCGAATCCACCGTATCGACCTCACCTACATAGGCGCCATAGACCGCCAGCTGTTTCTCGGACCCGGCAAGAACCAGTACCGTACTGGGTTCAATGGTGGTTTCCGGACGGGGCAGGGTAAAAAGTCCCCGGTTCCACAAGCCAACGATGTTGATGCCGGTGGCCTGGCGCAAACCAATTTCACGGATCGATTTTCCCACCAGTTGGGTGCGCATGGCCGGAGCCTCGGCTATGACCAGATTCTCAAAACGGCCAATGATATTGGATCGGGTACGCGCTCCAAGAGTGCGTCTGGCCAGCGAATGACCCAGCATGTTCATGAACTGGAAGACATGACTGCATCCGGCCAGCCGGAGAATATCCACCGAATCCTCCATATCGGCGTTGGCAACGATGGGAACATGCGGAGCAATTTCCCGCACCGTATAGACGATGCTGGTATTTTTCATGTCATCGTTCAAGGCCACCACCAGCGCCGCTTGCTGCACATGGGCCCGGTTGTAGGTTTCCGAATCGTCCAACTCGCCCACCAGCACCTTGTAGCCCTGATCGACCAGGTCAAGGGCCTGCTGCACCTCGGGTACCAGGAGAACGTACTCATGCCCGTACTGCCGCAGCCGTTTCACCAGGGCGATGGCGATGGGATCGTAACAGGTAATGATGACGTGATTGCTGATCTCTACAGGCAGTTGCCGCGGAACCCGCGATTTGTTCTGCGCCTCCAGCCAGGGGGCGTAAAAAAACTGGATGAAGGTGAAGGGCAGCATCACCAGAAGAAAGATAATCCCCGAAAGCAGCACCACAATGGAGAAGAATCTGCCCAGATCGCTGTGGAAAGTGATGTCGCCGAATCCCAGGGTCGACATGACGGTCAACGTCCAGTAAAAACCTGTAATAACAGAATAATCGCGCCCCTCGTGGGCCATGATCACATGAAAGAGATAGCTGTAGACCACGACCAGAACGATCAGAAAAAGGGTGAACTCGGCCAGCGAGCGGATGTTGCGGCGCGCCCTTCTGTCCTGAAGCAGAAAAAGCAACTGGGAGGGAAGAAATTTCATAAATGCGATGAGTACATTGATACAAAGGAATGATTGGAATGCAGTAATCGTCTTAATTGGTCGACGGCGCTCTCGTTTCAATCCGGATGAAATATCATCCTTTAAACCAGGAAACAGGCCTCAATCTTGCCATGGCTAGGCCTCTCACCTTTCACCTCCGGATTAATGGTTGCAAGCCGGAAAGCCTTGCGCAGTCCTCACTCGAACAGGTCGTAATCCAACACCAGGGAGCTTAGGGTCACCATGCCGATCAACTGCCCATTCTCCTCCACCGGCGCCCGCCGCATGCCGACCCGATGCAGGAGCCTGGCAATATAACGAATATCCATATCCGCCGGCACCGACATGATCGGTTTGGTCATGATCTCGTACACATTGACCTCCCCCGCCCTTTTACCCGGTATCAGCACACCGTTGATAATGTCCTGCACCGACACAATACCCCAGGCATCATTGGCGTTTCGTTTGTTGACCAGCAGGCTATGCACCTTTTCTTCTCGCATTTTGGTGGCGGCCTCTTTGGCAGTGGCCATGCCGTCAATGGAAATGATGCGCGGGTTCATCACATCCTTTCCCCGAACAATGCTTCCTGGAGATGTTGTCATGATTGTTTTCCTTTTGAGGTCATTGAATAAAAAATAAAAGTGTGCCGGTGAAAAAGGTGCGGCTGCTAAAAATACTGCTCTCGGACTTCCTGCTTGAAACGCTCCAACTGGCTTTCCAGGCCAACAACCGACTCCACGGGCAGGACAAAGGCAATTCCCGTTCCCGGTTTGTCGAATCTTCCCGCTGCGGAAATAGCGGCGAGCACCTGCCGGACAATGTGTTCCTCGAGCAGCAGCATGATTATGTCGGTCGGCGCTTCCAGAGAAAGGCCAAAAAAGGTTTTCGCCTCCCGCATGCCCGTGCCCCGGGCCGGAATGATGGTCGCGCCGGTCGCTCCGGCCGCCTTGGCGGCATCGACCACAGTGTCGGTGATATCCGTTTTGACCGAGGCGAGAATAACTTTAAACTTCATGACGTTTCTCCTTGTTCTTTCTCTGTGCTCTGGAAACCGTCCACTGGGCGTATTGCCCGTACCCTAGAACGGTGATGATCGGAAACAGGCTGGCAAAAGCAATCAGGCCGAAGCCATCGATGGCCGGATTGCGACCGGGCACCGTGGCTGCCAGTCCCAGGCCAAGGGCGGCGACAATGGGCACGGTGACCGTCGAGGTGGTCACGCCGCCGGAGTCGTAGGCAATCGCCATGATCGTTTTCGGGGCAAAACAGGTCTGAATGATCACCACGACATACCCGGCCAGAATGTAGCTGGAGAGGGGCGTGCCGGTGACAATCCTGAACGTGCCGAGGGTGATGCCGAAGGCGACGCCGAAGGCCACCGTCAGCCGCAGTCCCCAGGCATTGATGCTGCCGCCTGAAACCTCGCGGGCCTTGAAGGCGATGGCAATGAGCGAGGGTTCGGCGATAGTGGTGGCAAAACCGATGAAAGCGGCAAAGAGGTAAATCCAGCCGTAGTTGGTCCAATCGGCCAGATCGATGCTGGCCCGGCTCCCCTGGAGAAAAACCGGATCGGCCAACTGGCCGGCCATGATCTTGCCGAGCGGAAAGAGCGCCTTTTCCAGTCCGAGCAGGAACAGGGTCAGGCCGATAATGACGTAAACCGTACCGACCAGGATGGAACGCAGGTTGGCAACGGGCTGCTTGAGAACCAGCAGCTGGAAAAAGCCGAACAGGAGAATAATGGGCAGAATATCGCGGCAGGTGAGAAGGAAATCCTTGCCGAAATGGTGCAATGTCTCCATCGATCAGGCCCCGCTCACTTGAAAATAACCATCCCGTAGCCCATGACGAAGATCATGGGCAGGAGCGAAGCAAAGGCGATCATACCGAAGCCGTCGGTCAATGGATTTCTCCCCCGGATGATGGTGGCCAGACCAACACCCAGGGCCGTGACCAGTGGCACGGTGATGGTTGACGTGGTGACGCCGCCGGCATCGTAGGCAATGCCGATGATCTCCTGGGGAGCGAACAGCGTCATCAACATGACCAGGCCATAGCCCCCAATGATCAGGTAATGGAGGGGCCAGTTGCGGAGAATGCGCAGTACGCCGAGCAGAATGGAAAAGCCCACGGAAAAGGCGACGGTCAGCCGCAGGCCCAGGCTGTAGGAGTTCCTTGTTTTAACATCGTTTTCAATCAGTCCGCCTTGGATGGCAATATTCGCCGCCTCGTTGGCGACGGCGATCAGGGCCGGTTCGGCCACTGTGGTGGAAAAACCCAGCGCAAAACTGAAAATCAACAGCCAGAACAGGCTGCCTTTGCGGCTCAGGGCGTGCGCCATCCCCTCCCCCAGCGGGAAAAGCGCCCGTTCCAATCCTTCGATGAACATGCTCAGCCCGAGCACCACCAGTCCCGTGCCCAAAAGAATTTCCCCAAAGTCAGGCAGCGGCTTGCGAATGATCACAAACTGGAAAAAGGCGATGACTGCAACGATAGGAGCCAGATCGATGCACGCCGACCGGATCTTTTTCAAAGTATAGGCAGCGTGATACACCAAAATTTGGCTTGTTTTCATCGCATCGATGGAATGGCGGCAGATTAGTAGATTTTCAGGCTGTTTATGATCCGTTGGGGTCTGATTTTTTTTGCATTGTACTCCTCGAAGAACCATTTGCAAGCACTACGAAGCGACTGCAAAATTGCAGCCCGTCTAAGGTATCTCGCCACCTGAAAAATGGGGGCATCTTAGTAACGTGGATGCCCTGTCGTGCGTGATCTGATGGAGAGTACATGGCACAGCGATCTGGCTTGACCAGATGACGGGTTCTATTCGTCGAGCGCCCAAGGAAAAGGAGGGGGAGTCCCCGCTGATTGCCTTTAATTAGTGCAGGTCAAATAAATTACGGTAATAAATGAGATCCAAGCCTTATTCTCTCGACATCATGGGCCGCAACCCGACCCTCTCATGCAAATGGGTCAGCGTCATTGTCTCATCAGCCCCGGACGGAGGTGTATGATTTCCATCAACATGATTGTTTTTATGATAGGCACCCTGCTGTTGCTCGGCATTGCCTCAAGCAAATTCTCGTCCCGGATCGGTATGCCCGTGCTGGTGTTGTTCATGGGAGTCGGCATGCTGGCCGGGTCCGAGGGGTTGGGCCGCATCGCCTTTGAAGATTACCAATTTGCCAACAGTATCGGCAGCGTGGCTCTCGCCTTGATCCTGTTTGACGGAGGACTGCGAACCTCCTTGCGATCCGTGCATTCAGCCTGGCGGCCGGCCTTATCTCTGTCCACGGTCGGCGTCTTGCTGACCTCGGTATTGACCGGCTTTGCCGCTGCCTGGGTACTGGACATGCCCATGCTACACGGCATGCTTCTCGGGGCCATCGTCGGCTCCACCGACGCTGCAGCCGTATTTTCCATCCTGCGCACCAGTGGATTAAAACTATCCCAACGCCTCACGGCCACCCTTGAAGTGGAGAGCGGCTCAAACGATCCCATGGCCATCTTTCTCACCGTCGGACTCATCAGCCTGATCATGGGGACCGCCAATTCAGTGGGCGGGATCGCCCTTCTTTTCATTCTCCAGTTCGGCGTCGGTGGCTTGGTTGGAGTCGGCATCGGCTATGCTTCGACATGGGTGGTCAATCGGATCAATCTCGACTACCCTGGTCTGTACCCGATCCTGGTGCTCGCCTTCGGGCTGCTTGCATTCGGCTTGGCTGCGGTGCTTGGCGGGAGCGGTTTCCTGGCGGTTTACATTGCCGGCATTGTTCTGGGAAATAATTCTCTTGTCTATCGTAATGGCATTTTCCTGTTTCACGATGCAGCGGCATGGCTGGGGCAGATCGTCCTTTTTGTCATGCTCGGGATGCTGAGTTTTTCCTCCCGGTTGGTTGACGTTGCCATGGACGGGCTGGTGATTGCCCTCGCCTTGATCTTCATCGCCCGACCGGTGGCGGTGGCGCTTTCAGCCTTTCCTTTTGGTTTCAATCTGCGCGAGATGTCGTTTCTTTCCTGGGTCGGATTGAAAGGCGCCGTTCCCATCACCCTGGCCACTTTCCCGCTTCTGGCCGGCATGGAGGGTGGCGGTCTGATTTTCAATGTCGTTTTTTTTGTCGTGCTCGTTTCAGCGGTAACGCAAGGTTGGTCCCTGCCCCTGGTCGCGCGCTTGTTAAAACTCGGCATGCGGTCCGACTCGACCACGCCTGTTACCGTTGAAATCAATGCCTTGCGCCATGTGGACGGTGAGATAGTCGAGTACAGGGTTGCATCGACCTCAAACGTCGCAGGGAAAGCGCTTCGCAATCTCGCCTTGCCTTATGAGGTGACCGTAACGCTCGTTGTTCGCGGCAACGAAGTGATCATGCCCAGGGGGAGAACCGTTCTGCAACCCGGCGATCAAGTCTTTGTTGCTATGCGAAGAAAGATAAAACCGCTGATGGATTGTCTTTTCGATTCATGCGCAGATCCGGTATCCTTGGCGCCGGGACAGAAGATAGTTTTTCGCGCCGACCTTACTATCGGGCAGCTTTGCGGTTTTTTCTCCCTTTCCTGCCCGACTGAGTCAACACAACAGCTGGGATCATTAATCGAGGCAGCAAAGGAAGGCTACCCTGACCGACTAGGACCCTTTCTCGTAACAGCCGGAGACGACCCCGGATTGGTGACACTTACCTATTCCCTCGTGGAACCCGCCCCGGCAACGAGCTGCAACCAGGTTACTTCGGAAAAGCGTTTGGATGAACGCTGAAACGGACGAAGGAATGCACCATACGAGTAGCGGGCTCAAGCGGGAGGTGTTGTCACCCCTTTTTTAAAAGGTACCCTTTTTCCGACAAGGAGAATATTATGCGTAATTTCAACAATATCATTTATGCAAGCACCGGCATCGGCGACGATGTAGAAGGACTCAAGCAGGCGCTCAGTTTGGCCCGCAACAACAATGCCGCTCTGAAATTCCTGCTCGTCTACCCCGAATTGCCATCCAGTCAGGCGGCCTATCGGGACAAATTCCGGGAATTCATGGCCGAGCAGGTGGAGACCGCCGTACAGGCGGCTCGCGCCGCTCTGAACATGGATGCAGGCGATGCACCGGTCAGGGTGGAGATGGAAAGCAGCGACTCCCCCCAGGCGGTCACGTTTATCCGCCATGTCCTGCGCGAAACCCACGATCTCCTCATCAAGGAGGCGGAATCCGAGGAGGGCTTCATGGCCATGGACATGACCTTGTTGCGCAAATGTCCCTGCCCGGTGTGGCTGGCGCGGCCCATTCCCCGCTCGCGCCAGGAGATCCGGGTGGCGGTGGCCATCAATCCTGAAAACCGGGATCAGGCTGAGCACGACCTCTCACTCCGATTGCTGGAGCTTGCCCGGTCCCTGGCCGATTCATGCAGCGGCGAGCTTGATATTCTGTCCTGCTGGGACTTTGAATTTGAAAAATTCCTCCGCGGCAACACCCGGGTGAGTGTCCCTGAAACCACTATGCGCAGTACCATTGAGAATGCGCAATCCTCGCATCAGACTGAACTCAAGAACCTGCTCACGGAGGCCGCGATCGGTGGCGTTTTTCACGTGCACCGATTAAAAGGACGGGCCGAGAAAATGATCCCGTTTTTTGTCAAGAACAAGCATGTCGATATCCTGGTCATGGGGACCTTGGCGAGGACCGGTATCCTCGGCTACCTCATGGGCAACACCGCCGAAGACATTATAAAGGAACTCGAATGCGCTGTACTGGCGCTGAAACCAGGCGGTTTTATTTCTCCGGTGAAGGCCTATTGACACTGCTGGAACGCGGCAAAGCCTGACACCCTGAACGGTGGATATCACTGTTCTGCCGGATGCAACGGCCTACCAGGTTTCCCGGTGGATCAATTCTGGCTTAAACCGGTCAGCGGACTGAAAGGCTCCAGCCGGCCAACCTACAGGTATCAGGACAAAAGGATAAATATGCTCGGGAATGGCCAGCAGGGAACGAAATCCGGCCGGTTTTGCAACTGACGGATGCTTCGTTGGGTATTGATCGCTTCGAGGAGTTCCATACTCTTCCTGAAAAAAAAATTGAATGAACTCACCGGGCGGTAATTTCCTGCGCTTCTTTGCCGCCCGGTGAAAGATTCATACTAGTCTGAGCCTTTTGAAAAATGAAAAAATTGTGTGTTTCGACCCTAATATCTGAAAGAGAGCGAAACGCTTTTTCTTTTCAATTCAACCAATAGCGAGAAACATCGTCCTTTGAGACATGAGATTTCTCCCATTGGTCGAAATGACACAACATACAGACGTTCATATTGCAAGAAGGTCGTCCGTTTCTAATATTGGCCAACTTCAACCGGGGATTCCCCGGCAATCTGCGCCAGACGTTTCCCAAATCGATCCAACTCCAGCCTCCTTTGGTCGTCCTGCATGTGCGCCGGGCCATAAACAATCTGCGGGGCCAAGACATCAAAACCGACGAATTGGAGCATGCCTCGATGGATAGGTCTGAGGATGCCATGCATATCCCCATTGAAGCCTCCTGGTACATAGGCATCCTCGGGACCTCCGGTGGTGAGCGACAGGAGGGCGCGTTTTCCCTGAAACACCCCCGACTCGTAAAACCTTCCGCCGCCGTAGGTGCGGCCCATGGCGAAAACCCGATCCACCCATCCCTTGAGCACAGCCGGCAAACCAAACCACCACAAGGGAAATTGCCAGATCATCAGGTCGCACCATTCGAGTTTGCGCATTTCGGCCTCAAGCACATCGGAAAAACCCTGCACCTCGGTGGCGTGAATCTCTTCGAGCTGCAACTTGAGGAAGTCCGGATCCTTGACGGTCCGAAAATTGGTGCGGTTGGAGACAGGATCAAAGGCCATGGCGTGGAGGTCCGAGGTCTGCACCTCTGCTCCGGCATCAATCAGCGTCCTGCATGCCATGGAAAACATCGCGTGGTTGAAACTCTTGGGTTCCGGATGCCAATACACAATGAATACTTTCAAACAGTTCTCCCTTTGTCTTAATAAATAGATAACCACAAGCTCATCATCTGGCCGCAACCTCTCAGCGGATGAAATTCATATAAACCTTGCCCTCTCTTTCCGGCGGGGTGACCGTCCCCTTGCCGTGCTCCACCAGTTTCATCAGCCAGGCCATGTTTTTACCCAGTGTCCGCATGATCTGTTTGCCCTCTTCATCCTGGGTTGCTTCTCCCGGCCGGGTGCCATGAATGACGTTCCAGTAGTTGGACGATGGCAGCAGCATTTCGGAATAGCAAAGGAAGTTGTTCAATTGATTAAAGGTCGGTATCCCCCCGGAACGCCGCACCGCCACCACCGACGCGCCCACTTTGTGCCGCAGCATTGAGCCGTTCACGCCGGTCACGTAAAAGGCCCGGTCAAGAAACGATTTCATCGTACCGGCAATGGCCGAGTAGTGAACCGGGGAGCCAATGAGGATGCCGTCGGCCTCCTTCATCAGTTGAATCCACCCGTTGACCGGATCCTCGCTTTGAATGCATTGCTCGTTTTTCTTTTTGATGCACTGACCGCAGGCCAGACAGCCCCGGACCGCCTTATTGCCGACATGGATAATCTCAGTGGTGATCCCTTCCTTTTCCAGTTCATCGGCCACCATCTTGATGGCATGCCAGGTGTTGCCATTTTTATTGGGACTGCCGTTAAATGCGACTACTTTCATGCGTGTTCTCCTGAGTGTGAGTGATGATGCAATGCAACTTCCCTTTCGCTGTCAATGCGCCTATAATGAACCATAGGATCCCTGGCGTCAATAACGCACTTTACAGGAACGTAGTACCCAATAACCAACGTAGTACCTTTTAGGAAACCCATGAACGCACCCAAGAAGAACAGCAAACCGGATCAGGCCGGCACCTCCAGCCTGGTCTATCGAGATAAAGAATATACCTGCGGTATCGACGTTACCCTGGCGGTGGTCGGCGGCAAATGGAAAGCCTCGATCCTCTGGCATCTGGCGCTGGAGACCATGCGCTTTTCCGAACTGCAACGGCAATTTTCCGAGACTACTCGCAAAATGCTGACCCAGCAGTTGCGCGAACTGGAGGCTGACGGCCTGGTCCATCGCGAGGTCTACCCGCAAGTACCGCCCAAGGTGGAATATTCGCTGACCGAAAAAGGAAGAAGCATCTCCCCCATCTTGGAGCAGATGTGCGATTGGGGCCGGGAGTATTTACGCACTTGAACAGCGGGATGCGCGGGAAAAAGGATGCTTCTCCCGAAAGATTATTTCCAGTTGGGACGAGACTCTTGCATCAATAACCGCATCCTTCGTTGCAGCCGATGCTTCAACAGCAAGCGATTCCAATAGGTGCAAGGCGGCCGTGCCGTCCATTCTTTGCCCCGCCGTGGCGCATCCGGCCGGAAGAGGAGATCGACGATGTGGACGGTTGGCGTCACCCGATTCAAATACGCCGCGCAGCCGCTGCAGTAGGTGACAACCAGCCTTTTTCGGGCCTCCCTCGCCCGAAGGATCGCCCAACCCTTGCTCAGACGCGGATTGACACAGGATACCGCGCCTCCCTCGCCGCAGCACATTGCCTGTTTTCCGTAATGCTGCATTTCGACAACAGAAAATCCCAGATCGGACAACAGTCCGCGGACCGCCGCCTGGACCCGGTGATCGTCGCGCATTGGACAAGGATCGTGGACGCTGACCTCCCTTCTCTCGGCGCAGGCACCCTCTTGCCCCTTTCCGCTCGCGTCCAGGAGCTCGTAGACCGTTTGCACGGCAAACCCATCCCCGTATTGGCGAAACATTTTGGTGCAGTTCGGGCAGGCGGTCAGCACAGTGCGGATGCCGTGGCGGGTCAGAACTTCGGTCAGTTCGCTGAATGTGGCGTGGAAATGGGTCGATCTCCCTAAATCGTGGGATGGCTTGGTGCAGCAGTCCAGGACAATACCAAGCGCCGGGATGCGTTGCCGCAGCTGTTGATAGATCTGCAAGGTGATCGCTGGCCGGGTGCCGGGCAGTGCGCAGCCGGGAAAAAACACCGTATCGCACCCATGCGGTAGGCCGTGCCATGAAAAAAGAGCGGAGGAACCGCGCTGTTCATAATCGGTCAGGAGACGATAGGCCCGCTGGTCCAGGAAGCCCTCGGCAACGTGAAGGCGCCGGAGTTCAAGAAACAGGCGGCACGGATCGAGCTTTTCCGGACAGACCGCAGTGCACAGGCCACAGAGACTGCATTCGTAGGCAATCGTGCGGTGGCTGGGATCGTTGAAATTGCACCCGAGGGAGATCGACTTCGGTGTGCCATACTGGGTGAGGAAAGCGCAGCTCTTGACACAGACACCGCATTCGGTACACCCAGTCCGCAAATCATGCAGAATGGTGCGCACCGTTGCGGCGCCTTCGCCTGCAATTACCACTGCGGATTCCTGCCGCCTTTGGGCTTGACGATCACGATCCCTGCGGCCTTGGAACAGGCGATGAAACCACCGGGATACCGTTGATGCCAACAGGACGGCTGGCCGTTCCATGCTCACTCAGCAGAGAAGAGAGGGGCGGGCATTTCGCCATGCGCCCACGGGATTGCGGAACAACTACTTACCATCATGAAGGAACGAAGGGGAGAGAAGAAAAAACTGGCAGGGTTCGAGGTGCGGCAACCGCCGCCGGGGAAGGCATTGCTGCCCCGGCGGCAAGCAATGCCAATCACTTTTCGGAATCGACCGGATACCCAGCGCCTTTCCAGGCGAATATCCCGCCCGGATGCCGGAACACATTGGTGTAGCCCAATTTTTTAGCCCACAGGGCGCCGTTGTGACTGCGGGTGCATTTGACGAAACCGCAGTAAATCACAATCAGCTTCTTTGGATCGGGGCCGAGTAATTTTTTGTAGTCTTCCATCGTTTTACCGTTGGTTTCCTTGCTGTCCCACTCTTTCATCTCTGGGATGGGAAAAAGAAACTGCTTGGCGCCGGGAACATGCATTTTTTTATACGAATCCTCATAAGGCATAGTATCGATGATCAGCATGTCCGTGCCGGCGTCGATCTTCGCTTTCAACTCCTCGGTGGTCAGAATGCCGTACCCGCCCTGCTGCACTTCCCTGGTCAGCTTGACCGCTTCCTGTTCCTTGACCACCTCTTCCTTGAATTTGTCCGTGCCGAAACCGAAGGCCGAAACAGCCCCGCCCAGCAGGAACAAACCAACCAGCACCCCATGAACCATCTTTCGTTTCCGCATCCGTATTCTCCTTGATGTTCAGTTGTTATTTGCAGCGAGCGGCCCGCCATCGGGTCCGGCCACGACTCCAGAATACAAAAAGCACCGCCGCCATCATTACCGCATCCCTTGCCAGGGCAACCCTGAGACTCTTGTAGGCCTGCTCCGGATCTTCGGGACCGAAACAACCGCAATCGATGTCCAGGCCCAGGTGGATCCCGTGGAGGAGGACAATGATGAACAGAACCAGCATGCCGGTAATGACCTCCAGACTGCCGCGTATCGCAAAAAAAATGCCGATTGCGGCCACCACCTCCAGAACCGGCAGGATAATGGCAACCGGAAGAATCAACGCCTTGGGTAAAAGCCCAAAACCGGCGATCACTGTTGCAAAGGCCCAAGGATCGGCGAGTTTCACCATCCCGGAGTACAGGAAGATACCAGCAAGCAACCAGCGAATGGCACGCTCCACCACGGCGAGCGGCAGGGAGCGGCACCATCGTTGGCAGGGACGACCCTCATCTGTCTTCATTCCTTGCGGCTACCCCCCCGTCACGTGGCTCCCCTTCTGTTTTCCTGCTCAAAATCCAGTCAATACACTCAAGTTCACCCCCAATGTCAAATAGGAAATTCGGATGAAAATTGACCTTTGTATCGGAATGTACGTTGATTTTCAATCAAGCAACCATTGCATGCGTGCAAGAACCAAACTGATACATGGACCCTTTCCTCCATAAACATGGTAAAGTTTTTTTTAGGTACTGTGCTCACCACGGACATTGATGGCATTGCCACACGCCTCCACGAGCACACCTTGTCCGTTCTCGCTCTTTCTTGTTAAAAAAAATGCTTGCCGGGGCACCAACACCACGGCAAGCAAGGGGATATAACGCTATGGATTCCTTGGAAACCAGCAAAGAGCCTTCAGCCTTCAATGGCCTGACGCCGGAGCACATCCTGGAGCAGGTCGAATCGGCACTGGGTCTTGCCTGCACCAATCTGTGCCGGCCCTACAACAGCTACATCAACCGTGTCTACGAGGTAGAGGGCAAGAACGGCAACGGCATGGTGGTCAAATTCTACCGGCCGGGACGATGGTCACCGCAAGCCCTCCAGGATGAGCATGATTTTCTTTTGGAACTGGCGGCGGAAGAACTCCCGGTCATCGCGCCACTGCCCTTGCACCAGGGTGGCACGCTCGGGCGGTATGCATCGATGTATTTTGCCGTTTTCCCCAAAAAGGGAGGACGCTGCGTCGATGAATTCACCGAGGAGCAATGGCTGGCCATCGGCCGCCTGCTCGGGCGCATGCACATGGTGGGGGCACGAAGGACGCCCAGGGACCGGGATCGGATGCATCCAGCGGTCACCACCGCGGCCCAGGTGGAATTCATCCGCGCCAGCGGACTTGTTCCCGAGGATCTGATCGGACCGTACACGCAGATCACCGCCGAGATTATCGCGGCCATCGAGCCGATGTTCGCCGGTCGCGAGGCCATCAGGATTCATGGCGACTGCCATGCGGGCAACCTGATCTATCGTCCCGGCGAATCGTTTTTTCTGATTGATTTTGATGACATGGTCGTGGGCCCGCCGGTTCAGGATTTCTGGATGCTGCTGCCCGGAACCCTGGACGATGCTTTTGTGGAGACGGATCTGCTGCTTGAGGGCTATGAAACCTTCAGACCCTTTGACCGCACCAGCCTCCGCCTGATCGAACCCCTGCGGGCCATGCGCTTTATCCACTA
>Ga0074197_1001482_pt1 | contig 19799 bp, 8 predicted proteins | sample EPASupsiteSAE305_FD_64526 | JGI IMG/M metagenome (GOLD analysis project Ga0074197, IMG submission 64526) | Bioremediated contaminated groundwater microbial communities from EPA Superfund site, New Mexico - SAE3-05 reassembly with SPADES | ecosystem: Environmental > Aquatic > Deep subsurface >...
CTCCTTGATGGAAAGATTTAGTCTGAGCAACTTCATCTTTATCCATTCAAGGGCCGTATGGCCACCCCTAGAAAATGACCAACTGTCAGGTGAATACTATCTCAGTACACTCCAGGCTGTGTGAACAGTATATGGAGTCATACTGCCGTGGTGGCAGCCTCCATAGTTCGCGGGCATCACAGAGCACATTCGGGTTGCCACGCGGATCAATATCCAGCAGGTCATGCTGCCAGCCATCATAATAATCAGGTATTGGAATTCCCTTGGTGTTACCGCCAACGTTCAGGACTTTTTTTATTTCACTCACATAGTCTCCAATGTATCAAGAGCCGGGTACTTCCTGGCTTACAGAGATCAAGGGGTTAATTCTGAAAAGTTCACATTTCCTGTTGACATACACAACCTCGCCCCTGTTTATCATAGAGGCATCTGAGGAGTGGAGTTGATGGGTGCTGCAGAGCATGGAGTCAATTGTGCGTCTATCCTCTTCTGAATGATACTCCAGATAGATTATCTTTATCTCTCCCAGCAAACCCTTTATGGATTCCAAAATTGCCACCTCGCACCCTTCTGTGTCAATTTTAAGCATGTCAACCTGTTTTAGGCCTATAGAGGTAAAAAAATCAGCAGCCTGAACTATCTGAATCTCTTCATGGAATTCTGTATTAGTGCTGCACATGTATATGGAATTTGTAACAGAATCGATGCTCCCCAAATAGAGTTTGGCATTCTGGTTGGAATCTGACAGCCCGCAGTTGTAAATAAAAACATTTTTCAGTTCAGATGTGTTCCTGCTGAGAAAACCGAAAGCGCTGGAACCTGGCTCAAAAGAATATATTGAAGCGTCCGGATACCAGCTTTTGAAATAAACAGTGGCAGCCCCGACATTCGCTCCTATGTCTACAATGGTTTTTACCTCTTCCCTTATGTCTATTATCGGATATGTATCACCCCTGAGAATATCTTTGCAGGTATACCAGGAGAAATCAGAGTCATGGCACTCAAATGTTGTTTTTCTACCGCAAAAATCAAAATTTACAATCCTTGCAGGTTGATCGTACTTTTTGCTGCGCTCATCTTCAAAATTCTCAAATTTTCCAGAACATGATTCTGGCACCACAATGATATCATTGATTTTTCTCTTGAAATCTTCAGCAAAACGCTTGATGTCACAAACAGGTGATTTCAAAAGAGTGTCTCTTAAACTGCTTCGTAAAAAAGATAATTTATCCAGATTTCCGGCAAGGTTGCAGGCAATTAACATATATTCCTTGAGGTCTGAAGCTACAAGATAATCAAGCCCAGTATTTATAAGATGAGTCGTAGAATGCCTGGAAGCAAAACGATCTCCTGTCATTGTGATAACAGGGACCCCCATCCACAGAGACTCAAGGGTTGTGATTCCACCGCTGTACGGGAATGTGTCCAGCTGTATGTCTATGCATGAGTAGGCATTGAGCATTTCATTCCAGGGGCTGTAGCCATCTGTGATGATTCTGGCCTCTGAAATGCCTCTGGCAGAACAGCGTTCAAGCATCCGTCTCTTTGAATCAGTGTCGCTAAGTGATGGATTCTTTATGAATAACTTTGATTCTGGCAGGGCAGCAAGTATTTCAGCCCAACAGTCCAGTATTGTGTCGGATATCTTGGCTATATTGTTAAAACAGCCAAAGGTGACGTAGCCGTTTTTCTTGGCAGGCAAAGGGGTCAGATCCGGGGCATATGCTGGTGGCATGTAGCAAATGTAGTCGTTCGGCATCCGGATAATCTTCTCCTGCTCCAACTCATCCTCATCAGAAGGGGACTGGAACCTGTCAGACAGAAGATAGTCCATTGCCTCTACCCCTGTAGGGCCGACATAACCTGCCCATGTCACCTGAAAAGGGGCGGGTTTCATGGCAAACAGTGTCATACGGTTTCTTGCAGTATGTCCTGCAAGATCAAACAGGATGTCTACCTTGTCCTCAATCACCATTCTGGCAACTGCGCTGTCCTGTAATCCGAATATCCAGCGCCATTCATCGGCCTTTGACCGGATATAACGGGTAACTTCATCCTCTCCAGGCAGGTCAGAGTAGACTATAAATTTTAGCTCATTATGATCATCTCCAGCAAAAAGGGCTGAAATGAAATTTCCAACAGGATGCCTGCATAGATCAGGGGAGACAAAACCGATGGTTATTTTTTTTCCAAGTTTCCTGGTGTATTGTTCAGCTTCAGTAATAAATCTGTACGAACCTCCAAAACGCTCATTCCAGCGCAAGCTTTCTTTTAGGATATCAGACAGGTTGCAGGCAGGTGAATACTGCATGGCAAAGATTAGTTTGGAGTGCAGACGAGGCTCTGCCGGATGCAATTTAACAGCATTATTAAAAACATCTATCGCCTCTTCAACCATGCCACGATTAAAGAGAGAACTCCCCAGGGCTATACATGCGTCAATATTTCCAGAGTCAAGCTCCAGAGCTTTTCTTGATAATGGCTCTGCTTCTGAGAGTTTACCCATAGATACCAGCAACATGCCAGCTTCCGACAGAACAGTAGGATTGTCTGGAGCCAACTCTAGGGCAGTGTTGAGAGAAAGCATCGCTTCAGAATATGCCCTTTTCCAACGGTAGATATCTGCAAGCAGCAGATGTCCTTCCGGAATATCCCAGTCAAGCTCCAGCGCTTCTTGAATTAGACGGATGGATTTATTGAAGACGCCAACAGACGCAAGCTCTTTTGCGACTGATATCATACCTCTTGCACGGTTAGATATACCGGCAATTATCTCTGACAGATCATCAAAGGAGTTGTTGATCAATGTTTTTGAGCCAGGCACAACAGTATTTACATTAATATCAAATTCGTTATAAGCCATTGTTTATTGCTCTTTCCTTAATTTAAGCAGAATAGTTCTGGCGCTTTTACCGTAAACATTTTCTTCCGGGTATGCTTGTACAGTCTTTTCAAGCCACTTTATTGACTCTGCATTATCACCCAAATTGAGAAACAGTTGGCCAAGCCTGTATGTGATAAAAGGGTCGCTGTTGATAGCATAAAGTTGAATATATCTGTCAACCAGCCTGGAGCGAATTTCATTAATAGTATCAACATCTGAACCGGCTTTAACCTCTCTTACAAGTAAATTTTCCAGAAATTTTGTGTAGTATTTCAGAGCGTTAGCAGATTTGCCTCCGGATTTTACAATCACTTTCAACAGGAGTTTTTCAGCCTGTTTTTCATTACCTTCAGCCATCTCTATTCCGGCCATGTTCAGATCGTAATTTTCCAGATATTTCGTGCTGTGCAGGGAGGAGGCAATCATATACTGCTCCCTTGCCGCTTTGAGTTCCCCTTTGTGTATCAGGGCCAACATATATAGCCCCCTCAACTCCTTCTGTTTGGGGTTTTTGGCAACAGTATCCGCAATAAGCCCCATATTGGTCTTCCATAAAAGGTTTCTGTTAATTGTGATAGTTGCTGATAAAGCTAGCAGCGCAAGGAAAAAAGCAATCAGAGCTCCCCTGTATTTTTCTAAATAGTCAGAATTAAATAGCACGACAGTAAAGGCAAGCGACCAGAAGGCCGAGGATATGTAGATGTAGCGTTCTGCATAACCTGTCCAGGCGATTGTGGCAAATGCAAACGGTAGCGCTGGAAGAAAAAGGGATACTCCCGTAATGCACAGGGCAGATACAACTGTATTGCGCATTAAAATGTAAAGACCCCAAAAGAACAGAAAAATGCCAGCCAGATCGTAAAGCGGGTCTATCTCCAGAATGTAGAAACTTAGAGGCAGAGGGATTAAGAATTTTTTCACATAAAAGGCAGAGGCGCCAATTAAAACCGATATGGAGTATCCCATATCCTGGTACATAAGGCGAAGTGTGTTTGATATTTTGTCAATATCAGAAGAAAATGCGATCTTTCTGACAACAAAGAACATAGCAACCACAAAAATTAGCAAAAAGCAGAACAGCAACCCTTTTGTAGCAAGCTGTCGCACTGAAAGCCCGGCTACTGCCCTCCTCTGTATCGTCAGTACAAACAGGAGACCGGCTATTGGCAAAACCCAGAAAGAAGCTCCGGCAAGAACCAGAAGCAGAGATATGGAAGAGTAAATTATTATCAGAAAGTAAGGTTTTTCAATCAGTGGAAGTTCTGGGACACCCCCTCCAGACTTCTTTTCACGAAGATTCAGAATAAATGGGAAAGCAAGCAGAAAGCCGAACGCCACCTCTTTTGCAAGCATTGCCAGCAGTATTGAAAGTATTGAAAGAGCAAGGCATGTGCGAGACCCATAGAACCTGTACCGGATTAACAGAATTGTAGAGAGAATTACAAACATGCCTGCCAGAAGATCGGTCCTGCCTGATATCCAGTTGACAGATTCTGTGTTAATTGGATGAAGCGCAAAGAGAAGAGCCGCAAATATGCTGATAAGATCCTTTTTTTCAGGAAGGTAGCGTGCAGCAATAGTTCTCGCAAGGCAGTACAGCAACAATGCATTGGCAAGATGCAACAGGATATTTTCAAGATGCATGAACCGGCTGCCCATATGCCACAAGATATTGTCAATATAATATGTCAGGCCGATTAATGGCCTGTAGTATCCTCCGCCTACCGAGCGGGGAAACAGGAGATCTTTTAATGAGATCCCTTCCGAATTCGTGATTCCGGTTATCATCTCTAGATCATCTACTATTGATACCTCGGCATTTATGGCAGGAAAATATATGACCAGCACAACTGTACAGATAATCAGCGCCTGATACACAGGTCGTATGGAAAAGGAAAGAAGTTGTCTCAAGATTTGCCTTCCAGCAATGCTTATGTATTAATTAATCAAGGACAAGCCATATTGTACCTGGCAGTAGTTGGAGAAGAGAAATTCTGCTTCGCCTGATGAAACAGAACGAATCTCTTGCAACATCTGCCCGATCCGATGCACCAGCATATGATTCTCCAGTACATATTTGTGCCTTGTCTGCACTCCAGCCTCTCCAGCCTCATCAAAACTATCTATTGCGTTCTTATGCGCCTTCTTTATGGTTGAAATTGAAAAATCATTAATCCTTACTACACCAAGCTTTTCCTGATCCGATGCTGAGAAAATCTTGTCAAAATCCGGCATAGTATCCGGTACGATAATAACGAGCCCGGCCAAAAGGGCATCAAAAACCCTCGTGGAGAGATCGTTGGAAAGTGGCAGTATGATTGTTGTCTTATAGCCAAGCCATTCTTTAAACCGCTCTGCCTTTCCTTTTGAAAAGTAACGGGTTCTGTCATCAGGCAACATGGTCAAATTTTCCGCATCAATATCCGAAACTCTTATTTCCTTCAGCAGGTTACTTCGCCAGGAAAAATCATAGTCAACATAATTCAGCAGCAGTTTGTTGCTTCTTTGAATACAGTCCCTGCATAAAAAAAACTCCTCTGCCTGTTTGCAACCCCATTGGGCAGTGCAGGAAGGTATATGCATGCCTTTGATGGATGCCGGATTGAGCAGGTAGCTGGAGGTGTAATCATGGGATGCAAAAATAATGTCAGCTGCCAGCGCCGTTCTATAGCTATTATGCATTCGCTCATGATTGTCCCAGAACCATACAGCAATCAAGGTATCTTCTGGCAGACGTCTTCTTAGTTCCCATATATTCTGGTACATATCAGAGCCATGATTCGTGAGTATAACAACATCAATATCATCAATACCTTTTCTGGGAGGCACATAGTGATAACAAAGATCAAGATGAGAGTTGAATTCACCCGCAATTTCGCTATGAAAATAATCAATAAAATCAGTTTCATACGAAGGCAGAAAGGTAAAGCGGATCTCTCTCTTTTTAATTAGTCTAAACTGCTCTGACAACTGAAACACCCTGAGTTCAGGCCACATTTCGACCTCATCACTTTTTATGGTTTAATGCCGCATTACGCGCAAACAAAAAAAGTGTCTTGTCCGGATTTGTCAAACGCAACTCCATATTACAAAGGCTTTTTTTAAAGTACTTTGCATAGTAGCCATCCACAATAACATTTGACGTTTTTTTTTCGATATACTTCTCTATTGCACGATAATCACTTTTTAGAATCAGTTCAGTGCTCCCAGGGATTCTGAGTGGAGATGGAGATAAAGCTATCAATGAATGCACCCCGGAAAGTTGGGTCAGGACAAGCAATTCTTCTCCATAGCGCGTGTTTGCCCTGATAAAATCACACTCCCTGAATACCTGAGACTGCTCAACACTAACTAAAGGTTTTATCCTTGTTGTTATGGCTGAAAATATCTCGGGGATATTACAAATGAATGCAAAATTCATATAAATACATACGGACAGCAGACTTATCAGGCATATTTTGTCAGCAACAAGCCTATACAACTTCACTTTGTCAATAAGGCTATCAACGTATATAGCAAAAATAATAAAGGCCGGATACGATACTGCAGGGAGGTTCAGATCGTGACTTCGCCCCTGATAATAGCTGAAAATACCTATACCTAGTATTGACAGGAAAAACAGCATTGCGGAACGGATTGAAGGTTCTTTTATAAGCAGTACTTTCAGAGAATCCAGCAGAGCGGCCCCATATATGAACATCACAACTATCCATGGATGCCACATCTTCATCGGAAGCATGAAATATCCATTTATATAGAATAACTTCTGATAGTCAAAGGCCCAGGCAAAATCAGGAGAATGGCCATAACGGATTTTCAGATACAGCACAAATAATGTTGTAACAGAGATTGAAGTCATAACACCGGTTAGCAGATGAATGCAGATCCTTCTGAAATCAAATTTTACGCACTCCAGATATGTTAACAAAAGAATCCACGAGAGGAACACAACGAAGCCCGTATCGAAATTCCATAGCATGGCAACTGAGTACAAGAAAAACGAAAGATAATAGAGCCTGCTGCTTCGTGATTTAATATAGAGATAGCTGAGTAGTATGGATAAGGATGGAAAGATGAAGCGCACAGGGTGGTATTGGTAGTAAAGCTCCTGAAAATTTACAATTCTTCCGAAGAAGTAACAGAAGAATAGCTGCATAGTAAACGCAATAGATAAAACCAGCCTGCTTTTTATAATGGATCGCATAAATAGATAGATGCTTAAGACTGAAATTCCATTTAAGACAGACATGAGAATTGAAAATGAAAGGATTGAAAGACCGGTAATCCGGAAGACAGGCTCTATAAAATGGGGGTATAGGCCATATTGATGAATAAGATCCACCAGCAGTTCCTTGCCAAGAAACACCTGCACTACAGCATGGAACACGGCATTGAAGCTGTAAAGATATATTGGTGACATTGTAATACTGCGCAGATCTATTATTCCATACAAACAGAGAAGGCTCGCCGATAGAAACGCAAGAAAGCCCGCTGAATATGTTACTGTCTTGCCCCCCCATCGTGCGATTGTTGTGCATTCTTCAGAGGTTATGAAATGACAGCAAAAGTATGAAACCAAAAAAATGACAACTAATGAAGGCGCTGAAATTTCAGGGTTAATTGTCGTATAAATCAATGCGTTTTGATGCAGGGCCAGCCACAGCAAAGCCGCAATAAAAATAACTGGATACAGTATATTTGCAGTTACATTTGTAACCTTGGCAGAGATGCGTTTTACGGCATACTTTCCGCAGGCTATGTAAGTAGCAATAAGAATAAATGGAAGCGATACAATTCCGACAATAAATTGCATCCTTTCAACAGGCTCCGGCCTGAAAGCCGATGTATCAAGCGCAAACAGCTCTTTGAGATTGGAAATATTTACAATAGGTTTATATTTGTCTGCAATAAAGATTAGCAGCAGTGAAAGCAATGCTGCTGTGAAGGCTAGCGTTAGTATTACAAGCACCTTTTCAGCCAGATACGCTTCTTTCTCAGATCGAAAGATTATTTTTTTGTCGAACTCAGTCAAATTTAGCAGTTCCGATCTTGCCTAAAATAACTCATTCAAAGCGCCATTAACATATTCTGATACTCAGCCTCAAGTTTAGCTGTAAAGCCCCTATTGTCACAAAAAGGTGAATTCAACAGTCGTTTTCTTAGAGTCTTTCTGAATGCTTCAAGTCTGGTTATATCTGATGCCAGCGAAGCTGCCAGAGAAACGTAATCATTGTTTGATTCAGCCAACAGTTCGTGCAATCCCAAATGCCCCAGGATGCTGCCTCCTACCCTGCCGGCATGCCTGTGACCTCTCAATGATAATACAGGGACACCCATAAACAATGCCTCCAATGTGGTTGTGGTACCATTGTAAGGGAACGGGTCAAGAGCAATATCAATAAGCCCGTAACATTCAAGATGTTTTTCAGTAGATTCCGTAGATGCAATACATTGTATCCTTGAAGACGATATTCCCATTGCAGCAAAGCCGGAAATAAAACGCTCCGTAAAATCGGCATCGTGAAAAGAGCTATATTTCAGCAGAAGTTTTGAGTTTGCAACCTTATGGAGTATGCAGCTCCATAGCTCTAGGCATTCTGGTGATAGCTTTGCAATGTTGTTAAAACTGCCAAATGTTACATAGCCGTTTGCTTTCATAGGAGTAGCGGTCGGTAATGGCGCATCATCAGGTGGATGATAACAATGAAATCCTCCTGGCAGACGCACCAGATTTTCCTCTGAATATGTCACAACTCCCTCTTCAGGATCGGCATATGAATCTGTTATACGGCAGTCTATTGCGTTAACACCGGTACTGTCTGGATACCCAAGCCAGGAGACCTGAACAGGGGCAGCCCGCATAGCAAAAAGTTCAAGCCTGTTTTCAGCGGTATGGCCGGCAAGGTCAACAAGTATATCAATGTTGTCATCGGCTATCATCTTTCTAAGGTCAGGGGTGGAGCAGTCAGATGTGTTGCGCCAGTCATCGGCGACCGATTCCAGAATGAGAGACTGATAATCGTTTATTCTGCTGTCAGAATAACAGACAACCCTGAATTTTTGCCGGTCATGGCACTCAAGTACCGGAAGCAGAAGGAATCCTACCGGGTGTTTTTTGAGGTCTGGTGAAATATAGCCTATGTTGATTTTTCTACAGTCATTTGAAGTGGTACACATATAATCGGTGGTTTTAACATTCCTGGCACAGATCTCGGACCATGACCTTGTCTGTGAATCAATATCCGTATCAGGATGAGAATAAATATACTGAAGTGTAAAAATCAGGCTGCTACGGATTGCAAGATTTTCGGGGGCCAGAACAGACGCATTTATCAGTTCATCAACCGCCTCCTTTACACGCGCCTGTAAAGTGAGTATCCGGGCATGAAGCTGAAGAGTCCTTGTGTCATCAGAAAAATATGAAAGAGCTTTAGATACGACAAGCTCAGCCTCGGTAATCCGGTTTATGTCGCACAAAAGATGTCCCAAGTTTAAATAGGACTCAATATATTCCGGATCTAAAAAAACAGCCTCTCTGAAATAAATTTCTGCCTCATCTCTGTTACCAAGCTTCAAGTATGCGGTTCCAATATTGTTAGATATTACCGCAGACCCATCTGTAAAAGCTGAAGCCGTCTGATAGCTTTCGAGAGCCTGTTCTGCCTCATCTAGCGCCAAAAGTGCATTACCTTTTTCAAGGTACGCATCAGCATAATCATCTCTAATCTCTATAGCCTTATCATAAAGTTCTATAGCATCAAGATATTGGTTTCTGGACGACCTGATCAGGCCGAGATTGTAGTGAGCCTCATGAAGCTCAGGGTTATAAGAGATGGCAGCGCTAAATGAATTTTCCGCTTTGTCTGTATTCCCGTTCCTGACTTCAATAATGCCGATATTATTGTAAGCCAAAGCAAAATCAGGCTTGATGGAAACTGCTTCAACAAATAACAGCATCGCCTTTTCATTATCTCCACGCTCCATTGCATCAACCCCTGAATTGTAACAAAGAGAAGCCTGTACGATGTCATTATGCTGTTCTTCACTAATTGGCAGTTGCCTGTTCTTAAGGAAGTGAGACCAGGCATCAGAAAACAGTTTTTCAAGCCCTTTCGTAAATATCTCTCCATCACATAAAGGAGAATTCTTCATTTTTTCCCTGAGTGAGGAGCGGATTGAAACGCATCTTTCCGGACTGGCAGCCAGAGAAACTGCAATTTCAAGATATTGTTCAAGTGATCCGCCAATCAGTTCAGGCAAACCGGCTACTGTAAGAAAACCGGCTGTTTGTCTTCCACTTGGCTTGTTGCCTGACAGCGTTACAACTGGCACCCCCATCCAGAGCGCTTCAGAACTTGTCAGGCCACCTGTAAACGGGAATGGATCCAGTGCAATATCTACTTCTCCGTACTCCCCAAGCATCTGCTGATGTGGGCTTCCCCTCCTTAAAATCAGCCTTGATTCATCAACACCATGTCGTTTGAACTGCTTTATGATTCGGTCTCTAACCTGTTTTCTCTTTAAGGAAGGCCACTTCAAAATAAGTTTAGAGTCCGGTACAGCAAGGAGGATGCGGCTCCACAACTCCGTAACCTCATTAGTGATCTTGGCAATATTATTGAAAGAGCCAAATGTAATATATCCATTATTGATGCATGGAGAAGGTGTTGACTCAGGCGCATATTCCGGTGCCTCATAACAGAAGCGGTTTGCAGGCAGACGCAGAATTTTTTCACTGTAATACTGTTCCTCTTCTGGAGGAGTTGTTACTGAATCAGAGATCATATAGTCTATCTCAGGAAGACCGGTTGTATTGAAGTAGCCAAGCCAGGTCATCTGTACAGGCGCCTGCCGCAGTGCGAAAGCACTAAGACGGTGACCTTCGGTATGGCCTGAAAGATCTACAAGAATATCAATCTGGTCAGCAGAAATAGTCTCGGTAATCTGCTGGTTGTCCATTAGGCCGATGTCACGCCAACCTTCCACATATGATTTTAACTTTAATGTAAGGTCATCTTCTTTGTTTGAGGTGGAATAGCAGAAAATACTGAAAGAGGTTTTATCATGATGAGAAAAGACTGGCGCCAGATAATAACCAACTGGATGACGCCTGAAATCCCCTGAAACATATCCGATTCTCAAGAGCTTTTGCTCATATTCAACGCCAATATCCTTCCTGTTATGAGCCGTTGTATTGGCACTAATACGTTTACCCCAGTTCAGGCTCTCTCTATAGATATCTTCCTGAGAGAATCGCGGGAGATAATTCATAACAAACAACCTGTTTGATGATGCTATCGGATCATCAGGTGCTATATTCAGAGTTTTCGTGTACATATCATAAGCTTTTTCAGGCAGACCTTTATCATACATCAGGTTGCCCAGCATCATCCATGCGTCTGGAAAAACGGGGTTCAGCTTCAGTGCTTTCCGTAGATGCCGCTCTGCCACATCATTACTACCTCCGATGTCTCTCAGGGCCTTCCCAAGATTCTTGTGGGCTTCTGCCAACTCCTTGTCACACCTTATTGCCATTCTGAAAGAGTCAAGGGCAGCCTCATGGAGGCCAATGGAAAAATACGCAATTCCAAGATTATTGTGTGCATCGGCGTTTTGTGACTCCTGCTCAACCAGAAGCTCAAAAAACTCTGCGGCACCTAAAAAGTCTTTTTTCTCAATCAGTGACAGCCCCAATTCCATGGTTGCTGTCTGAACATGGCTATAGACAGCTTCGGGATGCAAAGCACCCCACTTAAGCCACGCTTCTGAGAAAACATTCTGTAAATGTTCTGTGAACCCTAACCCATCGCACAAAGGAGATGTCTCAACTCTTGATCTCAAACCTTTTCGTATTTCAGTAAGAGTGGCAATATTGTCTGCAAGAGATGCGGCAAGCTTCACAAACTCTTCTTCTTCAGCAGCCACCCATTCAGGGTATCCGGCATTCATAAGATGAGAGAGAGAATGTCTGGACGAAAACAGCTCGCCGGGCATTGTTATTACAGGAACCCCCATCCAGAGGGACTCTAAAGTGGTAAGACCACCGCTGTACGGAATGGTATCCAGCTGAATGTCTATTTTGGAATAAGCTTCCAGCATCTCGTGGTGCGGTGATATCCCCTCAAAAATCAAGCGATCAAAAGAGACACCATGTTTTTCAAATGCCTCCTGAAGCTGTGTAACAGTATCAGGATCGCCGCCTCCCCTGTTTTTGATCAACATTCTGGAGCCTTCAACTGAAAGCAGAACAGAACTCCAGAGTTTTATTGCTTCAGAAGAGAGCTTTGCCAGCTTGTTAAAGCTTCCAAAAGTAATAAAACCGTTTTCCGCAGCGGGAAGTGGAGCGACATCTGGCGAGTAGACAGGAGGGCAGTAACAGATGTAGCTGTCGGGCATTCTGATGATCTTCTCTGTTGTGAATAGCTCCGCCGAAGGGGGCGAATGGTAGCTGTCCGATATCAGATAATCAACTGCCTCGACTCCAGTGGTTCCCACATAACCGGCCCACGTCATCTGGATTGGAGCTGGCCTCATTGAGAACATTTTAAGCCTGTTGCTGTTTGTGTGCCCTGCAAGGTCAATCAGAATATGTATTCGATCTTCCCTGATCATGACGGCAAGCTCCGTATCGGAAAGAAACTGAACATCCTTCCATTGTTCCGAGCTATCGCGCAAAAGCTCCGTCATCTCATCATCTGCCTTTGAATCGGAATAGCAGTAAAGATGATACCGTTCAGTGTCATGGAGCATGGCAAATGCCTGCACAAAATAGCCTACCGGATGCGAACGGAGGTCTGGTGATATAAAGCCTATATTCAAAGGGCTTTCAGGAAGGCTAAAGGTATTGATATCCAGTATTTTTTTGGCGTGGGCTTCATTCCACCTCAGACTCTCTTGGAGGATATCAGATGGAGTTATTCCCGGTATTGAATGCATTGCAAACAAAAGGTTTGAATGTACCTGATGATAGTCAGGTTTAAGCAAAAGAACTTTTCTGAAACAGTCTATGGCCTCGGCAGCATTGCCGAGGTTAAGCAAGGCGCTTCCAAGATTGTTATGGGCGTCAATTGCCTGGTTATCAAATGAGATGGCTGTCCGGCAAAGAGTGGCTGCATCGTTAAGCCTCCCTTTTGCTTCCATAATATTGGCAAGGTTTACATATGGCGCAGTAAAGGTTGGCTCCAGCTCTATTGCCTTTTCAAGAAATCTCTGTGATGCTTCAGCATCATTCAACCTGAAACAGACCAAGGCAAGATTGTTCAGGGCTGGCACATAGGAAGGATTAGCCTTAAGAGCTTCCTCGTAAGCCTCTTTTGCCCTCACCAGGTCGCCACGATCCGAAAGCAGATCACCTTGTTCTTTCATCTGTATATGAAGCTCTTTGGCAGATTCTGCTTCAAGAAGCCCTGAACATCTCTGTTTAAAGATGTTCAGCAGGGTGGTTTGCATGTTTTCGGTAAACTTTTTCCCGTCGCAGATCGGTGACGTTGCCATTTTATTGCGTAATGAATGGCGAATTTGTGACAGCTTTTCTGGCTCTGATGCCAACTTACAAGCAATCTCGACATATTCTTCCCGAGACCTTGCTACCCAGTCTGGATTATCGCTGTTCATAAGATGTGATAACGAGTGGCGTGATGAAAACAACTCACCAGGCATTGTGACAACCGGCACCCCCATCCAGAGAGATTCAAGTGTTGTAAGCCCACCGCTATAAGGAATGGTGTCAAGATGGATGTCTATATGAGCATATCTTGCAAGCATTTCTGCTGGCCTGGAAGCGCCTTCCAGAACAAGAGCCCCTGCAGATATGCCAAAATCTGCAAAACGCTCAATCGTCCTTTGCTTGATAGAAGGCTCGTCTAAAGACGGGCTTTTTATAAAAAGCCTGGAGTCTGGAATCTTTCTTAAAATCTCTGCCCATATAGAAATGCAGTCATCCGATAACTTGGCAAGGTTGTTAAAAGAGCCAAATGTCACATAGCCATTAGAAATTAATGGCAAAGAACCGATTTCAGGGGCAAAGGCAGGCGGCTCGTAGCAAATGTAGCTGTCTGGAAGTCTGACAATTTTTTCTGTCGTAAACTTTTCGGCCCCCTCCGGAGAGTGAAATCTATCAGATATCAGAAAATCAATGGCATCAACGCCGGTTGTGCCGACATATCCAGCCCATGTCATCTGGACAGGTGAAGGCTTCAGTGCGAACAAAGGCAACCTGTTATCTCCGGTATGGCCTGCAAGATCAATCAGGATATCAATCCGGTCATCAAGTATCTTTCTGGCCAGCTCTCCATGATTCATTCCTCTTGTATTATGCCAGAGGCAAGAAAGGGATCGGATGGTTTCGGTCATGTCATCTTCAGTAGAGGTATCAGAATAGCAGACGATCCTCAACAGCTCTGCTTTATGGTAACGGAGTAAAGGCAAAATAAAATAGCCAACCGGGTGTCGCCTGAAATCAGGTGAAACCAACCCTACATTTATCGGCGTAGAAAAGCAGCGCCCACCTTCAGATGCGGTTTTCCATAACTCATCACCCCCTTGCAAACGGCTACAGCTCTGCCCATACTTTACAGACTCCTGGTAAAGCTGTTCCGAAGTTGTTCCGGAAAGATAGTTAAGAAGCAAGAGTGAATTTGAAAATGCAATAGCAAGGGATGGATCAAGACTCTGGGCCTTATGATAAGCCGCAAGGGCATCACCCAGCATAAGAACCCGCTCAAGTGCGCAACCATAGTTAAGCCAACCCAGCGCAAAGTGAGGATTAATTTCAACCGATCTTCTACAGTGGTAAACAGCTTTTTCAGGTTGTTTCTGTTCGGTAAGTATTAACCCTAGGTTTGTGTGGGCTTCGGCATTCGCTTCGTCAATCACAAGAAACTGGTTATACAGCTCCATTGCACGTGGCTTGTCATTGCGATTATATGCTATGGATGCGAGATAAAAGAGAGAAGTGGCATCATCCGGCTTTAGTTGTAATGATTTTTCAATGAAGCTTTCTGCTTCATCATACCTGCCTGCTTTTATAAGCGAGGTCCCAATGGACAGATTGAAGGATGGATTATCAGGGGTAAGTGCAACTGCTCTGGCACTGGCTTCAATCGCTTTAGAGACATCTCCTTTTTCCGCAAGCAGGCTCCCGAGATTATGCCATGCATCTGCAAAGTCCGGGGCGATGCTGACGGCAACTTCCAGATGTTTGATTGCAGCATAGATATAGCCTCGTCTGTATAAACTTGCAGCCATCCCTCTCAAGGCTCTGGTATGCTCCGGGTATTCTGCAAGTATCGCACGATATATGCCCTCTGCCTTATGAAATTCGCCTGTTACAATGTACTCCCTTGCCTTGGTGAAGGCGGTATCCAGATCAGAAGATACAAGCATAGACATAGCAACAGACTCTTGCCAGACAGTTGAAAAGAGCTGCTCCATTTTTTTCGTAAATCCAATGGAATCACACAGAGGAGAGCTAAGCAGCCTCTGCCTTAAGCTGCTGTGGTATTCCGTCAGGTGACCTCTGTCTGCAGCCAATTGAACGGCAATATCCAGATACTCATTCTCATCTTCAGCAATAAGCTCCCTCATGCCAAGACAGCTTAAGATGCTGGTTCCCACCCTGGCTGCATGACGATTGCCCCGTAGGGTTACTAGAGGGACACCCATGTAAAGTGCTTCAAAGGTGGTGGTAGTGCCGTTGTAAGGAAATGGATCCAAGGCAATATCAATCTCGTTATACGAGGCGAGGTGATCGGAATAAGATTCTAATGCCCCAAGGCATGCTATCCTTGACGGTTTAATACCCTTGGTAGTGAACCTTTTAACAAAAAGATCAGCGATGACCGGATCACAGAATGAATGACACTTTAAAACCAGTTTTGAATCCGGCAATCTGTTAAGGAGTTCAGACCAAAGATCAATTACTTCCTGGGTCATTTTGCTTAAATAGTTGTAACAGCCAAACCTGATGCCGCTATCATCTTGATGTTTTATTCTTTTCTGGGGGATTTGAATAAGTGGGGGGGTGAAGCATAGAAAACCGTCAGTTAGCCTGATAAGCTGTTCAGTATTTTGCTGTTCACCAGTTCCATCAGGATCAGTAACCTGATCTGTTATCCTGTAATCCATAGCTGACAAACCGGTTGTATTGGGATACCCGAGCCAGGTTATCTGTATTGGGGCCGCACGTCTGGCAAGTACTCCCAAGCGGTTGTCTGCGGTGTGGCCTGATGTTTCTATAAGAATGTCGATGCCAGACTGTCTTATAAGATTAGCGGCCTGTACATCAGAAAGAAAACTTATGTCATGCCAGCATTCAGCATGGTGCTTAAATTTTTCGGTTACCTCATCTTCTTTTGAAACATTTGAAAAGCAATGTATCTCAAAGGTTTCCCTGTTGTGGTTCACAAGCAGCGGTTCGAAAAAGAATGCAACCACATGTTTTTTGAACTCAGCAGAAAGATAGCCAACCCTGATCCTTTTTTTTGACAGCAAGTCATGCTTTGGAGGAATTGCAATGGGAAGAGAACCCAACTCCTCCCACTGGCGGCTTCCAGCTACTATTGTTTCCTGTGAGATATTGCTTGAATAGTTCATGATAAAGAGCAGATTTGAATACGCAGCCTGATCTGCCTCAAGATTGACAGCAGACTCTAACCAGGACAATGCATCCTGTATCTTTCCGCAATCTCTACAAATCTCAGCTTTCAGCTTCATATATTCTACTGAAGAGGGCTTGAACTTAAGCGCTCTTATAATGTACTGTTCTGCTGCAATGAAATTTTTGGTTGTAAGGTATATCCTTGCCAGACCATATAAAGCTTCTGCAGATTCTGAGTTAAAATTCAATGCGCTACGAAATGCCTCTGCCGCCTCTGGAAAACATTGCAGATTCAAGAATGCTTCACCAAGCGCTATATAGCCTTTTGCATCAGGCGTGTATTCAATGGAACGTTTAAAAAAATGTACAGCCTCTGCATACAACTTTTTTTGTCCGCAAAGTCTTCCAAGTCCTGTACATACGGAAGCTGAATCTGGCGGTATATTCATTGCAGCCTGAAAATATGATTCTGCCTCAACAAATCTCCCTGATTCATTCAGTATTTTTATCAGGTTGAAGTATGCATCAAGATAGTCAGGTTTCAGGTCAATTGCTTGCCTGATCAGCTGTATTGATTCATTTGAATTGTTGCCAGAACGATAACTGACAACTCCGAGACCATGAAGCGCCCTGGGAGTTTCCGGGGCGCTCTCAAGAAGTTCAAGATAAATGGCTTTTGCCCCGGCAAAGTCCAGCTTTGTTGCCAACTCTGCGGCATGATCAAGCATTGAGTCTATGTCACAGTATTTTTCATTCATTGGCATGAATATTTTGCTCATTATCAAAATTGGTTCAAATAAAAAAAAAGCCTGACATAGTCAGGCTTTTCAATCTGTTAAATAAATTAAGCTACAGTGAGGTCCAAGATGAATATGATGTTGTGGCACCGCTAGGTGAAGTAGCTGTGGCACCAACTGAAGAGGTTGTCCAGTACATCTTGGGGTCAGTGTTGTTGGTACCCATGATGCGATCACCTGAAGAATGCTTTGCTTCTGCAGCGTAGTTTACAGATGTCGAGTTGGCATTAATATTCACCTTGTTTGAAGGAGAAAATGTACCACCACCAAGAACTGTTGAACCGGTAAGGTTTGTTGTTCCAGCGTAACTTATTGAAACGGCAGAAGCTAGCAGGGCAACAACAAAACAGAGTTTAAATAGATTTTTACCCATAATTATTACACTCCTTTCATAAATAAGTAGATATTAGAATACTGGATACGCCTGACTGTCTGCGAATGCTGACTCCATCTGGGTTTTGAAGTTTCTCAGGTCACTTGTTGCTGCTGAGTTAAACCCTTTGATCCGATAAGCTGAGAACTGTGGGATGGCCACTGCTGCCAGGATGCCGATGATCGCAACAACGATCAACAGCTCGATGAGGGTAAAGCCTTTTCTGTTTCTGATTTTGTTTAGCATAATGTGCTTCTCCTTTCATGGTGTGTGCCTACCTATGAGGCGTCATTTAACTCTAAATTTTATACTTTATGCACAAAGACAACATGTCATTATTTATGCAAATTACAGACCAATGACATAAACAGCTAATATTCCGATTGAATCGATCTAATACAAAAACATCAAAACATCAGATTGTCAAAACAACTGACAATAATTGTCAGCCAAATCAAAAAACCGGATAAGATTGTTTACTTGCAAACTCAGCTTCAAGCGCAGTTTTAAAATAACGCAAATCCGTAACAGCAGCTGAATTAAAGCCTCTAATCGTATAATCCCTGAAGATGGGGATAGATATAGCAGCCAGTATCCCAATAATAGCTACAACAATGAGGAGTTCTATCAACGTAAAACCAGCTCTTGCTGTAGCTTGTTTCTTCATGACACGACTCCTTTTTCATATAATCTAAATATATGCATTTTCAAGGCCATTTCATGACTTCACATCAATATCTCTGCTCCATCTTGGGTACATACCACTTAATCAGATTATGTCCAATCCCAGCCGGGGCAGGTTCTATGCCGCGAACACGAGACGAAACAACCGGCAGCGCATCTGGCACGTAGAGGAAGGTATAGGGTTGCTCCTCAGCCAGGATGTCCTGAATCCGGTAGTAGGCCTTTTTGCGCTTTTCTATATCAAAGGTGCTGCGTCCCTCTTCCAGCAGGCGGTCCACCTCAGGGTTGTTGTAACCGATAAAGTTCAACTCCCCTGGTTTGGTCTTGCTGGAATGCCAGATATCGTACATATCCGGATCCTGTGAGGTAAGCCAGGCCAGCAGCACTACCTCAAAATTGCCTTTGTCAATAAACTCTTTCAGGAAGGCAGCCCACTCCACAACCCTGATGCGCACATCAATCCCGACCTGCTTCAGACGTTGTTGAATAATCTGGGCCGTCATCAAACGCTGCTGATTCCCTTGGTTAGTCAGGATGGTAAAACGCAGCGGTTTGCCTTCTTTTTGTAAAAAGCCGTCCGGTCCACTCTTCCATCCGGCTTCTGCTAACAGCTGCCGGGCATAGGCCGGGTCATAGACAATATCCTTCACATTCGGGTTATGCGCCCATCTGCCTGGAATCATCGGACCATTGGCCTTCTGTCCCATGCCAAACAGCACCCCCTGAATCAGTTCCTGTTTGTTGATGGCAGCGGTTATGGCACGACGGACACGTGTATCCTTGAATGTTGGGTGACGCAGATTGTAGCCAAGGTAGAGGTAGCCATTTGATGGATAACGATATTTGTTAAAGGCAGATTTGAAACGCGGCGAATCGGTTTGTCGGGCAAATTGCACCGGGGTCAACCCCATCTGGTCAATGCCGCCAGCCTTCAGTTCCATGTACATGGTGGAAGTATCAGGAATCAAACTAAAAACGTAGCGATCAAGATAGGGACGTCCTTCAAAGTAGTCCTTGTTGGCCTCCAACACAATTTTCTGGCCAGCCACCCACTCTGCAAAACGGAACGGCCCGGTGCCGACAGGCTTGCGGGCCAATGGACTCCTGGTGATATCCTGCCCTTCCAGTAGATGGCTGGGCAGGATGGCCACCCCCCATGAGGCAAGGGATGGTGCATAGGGCCTTGCATAACGCACCACTACAGTATGCGCATCCGGTGCTGTAACCGCAGCAACCTGCTTGAAGTCTTCTGAATAAGCGGTGGGGGTCTTGGGATCAATAATGACACGGTAGGTATAGAGCACATCACGTGACGTAAACGGCTTGCCATCATGCCAGGTGACGTTACGACGCAGCTTGAAGGTAATGGTCAGGCCATCGGGTGAGACCAGGTAGGACTCTGCAAGATCACCCACAATCTTGAGATTTTTGTCATATTTGATCAGGCCGTTGTAGATCAGACCT
>Ga0074197_1001484_pt1 | contig 19780 bp, 20 predicted proteins | sample EPASupsiteSAE305_FD_64526 | JGI IMG/M metagenome (GOLD analysis project Ga0074197, IMG submission 64526) | Bioremediated contaminated groundwater microbial communities from EPA Superfund site, New Mexico - SAE3-05 reassembly with SPADES | ecosystem: Environmental > Aquatic > Deep subsurface >...
ATCCGGCCAAAGTGAAGATCGACGGCAGCGAGACGTCGTACTACAGCATCAACACAGCCCTGGCAGCACCGGCACAGGATGCGACCGTTCGGGCCAAAGACAGTAGCTTCAGCGAGAATGTGATCATGGAGAACAGCCATCCCCTGACGTTTAAGGGAGGCTACAGTGACAACGGTTTTACCAGCCAGACCGGTTACAGCAGCATCAGCGGGACGTTGACCATCAAGTCAGGGAAATTGATTGTGGATCGGGTGAAGATAGGGCCGTAGGGGAGAACAGTTGGCCGCAAAGGACGCAGAGAATACAAAACAGAAAGGCAATTCACGCGGAGTCGCGGGGACGTGGAGAGTTAAATCAAATGGTTATGCCGAGTTATTGTATCACCTGGAGGGTTATTCTTTGTTTGTAACTATTCAGCATCAACTGAAAAAACATATGCATCGTAGGGGCGCAATGCTTGCGCCCTTTCTGTAATAGGCAACACTAACTTATATTGCCAACAGGGCGCATGCAATGCGCCCCTCCAGATATTTACCTTTGTTTTCAGGTTAAAACTACCCTGTTAAGGATTATAGTTTTTTCCACCAGATCAGCTTGAGCAGGGCCAACCCGAAGCAACCCAACGAAAGCCACTCTGCAAAGGGGGAGCCACTACCCCGTACATAAAAGGCCAGCGCCACCAGCAGGCCGATCCAGGTCATCTGCTGCAGCCACTGTTGGGCAGGGCGTAGCAGAGCGCGACGATCCTCCTCTGCCAGGTGTACGGTCAGATCCCCCTGCTGCAGGGTATCCACCAGATGACGGGCCTTAACCAGAGTCAGCGGCAGTTGGGCAAGTTCATGGGTCACCACCCCCCAGATGCTGTCACGTTCCCCCAGAGCACGGGTCAGGTTGGCCCTGAGTACCGGCAGTACATCCTTAATTCCGTTATAGTTTTCTATATAGCTGGTGCCCAGACCTTCTATGATTGAGCTGGCGCGCATGACGTAGATGATCTCCTGGGGCAGCTTGAAGGGGTACTCCTTTAAGGCATCCATGACCCCGAAGGCCAGTTCCTGCATGCTACCGGCACTCAGCTGGTCATTGTCAAAGATACGGAAGATCTCTTCAGCCAGCCCGGTCAGTTCATCCTGGGGCGCACTGTCGGTGATAATCCCCAGCTTGCGGGTGGCCTGTATCAATAGTTCAAAATCCCGCTCATAGGCGGCCTTGACCGTGTTGATCATGGCCAGACGGATAGCATTGGGAATCCGGCTGACCATGCCAAAATCAAGCAGCACCAGCTCTCCCTGCGTAGTTACCAGCAGGTTGCCGGGGTGGGGGTCAGCATGGAAGAAGCCTTTAACCAGCATCTGCTCGGTGTAGAACAGCACCAGCTTTTCCATCAGGGCTGCAAACGAAACATTCAGACCGGCCAAGCGTTCCTGATCATCAAAACGGACCCCTTCTTCAAAGCTCATCACCAGGGCATCATGGCTGCAGTAGTGCGAATAAGGTACCGGCATGCGGACACCGGAATCAGGATAGGCCTGCCGGAACCGCTCCAGATTGGACAGTTCAGCCTGCATATCCACTTCCTGCAGGATGGTGCGGCGAAAGGCGATCAGCACCGCCTCAATGGAGTTGCGGGTGTATTCAGCAAACAGCGGATGCAGTAGAGCCAGAAACCAGCCCAGCAGTCGGATATCCTCCCGCACCACCCGTTCAATCCGGTTACGGCGCAGCTTGACCGCCACCTGTTCACCGCTCTGCAGCACTGCACGATGCACCTGACCGATGGAGGCACAGGCCAGCGGCGGCGGCTCAAAGCTGCTAAAGCAGGCACCATCCCCAAAGGCACGGCCAAAGACCTGCTGAAAGTCTGCTTCCGGCATGGGTGGCAGACGATCATGCAGGTGACGCAACGGGTCCAGATAGCTGCTGTCAAAGAAATCAGCCCGGGTGGCAAGCACCTGGGCCAGCTTGATGAAGCTGGCCCCCAACTGTTCTATGGATGCCACCAGTTGTGATGGTGCCAACGGCCTGATCCCCAGCCAGCTGGGCCGTTTTCTGATCAGCAGAAACACCGTCAGCAGCACCCGGAAAACCCGGTAGACCCGCTGTGGATGGTACAGCCTGATAAGAAGAGTTAAAGGGGGCACCGGTTTACGGCTGTCCCTGACGCTGCCTGGCCAGTTCCTCCCTCAGGGCATCCAGGTCTGCCTTGGTGGCCAGGCCCAGTTCATCCATAACCTCTTTCAGCAACTCCCTGACGCTCTCTTTCAGCTGGCCCCGCTCCTCACTGCCTTTGGCTACGGCCTGGTCGAAGAACTCACGGGCTTTTTGCTCGTTTTCTGCTTTCATCCCCTTGGCAGACTCACCGGCCTGGTCAATTTTCTCCTTGGCCATCAGCGCCGTACCCAACCCAAAGTAAAACAGTTGCTCCAGTTTTTCTTTCATTGGTGTATCCCCTTTCGCAAATTTGGGTAACTGACATTATGGCGACAGCATACAACGAATCATAGCTATCTTCATAGGGTTCATCACGACAGCCAGTTTTATAAAGTCTATTTCCCCTCTTGCAACATTCCTAAAACCATTTAAACTACCCCCTTACGCTGTACATCATAGATCCCCCCTAAGGAGACTCTCACATGGCATTATGGGATAAGTTAAAAGCGGAACTAATCGACATTATTCAATGGCTTGATGACACCAACGACACCCTGATTTACCGTTTTCCCCGCTACAACAATGAAATCAAGTACAACGCCAAGCTCGTCGTACGCGAGGGCCAGTCTGCGGTCTTTATCAATGAAGGCCAGCTGGCAGATGTTTACGGCCCCGGCACCTACACCCTGACCACTCAGAATATGCCGATTCTGGCCACTCTGAAAGGTTGGAAGTACGGCTTTGAATCCCCCTTTAAGGCCGAGGTCTACTTTGTATCCACCCGCCAGTTTACCAACCTGAAGTGGGGCACTCCAGGCCCCTGCACTATGCGCGACCCTGAATTCGGCGCAGTGCGGGTGACCGCCTTTGGTATCTATTCAATTAAAGTTAAAGACCCCGCAGTATTTATCAGAGAAATTGCCGGGACTGATGGAGAATTTACCACCGACGAGATCCAGGACAACCTGAAGGGCAAGATCGGGATGCGGATCAAGGAAGTGATGCCGGAGCTGCAGATTCCGGTGATCGATCTTGAGAGCAAGGTCTTTACCATGGGGGAAATGCTGAAAGAGCGGATCGCCCCGGCCTTTGAGGGCCTTGGCATCGCTCTGACCGAGGTACAGGTGCAGGACGTAGGCCTGCCGGAGGAGGTAGAGCGGGCGATTGACAAGGCTGGCGCCATGCGTGCCATCGGCAATATGCAGATGTATACCCAGTATGAAACCGCCAACTCCATTAATGATGCAGCCAACAATCCCGGTGGTCTGGCAGCAGCAGGTGTGGGGATCGGCATGGGCTTTGGCATGGGCGGGCAGATGGGTAATGCCATGGGCGGCGCTTTTACCAACATGGTACAACAACCGGGTGTTGCCCCCGGATTCTCAGGCGGAGCAGCCCAGCCTCCACCTGTGCCGGGGCCACCTCCCCTGCCCCAGCTTAACCTGTTTGTGGCGATGAACGGTCAGCAGGCAGGTCCGTTTGAGGCTCCAGCCCTGCAGCAGATGGTTATGAGCGGGCAATTGACCCGTGAGACCCTGGTCTGGAAACAGGGTATGGCAAGTTGGGCAGCAGCCGGTACCGTGACTGAGCTGACTTCAGTCTTTGGCGCGGTTCCACCGCCCATGCCGCCAGCGTAAATCAGGAGACAGCGCATGAGCGACATAACCCAACAGACACCCAATACAGCTACCAAGCAATTCCCCTGTGGTTCTTGCGGGGCCAAGCTGGAATTTCATCCTGGCGCTGCTACCTTGAAGTGTCCCTACTGCAGCCATGAAAACAAGATCCCCCAATCTGCAGAAGAGATCAGGGAACTTGATTTTTACGAATATTTTGCCAGGGCCACGGAGCAGGGTGATTCTCAGGAGGTACAGACCGTCAAGTGCCAGTCCTGCGGTGGTACCTCTACCCTGCAGCCCAACATATCCATGAGTCATTGCCCCTTCTGCGGCACCCAGTTGCAGGCCAAGGCCAAGGCCAGCCGCCTGATCAAACCAGGGGCGGTTCTGCCGTTCAAGATCCCCAAGAACAAGGCGATGGAGCTGTTTCGAGACTGGTTGGGGGGTCTGTGGTTCGCCCCCGGCGGACTAAAAGAGCAGGCCGCACGGGATGGTGGTATCAAGGGGATGTACATCCCCTACTGGACCTTTGATGCCAAATCCACCACCTGGTACGACGGTGAGCGGGGCGAAGATTACTACGAAACCGAACATTACAGTGAAGCTGACGATGACGGCAAAACCGTCAGCCGAACCCGCCAGGTTCGACACACCCGCTGGTACCATGCCAGCGGCACGGTCTGGCAGAACTTTGATGATGTTATTGTTCAGGCGGGACGTTCTCTGCCGCCGGAGATCGTTGATGAACTGGAACCGTGGGACATGAAATCTCTTGTCCCGTATCAGGATGCCTACATGAGCGGTTTTCAGGCAGAAGCCTACCAGGTCGATCTGGGGGACGGCTTTGAACGGGCAAAAAAGGAGATGGATGGAGCCATCAGAAAGACGGTTGCTGCAGATATCGGTGGTGACCAACAACGGATCACCACCGTACGGACCCAGTTTGACGGCATCACCTTCAAGCATATCCTGCTACCGGTCTGGATCAGTGCCTACAAGTACAGCGACAAATCTTACCGTTTCCTGATCAACGGCTCTACCGGAGAAGTGCAGGGTGAACGTCCCTGGTCAATGGCCAAGATCGCCCTGACGGTGGTGGCAAGCATCATTGTACTGATCTTGATTGCGCTGGTATTGAAGAAGTAGTTACGGCTTTTCAAACAGATAGGTGGCAAACTCCTCCCCTATCCTGCTGTCAACAACGCTACATCCCAACCGGGTGTAGCGTTGTACTATATCAAACTTGTCCTGCAGCGGAACGCCGGAAAGCAACAGATGCCCACCTGAACAGGTCATCCCCACCAGTTGGTCAGCCAACGGCAGCAGGATATCAGCATAAATGTTGGCCAGTATCAGATCAAAAAACGGCTCACCTACTGCAGACAGATCTCCACAGATGGTGGTAATTTGCGATTCAAGGCCGTTTAACACCACATTTTCCTGACAGGAAACCGCTGCCGCCTCTTCCAGATCAACCGCCACCACAGCCGAAACTCCCAGTCGGGCTGCAGCCAGGGCAAGGATGCCGGTACCACTCCCCAGATCCAGTGACCGGCTCCCTTTGAGACCGGGAATAGCAGGCATAATTTCAAGGCAGGAGGCGGTGGTTTCATGCTCCCCTGAGCCAAAAGCCCCTTTCTTCCCCAGCACAATCGGCAGGCCGCATGGATTTGGAGTTGGATCACCAGCCGGAATAATGGTAAAGAGGCCGATAGAAAATGATTTGAATATTCGTCCTGACATGGGGCGGCACCCTAACCGGTTCCGGCCTTGTCGTCAAGTGCCTAAAGAAAGGAACCACATATCCATGCGACTGACCCCGGCCACTGAACTTGAATACCGCTGCAAAAAATTACAGGATCTAATGCAGGCATCGGACCTTGATGCGGTGCTGCTCGTCCAAAATGCTGATCTCTACTACTTTACCGGCACCGTCCAGAATGGCTGCCTCTATGTCCCTGCCAGTGGTCAGCCGCTCTACCTGGTACGACGTGATCAGGCACGGGCAAGGATGGAGTCTGGCCTGAAAGAAGTCCTACCCTTCTCAGCCCCGAAAGATATACCGGCCATAATCAGCAACTATGGCTACCCGGAACCGAAACAGATCGGGCTTGAATTTGATGTGCTGCCGGTTGTCTTTCTGGAGCGCTATCGCAAAGTATGGCCCAATGTAGCCTTCAGCGATGCAACACCGCTGATCCGCCAGGTACGGATGATCAAGAGCCATTACGAGATCCATCTGATGCAGGATGCAGCTGACCAGGTTCACAAGGTCTATGAGCGGGCCAAGGACGTGATTAAGGAAGGAATGACCGATATCGAGCTTGCCGCTGAGCTGGAATACACCGCCCGTAAGCATGGCCACCTGGGATTGATCAGAATGCGGGTCTTTAATGGAGAGATGTGCTTTGGCCATACCTTCTCAGGCACCGACAGTGCGGTTCCGGCCTACACCGACACCCCTTTCGGCGGACTGGGTGCCTCTCCCTGTTTTGGACAGGGGGCCGGACACAAACCGATCGGCCGTAACGAGCCGATTATCATGGACTTTGCCGGTAGTATTGATGGCTATCTGGTTGATCAAACCCGCATCTTCAGTATCGGTCCACTGTCTGCACGACTTACCAAAGGTTTTGAAGATATGTTGAAGGTGCAGGATTTGATGAAAGAGATTGTGGTGCCGGGTATCAGCTGGGGCGCGATCTACGATCGTTGCCATGGGCTGGCTATGGAGTTGGGCTACGCCGATAGCTTTATGGGTGCTCCAGGCTCACAGGTCTCTTTTATCGGACATGGACTGGGAATAGAAATAGATGAATTCCCGTTTATTGCCCGCGGGTTTAAGGACCAGACCATGGAGGTTGGTATGGCCTGGGCCTTTGAGCCCAAAGTGGTCTTCCCCGGCGAAGGTGCAGTAGGTATTGAAAACACCTTCTATCTCAGTAATGACGGGCTTAAACAGTTGACCCGGTCAGATGATCTACTAGTAATTTTATAATGTTGTTTCAGTATACAAAAAACCTGTTGTATTTGCCCCCACAGGGTGTTATAACAGCCAAAATTTTTGTATACAGTATATTCAAAACGTTTATTGCATTGTGCAATTAACCAGTTGCACCATTATCCCGAAAGGAGAAGTACCCAATGGCTCTGAAGGAAACTCTGAAGCAGAAAATCGAAGAGCATCGTCCCCGCACCACCCGTCTGGTAAAAGAATTCGGCAAGGTGAAGATTGATGAAGTGACCATCGATCAGTGCATCGGCGGCGCCCGCGACATCCGCAGCCTGGTAACCGACATTTCCTATCTGGATCCCCAGGAAGGTATCCGCTTCCGTGGTAAGACCATTCCTGAGACCTTTGAGGCACTGCCAAAGGCACCCGGCTCAAACTATCCTACTGTTGAGTCTTTCTGGTACATGCTTCTTACCGGTGACGTACCAACTCAAGCACAGGTAGACGAAGTTGTAGCCGAGTGGAAAACCCGTCAGGAAGTTCCCCAGTATGTGTTTGATGCTATACGTGCCCTGCCACGTGATAGCCACCCGATGGTCATGCTGTCAGTTGCTATGCTGACCCTGCAAAAAGACTCCAAGTTTGCCGGTTTCTACAACTCTGGCAAATTCAACAAGATGACTGCCTGGGAATATGTCTATGAAGATGCCAGCGATATCGTTGCCCGTATTCCGATCATTGCTGCATTCATCTACAACCTGAAGTATCGTGATGACAAGCAGGTTGCTATCGATCCTAAACTGGATATGGGTGCCAACTTTGCCCATATGATCAGCCAGAAAGAGGAGTACAAGGACGTTGCTCGTATGTACTTCATCCTGCACTCCGACCATGAGTCCGGTAACGTATCTGCACACACCACTCACCTGGTACACTCCGCCCTGTCTGACCCATACTATGCATACTCTGCAGGCCTGAACGGTCTGGCTGGCCCGCTGCACGGCTTGGCAAACCAGGAAGTTCTTGACTGGACCCTGAAGTTCCAGGAGAAGTACTGCAAGGATGTAGAGCCTACCGCAGAACTGATCAAAGCTGCTCTGTGGGATACCCTCAATGCAGGTCAGGTTATTCCCGGTTATGGCCACGCTGTTCTGCGGAAGACTGACCCACGCTATACTTCACAGCGTGAGTTCTGCCTCAACACCCCGGGCCTTAACGAGTACCCGCTGTTCAAAGTCATAAAAATGATCTTTGAAGTTGCTCCTGGCGTTCTGACTGAGCACGGCAAGACCAAGAACCCTTGGCCAAACGTAGATGCACAGTCCGGCGTTATCCAGATGTACTACGGTCTGACCGAGTACGATTTCTACACCGTACTGTTCGGTGTAGGCCGCGCACTGGGCTGCATGGCTAACATCACTTGGGACCGTGGTCTGGGCTATGCCCTTGAGCGTCCGAAGTCTGTTACCACTGCAATGCTTGAAAAGTGGGCTGAGGCTGGCGGCCGTAACTAGTCACCATCTGCTGCTGCAAAACAAAAGGGGATGCGATATCGCATCCCCTTTTTTATTCCTTGGTATGGCTGGCTTCCACTATCTACCAGTGAATACCGGCTTACGCCGTTCAAGAAAGGCACGTTTCCCCTCTTCATAATCCTTGCTATCATACGCCATACGCCGCAAGCCCTGAACATACTCAAAGGTTTCAGGGCGCAAAGGATAGGCATCGGCCAGCAAACGCAGCTGTTCCTTCATGACACGGTTGACCAAAGGAGAGTTGTCCGCTATTCTACCTGCCATTGCATAGGTAAACGACTCAAGCTCTTCAGCGGGTACCAGGTGATTCAGTATACCCACTTGCACTGCCCGTTCAGCAGGAATTGGCTCTGCCGTATAGAACATCTCTCGCGCTATCCGCGGACCGACAATATTAAAAAAATGCATGATACCGGAAATGTTATAGGGTACTCCCAACTTGGCCGGTGTAATGGCAAAGGAAGAACTGGGACACCCAATGGCAATATCACAGACAAAGGAAAGGTCACAGGCCCCTCCCCAGACAGAGCCTTCAATCATGGCAATCACCGGTGAGTGAAATCGCGCAATCGCCCGCAGCAGACACTCAAGGGGATCATTGTATGACAAAGGATCTCTACCAGATATCGGTAGCTCATGAATATTAAAGCCCGATGACCAGACCTTCGTCCCCTGAGGTGCACGAATGACCAAAACACGAACGCTTTCATCCTGGGAAAACCGCTCAATTGCCTGGAGCATCTCATCCAGCAATTGACAGCTAAGACTGTTGCGCGTCTCTCGGTGGTTAAAGGTTACAGTTGCTATCCGGTTATCAACTGCCGTCAGGATATATGACATGGGCACCTCCATAGTGTTACTCTTGTGGCTTCAGACAATATTGAAGCAGTTTACGTTGCAATGCTGTACGCTCAATTTCCAACAGGGCAGCTGCCTTGTCTAAATCCCAGAGCGACTGATGTAAAGCCTGCTGGATAAAATCCCGTTCAAATCTCTCGCGGGCAGAATGCAGTGAGCTACCAACGCCCTCAGTATCATCAGAAGTACCCTGCATATCCGCCATTTTCCGGCAACTACCACCCGGCATCAGTTCTGGCAAATCAGTTGCTGTAACTACAGGCCCTGCAGACATGATCAATATCCGCTCGATGATGTTTTTAAGCTCGCGGATGTTTCCCGGCCAATCATAGGATTGTAGACAGGCAAGCGCTGAATCATCAAAGGTCTTGGGCTCCCATCCTTCGCGACGATGGAACAAACGGACAAAATGTTTGACCAACAACGGGATATCATCACGACGTTCACGCAAGGGAGTTAACTCAAGCGGCACCACTTGTAGCTGTTGGTAGAGATCTTCACGAAACTGACCATTTGAAACTGCCTGTGTAAGTGAATGTGATGTAGCAGCAACAACCCGCACATCAACTCTGATCGGTCTTGAACCACCACAACGCTCAAAACTTTGCTCCAACAATATGCGCAGGAGTTCTCCCTGTGCCTTTAAGGAAAGCTCCTGGACCTCATCAAGAAACAGGGTGCCACCGTCTGCAAGGTCAAGACGCCCACGTTTTTGACTCGTAGCACCAGCATGCGCGCCTCGTTCATGCCCAAACAGCTCATCTGCCAGCAACTGTTCAGGTACAGCCATACAATTGATAGAGACAAACGGCTTATCACGACGGGGACTGTAATGGTGGATGGCCCGTGCCACCAGTTCCTTACCCACCCCATCCTCCCCCTGAATCAGTACGGGGGTTGAAGCAGGCGCAATCCGTTGAATCTGTCCACGCAAGATCTCTAAAACGGCAGAAGAACCTACCATTTCATGCTCTTTCTGTACGGATTGACGCAATGCCTCATTTTCCTTACGCAGTTCCTTAAAGTTAAGGGCATTGGCAATGGTAATCAGCACCTTATCCAGAGAAAAAGGCTTTTCAATAAAATCAAAAGCACCCATTCGGGTTGCCTTTACTGCTGTTTCAATCGTTCCATGCCCTGACATCATAACCACGGTCAGATCTGGAAAAAGATTTCTGACCCGGTCAAGGGTTTGAATGCCGTCCATGCCTGGCATCCAGATATCAAGCAGCACCAAATCAGGAACCTCCTCACGTATCAAATCAAGGGCATCAGCACCGTTTTCAGCGTTTAAGACCTGATATCCTTCATCTTCAAGAATTCCCCCAAGAGAAATTCTGATGCTTTCCTCATCATCTACAACCAGGATCAATTTAGACATGCACCCTCCGTTGTGGTCTAGGCGACCGGCAGCTCAATAACAAAACAGGCACCGCTCGGCAAGTTATCCCGAACCCGAACAAAACCGTTATGATCAGATACAATGCTGGTAACAATGGCAAGCCCTAATCCTGTACCACCCTTTTTAGTTGAAAAGTAAGGTTCGAACAGACGTGATTTAACTTCAGCAGATATTCCTGGACCATCATCAGTCACACTGCACGAAACCATTTTAAGTTCTGCATCATAGGAGGTTGCGATGACCACTGTGCCCTTATTGTTCATAGCCGCAACAGCATTTTCAAGCAGGTTGATCAAGACTCGTTTAATCTGATCACGATCTATTTTTACCGTGGGAAGCTTTTGATCTGGAACAAACTGATAGAGAACCTCACGATGCGCCTGTTCATAAAGCGTCAAGGTCTCACGCACAAGGTCATTCAAATTGTTATCAGCTGGTTGGACTGCCGGCATCCTGGCAAAATTAGAAAATTCATTCACAAGAACTTTCAACTCATCCACCGCTCGGCTAATCATAGCGGTACACTCATCAAAAACCTTACCATCCTCATCACCGGAAAAGCGATCAAGATACCGCTTCCTCAAACGCTGTGCAGATAATTGAATCGGTGTAAGAGGATTTTTAATTTCATGGGCAATTCTACGTGCCACCTCACGCCAGGCAGCCATCCGCTGACCTTTAACCATCTGAGTCAAGTCATCCAGAACCAACACAGATCCGAGGAATTCACCCTGCTCATCACGCAGCATACTCAGATTCATCTGAAGCACATGTCGCTCACCACGCATCTCTAGTGTAATCTGCCGGCTAATCGTGTCATGACGAGTTAGAGCCATATCCCTAAGTGCATCACGCACAATCTCCAGATGCGCCTCACGCATTACCTCACGAAAATTACGTCCAAGCACTTTGAGTGTATTGATATGCAGCAACCTCTCTGCGGAGGTATTAATGGTGGTAATCAGGCCATCACGGTCAACGGATATTACTCCTGCGGCCACATTACGTAGTACAATCTCCATGTATCGTCTGCGGGATTCAATCTCAAGGTTAATCCTCGTAAGTTCATTATTTGTTGAGCTCAGGACCTCTCGTTGCGTTCGCAGATCCTGAATCATCGTGTTAAAGGACCCTACCAACATCCCTATTTCATCAGGTCCCTCCGCATCAATAACCACATCCAGATCACCGTCAGCAACCGCACGAGTACCGTCAACAAGTGCTTGTATCGGTTTAGTCATACTATTAGCCAGGTAAATACCAATCCAGAAAGCAAGAAACACAATTACAGAGGCTATCAAAAAGAGAACCAGTAAATAGCCGGTAGTAATGGGGTTTTTCAGTATTTTCAAACGCCGGAACTCTTGATATGAATCAGAAATTTGGCGCATCTTGCTAACCAGAGAGTGTGGCACATAATAATTAACCACCACCACACCAACAACATCACGTGCATTGTAGGTTGAGTATATGGGGACGATACCACGTATCAGATCTGCCTTACCTATTGAGTTAACCTTCGTAAGCTCACGCCCAGCCAGGGCCTGATTGATATCCTCTGAAGTTGGACTGGTTAAATCGCCTAGCGGAACATCTGGGTTAGAGGCACGTATAAGCTCTTCGCGCTGCGAAGAAAACACTTCAACGATACCCAAATTATATTCCTTTTGTTTTTCACGAATAAGACTCTTCATCCGTGGGAGACTATCTTCATTCAACAAACGTTCACGCTTTATGGTTTCACTCAGACGACGTGCGTAAAACAGGGCATTACTGGCAGATGTTTTATAATAAGTCTGTGCTACTTCGAGTGATTCACTCAATGATGTTTCAACTTGGACATTGAACCAGTTTTGGACACTGTTACTGATAAAGCTTGCTGAGGCAAAAAAAAGCAACATAGTGGGGACAAGTGATAGGCCAACAAACGAAATTACCAGCTTTGTTCTAAGACGTGTTGCCAGAACATTACCTCTGCTTTCGACCAGAAGTTTAACAATATTACGACTGATAAGATAGACAAGAAGGACTACAAGCAAAACGATGACATTGATCATGCCAAAAATAACTACGTTACTTGATAGAGGTGCTTTTGAACTGATCTGGGTCAACCTGATTTCAATTCCTGTCAGTAGCACAATAAGCAGCACTGACAGCACGATAACAAGCGCTTCTCTAGTTCTCTTTTTGCGCTCTTCAACTGATAGCACGAACAGATCCCTCCGACAAAAGCTAAAAAATTAATTTAGAGAGAGTACCACACCGGATGCAGCTTGAAAACCGTATTCAGACTGGTATACTAATCCCTAAGTGTGTCAACTTTTAATCGGGAGTGTCGATGAAAATTACGGATAAAAACAATATTCGGGATCTGAGAAAAGGACAACAAGCGACACCCTCAAAGGGTGAGAACACGAGTCTTTTTTCGTTGTTTTCATCAGAGTTGCAATCAAAACAATACGAGGTTAATCACTACAAACAGAGCATTGATGAACTGAAAACATCTCTTGACTCTGCAGGACAGACTCTGGAGCAAGAACCAACCATAAGTAATTTTAAGAAATTCAGAGAATTGCTCAGCAAACTTGCAAAACAGGTTTCAAATGAGGCTTACCGTCTTGAAAAAGTTGGCGGCACACCGATGAACCCGAGATACTATGAAATAATAACTATCATTGATAAGGAAGCAGACAAGTTATACGAACTTGTTGTAAAGGAGCAAAAAGATAGAATGGCAATTACCGCATCTGTGATCGGTATAAAAGGACTGGTCGTTGATTTACTGACATAATTCGCGTATAGAAACGACAAGGGCGACTCCTATGGGTCGCCCTTGTCGTTTCTATCATGTTTAACAGAAAGTTAAGCCTGTTGCGCAGTAGCTTCCTCAACCAACTCAATTACAGAAAGAGAGGCCGCGTCGCCTAACCGTTGGCCAAGTTTTATAATACGGGTGTATCCGCCTGAGCGATCCTTATAACGAGGAGCAATGGTGCTAAACAACTTGGTAACCACAGACTTTTCTCGAATATAAGCAGCAGCTTGACGTTGAGCATGGAGATCTCCACGCTTACCAAGGGTAATCATCTTCTCTGCCACACAACGTATCTCTTTAGCCTTGGCATCGGTAGTAACAATTCGCTCATGGTTAAGGAGCGAGGTTACCATATTTCTAAACATGGCAATACGATGACTGGTAGTACGGCCTAGTCTTCTACCTGAGTGATTGTGACGCATCGGTTCTTCCTTTCTGCTGTTCTACGTAAAATCAACACCAATAGAGGTGTTACTCTTCATCCTTCTGCTCACCACGGAGTCGCTTAATGACTTCTGGATCAGGAAAGGAATCAAGCTTCATACCGAAGGTCAGTCCCATTTCGTTCAAAATATCCTTAATCTCATTCAGCGATTTACGACCAAAGTTCTGAGTCTTCAGCATTTCAGCTTCAGATTTAGATACTAACTCACCAATCAGCTTGATTCCGGCATTCTTCAGACAGTTAGCCGAACGTACCGATAACTCAAGTTCTTCAACGGTGCGATATAGGTTTTCATTAATCTTAGAATCATCTTCAGCAGCTTCATCTTGATAAAGAGGCTCTGACTCTTCGTCAAAATTAATAAATATTGACATCTGCTCTTTTACAATTTTAGCGGCATAAGCAATAGCATCATCCGGCTTAGCACTGCCATCAGTCCATACCTCAAGAGACAGTTTGTCATAGTCGGTCATTTGACCAACTCGAGCATTTGAAACGACGAAGTTAACCTTAATAATCGGAGAAAATATAGCATCAATTGGAATTGTTCCAACAGGTGCTTTTTCATCACGGTTACGATCAGCAGAAACATACCCTTTGCCGATTTTAACCGTCATTTCCATTTCAAGAACAGCATCTTTACCACAGGTCGCAATATGCATTTCAGGATTCATGATTTCCACATTATGAGGAACCATGATATCAGATGCCTTAATTACACCATCACCTTTATGAATAACCCGGATAGTCGCCTGATCAGTACCATGAAAACGGAGTCTAACGCTCTTAAGATTCAGTATAATATCAGTAACATCCTCGGTAACACCTGGAATAGATGAAAATTCGTGCTGAACACCTTTTATACGTACGGATGTAATAGCAGCACCTTGCAGAGATGAGAGCAAAACACGCCGCAAGGAGTTTCCCAAGGTAGTACCGAAACCGCGCTCAAAAGGTTCTGCTACAAATTTGCCATATGTTGCTGAAAGCGTTTCTTTTTCAACCTGGAGTTGTTTCGGCTTTATTAGATCACGCCAGTTTTTATACATTCAATTCCTCCCCTCAAGGGGTAAACGATAGAAGTACTGCGCAAACCAATACTGAACAAATACTACTTAGAGTAAAGTTCAACAATAAGCTGCTCTTGAATCGGTGTCGTAATATCTTCACGGAGCGGCACCGTCTTAACTGAACCTTTAAACGCATCACGCTCAAGCTCAAGCCATTGGGGCACACCACGGCGAACAACGGCATCAAGAGCTTCACTGATGGATACAACCGCACGACTTTTTTCACGTAGTTCAACTTGATCACCGGCTTTAACTTGCATTGAAGGAATCGTTGCTTTACGACCATTCAACACAAAGTGACCATGACGCACCAATTGGCGAGCCTCGGCGCGAGATGAAGCGAAACCAAGACGATACACAACGTTATCCAGACGACGCTCTAACAGGGTAAGCAGATTCTCACCTGTAACACCCTTCATGCGATCAGCACGATCAAAATAACTACGGAACTGTTTTTCAAGCAAGCCGTACAAGCGTTTAACTTTTTGTTTTTCACGCAACTGCACTCCATAGTCGGAAGTCTTTGAACGGCCCTGACCGTGTTGTCCTGGCGGATAGTTACGACGCTTTATAGCGCACTTGTCTGTATAGCAACGATCCCCTTTCAGGAATAGTTCCATATTTTCTCGTCTGCACAAACGGCAGGATGGTCCGATATATCTAGCCAAGACAACCTCCTCTAACAGTATCAGGCGCTAAAATAGCGACTATATTAAACTCTTCTACGCTTCGGTGGACGACAACCGTTATGCGGAATCGGTGTTACGTCACGAATAAAGCTAACGTTCAGCCCGGTTGCCTGCAATGCACGAAGAGCAGATTCACGACCGGACCCTGGACCTTTAACATATACCTCAATATTACGAAGGCCATGTTCCTGGGCCTTACGGGCACAATCTTCAGCAGCAACCTGAGCAGCAAAAGGAGTGCTCTTACGGGAACCCTTAAAACCTTTTGCACCAGCAGTAGACCATGCAACCACATTACCAACCGGATCTGTGATGGTAATAATGGTATTGTTAAACGTCGCTTGTATATGAGCAACGCCATTAGTAATATTCTTTTTTTCCTTCTTTTTTCTGACGACCTTTTTCGGGGCTGCCATACTACCTCCAGACGTATTCTGTGGTTAATTACTTCTTCTTGCCAGCTACTGTACGAGCAGGACCTTTACGGGTACGAGCATTCGTCTTCGTGCGTTGACCGCGGCAAGGCAAGCCTTTACGATGACGAAGACCACGGTAACAGCCAAGATCCATCAGACGCTTGATATTCATAGATACTTCACGACGAAGATCACCTTCAACCTTGACGTTTTTATCTATTTCCTCACGCAGCTTTCCTACTTCAGCTTCCGTGAGCTTATCAGTACGTGTACTACCATCAATACTGGTCGCGGCAAGAATATTCTTGGCGGTTGTGCGCCCGATACCATAGATGTACGTCAAGGCGATTTCTATCCGCTTATTTTTTGGTAGGTCAATACCTGCAATACGTGCCACTGCTAGTCCTCCCTTGGTTGTTACCCTTGACGTTGAGAATGCTTGGGTGTGTCACAAATAACACGCACGACACCTTTGCGCTTGATGATCTTGCATTTATCGCAGATCTTTTTGACAGATGCCCGAACTTTCATGATGTTCACCTTTCGGCCTACGCCCTTAGAGACGTGTAAGAATATCAGGTCCTTGAGTTGTTATTGCCACAGTATGTTCAAAATGAGCAGAGAGACTTCCATCCACAGTTACAGCAGTCCATCCATCATCAAGAACTTTAACAGCAAAACCACCTTTGTTTACCATTGGTTCTATCGCAAGTACCATACCCGGTTTAAGCTGGACACCTCTTCCAGCCACCCCGTAATTAGGCACTTGAGGTTCTTCATGCAACTTCTTACCTATGCCATGGCCAACAAAATCACGCACTACTGAATACCCATGCAATTCCACGTGACTTTGAACAGCGCTCGAAATATCAAACAAACGACCACCGACCAACGCATGTTCAATACCTTTATACAGAGATTGCTCAGTAATTTTTAAAAGTTTTGTCGCTTCAGCAGTTATAGCGCCAACCGGAATTGTTATTGCAGCATCACCATAATACTCATCATACAAAACACCAAAATCAACACTTAAAATATCACCATCTTTAAGCGGCATTGTATTTGGCATACCATGAATAACCCTGTCATTCGGTGAGCAACAAAGAGCAAAAGGAAAACCTGAATACCCTTTAAAAGCAGGTATTGCCTTGTGTTTTTTAGTCTCCTTAAGTGCAATCTCCTCAAGCTCCAGTGTTGAAACACCAGCTACAGCCTTTTCCTTCAAAAGAGCAAGAACTTCAGCAACTATTTTACAAGGGACACGCATCCGCTCAATCTCACGAGGAGACTTAAGGACGATCATTACTATTTCACCAAAGCCGCTGCAATCCGCTGCTGGATTTCTGCTATAGAACCGATGCCAGGTATCGTGCATAGAATGGACTTTGCACGATAATACTCTTTCAAGGGTGCCGTCTGCTGTTCATAAACCTGGAGACGGTTACGCACCGTATCCTCATTATCATCGGCACGCTGCACCAAAGCAACTCCACAAACATTACAAACGCCTTCAACATCAGGAGCATCAAATTCTATATGATAACCTTTTCCGCACAAAGGACACGAACGACGCCCAGAAAGACGTTTAACTAATTCTTCCGAGTCCACCTCAAGCGACAAAACACAATCTATAGCACGCCCAGACAATTCAAGAATTTCAGCTAAAGAAGTCGCTTGGGGAATTGTACGAGGAAATCCATCAAGCACAAAACCACCAACACAGTCACTCTGAGCAAGACGCTCGGAAACAATACCAAGCACTATCTCGTCAGACACCAGCCCCCCCCGAGACATTATCTCCTGAGCCTTAAGCCCCAAAGACGTCTGAGCCTTGACTGCAGCCCGCAACATATCACCAGTAGATATTTGAGGGATTTTATAAGCCTCGACCAAAAACTGAGCCTGCGTTCCCTTACCCGCCCCCGGAGGACCAAACAAAACCAGATTCATACCTACCTCCGGCCCCGAATCCTGACTCCCTTTAAAAAGCCATCATAGTTTCGAGTTATGAGATGAGACTCAATCTGAGCTACAGTATCCATACCAACACCAACTGCAATCAAAAGCGATGTACCACCGAAATAAAACGGAAGATTAAGCTTAAACCCGCCCACAAGCAGTGAAGGCAACACACAAACAAGGGATATATAAATCGCACCAGCAAAAGTTAACCGCGTAAGTATACTATCCATATACTCAGAGGTTTCCTTTCCTGGACGAATCCCAGGTATATAACCACCATGCTTTTTTATATTCTCAGCAACATCGGCTGGATTAAACGTAACAGCCGTATAGAAATAGCAAAAGAAAACAATAAACGCAACATAAAATACATTATATAGCCAATTACCTGGTGTCAGCATTTTTGCAAACTGCTGAACAGCGGGAATATTAATAAAATTAGCCACTGTTGCCGGAAACATAATAATCGATGAAGCAAAAATAGGAGGAATAACGCCTGCCATATTCACTTTTAAAGGTAAATGAGAAGTTTGAGGACTGAATGTCTTCAAACCAGTCACCCTTTTAGCATAGTGTATGGGTAGTCGACGCTGTCCGCGCTCCACAAAAACAATAGCTGCAATTACTGCTGCCATAAGTACCAATACAAAGATCAATGCAAAAAGCGATAGGTTTCCGCTGTTAATCAATTTGAATGTGTTGGCTACTGCAGACGGAATCGTAACAACAATACCAGCAAAAATAATTAATGAAATTCCGTTACCAATACCACGTTCTGTCATCTGCTCGCCAAGCCACATGATAAATGCAGTACCAGCAGTTAAAGTAATAATTGTCATCAGCCTGAAAGACCAACCAGGAGTCGGAACAACCAACTCACCAGCAGGCCCACGCATACTCTCCAGACCGATTGCAATACCGGATCCCTGGACTATACTAAGCAAAACTGTACCGTAGCGAGTATATTGGGTAATTTTTTTACGTCCGGCTTCTCCTTCTTTTGATAACTTTTCAATGGCAGGAACAACCACAGTCAAAAGTTGAAAAATAATCGAAGAAGAAATATAGGGCATGATACCAAGAGCAAAAACAGACATTCTCTCTAGCGCACCGCCGGAAAACATATCAAACAGGCCCAGGAGAGTTCCTTGAGCCTCTTTAAAAAAATGAGACAGGGCTACTGAGTCAATACCGGGTGTCGGTATATGACACCCAACCCGATAGACTGCCAACATACCCAGCGTGAACAGCACCCGCTTCTTAAGTTCTGGAATACGGAAGATGTTCTGGAATGCTTCTAGCACGCGCTGGTATCCTCTGCTTTACCACCAACTGCTTGGATTTTTTTAATAGCTGATTTACTAAATTTATCCGCTTTTATGGTCAAAGCTTTAGTAATATCACCATTAGCAAGAACCTTAACAGGCAGATTTGATTTTTTCAGCAAACCTTTAGCGTTCATGGCTTCTCGATCAACACAACTACCAGCATCAAAAACATCAAGCTGTTGAAGATTGATCAAAACATACTCATTCCGATCAAGCGGTCGAAAACCACGTTTGGGCAAACGACGTTGCAGTGGCATCTGTCCGCCTTCAAAACCTGGCTTGATGCTACCGCCGGAACGGGCCTTCTGACCTTTGTGACCTTTAGTTGCAGTCTTACCGTGACCAGAGCCAATTCCACGTCCGATACGTTTTCTATTTTTAGTAGACCCCAGAGCGGGTCGTAGGCTATTCAGTTCCATGGAGGTCTCCATCCTTTACTTAACCTTCAACATATGGTTTATCTTGTTGATCATCCCGCGTGTTTCAGGAGTATCCTGCAAGGAAACCGTCTGGTGCAGGCGACGCAGACCAAGGCCA
>Ga0074197_1001485_pt1 | contig 19775 bp, 19 predicted proteins | sample EPASupsiteSAE305_FD_64526 | JGI IMG/M metagenome (GOLD analysis project Ga0074197, IMG submission 64526) | Bioremediated contaminated groundwater microbial communities from EPA Superfund site, New Mexico - SAE3-05 reassembly with SPADES | ecosystem: Environmental > Aquatic > Deep subsurface >...
AGTATAACGCAGGTATTAGATAAATATGCTAAAAACAATTTTAATTAATTATCATGGAAAGAGAGGCTATGGTCTTAATTATCCCACAAAAGCACCATCATTTATAATACTTAAAACAAAAAAGAATATGAAAACAATAACTAAACAAGTGCCAAATAAATGTCCTGTTTGTAATGGGAGGGGTTATAATATCAAGTATCCACCAATAGGCCAAACCACAAGCTTTTTAGACAAGGCTCTTTGCCACGCCTGCGATGGAGATGGAATTATATGGTCAGAAGAGAAAACAATAATTGAGGATGAAATAAAAGAGCATAAGTGTCCACTTTGCTAAATTATTAGTATCTTTGTATTACCTAAATTTTCCATGCCACTAGACCCTCTTAATCGGGGGTCTTTTTATATTGCATATCTCGCAACTGCATAACAACAACATTTCGGATGGACGGGCAGGGAGATAAGGCTTTTGTATGGATATATTTTTTGTTAAGGGTTTTAAAATAAATTTGGTAGTTACAGAAATTATAGTTAGGTTTGTGGAAACTAAAAAAATAAGTCAATGAAAAGTTTTAACATTAACGAAAACATTTATTTCCAAATCACCGAATGGGGTTGGATACATTTAAGGCAAACAGTAGGGCAAGAGTATATAGATGTTTGCATCACTCCCACAAGAGTTGAGATAGATGGGGTTGATTATTACCAACTACAATGTTGGCAGGTATTTCATCTTATGCCACCGAGCAATACCTCAAAGGTTCTCTTTAAACCTACAATTCTTATTAAGGATAATGATTTAAAAAACTTTGAAGGCGAGATAACACTTCTTGACGATTAGTTTAGTAATGAAAATAAAAATAATATTATGGTAGACAATTTTTCAGAAATAAGAAGCATACTTAATTTTGATTGTAGTGATGATTATTACTTTGTTCAAATAATTGTGAGGGCAAAAGACGATAAGAGTTTGGGTAGTAATAATAAACTAATAAAGTCTTATGCAATAAAATCTAAGGAATATTTAGATAAGGTGGAGTCTGAAATAAAGAGTTTATGCAAAACATTCAATGCAAGAGCATATATTCACCTAACTAAAAGGAGTTTTAAAAAAGTAGCACTATTAATGATGAAGGAGTTATGTGATAGGATTACCAATGACCAATGCCATGAAATAAATAGGGCATTTAATTCCGCAAGTGGAGTTTATAATGATGCTAAAGCAAAAACTTGGGTAGTAGATATTGATATTAAAGACAATAGAAGATATGTAAATGATTTAATAAATTTCATTGATAGGCAATGTGAGCCTATTGGGTTAAAATTCATCAATCTTATACCCACCCCGAATGGAGTTCATATAATTACTAAGCCATTTAATGCTGTGCAATTTAGTGCTAAGTACCCCAATATTGACATACACAAAAATAATCCAACAATATTATACGCTAATTAGGCATATCTTGGGACGGCATAACATTGGCATCTCGGATGTACGGGCAGCGCATAACTTCCGATTGGATGAAAGCCCACATTATCATCACACGCAGCACAAGGATAAGAACTTCCCCTATAAACATCATACCCAACAGCACCATTACGCCTCATATATTCCTCGTCAGCGAACCCATAAGAATAATTAGCCGTACCCTCCCCAAGCCTAACAAGACTATTTATGGTTGCAACATATTTCCCACTCCCGTAAGACACTCCCCGTGTCAATAGCCTATTAGCGGCAATTTGAGCACCTTTTAAGCCAAGAACTTCCTTAATCAATGGTGATGAGTAGGGATTAGTATAAGATGCCTTAAACTCCGCTAAAGTAGCATTTATGGGCTTTCTTAGTAATAACCCTGCTGCGACAAAAGCCTCGAACTCATATTTAGCCTTTTCTCCGTAGTCTGCTAACCGAGCATTAATATCTCTCCCCTTGATAGGACGATTGATATAAGCGATAATATCCACCTCATCCTCCCTCTCATTTTTTAGCCTTGCAAGGTCAGCCTCTTTAATGGCATACCTCTCCATAATATCGTACAAGTCTTTGACCAAAGCGTTAACGGCATTGTTGACAAGGTTATTAAGCCCGAAGTATTTAGAGAACTGAAAATAAGAGGGATTGACACCCTGCCCGTATGACAAGGTGAGCACTCTCTTAAAGGCATTTAGATACTTGGCTTTTATAGCACCATTAAGCATCTCTATCTGCTCTATCTTACGCTTGGCATAATATACTGCCCTCTCTTTATCATTCATTGCTTTGTGGATTGTTTAGATTGAGTTCAGTCCGTGCAATAGCATCTTCGGTATTCTTCTGCTTCATAATGCGGTAAAACTCATCATTCTTGCCATAAGGTGTAAGTTCAGAGGCAGTTTCCTTAGAAAGAAACTCATTCTGTACTCCGTTTAACAAGTTCTGCATCAGTTCTGCAACATTTTGGTGAACATAAGGCTCTATCCAAGTGTTTAGTTGCATATTTTTCATTGGTGTCATAGCACCTATCTCCATACCATAGCCGTGAGCAAATATCTTAGCCATATCAGCAACTGCAATATCTAACTCAGCAGCATCGGCCATAGCTTTTTCTATCGCAGGGGAATAGAGTAGTTTTACTGCAACCCCCGGTAAGTCGCCCGATTTCAGTTCAGGGGGCAAGACAGTAAACGAACCCTGAAAGATATTTTGTAACAGAATTTTTAGTTGTAACTCAAATGATGATGAACCATCAGGGGTATTAAGAAATGAAGCCTCAGAAGTAGCATCTCCTGTAATAGCTTTGGCAGGGGCGTAAATATCCTCCCCGCCAATAACATTTATTGAGTCCCCTTTTAGGAACATTATAGGAAAGGCATAAGCCATATTATTTTGGCATAGGTGAGATACTGCTAATTCGTATTTATCGCACGAGTCTTGTGAGTCAGACCAACAAGCACCATCGGCATTACGGAAATAGGCTACGGGGATAAAGTCGAACCCGTGTGCTATCGGTTTACGAACCTCAGAGTAACCACTAAGACCAAACACCTTTAGCAGCTCTACCGCTTGTGCCTTTATACCTTTCTTGGGTTGAGAGAATAGATAATGATTAGTCTTATCCCATACTTCTACAAACACTTGTGCCTCGTTACCCGCCTCATCATAGGACTTATACTGCCTTGCAAAGAGTTTGAGCCTCATAAGGTCGTCATAGTGAGCAAAGAGTTTATCGCCCGTTAGGTAGGAGAAGTTACGCCAAGAGAAAGTTCCGTCAGACATAACACCCACTACTGCACCATCGCCCGTAACTTTTATCGACTTGGCGAAGCTATAAAAAGCATATTCAGAGTGCTTCATCTGCCACCCTTTCTTGAACTTGAAAAACAGGTCTTTCTGCTCAGCAGTTTCCCTCGGCTCTGTCAGTTCAAAGCGAATGTCGTTACCGCACAAATGGATTATCTGCTTAGTGGCAATCACCTTTTGGAAAGGGAAAGCACATCGGATAACTTGCTCTGTGTAGTATTTTTTCGTTTCAGGGTCTTGGCGAACCTTATCAGGGTAGTAGATAGGGTCGTTAATCTTATGCCCCGAAGGGTAATACTCTCTTAGGAAGTCTGCCTGAGTGACTATCTGCCACGAGGCGTTATCCATTCCGTTGTCCATAGGGTCGTAAGAAACCCCACTTGAATAATAACCCATAGGTGTGATACGGGTAAATGCTTTCTTGGAAAGCACCTCTCTTAATTTAATTTCTGCCATAGTCTTGTTATTAAAGCCTCCATAATCCGTTTACTTTCACTTCTTTTTTCTTGCCGTTATAGCCAAACGCCATACGGGTAATCATAGACTCCATAAAGTCAGGCGACCAACCGAGAGTGCGTTTCATCTCTTGTTTAGTTATCAGAGTCCAACACTTATCTACTGTTGCATCTACACGCCTTATAGCCTTTTTCTCTTTCATCAGAATGTCTTTGAGTGTCAGCCCTCTGTGTCGCTTAACATCAAATCTTCTCTCCAATAAAGACCTCTCTATGCTAATTTCCTTATCCCTAAACTTCTGCACTAAGTAATAGGCACATTCAGACTTGTAGTTGTTGTATAGTGTTCTATCCCCGCTTGTCGGTGTTCCATTATTGTTGAACTTTACTGCTCTTGGGAAGTAACCCCCAAATATCTGCCCCAAGCCATTATTGTCATAGGCAAAGTTCTCTTCGGGGACTTTAAACCTCTTTAGCAGATGCTCTGTCTTTTCTATCAGCGACTTTGAGTCCACTTTAGCCACCTCAACCTCTTTGATATGAAAACCCTCCCAATACCAAAATACGCAGTTATCTCCTCCCTCTAAGGCGGGGTCGCAAGTAAGATACCTCTCCCCGTTGAAGTCTTGTGGGCTATTGTTAAAGAACAAGTCCATCTGAGTCCTTGTAATCAAGTCTGTACCCACCTCTTTGAACTTCCAATTACCATCTAAGTCCCTTGACCTCTGTTCCTCATCTTGCTGAGAGAGTGATGCCATATACGAGGGGTCGGACTTTAGCAGTATCTTATTCTCTGTTAGTTCTCCGATGATAAAAGTCACCTCTTTGATAAACATATCTTGCGGTGTGGTGAACTCATAAAACTCATCTTTCCAATACTTGTCTATCAGGTGTCGTGCCTTTTGGTAAGCCTCATCTCTCGTGTCGCCCCAAATAATATCCACAACAGTATCTCCGTCCATAAAGCAGAACCTTGACTTGCCACTTCTCTCAGGTAGTGCTATACCATCTTCTCCTATCCACCAATCAATGAACTCTGCCACCCAAGAATACGGGTCGGGGTTACAAGTAGCGAATATGCGGTTGCGTATGTTTTTTGAGTTACGATTACAAGTCAGTAGGTACTTAAAGTATTTATACGGCATCTGTGTTACCTCGTCAATCCCTATATAGGGTATCTCTCGCCCCTGAAACCTGTCCTTAAATTCCTCATAAGACGAGTCTTTGAAATATCTAAAAGAGATAGAACCACCATTATTCAGCCTCCACGCCATATCATTCTGTGCTCTGTTATACTCCCCAAATGGCGGATATAGGTTATTAGCCGTTTCTATCAGAGTCTTAAAGTCGTCTTTCTCCTTTCTGAGTATGTATGACACAAAGTTTGGGTTGCGAATGTCTTTCACTGCCTCATCTACAAGTGCAAATGACTTACCCCCACCACGCTTTCCACCATAGAAGATGATGTCTGCTGAGGAAGATAAAGCCCTCTCCTGTCCTCCCGCTTGTGGTATGATATACTTATGCGGTTGGTTGAGTGAACGCAAATGCTCTATGTACTCATAAGAAAATACCTTATGACCATCTTTGGTTTTAAAGTTTGTGTACTTCTCCATAAAATTTATACAAAGATAGATAAAATTTATCAAAGAATGTATTTTGATAGATAAATATGCGTATCTTTGCAGAAATAATAGAGGAAAAACCTCAAAAACTAAAAACGATGGAAGAAAAAATCTACCAAAAATTAATTTCAGGGCTGAAAAACAGCCCACTTTCAGACCGAACAATAAGGTCAAAGGCTCAGAGATTGGCGAAAAAGATTACAACAGACGAGGCACTAACCGATGATGTAGTAACCGATGCCATAGAGGATTTGAAAGAATTGGGCGGACAACTGAACAAAGATGTAGCCGAGAAAGTAAAGGAACAAGTAGAAAAACTACCCAAACCCAGTCCCAACCCTAACCCCGAACCGCAGCCCACACCCCAACCCGATAATGATTTGGCGAGGCGTATTGCGGATATGGAGACAAAGTTTCAAGAGACTCTTAAACAACAACAAAAAGAACGACTATTGGAACACGCTAAGACTCTTTTAAAAGCACAGAACGCAACAAAGGATTATATCCTTAATAATGTTCTTGCTAAGGTTAAGGTTGATGATGGGGAGACCGCAGACTCATTGGTTACAAAATGTATCCCTTTGTACGACAAAGAGTACAAGGAGGCTTATGGCGAGGGTGCTATACCAAGAAACCAACAAGGTGAAGATGGTGTGGACTCCGCAGCTGCAAAAGCGAAACTCCTTGAATTTAAGAAGTCAAAGGAACAGAAAAAATAATTATTAACTAAAAACATTTAATTTATGTTTAACACTTTTGGCTCAACAACTTCTACCATCGGGGGCGGTGTTCCCGTATGGAAAAAAGTAGAAGATAAGCTGACAAGCGGTGCTACACTTGGGATACTCCCCGCCATTGGCTCGGTACTTCCTGCGGGTACACCTGTTGCCGTTTCTGCCGTTGGCGGGACTGCTTATCCTATGTACTTTGCCGTAGCTGCTGCTGCTGCTGCTTCGGGCGACACCACTCTCTCCATTAAGGCGGGTGATAACTATGCCGTTCCCGTTGTAGGGGACAAGATTACAGTCATTGACGGACAAGAACTGACTATCTCCGTTGTAGGTACTGCTTCTGGGGGTGCAATCGCACTTACAGTAACAGCCCTTACTGCTGACATCGCTTCGGGTGCAGTTCTGTATCTATCAGAAAGAGACTCTAAAGACATCATATTGGCGAACCTTATGGGTCTGACCGAGAATGATGTTTACGCTGAAACGGGTACTACTGCGGCTACTGTTGCCGTTGTAACATCTGGTACTGTATATGCAGACCGCGTTCCTTTTGTTCCGTTCTCTGTTAAGAATAGAATACCTAACATTATATTTGAAGGAGGAATTTAATTATGATAAGAGATGCTGCATATTACGATTTAGTTGGTAAATCCCTGATGGGGACTACTTACCAAGAGTTTGTAGATACTATCTTCGCTGATAAGTACAACACCCCCGACACAAGCGGCTTCGTTTGGGACGAGGAGATACAAATGGACTTCACCTACCATCAGCTACAAGCTGAATTGGGTATATACGCTATGGCTACTTATGTTGATTTGGACTCACCTGCACCGCTTCGTGGCGTAGATGGTGTTGAGATTAACACAGGTAAGATACCTCGCTTCAAACACGGCTTTAAGCTGAATGAGAAGATTATCCGTGAGCAAATGATTATGGCGGGTAAGGGTGCTTTTGATGCTGCTGCTGAGAGGGCTATTATGAATGTACTTTACAACAGTACAGACCAACTCATCGGTGGTAACTACAACACCTTGACTTACCAAAGACACCAAGCTGTTTCAACAGGTAAACTTGCTCTGCTTAACACTAATAACCCGCAAGGTATTCAGAACATCACCTTTGACTTCAAAGTGCCTGCTGCCAATATCACTACTAAGGCAGGTAACTATCGTTGGTGGACTGATGATGCTTACACTACTGAGGGTTCAAGTTCTGACCCTGTTGCTGACCTCGTGGCTCTTGTTAAGGCTGCCGAAGATGCTTATGCTCCCGTATCAGTTCTTGAGGTATCTAAGAAAGGATTTATCCGCTTCTTGGGACACTCTAAGGTGCTTATTGCTCTTGGTTACTACTACAACCCCGAGGCTGCTTCTGATGCCATTGCAACTAACATTGCCAAGAGACTTTCTACTGAGGAGTCAAGGCTTCTGCTTGAACGCAAGTTAGGTTATACTATCCGTCTTATCGACCATGTGTCTGCCGTTGAATCTTACAATAAGACTACCAAGTTGATTGTTAAGACCAATATCAGTTCATTTGACGAAGATGCTTGGGTACTTATGCCTGACGGACAGATTGGTACAATTAAGGCAGTTCAGCCTATCGTTATTCAAGACCCTGCTGCTCGTGTAGCACTTTACGATGGTGGCCGTACTGTTCTCACTCAGACCTTTGATGCTAAGAACAAGTATCAGTATATCGAGTCTGAACTTACTGCTCTCTGCGTACCGAGCAACACCAAGTATATGTATTACCTGAATATTAAATAAACTATGGCACTCACTATATCTGATTATATTATCGGTTCGGTGGGGTTTGATGTACCCGACACGGCTCTCTCTACTATCTACCATAAAAGGTCGGTAGTAGGGACTGCTGATGTCTCTACTACTACACAGACCAAACTTGACCTTTGCGTTGCCGATGCTCTTAAATGGGCAGTTACACGAGATAGCAATAAGAGAGTTGATGATGCTGATGCAGGGTGGAAACACTCTGAGGATACTTCTTTCTCTGCTGCCGACAAGGCTCTTTGGCGTAAGATGGCCGATAAGATATACCTTGATAATGGTGAGGCTGCTATCAGTATTGGTTTAAAAATCCACAGGCTATGACAACTAACCCACAATTTCCGCATACTATCAAGATTACCCGTACTACGGGGACTTATGACCCATTTAATGGTGGCACAACCACTACTGAGGAGATTTATAATGGTGAGGGTAGAAATGTAAAAACAATGGGTACTAATCCCTCTAACGGGGTTTTAGTTTCCGATTATGCCGTTTCCATACCTTTTACTCTTGTAAATATTCAGGCGGGTGATAAGATTAAGGTTACTGATAGGGTGCGGGTTATTGAGGGTGATGTTGTAGATGCTTACTTGGGTAATTTAGGACTAAATGTGTATTGGAATAAAACTAACACCTAATGCCGAGAGTACAAAGAGATAATAGAGAGGCTATCCTTGAAGGAATGAAAAGGTTTAATGCTATTGTAGAACAAAGATACACGGCAGCCTTATATCGTCTTGGATTAGTTTTTATAGAACACGCTATCAATAATGCTGAATATGCAAACTTGACGGGTAACACTATAACCTCTATCGCCTTTGGAATCTTCAAAAACCACGCTTTAACAGATGTGATATTTGTTAATCAAAAGGAGGCTATAAGAACGAAACTTATACGGGGCGAGGTTGTGAGTAACTTTATTGACTACGATGGCAATGAACGCAAGAGATTCTATGCTAAAATTGACACCGATGGTTTTTACGGCAAAGACACAACAATGGCTTTTCTTTATAAGTTTTCTTCAAGGTATGCTAACTCTATCGTGGTGACTACGGGTACTGAGTATTCAGAGTTTTTAGACCAAGAACTTGACTTGAATGTGCTGACTGATACGAGAGATTATGTTAAGGCAGATGCTTTCTCATTGTTTCTCAAAAACTTTAAAAAGATTGAATAATGGATATTGGAAATTATAACATAGCAGATTTGACACAAGTTGTCTATACGGCAATGACCGCAGCGACCGCAGTAAGCACTAATGTATTTACTGACCGACCTGTAACCACTCCCGCAGAGATGACAGACTTTGTTGTGGTAAAATTCCCGACTTCTGTTTACAATCGCTTAGGGACAGGCTTCACCTCTTGTCGTATCTCTCTCTTTGCTCGTGATGTAACAATGAATAATATTACTTACGAGAATATAAGTAAACTAAAGACAATGCAAAATGCCGTTTATGCAAAATTGCCAATAACTCACGCTAAGTGTCTTATCGGTAATCCGACTCCCATAAATGCGGGTAGTGATAAACTTGGCTTTCATTGTATCCACATAAATTGTGATGTAACAATAATTTAATAATAAAAGACTATGGCAATTAAAACTATGGCTCAATTAAAGAAGATATTTAAAGGCGTATCTTCTATTCGTCTTGCGACCACAGTTCAGGCTTCTCTCGCTACCGCAGCTTGGGATGTTGAACTGCCCGTTGCTAATGACTCCCTGAACATAAGTCAGGCCGATGGAACTCTCAATCCTCTTAAAGTATTTGGACAGGCGGGTGCTTGGACTATCGTAGGGGAAACGGGTGACATCTCCCTCACTATGTTTATCCCATCTATCCACGATGATTTGATGAGTATTTTCTACACCAAGACCGCCTCTTCTCTCTCTACTGCTGATGAGGCACAAGCAGGGGTTACGGGTTCTTTCGATGGTTATGGCTACTTCTTGACTAATGAGATGATAGAAGGCTCTGCTATGATTATCTCTGAGGACAGACAGAACGCTTTGTTTATCCGCAATGTGCAAGGTTATCCTTCGCTTGTATTTGATTCTCCACTTGATACCCCCGCTGGTGTTAATCTGAATCTGCAAGTTGCAGGTGGCAGCACTGAGGCCGACATTGCTTTCCTTACTTGGACTCCTAATGCGTAATTAGGGCTTTTTAATAACGATGGAGGGGGTGGGTAAATGGGCTTACCCCCTTTTTAATAAATAAAGATATGTTTGTATTAAGACAAGTTTTAAATACGGGTGAGGAAACAAATCGTATCCTCGGCAATACTTACTCACTTTTTCGCAGGGGGCAAGACTCATTTGAGAAATATAACGCAGAACAAGGCTTTGCTGATTCGGTTATTGCCGTTATCGTAACTGATGATGGCTATTATCCTGTTATTTTAGGGCAAAGGACTTATGTTATGCACGAGAATGGTGCTACTTTCGCAAGGGTGGACTTACCATCAAGAGAAGATATAGAACGCACCAAGAGGGTTTGGAATATAAATAAAGATAAAAAAGATTGGCAATGAATATACAACACGAAAGAGAACTTAGCTCTATCGCTAATAATGAAAAAGATGTAGTTATTGTAGGCGGTAAAAAGAGATATATAGGTTGGTTAAAGAGGGGTGCTTTGCGTAAGTTCACCTCGGTAATGATAGATGGCAAGACAGATGCCAAGAGTGAGAGCCAAGTAAGTTGCAAGTTGGCGGCTATCGTGGTACTAAATGGCTTCTTTAAGATTAAGCTATTCTATCCGATACTTTGGAGATGGTACTACTACATAAAGCAATACGATGATAGTGTTCTGCTGCCGATAATTGAGATGGGTAAAAAAAAAGTTCAGCTAACGGAGTACTACTCAATTATGATGTTAGCCCAAGGCTTGAAAGATACTCATCAGACGATGACAAGGGAGGAAGCAAGTCGTATCCTCCAAGAACTTTCATCGGCACACAAGGAATGATAGCTGAGAAGCAAGGGTGGTTATTTGCACCGAGGGTATTCTTCGGTTTCTCTGTTCCACAATACGGCTATGATTGGGGTTATTCCAATGCCTATTTAGAGATACTACTTACGGACACAGTTATCCTTGACTTCGGAGATAAGAAAAAGACTACCAAATACGACATTGCACGGACAAAAGAGGTTTGGGAAAAGAATAAGAATATGAACAATGCAGACTGGGGTACAGTCGCTAAAAAATAGACATCATGGCAGACTTGGGTAATTTATTTTTCAGTTTAGGGCTAAAGACAGACGAGATAGATAAGGCTTGGAATAAGGCTTTGGCTAAATACGGCAAAGAGGCTAAGATAAACCTTGAATTTGACAAGAAGGCTTTTCAAGAGCAGAAAAATGCTTTGTCGGTTGCTCATAAGGAACAGATGAACGCTTTAGCCTTAAAGAAAAAGGCTGAGATGGATAGTATTGCCTTAAAGGAAAAAGAGGCACTTATGTCTGCCAAGATACAAACACAAGAGGCACGAACCCAAGCCGTGCGAGATAGGGGTGCTAATGCCATAAAAAACACTAATTCGGCACTTGCTACACAGAATAGGTTAATGCAGAACCTAAATACGATGGCCGCCAATTATATCTCTATTTTTATGGCGGGGCGTGTTGTCGGGCAGTTATTTACTATCACGGGAGAGTTTCAAGCACAGAGGGTTGCCTTAAAGGCTATACTGCAAGACTTAGAGGGTGCAGATGCCCTGTTTAACAGGATTAAGGGATTGGCGGTTAAGTCTCCGTTCCAATTTCAAGATTTGGTAACATACACCAAGCAACTATCCGCTTTTTCCGTACCAATGGGAGAACTCTACGATACTACAAAAATGTTGGCCGATGTGTCTGCGGGTTTGGGTGTTGGTATGGATAGGCTTGTACTTGCCTACGGACAGATTCGTGCGGCTTCGGTATTGAGAGGCCAAGAGGTAAGGCAACTCACTGAGGCGGGTATCCCCGTTATTGAGGAACTGAGGAAGAAATTTGAGGAACTTGGCGAAGTGGGTATCACCACATCAGATGTATTTGATAAGATTTCCGCAAGGCTTGTACCATTTGAGATGATTAAGGAGATGTTTGTCGAAATGACTTCCGAGGGTGGTAAGTTTAATAATATGCAACAAGTCTTAGCCGATGAGTTAAAGGGTAAAATCTCCAACTTAAAAGATGCTTATCAGATTATGTTTGACGAGATAGGTACTCGCGGGTATGGTGTATTGAAAGGTACTGTTGATATTGGATATACCCTTATAAATAACTATGAGGCAGTTGGAAAGATTATAGCTACCCTAATAGCTACTTATGGTGTTTATCACGCCTCGCTTATTGCTACGGCTATTGCTAATGGCACGCTTGCCGCAAGTAATAATGTTTTAGTAACTACATTCTTTGCCACAAGAAATGCCGTTATCGCCTTAAACGCTGCATTAGCATCCAACCCGTTTACCGCATTAGCATTAGCAGCGACAACTGTTATTGGAACTATGTGGGCTTTAAGAGATAGCACAACCGAGGCTGAAAAAGCACAGAGACGACTTAATGACACCCTAAAAGAAGTTGAGGATAGACAAAAGAATATTTCCAATGATGTAAGTGGACTTATTGATACTATTGCCCGTGAAACATCATCTAACTATGAAAGGGTTAAATCTTGGGATGAGTTAATAAAGAAGTATGATTATTTTTCCAAATACTCTATTGACCAACTTATTAATATGAGTAGAGAAGAGAGAGAGGCATTAAAATCTACTTTCTTACAACAAGAGAACCTATTAGACATAACAGAGCAGTATCAAAAAAAGATAAAAGAAGTAGCAGCACTTCAAGAAAAAGTGTTTGCCCTTAAGGGAGATAAGGATTGGTGGATGACAATATTCTCAGGGGCTTCGGGCAAGATGGCTCGTAACTATGGTGAGCAGCTTTTCTATGTTCAGCAAGAAGCAAATGGATTAAAGAAAACTTTAGAAGATATTGCGAGGCTAACACAAGAGGCAGCATTTCAAGCTAAGCCATCTGCGCAAAGATTTGACATCCTAAGTGCTAAAATGAGAGACTTGCAGCGACAAAAGCAAATTACCGAGGAACAATTACCCGAAGGCAAGGCTAAGGATAATATGCTTAAGTCAATTAACAAGCAGATAGACGACACAAAGACCGCACTTTCTAAGTTTAGGGAAGAAGATACAAGAAAAAACAAGGAGTATTGGGAAGAAATAAAGTCTAATGCTGAAAGCGTTATTGAGGGGTTTGATACTAAGCTCTTAAAAAAGATGCGAGAGGGGGATTTTAAAGATATAAAACCCGAACTTGTTGATGCCTATAAGAAAGCAGTTAAGGAGATTGCCGAGGCAGATAGGATGTTGATTCTATACGATGATAAGAAACTTGATAGGCAAGAGACGGAAGCAGAGAAGAGGCTGAGAAAACTCCGAGAGGGCGGTATCAAGTTAGCCGAGTTGCAAGAGAATATGGAGTTAGACCTAAGTAGGGCTAAGATTGATGCTATGCAAGAGGGTTGGGAGAAGGAGATGTCGGAACAAGAATATCAGCATAACAAGAGGCTAGAACAGATAGGCGACTTCAAGGTTAGGTTATTAAAGGCACAATCGGAGGCGGGTGGAAGCGGCACTCAACTAACTGCTCAAAATGAGAACTTAGTAAGTGGGCTTACCTCTTCTGAAAACGCTGCCTATGCTAATAATCAAAAAAAACTTTATAATAACCTATTAGATAAATATGCAGACTTTAACCGAAAAAGGGACAAGATAGAGCAAGAGCATCTTGACGAGGTTATTAGACTAAACTCTCTCCGCACTACAACAAATAATGAGGAGATAAACAATGCTTTGGCACAATCAAGAAAAATCTACCTTGCCAACTTAAAAGAGATTAGTGATGCCGAAACAAACGAGATGATGCAACACTCTTCTCTGCTTTTAAGGATATTCTCTGACTCATCATCTATGAGTGCAAAGAGGCTTAAAGAAACAATACGGCTAACCAAGCAATTAATAAATTACGCAAGTGGGGTATCTAAGATTATGCCTGAGGGAATTAAGCCCGAAGATGCCAAGAAGTTGGTTGGTAATGTTAAGCAAATAGAGGCATTAATGAATCAGTTGGACGAGTTAGAAAATCGCAGAGATGCACTTACTAATTATCCGCTATCGGGATTCGTCAAGGGGTTTACTAAACTAAAAGAATCCTCTGATTTAGCGAAAGATGCACTTGCCACAACAGATGATGCCGCTAAAAACTTATTAGAAACGCAGTCTGAGATAGCTAAGGCAGAGGGTGTGCAGAGTTTATATAACGGATTATCTGAACTTGGCAACATTATTATGTCTGCTGCTGATGCTATGGATAAACTTGCAGAGGCTTCGGGTAATGCCAAGCTAAGGGATTTTGCAGACCAATTTAAGAGTGCTGCAAGCGTATTGCAATCTGCGGGTCAAGGTGCTGCATCAGGTGGGTGGATAGGTGCTATTATAGGTGCTGCTACGAGTATGATAACACAGACCATAGATGCTTTCGCTATTGCTAAGGCCGAGGTATATGAGTTTGAGCAGAACCAAATAGACTTTCTAAATACATATAAGAACCTACTGCTTACTATAAAAGAGGAGGACTATGCAACTATCTTCGGTGTTAGGTATCTCTCTATGGCTTCCGATGCTGCCAAAAATGCCACGAAGTCAATAAGAGAATACAAAGACCTACTAAATAAGAGAACCGCACCAACATTAGAAAAAGACTATATAGCACAAGGGGCTGCTATGTTTTTTGGTAGTGCACAAGGCTCAATAAAAAAACAAACGGCTGAGTCTAAACTTGCATTTGAGGCGTTTAAAAAAGGATATACCGACATACAGAGAATGGCCATTAAGACCAAAGACCAATCGGGTTGGGCTAATTTCTTCGGTAAGCAAGACGAAGTTAAGACACTTTTTGACCTCGCACCTGAGATATGGGGCGGAAATATAAATGGTGAGTTTAATCTTACTGCTGCAAGGGCTTTCCTTGACACCAATACTCAGATTACTGACGAGCAGCGTAAGCAGATAGAGAACCTTATAAAGCAGAAGGAACTCTACGATGAGAATATAAATATTATCAGGGAGGACTTGGAAAACACCTTCGGACACTTAGGTGATGCCCTTACAGACTCTATCGTGCAAGCATTAACTACGGGTGCTGATGCCTTTGATGTGTTTGAGCAAGCGGGTGCTCAGGCTATTGAGAACTTAGGCGAGAAGTTACTTTATGAGATATTCTTCGCTAAGAAATTCGAAAAACTGCAAAAGGATTTAGAGGCAACCTATACTGACGAGAATAATAAGACTCCCGAAGATATAGCCAATGCTCAGGCGGGTATTTTAGACCGCTTTTATGGCACTATTGGAAAAGATATGGAAGATGCTCAAAATTGGGCTGAAACTTGGAGAAAGAGGGCGAGTGAGAGTGGCTTTGATATATGGCAACCCGACAATGCTAATAATCTCGGTGCGGGCATACAAGGGGTTACCGAGCAGACTGCTAATCTTCTTGGCTCTTATATGAACGCCATTCGCGCCGATGTTGCCGCTAATAGGGAAGATTTTAAGGGCATAGTTCCCGTTATCGGCAATATAAACGACCTTATGGGAAATAGCCTAGCCGAACTCCAAATGATTAACTCTAACACCCGCAATACCGCTATAAATACAAGAGAGGTTGCAGACATTCTTAAAGCAGCAACAATGCAAGGCGGTGCTACAAAACTTAACACAAGAGTTGTGGTTTGATAGATAAAATTGATTAACTTTGTAAAATAATATATAAATATTATGGCAATACCTAAAGTGCTGATAAAGAAAGGCACAACAACACAAGACATATTCGCTACTTACGGGCTTAAAGTGACTAAGTTCCCTTATATCTTACGCCCCGAAGCTAAGAACATTGCTACACGAAGCTATTACGACCAAGATGGGGATTATGAGTATATCCCTGCAACCCTAAAATATAAGGCTTTGGAGTTTAATGTAACCTTTGCTTATAAGGGAGCATTGAATGGTGCTGACACCTATGTAAAGAATTTCTTTGACTTCATTATGGGTGCTGAGATAAGCATATACTCTGAACACGCAAAGGTAGGCCGACAGAAATGCAGGGTGGTAAGCAATACCAATGACCCAAAGTTTTTCCGAGCCAAGAAAGATGTTGTAGAGTTCGACATCACCTTTAAGACCAATGACCCTAATACCAATATAACACTTACACTATGAATATACTAATCAAAGGCACTTCCAATGTGAGGGCGGTTACTACCACCTTGCAGTATCAAGGCACATTCTTGGACATTCCATTTTTGACAGTTGTTGTCAAGAGTCCTACGGCCGTAGCCTTTGAGATAGGGGATTATATAGTTTACAAAGGTGCTAATTATGTACTAAGGGAACTACAACAGGTAACCAAACAAGCTACTTCGGGGACTTATGGCGAGGCTTTTGTCTATGAGAACCTAAAGTTTGTGTCCGAGTTAGCCGAGATGAAAAATGTGGCTTTCTTAGATGTGGTAGCCCCTGGGAGTGGATTGCATTACACGACATTACCGAGTGTTTCTTTTTACGGCAAGGTGTCAGACCTGTTAAGCAGAATAAACGCAAATATGAGCCGTTTATATGCCGATTGGAGCGTGATTGAGGCTGACTTGGGAGGAACGGGAGATGTTTACGAGGCTATGCAAGAATACAAAGAGGTCGAGGTGGCTAATGTATCTTGTTGGGAGGCTCTTGGGCTTGTCTATTCGCTTTGGAAAGTGGGTTACACTTACTCTTATACTTCGAGCGTGCATACCATAAGCGTGGGTGCTCAGTATAGCGATACCTCTGCTTTCTCTTACGGGCAAGGCAATGGGCTTTATCTCGTGGCTAAGAACCTAACTAAAGAGGATAATATAGTTACAAGGCTAAGGGTGTTTGGCTCAGATAAGAATATGCCATCAAGGTATTATAATAGCATATCCGTTAGTGGTAACCCGCTTATTGGTGAACTCCAGTATGTGCCGAACCTGATGATACCTTATACAGAATGGGGAACAACTTTAGGAGTACCCGATATTCATAAGGCTTATATAGATGCTAATAACCCCGATGTAGATGCTGCGGATACCTCTTTCGCTAAGTATGGTATACGAGAGGCTTCTGTTTACTTCGATGGTAGTGGGGATAACAAGGAGATTCTGCCGACTATTGAGGGACTTTTGGCTGAGGACTTACGGACGGCCATAGCAGGTTACTCAGGCACTCAGGTGTATTACTCTCCAAGTGTTTCGGGACACCCCGATGGTACACGATTAGATGCTATCAAGACGGGGGATAACACCTCAGATAATGGCTTTGTCGATGCCTCTGTATGGTACACAGAAACGGCTACCTATGCAGGGAATAGTGGTAGTGACACAAGGATAGATGGTACGCTAACCAAAACATTTAGTGGGCTATACACTCAGACCCTCGACCTTACAGGAACTTATAATGTGGTTTATACGGGCGGTAAGGTTATCTTCTCTTGCACCTCTCCAATACTAAGGGGTGGTGTAATGACGATGTGGCTATACAAGAATGGCAACCCCGATAGTATCGTATCTACCATAAATGCCGTAAGCAAAACGGGAACTTATACCTTTACTATTCCGTCTTTCTCAATAACTACTATTGACAATGGGAATATTTATAGCATAACCCTGATAACTGAGGTGTACTCAGCAACCCCTAAACCCGAAGAGTCCGACCAAATATTTTGGGTGATACAAGCAGGGACTATGGTGTTTACCTACGACAAGCTGATTCCACAGGACATATTCACTATTTCGCTTAAAGAGATTGGCTTTGACATAATGAAATTCTTGGCGGGTGGTGGTGCGAACCCTACTATCTCGATGAAAACGGGTGCTTGTGCAGGGCGGGAGTTTGTTATCCGCAGTACGGCACATATCACCGATGGTTGGACGCTCACTTGTGTAAGGCAATCTGACCCCTCTTTAAAGCAACTCTTTCCGAATAACTCTTTTAAGATAGCGGCAAGCGATAAGTTTGTCTTGCTGAATCTGAATATGCCCGATATTTTAGTAGAAACGGCCTCTTTAAGACTCTACCAAGAGGGTTGTAAGTTGCTTCGTAAGCTAAAGACAGAGCAGTTTGTGTACGAACCCCGTATTGACGAGGTTTATATGGCAAATAACCCTGCCGTAGTTATAAAAGAGGGTATGATGATGCCGATAACCGATACCGACTTGGCGATAAGTGGCTCTGTACTGATAAATAGTGTTACCATAACAGAGAATGAAGATAGCGTTCCTATATACGATGTGGTGCTTCGGGAAGAGGGCGATACCTCTCTGATAACTTATATCAACAAACAGACTAAGGCCACGGCTAATAGCACAGTAAGGTATATCGTAAATGCTGCAACCCCCGTTACCCAAAGTGCTGCGGATATGCCCGTATTTATGACTTCTTCTGAGGTTAGTACAGTTGGGTACGATGATACAAGTCTTTGGATAAACCTAAACCAAAAAATAGACAAGTGGCAAAATGACTTGTTGTTAGAACCTACGGGGTTTAAGACTTCTGAAAATCTTATCGTCACCTATAACTCTACCAATAGAACAGTTACTCTTACGGGGACTGTTGAGGGTTATTATCACGGGGTGCTTGTATCTGCTCTTGTTAGCGGTTGGGTATCTCCCGCACACCCGAATGTGTTAGACCATACTTATTTTTTGTACTACAACGGAGCGAATTTCTTGTGGTCGGATAATATGTACCCTGATTTCTACAATATGCACATTGCAGTTGCTTATTATCGGACTACTACCAAGTTTTGTGCAAGGGAGTGCCACGACTTTATGCAATGGCAGTCACATAAGGAGTTGCACTACAATATAGGCACTTACCGATTAAGCGGAGGGGATATTTCTAACTTGGTGCTTAATTCTACAACTGCTGATAATCGCAGACCTATCGTATCAGAATGTATTATTGCCGATGAGGACTTGCTTACTACTAATGTGGCTCTTACCTCAAAGAAATACTCTCAGAGATTTTTAAGCGGGGCGAATACCATAACATATACCCTACAAGCAGATGATATTGTACCATTAAGCGGCAATAGACCTTATTATAATAGCTTCTCTACCCCTAATTTCGGGCAAACACTTATGCCGAATTGGTCTGCAATGACTGTGTGGCTATATGAAGTCCCCGTTACTGCTGATGCTGAGTCGCAAGAGATACGCCATGTCTTTGTTCAGGGGCAGAGTATAACCCAAGCGGCTAATGCGAGTGCTGCTGCTCTCTTGGTTGCAGTAGATACTGAAAAACAAAAGGTTAATTCTGAGTTAAATTTAGGAGTTGCTGCGGTTGTTTCCTCTGAATATGTTTGTATTCATAAGTTTATAGTAACCTATGATGGCACTAATTGGACTATTGCTGAGTCTATTAAATTAACGGGTTCAAGGATTAGCCAAGTTGGTAGTCCTTCGGGAACTTATCTTACTGCCGTAGCTACTGACGATACTATTGACGGCAATGGCTCTGTTGCCTTTCCTCTCTCGGTAGCTGCTTATGCTGCTAAAAAGGCGGGGGACATAGCACTTCCTTTCTCCGCTTCTACTATGACTATGGTGGAGAACATCAATACCCGATTAAGACTGCCTAAGGTTGCCCCTACGGGAATGGAAAGCACACAATGGTATGTATCCGTTATAGAAACGGGTTTTGCAGGAGAAGAGCCGAGCGGAGGTGGAGGGGTTACTTCTCTTTGGGCTTTGACAGAACTTATCAAAACGGGAACAGAAACAACAGGCCAAGCGATAGCCTTTAACGGCACAAAAT
>Ga0074197_1001490_pt1 | contig 19705 bp, 21 predicted proteins | sample EPASupsiteSAE305_FD_64526 | JGI IMG/M metagenome (GOLD analysis project Ga0074197, IMG submission 64526) | Bioremediated contaminated groundwater microbial communities from EPA Superfund site, New Mexico - SAE3-05 reassembly with SPADES | ecosystem: Environmental > Aquatic > Deep subsurface >...
TATAATTTTAAATAAAAACAATTTTTTTAATAATCTCGACATTATTGCAAATCGTACCAAAAGCGTAGATAAAGTAGCACTTGTTTTAAAAGACAATGCGTATGGACATGGACTTTTAGAGATCTCCTCTATGGCAAAAGAGTACGGTATCAAAAGAGCAGTTGTTCGGACATCTAAAGAGGCTCACAGTATAGAAGCGTTTTTTGACTATATTTTGGTTTTAGCAGATATGCCGACTCTCTCTAGTGATAAGATAAGATATACGATAAATGATTTAAGAAGTATAGAGAAATTTCCAAAAGGCACGAAAGTAGAGCTTAAAGTCGATTCGGGAATGCACCGAAACGGTATTGCGATAAGTGAGATGGAAGATGCTTTTTTAAAAATCAAAGAAGCAGGGCTTGTCTTGGAAGCCCTTTTTACGCATCACAGAAGTGCGGACGAGCTTACAAGCGAATGGTTTTGGCAGAGAGAGAATTTTAAAACAGCAAAAGAGAGATCAAAAGTTTTGGTGAGCGAATTTGGTTTTGATAAACTTAGATTTCACTCTTGTAACTCGGCAGCACTCTTTAGAGAATCAAATTTTGATGAAGATATGGCAAGAGTGGGGATCGCCGCTTATGGGTGCATGGATCTGCCTCAAGCTCTAGATACAGAGGGCTTAAAACCTGTTTTATCTCTCTATGCAACAAAAAATTCATCAAGAGTTTTAAACACATATCAAAGAGTCGGCTATGGCGGTGATGGGGAGATTCTAGCGGATTGTATCGTTAGCAACTATAATTTCGGTTACGGCGACGGTTTTTTAAGAGTGTGTGCTACGAACGGCTATGAGACTCCGCATGGCATAAAACTTGTAGGCAGAATCTCTATGGATAACAGCACATTTATGAGCGATAAAGACGAGTTGCTTATTTTTGATGATACAAGCGTAGTTGCAAAATATGCAAAAACTATAAGTTACGAAGTTTTAACATCTCTTAAATCGGAGATTTCAAGAGAGATACGATAATCTCTCTGAATTCTACTCAATAAGTTTTGCACTTGGTTTGCCGATATAATAGCCTTGAACAAAATCAACTCCCATTTTTTCCAACAGATCTAGAGAATCTTTATCTTCCACATATTCCGCAATTGTCTTTAAACCGAGGTTTGAAGCAAAGTTGATAATGGTCTTTACTATTATTCTTGAGTTTTCATCCGTCGTTACAAATTTAACAAGCGATGAGTCGATTTTGATGTAGTCAACATTTAGTTCAAAAATATGTGAAAAGTTTGAATATCCGCTTCCAAAATCATCAATCGCTACTTTACAGCCATGTTTTTTAACATCTTTTATGAAGTTTTTTATCTCTTGGTAATTTTCTATTTTATCGCTTTCTAAAATTTCAAAAACTACTTTGCTCGGATCTTTAAAATTTTGTACTTTATTTAGTACAAACTTCATAGTATCATGATTTTGGATATCTATAATAGATAAATTAATCGAAAATTCAAAATCCTTATCTTCAAAAAACTCAAATGATTTAGATATCATCGCTATTGTAATTTCCGGATAAAGTTTAGATTTTATGGCAGTGTTTAAAAATATAAAAGGCGCAATTACTTCACCTTTCTCCGTAACAATTCTAGCAAGAGCTTCATACTTATCTATCTTTTTTGTTTTTATGTTGTAGATAGGTTGATAGTAAGGTGTTATTTGGTTGAGTTTGATAGCATTTTTTAATAGCAGAAGAGCGCTGGCATTTTTAACGATCTGCTCTTTTACATTGAGAGAATTTTCATAAACAACAATATCTCTTGAGTGTTTTTTAGCTATTTGCAAAGCGGTATTCGCTTTTACGAGTACGGAAGCTTTGTTTGATGCTATTCCGCAGCTAAAGGAGATGGCAATGGATTGCTCTGCTATGTTGAACTTAATTTCGTTTATTTTTTCCATTAGTTCATGTACTGTTTTGAAAAATTCGTCACTTGAGACATTTGATGTGGTAAAGATTGCAAATTCATCATTTGGAAGTTTGTAAACAATGTTTGAATCTTTACAAAACCCCCTCACTTGCTTAGATACAAGCACTAAAAGCTGATCTCCAACTTCATATCCATAGAGATCATTTACGTCTTTAAATGAGTCTATATTTATAAGTGCTAGATGGGAATGAACAAGATCTTTATTTTGTTCAATGTCTTCCATGAGTTTTAATCTATTTGGAAGCTTTGTTAGTCTGTCGTACAAAAACGAGTTTTTAAGCTCGTTGGTTTTCTCTTTTACCTTCTCTTCAAGAGCAATATTTATTTTTTTTGACTCTCTTATGATAAAAGATACTCCAAGAAAAAGGAGAATTGCCAGAATAAAATCATATGCAACGGATCTAAAGAAGTTTTTAAAAAAATAGCTATTTAGGTTTTTTGAGGGAATTTGTATGCTTATTACGCCTCGTACTTCACCGAGTTTATAATCATAAGCATTTGCATAGCTGTTTTGTATATAAAGCGGAGCGTTTTCTTTCTCCCCATGACATTTTAAACATGCATTTTCCACTTTTAATACGGTTGCATATTGGTAAAGTTCAGGATTTTCATTATTAAAGTAACTTTTTTGATTAGGATTTTTTTTAAAAAATTCTATAGCTTTTAGTTCATTGCTGTCCGCTTGATTTTCACTGTTTCTTGCACGGTCAGATACTGTTTTGACGCTGATATTCAGCGGATTGTTTTTAGAAAAATTGTTTGAGATTATATGTGAACTAAATGCGGGAAGAGCGGGGAGCGTTTTTTCACTCAGTTCAAGCGTTCCGTCGAAAAACAGATGCTGATAATAGAGTCTGTTTTCAATTGCATAACTGTTTAAAACTTCAGCATTTTTTCTGGCAAAGTCAGATTCTCTCTCTTTGCTTTCAAAATATGTATAGATAACTTTAATTGTGCCGAAAATTAAAAAGACGATAGGAATGATTCTTAAAATTTTGCTGTTAAAATTATACATGCAACAAACCGCACCTTGAAATTTAGTGCTTTATTGTAGCTAAAAATCGCTCTCTTGACGTAAAAAAGCGTTAAGAATTGATTTTTATGATCGCATTTGGAAAAATAGTGCCATCTACTCCTAAAAGCGCTAATTCCTCAATTTCACCCTCTTCTTCGATAAGAACTAAGATTTTTGCATCAAATAGATAATTTTCCGCAATATTTTGAGCACTCTTTGCCAAGTCCCTTGGAACAACTATATAAGAGGCGTTTAGCGATGAAGCGTATACAACATGGGTAATATTTTGAGCATAGATAGCTATCGGCATAGAATTGAGTGTTGCATGATTGATAATATCCAAATTCATTTCACTAAATTCTATATATAGCGTTGAAGATGGAGGCGTGTTTAAAATTGCCTCTATGCTTGAGATATGGTAAAAATTTTCATTTTCTATAAATCTATGTCCAAAAAATATCATCTTTTTTTCTCCAAACACTCTTTTGAACAGTAATATCTGTTTGCACTTAAAATGGCGTCGTCAAGCTCGCAGTAGATTCCGCATGTGGCACATTCAACCATATCGTTTGCTCTGTCTTTTTCTTCTTTTTTCAAATTTTTTGCAGATGATTGACTTTTTTTATAGATAAAATAGACAAGTGCTATAATGCCCACAACTAGTAAAACTTTGAGTATCATTTATCTTCTCCGATAAGTAAATAGTGTCTATTTTGGGTTTTTATTATTTTGTACTTTAAGTCATTTGGAACTTCATCATAGACTCTCTCCCCTTTGTAGAAAAGAAGTTTTGAATTCTCATCACGGAAATTTTTGCTTAAAGCCAGAAGCATATTTGTATCCGTAACGGCTCTTGAAGTTACAAGTTCAAAGACCTCATGCGGCATCTCTTCGACTTTTTTTTGCACGACTTTTACATTTTTTAGATCCAGATCCGCTTTTATAAACTGTAAAAAACTGGCTCTCTTTGCCAAAGGCTCTACAAGAGTCACCTGTGTGTCAGGAAGTCCCATAGCTAAAATTAGACCAGGAAAACCTGCTCCCGTGCCGATGTCTAGGAGATTTTTCACTTTCGGCAAAAAGGTGATAGGATAGATGGAATCGTAGATAAACTCATCCATAGTTCTCTCATCTCTAGCACCCGTTAAGTTGTGAACTCTGTTCCATGAAAAAAGATGCTCTTTATACTTTTGGATGTTGTAAAAAAGGTTCTCGGGCAACTCTGCTTCTAGTTCAAGAAGTGCAGTTTTTAGGTTCAAAAATTATCCTTCATTTTAAAGCAGGTGTCCCATACTCTCTTTTTTTACGTTTAAGTAGGCTTCATTATGAGGATTTGATTTCATAATAATCGGTACTCTTTGTACAATCTCTATACCGCTTAGCGAATCTATTTTTTTTGGATTATTTGTTAAGAGTTTGATTTTTTTTATTCCGAAGTGTTCAAGAATAAATGGAACAATCTCGTAAGTTCTCTCATCCGCATCAAACCCAAGCTGATGATTTGCTTCGATGGTATTTAGACCTTTGTCTTGCAGAGCGTAAGCGTTTATTTTATTTAAAAGACCTATATTTCTGCCCTCTTGTCTTAGGTAAATTACCATACCGTTTGTTTTTGACGCAAGTTTTAGAGCATGTTCTAGCTGATCTCTGCAGTCACACTTCAAACTCCCCATGGCATCACCTGTCAAACACTCCGAATGAACCCTTACGACGGGTATTTCATCGAGCGGTTCTTTGTAGATGACAAGATGCTCTTTGCAACCCACTTTAAAGACTTTGACTTTAAAATCACCAAATATTGATGGTAAATTTGCTACTTCAGAAATCTCTATTTTCAATAAATTTGTCCTAACTTTAACTTTAAAAAGGTAAAATATTTTTTCAAAAATTATAGCTAAAAAGGTTTAACAATGTTTCAAAGATTTCGTAGAACTCGCTTAAATGGACATCTTCGCTCACTCGTTCGTGAAACAAGCGTAAGTGTAGACGATTTTATCTATCCGCTTTTTGTCCGATCTGGAGAGAAGATAAAAACGGAGATAGGATCTATGCCGGGCGTATTTCAGATGAGTATCGATGAGGTTTTAAAAGAGTGCGAAGAGCTTAAAAAACTTGGACTTTATGCGATTATACTCTTTGGAATCCCTGATGTAAAAGACTCTATCGGATCTGACTCATTGTGTGAACATGGCATCATTGCAAAAGCCATCAGAGCTATAAAAGAGGCTCATCCTGATATGTTTGTCGTAACGGATCTCTGCTTTTGCGAGTACACCGACCATGGACATTGCGGAATAATAGACGTTAAAACACAAAGCGTAAACAATGATGCAACGCTTAAGATCTCCGCACAGCAGGCTATCGTTCATGCAAAGGCAGGAGCGGATATGATAGCGCCATCGGGCATGATGGACGGGATAATCCAAGCTTTAAGAGAAGCTCTTGATGGTGCCGGATATGAAAATCTCCCTATCATGAGCTACTCCACAAAATTTGCTTCAGGATACTATGGGCCGTTTCGTGATGTAGCGGAGTCTGCTCCCTCTTTTGGAGATCGTGCATCGTACCAAATGGATCCGGCAAACAGAAGAGAAGCGATAGCGGAGAGTATCTCCGATGAGGCGCAAGGGGCGGATATACTTATGGTAAAACCGGCACTTGCGTACTTAGATATAGTTCGTGAGATAAAAGATGCGACTTCCCGTCCGATGGCGGTTTACAATGTAAGTGGCGAGTATGCGATGATAAAGTTTGCGGGAATGAATGGTTTGATTGATTATGAGAGAGTTGTTATGGAGACGATGATTGCTTTTAAGCGAGCAGGTGCGGACATCATCATCTCTTACCATGCAAAAGAGGTCGCTAAGATGTTACAAAAGTAATCTTTTGTAACTCTTGCAACCAAAGCGTAACCTTTTTAGTAGCAAGATTAAAGAAAATTGTTATAGACTAAACGCTTATTTTTTTCAAAAGGGATGGCATTGATACATTTTTTAACACTAAGAGATTTTACAAAAGATGAGATTTTAGAAATCATAGATTTGGGTCTGCAAATCAAGAAAAATCTCAAATCGGGTATCTATAACGGTGAGTTAAAAAACAAAACGCTTGCCATGATTTTTGAAAAAAGCTCGACAAGAACCCGCGTGAGTTTTGAGACAGGAGTGTTTCAGCTAGGCGGTCATGCACTCTTTTTATCCAACCGTGATATCCATTTGGGTAGAGGCGAACCTGTCAAAGATACGGCAAGAGTCATCTCTAGCATGTGCGATATGGTTATGATACGCACCTTTGAACACTCCATGATAGAGGAGTTTGCCGCTTACTCCAAAGTTCCCGTTATCAATGGCTTAACAGACTCCTACCACCCCGTACAGCTTTTAGCAGACTATATGACTTTGGTAGAACATGGCGCACACGAAAACATCGTTGCCGCGTATGTGGGCGATGGAAACAACATGACACACTCATGGATGATGCTTGCCGCAAAACTTGGTTTTGAACTTAGAATTGCCACGCCAAAGGGCTATGAGGTGGATGCTAAGATATTGCAAGAAGCTCTTGAGATAGCAAAGGCAAGCGGTGCAGTCATAAAAACTATGAATGACCCAAAAGAGGCGATAAAAGGCGCAACGGTCGTCACAACGGATACATGGGTCTCTATGGGACAAGAGGACGAAAAAGAGCAGCGTATCCAAGCATTTAAAGGCTTTATGGTTGATGATGAGATGATGTCTTTGGCGCAAGATGGCGCAAAGTTTCTCCACTGTCTTCCTGCATACAGAGGCTATGAAGTAAGCGAAGAGGTTTTTGAAGAGCATGCACAAATCGTATTTGATGAGGCCGAGAACAGACTTCACGCCCAAAAGGGATTGATGGTTTGGTTGGATAAGCAGAGAAGTTTATAGTCTCTGCTCTGTTTTTTTGCTTCTCATGGTTTAGTACACTTCTTTTTTATGGGCAATTCTAATTACAGATATAACTAAAATTTAGCAAAGAAGTGACAGAAAAATGTGAATATTAAAAATGCAGATTATATCTTTTCCTTCGCAAATGCGAAGGAAAAACAGATTTAGCTTAAGATCTCTTCAATCGTGATATAATCACCCACTCGTCCAGTCATCTGCTCGACATCCGTATTTACAGGCAATGTCTTTTTACCCGGTCTCCATCCTGCAGGACATACTTCACCTGTTTTTGTAGCATGTTGCCATGCTTGGACTTGACGTATAAACTCGTTTACATTACGCCCTACCGAATCTGCCTGTACTTCTTGAGCAACGCAGATACCGTCCGGATTGAACAAGAAGCGTCCGCGTAGCGCTACACCCTCTTCCTCGATCAAGACACCGAATGCACGGCTTACTTCTTGGTTGCCATCAGCCCCCATCATAAGCTTAAGACCTTTTAAAATCGGTTCAGTCTCTACAAATCGTTTATGAGAAAATTTCGTATCTACAGACACCGCCAGGATCTCAACGCCCAATGCTTTAAACTCATCGTATTTTGCATTCATAGCAGCAATCTCCGTCGGACAAACAAATGTAAAATCTGCAGGATAAAAACATACAACTGCCCATTTTCCTTTGTAATCACTTGATTTTACGGTCGTGTAGTGACCTGTTGCCGCATTATATGCATCCATTTCAAATTCCGGCATCTCTCTTCTTACCATTGTTGAACTCATACTCTTATTCTCCTCTTTTGGTATATTTTCTTCGATGTTTCCATCAGACTTAACTGTTTTACGCGGTTTCACACCTGTAGCACAACCCATAATATAACTCCTTATGTTTTAGGATAACAGAATAATATCCTTAAAAGATTACAATATAAATTACATATCAATATTAAATCTTATAATTTAGATAACTAACAGTTATCTAAATTATCTTTGCATAAAAATTTTGACAATACGCTTGATTTAGCATTACAATAATTCAGATAAGCAAAAAGGATGAAAAAACTAAACAGTAATATATTTGTTTATGCAAGAGTATTAAAAATTTTATTTTTTTGCGATAGAACAGGCAGCTTTTTAGACGAGTAAAATATAGGTAATTCGCTCGCTTATTATGCCCATATTATAGGTTGTCTCTTTATCTTTTGCACCCAAACTTTGCCCGATCAGTGCGGTTATAGCTACGCAAAACCAAAACTGGGCATAAAAGCGATACCCTCTATGCTAAGTCCGACTTGATAGCCTGAAAGCTCAAGAGTTCCATATGCCGCAATGATGGTTTTTAAATCATATTTTGCAGTAGTAGAAAAACTAGACAGTCTCTATTTTAGATTTTTCCCAATTACCCGATATATCACTAAGATAAATGAAAGGGATGATTATGAAAATTTCCGTTGATCCATCTGCATTTCGTAACCAATCTTACCAAACTAATACTCCTAAAATTTGTACATTTGATGAGTTGCAACAGCTCAAAAAAGAGCCGACAAAAGTAATGGTAGAGGGAGATATTTACCACTCATCGGCTACTTATTTTAAACAACTCACCATCAATGAGCTTCAGCATGAAAAATTTACCGTTGATACCTCAAAACATAAAAATATTACCTATTCTGATGGTTCAACGGACGATACAAAACAACTCGTCGCTATTCGCAATCCGAGTGGAACCGGTGAAGTACTTACATTTGACCTCTCCAAAAAGACAATCGATAATCTCAAAGAGAAATTCGGAGATGACAATAACTTTTTCGAACGGAATGACGGAGTACTGCGACTAAACGGAGAGGCAGAAAATTTTGTCGCCGGTTGGATGCAGAATATCCGTGAAAACCGTAATTATGATAAAGCGGATGCCGATAGAAATGGAAAAATAGAAGGTGACGAAGCGCAAGCCCTCACTATCGCTTTCGAACGCCAAACAGATTACGATTATCTTGGGAAAAAATTGGTTCAGATCAATGCAGTAATGGGAGCAAACTATCAGAGTCTAGGGCGTTCTGCTGATGCACATCACCTCTTTGAAACAGACAAAGAAAAAACTCAGAGCGAAGCGGCGGGTTACACTTATAAACGCAACGCCATTACATCACAATATACCAAATTTGAAAACACGGTCGAAAAAGAACTCGACCATACACTCCAAATGGATGCAAACCTCGATGGTACTGTTACACTTGATGAGGGGCTAAGTGACGAATTCGCTCCGAATTACCACCAAAAAATTATCGATGATATGAAAGAATTTCACGAAGATCTGTTAGAGGATCACCCCGACCTAAACGACGATACTCGCCTTCAAAACCATAATATCGGCTTATACGACATCATCTCCAAGGATGAGGAGAAAGCGCAACAAGAAGTATTCCGTAAACAGGCTCTCTACCTAAAAGAACAGTTGGCTCAAGACCCATTCTTTCTAAGCGGTATGGGGACTATCGATATTTTGGATGCGAAAAATAACAAAACACAACTACCCGCTTCGCACGAAGGGCAGATGGGCTACACCGCCGCAACCGCCACTGCAAGTGAGCAGGATACGAATAACGCGAAAATCAGCACTTACGGCTAATCCATCACTTGTCAAATATCTCATATTTGCTGAAAACGTCTAAAGCTCTTTGGGCAATCGGAAGAGCCTCTTTGACAGGAGTCATCACTGTTTCATTAAAACCATTGCGCTGTTTATACTCTTCATCAAGTTCATCGTATTTACCCTTTACGAGCTCTTCATTCTTGAGTATAAAATCAAAAAATTTGATTTGTTCTTGCAGGGATGAAACCATATCTTTGTTATTTTCAGACAACGTAAATGTGAATATCCTTCTATCGAATCCATATTCTCTTAGATCAAGAACCGTCCCATCGTATTTGATGGAACCGTCATCTTTTTGAAGTTGAAGAATTCCATCTCTTTCCATGATTTTTTTACTTTCTTCAGTGCTTTTCTCCATCGCCTCATAATACTCATGGAAAAACGACTTTGAACGATCAAACATCTTTTGAACCATTTCAGTGTTATCTAAATACGTATCCATGACTTGACTAGCCTTTGCTTTGGCTTCATCAAGAGTTTCTCCATTTTCCAATCCTTCATATATTGCTGCATTCAAAGTTCTAGCTCTCTCGGAAGAATTTGAGAGATTAAAGTATTTATCCATTGTGTTATTCGGATGTGCCATCATCACCGAACGGATAAATGCCTCCCTCTCTTCATCTCGCGGCAATCCCCCGTTGTAATAGTTGGGACCTTCTGTTTTCAGGGATTCGGCTATCTTTGCATCTTGCAAAGCTTTTGCTTTTGCCTCAGCTTCTGGGGTTGGACTTTCAACTGGCACGGCATATTTTTTGAGAACCTCTTCTAGCGGAAGATAATCTGGGTATTTTTCCCGTATGAGTGCCGTTTGTAAATCTTCGATTTCTTGAGAAAACTTCTCAGGCATCGGAGTATACACATCTTTATACTTTTCAATCATTTCAGCCATTTTATCAGTAACCTTTGGCGTATTAGAGGCTGTTTGAGACAATAATTGTTCTAATGCGCTGGCTTCTTGCGTATTTTCTTCGAGCAGTACTTTAATGATGGCTTGCTGTTCAAGTGTCATATTATCGTTCGTAGCACCGTCCAAACTCTTTTTATAATCTTGTAGCAGTTCTTTTTTATATTCATTCAGTATTTTAGAAATATCGGATTCTGATTTTGGTGCATCTCCTCTGCTCTCCATGAGAACCTGAGCATATTCATTCACTTTGTTTTGAATGGTCTCTTTTGTGATGGCTGAGGCAGAGGATACGGAGCCTTTTGAATACATATCATTCAAAAATTCTTTGATCACATAATCTTCACTATTATGCACGTTTGCAGAGTTTTTGTAGGTATCCGTTTGATCTCTTTGCGAAGTAGAGGCTGCATCATACGCCGAAGTGGCTTTAGTTGCCGTTGTTTTGTTTGTCGCTTGTGTGTGCCCAATTTGAGTGGCTGATGTTACAGTCATAATATGCTCCTACATGTTGAGGAGACATAAGCAATTATAATTCCAAAAATTATATTCAGTTTTTTATTGTTTAGCTTATTTGAGGTATAATGAAGATAAAAACCTATTAAACAAAGGCTTCTATCCTTTTCGCACTACAACTCCTAACAACTTCACTTATCACTAATTTTGCCGAGTTAGTATCTTATCCCAGTTACGCTTCTTATTTTCTCTATGGTAGGGAGTGCGGCTTCTCTTGCTTTTGCGGCGCCCGCTTGTAAGATCTCTCTTACTTCCTCTTGATGCGTTTCAAAATACTCTCTTTTTTGTCTAAAATCTTTAAAGTATTCCCACATGACTTCCGCAAGGTAGACTTTAAAGTGACCGTGCCCTTCTCCGCCACTTTTGTATCTCTCTTGAAGTGCTAAGAGATTTTCGCCTTCTAAAAAGAGTTTTGCCATATTGTAAACATTGCAGGTTTCATACTCTTTTGGCTCTTCCATCGCTACATTTTCTGTAACAATCTTCTTAATGGTTTTTAGTTGAGATTTCTCTTCTCCGAAGATATTTACGATATTTCCGTAGCTTTTTGACATTTTTTGTCCGTCGATTCCCGGAACGGTCGCAACTTCTTCTTGGACTCTAAACTCCGGAATAGTTAGGATGTCTCCGTACTGGTTGTTGAACTTTATGGCGATATCTCTTGCGATCTCGACATGTTGGATCTGATCTTTTCCAACAGGAACAACCTCAGAGCCAAATAGCAAGATGTCCGCCGCCATTAAAACAGGATATGAGAAGAGTGAATGGTTTGTGGCAAATCCTTTTGCAGTTTTGTCTTTGTAGCTATGCGCTCTCTCTAAAAGCCCCATAGGAGTAAAAGATGATAAAGCCCAGTAAAGTTCAAGCACCTCTTTTACATCGGATTGAACCCAAAAAACAGATCTGTTTGGATCAATTCCAAGTGCCAAAAAGTCTGTTGCGCATTGCATGGTAAGACTTGAGAGTTTTTTACCCTCACTTACACTTGTCATGGCATGATAATTTGCGATAAAAGCGAATGTTTGACTCTGCTCTTGAGCTTCAACCATCTGCTTGATTGAGCCAAAATAGTTCCCGATATGAAGATCTCCCGATGGCTGAATACCTGTTAAAACTCTCATCTATATAACTCCAAAAATTTCTAAATTTTATTTACGGCATTATACTGATTTTAGCTTTATTTCGGTATGATTTATGGGTATATAGATGGTGACATCGGTATAAAAAAATGAAAAAAAAGGATTTATTATGAATGTACAAGTTCACTCAAAAGATATAACACTTCACGCAAATACAAGAGCGCATATTGAGGCGGCGATTGAGAGTTTTAGAAAATATTCATTAGATATTACGACTGTGAATGTGAATTTAAGAACAGAAAAAAAAGGTGTTTTAGTAGAGTTTGACATACATATAGCTCATGCGCAGCCGGTTGTTATAAATCAAGAGGATGATGACTTGGATACGGCAATAGATCTAGCAATTGACAGAGCAACAAAAGCTCTTCGTCGCTTGCATGATAAAGTTATATCCCATCATTCGACTTCTATAAAAGAGATAGAAGTAGTAGAAGATTAATATGTATAGTTGGGTTCTGTGGTTTCACATAATCTCTTTAGTATCGTGGTTTGCGGCACTTTTTTACATGCCTAGACTCTTTGTCTATCATGCAGAAAATGCTGACAATGATGGTTTTGTAAAAGTTGTAAAAGTTATGGAGATGAAGATCTACAAATATATAGGTCTTCCTGCTATGTGGGCGACTATACTCAGCGGCGTGGCTATGATATTTTTATCTACAGAGCGATATGGCGTAAATATTTTATCAACAGGCGGCTGGCTGCATGCAAAGATATTTTTTGTTATTTTGCTGATGGCTTACTTTTTTTCACTTGGGTATTTTAGGGAAAAACTCTTAATAGATGAGTGCAAGAAGAGTGGAAAATTTTTTAGAGCCTACAACGAAGTTCCGACGATTTTACTTCTTATAATAGTCGCAATGGTTATTATAAAACCGTTTTAAAAAAAGGGATTTTCTCCCTTTTTCTACTTCTCTCCGCGTTTTTTAGCTTTAAAAAGAACAGGCGTTCCGCTAAAGTTAAAAGCTTCTCTTAGTTGATTTGTCAGATATCTTCTGTATGTAAAGTGAAGACCTCTTGGTTTGTTCATAACGATAGCTATTTTTGGCGGTCTTGTTTCATACTGCGTTGCATAATATATTCTGATTACCTGCCCGCGCATACTTGGCAGCTGATGGCGTCTGAGAGCTTTTTCTAAAACAACATTAAGTTCAGACGTTTTAATATGTTGAGAGTAGTTTTCGTTTATCTGTAAAATCATATCATGAAGCTTGTCGACTCTCTTATGAGATTTTGCAGACAATGTGATGATAGGTGCATATGCTAAAAACTTAAATCTGTCTCGCACCTCTTCTATAATTTTGTCGTAATCTTCTCTATTTGCAATATCCCATTTGTTCAAAACTATGATACATGCAAGTCTGTTGCTGTCAACTAAACCAGCAATCTTCTCATCAAGATCCAAAAGAGGCTCGCTTGCATCCAGTACTACTAACGCCATGTTGGAGTTTTCAAGCATCTCTTTTGTTCGCATAAGAGCAAATTTCTCAATCCCTACAATCTTGCCACGGCGGCGCAGACCGGCAGTATCGACAAAAGTAAGCTGTTTGCCTTTGTACTCTATGCTTTCGTCAATAGGGTCGATGGTAGTTCCGGCAACGCTACTTACAACTGAGCGTTCTTCGCCCAAAAGAGCATTTAAAAGTGAACTTTTACCGACATTTGTACGACCGATAATTGAGATCTTTATATGGTTGACGTCATTTTCGTCAAACTCTTTGATTCTGTCGTTTTGAGCAAAGATAGAGTCATCTTCAAACTCCTCTTCATCTTCACTTTCATCTGGATAGAAAAAGCCGTCGTCTTCCTCCTCTTCGTCAAACTCTTCATCGTCAAACTCAAACTCTTCTTCATCCTCGTCGATGATATTTACATCATCCTCTTCTTCTTCTTCTTCGGTATCATCCTCTTCTTCTTTTATGATGTCGCAATCAGGAATTTTCTCATACATCCAGTCAAGGAGAGGAACTACGCTTCTGTTATGAGCCACCGATATGCCAAAAATCGCATCTGTTCCAAACTCATAAAAATCCCAAAGGTTGTCTTTCATTTTATCATTATCGATTTTATTGACTACAAGCGCTACATCTTTTCCAAGATTTTGAAGTTCGTAAAAGAGTTTTTTGTCCGCTTCTTCAGGAATGCTTTTGCCGTCAACCATATATAAAATGATATCGGCTTTACGTGCGGCTTCAAGAGATTTTTCTCTTATTTTATCAAAAAGTTCACATCCCTTATCTAGTCCGCCGGTGTCTAAAAGAAGAGCTTGCTTGTTTATGATAGTTACATGTCGTCTTTTTACATCTCTTGTAGTTCCTGCAATGTCAGACGTAATAGCATCTCTTTTTTTTACTAGCCTGTTAAAAAGTGAGCTTTTGCCGACATTTGGACGGCCGATAATGGCGATTTTTTTCATATATGTTACCTTCGTTTTATTGGATGGAATTATAGCTAAATAATAGAGTGGAAAAAAAACTTTAGTTTTTACTTAATTCAATGTACCTATTTGGTGTCGGCGCTCCATAGGCACTGAAGAAAAAAGAACCCAAACACTCTTGCTTTTGCCTGTTTTTAGGACATCTTTTTAGATAGCTGTTTACATTTTTTCCAGATAAAACCTGAGAATCGGCAAAGTTCATATTTAGCTGATCTATTCTATTTTTCCCTTGAATGTTATGAATAAAATGAACCGTTCCGTCAGCATCAACCTGCATAACTATGCCGACGTGAGTAATATTGAAAGAACCTGATTTTCGTTTTGTTTTTTGTAGTGTATCTTCGAAAAAGACCAGATCTCCGACCTTTGGAAGCATGGTGGTTACGAGTTTATTTTTTGTCTTCATAATGTTAAAAATAGCTTTTGAACGATTTGTGTTATCAAAATATTTATATAATTCATCAGATTTATAGAAAACTTCACCGCTCTGGCTGTTTACCAAATCCACAAATCCTGAACAGTCATGTCCGTCATTTTTGTTAAGATACTTTAGGGCGCTCTCAACAATCGCTTTGCGGATGATGGAATCCTCATCTCTCTTAGGCTCTGCCACAGGCTGTATCTCTATAACTTTTGGCTCACTGATTGCCACAACCTCTTTTTGTGCACATCCGGTAAAAAAGGCGAGTAGTAAACTAAAACCTAATATTATCTTTTTCATTCGTTCCTTTATTGTTGCAGAGAGAGCCTGCAACCGCTCTTATTCTGTAGGAAAATCTTTTTCTAGCTCTTCGAGTGCATTTTTTGCTTTAAACTGCTGCCAGAGAGCCTCGTCATTTTTTAAGCTTGTACGTATGTTACTTTTTATCTGCGCATTTGCGGATTTTTGAGAAACGCTAACCAGCATATAAATAGCACCGGATGGAGCAGTCCATAAATCCACAGCCTTTGAACCTGCCAAATCAACTTTTGCAACCTGTTTTGTTATAGTTTCTATGCTTTTATCGACAGTCTCACTCTTGGCTACTCCCGTCGTTCCGGTGTAAATCGTAATCTTGTCTTTAACTTGAGTTTGTATCTGCTGTGCCAAATCAGATCTGCCGTTTGCAAGAGCGACTCTTCTCATATGATCCATTCCTGCCATACTCTTCTCTGCAATGCCAAGCCCTGCGTAAGTGTCGCCATACTCAGGAACACATGTCCACTTAGGAGCGGAGACATTCTCCACTTTACAAGAAAAATCGATAGCTCTCTCTTCTTGTATGTTTGCATCCTTGCTACATCCTGTGACAAATGCGCAAACTACTCCAATAAATAGAACTGATGAAACTGCTTTAATCATTTTGACATCCTCGTAGTAGCAAATTTTGATTTAAAACCAGTATTATACAATTTCTTATGAAATAGATAGGTTTAAAAATTGTATAATAACTCCATGAAATATTACAGTTATGAAAATTTTAAAGTAGATACAAATACTCTGATAAAAAAAGTTGAAAATTTGCATTTTGAGGCAATAGTTGCGATAGCAAGGGGAGGGCTTACGCTTTCGCATGCCATGGCTGAGGGTTTAGATATCCGTAAGGTGCAAAGTATAAGAACTGAACTTTATGATAATAGTTTAAAAAGAGAGAGTATTACCATATCGGGCAAGTGTGAATTTAAAAATGTTAAGAGAGTTTTGGTGATTGATGATATCTCTGACAGCGGAGATACGCTTAGCGCGGTAATGAAGTATCTTCAGGATGAACATAAAGAGATAGAGTTTAAATCGGCGACTCTTTTTTATAAAAAAACATCTATTTATGAGCCTCATTTTTGGATAAATGAGGCAGATGACTGGATAGATTTTTTTTGGGAGAGGGACTACAAAAGAGATTAGTTTTTACTATCTCGGTTCCAGTGTCCGCCGCCTCTTTTTTTAAAATCAGTTTCATAGATGTAGCCTGAAATATCTATGAGCGTCTGCATATCAAACCCAAGTTCAGGCATAAGACCGTGTTTTTTAATGGCATCATGCATTAGAGAGGTTTTCTCTTTTGGATCTTTTACCCACTTTGACATGTAGGAGACGAACTCCTCTTTGGTCTGAAAAGCTTTCATATATCTATCTTTAAATTCTAAAACTGACGGTGCAGATATGGTTTTTGTCTCATGATGACATGTCAAGCAGTTGCCGTTAAAAAGCAGTGAACTCGCATCGTCGGCAAAAGAGAGAGTACAGATAAAAATCATAAAAAAAGCAGATCTCATCAGACTACTTTCTATGAGATTTTATCATCTCGTAAGCCTGATTTATCTCTTGAGTTTTTGCCGTTGCCTCTTGCATGTAAGCATCATCTTTGCCTTGAGATTTTATGATGTCGGGATGGTACTCACGAACCAGTTTTCTATAAGCCTTTTTTATCACATCCATATCATCGTTCTCATTTACGCCTAAAAGCTTATAGGCATCGGCTATATTCGCTTTTGGAGTTATATTATGCATCATTTTTTCAAACTGCTCAAAAATGGCATGATACACTTTAGGGTCGAATTCAAGCGCCTCTGCAATAGAAGCTAAAACGCTCTCTTCGCTTTTGCTAACTTCCCCGTCTACAAACGAGAGTTGGATTAAAAATCCCATAAAATGGTGTTGTTTTGCCTTGTCTCTTTTGATAGAGTGGGCGAGTTTTCTTGCTATCTCCTGCGTATTGCCTGAGATCTCTTTTTCTTCGTTAAAGATCTCTTTGAGGATCTCTTTTGTTTTATGCGGCTCTGGGAAGAGTGCCGAAATATCATCAAACATTATGCCTACAAGTTGGGCTTCAAGAGCATCTACTTTACCGTCTGCTTTAGCAACCTTTGCCACAAGGGCAACAAAAAGACCTAAATCACTCTCTTTAATCGACTCTTTTGATACGGAGAAATTTTTAAATGCCTCTTTTGAATAATCCGTGTATTTTGCATAACTCTTAAATATCCAGTAGAAAACCGCACCTAAAATCGCCAATAATATTATATTTCCCATAACACTCCTTTATGAATCGTATAATTATAAGAAATAGAAGCTAATAAATAGATATAATTTTTTATTTATGGGTAATTTTATGATAAACTCTCTTTGCTCTAATCTTTCCAACCCAAAAAACTTCGCCCATAAACGCCTCTTTTAAAAGTCCGTCCTCATCGAGAGAGACTTGTACGTCAACGATGCTTTCGCTTTTGTTAAACGGTTCTACATGCAAGTTGTACAAATGATTAATGGGAGCTAAAAAGTTTATTTTTGCAGTTTCTTTTTCACTTCCATCGATGTATAAAAGTGAAACAATATTTTCGTCATTGTGTGCTCCGACTGCAAATAGCTCATAATATTTCTCTTTGGCATTACAGTTTGCAGCTGCATTGAGATAAGCACTCAAGGAGTCATTTTCTACATATTCATCTTCCATTTTCTCCTCTCTTGAACTCTCTTTGAAATCTTTGTAAGTTATATTGAAAGTTGAAGGATCAAATGAAGATCTGCTTACCAGTTTTGTCTTCTCTTCTATGAGTTTGATCTCTCTTTTATTGTGGTCAAAATAGTAAGTTTGAGTTCTTGATTTTCTTGTCGTCTCCTTTATTTTAGTAAAAACATCAGGGACATATCTTTTATTAATAATCTTGCCTTTACTAATAAATGTCTCAACTCTATTGCTAAGCAGAGTTGCCGCTGCACCGATTGTGTTTGCGGTAAGTTTTATCTCATAGTTTTTGCCGTCTTCTTTAAATGTAACGTCCGCATAGCCTACATTCTCAAACAGTGTCACATTTACATCATAACGAGTAGAAAACTCCTGTGCAAAAAGCGAATTTACCATTAAAATCCATACTATGATATATCTTATTTTCACTTTTTTTAAGCCTTTTTTTTAATCAATATTGCCGAAATAAAAATCGAGATAAAATCGTAGCATATAGTTCGCCTCATAATTATACTGTCTATGAAAACTTACGATTGGCTGGATTTCATAGGTAACCCATTTGCGAAAAATATTTTGACGCCATGAAAATTGCGTTGTATAGTTGCTTATGCCGGAAAACTCATCAGGCTCTTCGTCGCAGCTGTACTTAGAATTGCCCCAAAATCGTTGTGCGACTCCAAACCCTTTCTTTTTTGATAGCGCTTGATAGTAAGAGAATGTAAGCGCATAATCAAAACCGTCTATGCCGGCTTGTGTTTTTCGATGAAGTGTTGTCCTAAAGAGAGAGTGCTCATCAAAAGGTCTGTCAAAATATATATTTGTTTCTTCGCTAAAGTCATATTTTGTGGAATATTCAAACTCTTGAGTTGGTTCTATAATCCACTTCTGCAGCTCAAACTCTTTACTGTATCGTGCACTCACATATGTTGATAGACCTCGCAGACCGATGGAGTATTTGGATTTTATCTCTTTTAAATCCGGCGCAAAGTAGTTTACTCCGATTTGTGCGGATTTTTTGTTTTCAAGCTCTGAAATAGCGTTATCCATAGGCTCTTGCCCTATATCATTAAAAAAAATTTGAAAACTGTTTTTGGTTCTTTCAAGCGGTATTTGAGCTTTTATGCGAGCATTCAAAGATGAGAGTTCTTGGGATTGCAGAAGCGTTTTTAGACGGATTTGAATATAGCTTTTATTGCTCTCTTTGATATATTTTTCACCTTTGAAAAATTCGTCGATGGAAGATTTTGTCTGGCTTTGAGAGATCTCATTTGAGTCTGTAGTGTAAATCCAGTATGCCAGTTTTTTATCTATATTATCAAATAGCTCAACTACCTCTTTTGAGATTTTTTCTTGTTTTTCATCTATATATTGCTGGAATGTTCGATTCGCCTCATCACTATCTGCGATGGCAACACTTACAAAAACAATGTATGATAAAAAAATTATGATGCGAAATGACATAACATACCCTTTGCTTCTACCGACTATTGTATCCAATTTTATTTTAAGTATACTTTCATTAATGAAACAAATAAAAGAATTAAATAACGGTGTCAAGTATATGCTTTGGGCATCCTTTTTATTTGCGATAATGGGTGCATTTGCAAAGCTCGCTTCAGAGCACATGAGTTCGCTTGAGGTTGTTTTTTTTAGAAATATATTCGGCGTTGTTTTGATAGGATATACGATTTATAAAGCGGAGATAAAAAGCGTAGGAGGCAGACCT
>Ga0074197_1001492_pt1 | contig 19694 bp, 27 predicted proteins | sample EPASupsiteSAE305_FD_64526 | JGI IMG/M metagenome (GOLD analysis project Ga0074197, IMG submission 64526) | Bioremediated contaminated groundwater microbial communities from EPA Superfund site, New Mexico - SAE3-05 reassembly with SPADES | ecosystem: Environmental > Aquatic > Deep subsurface >...
CCTTGATAGGCTCATACGAGCTGGTTTAGGTTGTGGCTATATCCAACAAGGACAAGGCGATGTTGCCTATCCATTGTTAGAGTTAGCAAAATACTACACTCATACTATACAAACTTTATAATATAAAGTAAAAACCTATGAAAAACAGAGACTACCAAGAAAAATATAAGAAAAGTTACAATGATAAAAATAAAATTGTGACTTTTCCTCTAAGTGTTGCTTTTTTCGATGAACTCAGAAAAAGAGCAATCTACTTAGATTTAAAAACGAATTCTTATGCTAAAAGCATAATCACAGCTTTTTTAAATAATTCCACTCCTAAAACTTTATCTTTCGAGCAAAAAGAGTTTATTAATGACTATATTCGCATATCAAGAGGTATAGCAAATAACATCAATCAAATCGCTCATAAAACAAATATGAGTGAGCAAATTGATATAAATATACTCATTAATAGCCTCAGAAAATATGAAGAAGAGTTTAAAAAATTTATCTCTAAAACCTAAATCATGATAATAAAATCTATGAGCAGAAAAAGTACATCTTTTTCGCAACTCTATGAGTATCTAACTCGTGATAAATCCTCTTTTACTTTTTCAAGAAACACTTATGCTAACTCTAAAGATAAAAAAGAATTTGTGAATGAATTTTATGAAAATTCTAGACACTTAAGAGATGCTAGAGGCAAGGTTTATATGTATCACGAAGTCTTATCGCTTGAAGCCAATGAATTGTCTTTAGAGAAGCAAAAAGAGATACTTCTTGATATGGCAGATAAATATCTTTATCAAAGAGCCGAAAACCATTTATCTTTTGGAGTCGTTCACGAAGATAAAAATAATATGCACTTACATTTAATGATAAGTGCAAATGAGATAGAGGGAGAGAAAAGAATAAGACTCTCAAAACAAGAATTTTCACAAATCCAACAGAGACTAGAGAACTACAAAAATCAAAAATATCAAGAGTTGAAACAGTCCTCTTTTTATCAAGATAAAAAAGACCTTTCAAAAGAGAAACAAAACGAGCAAGAGCTAAAAAATAGAGGTTCAAAAAGTATTAAAGAAGTGCTAAAAGATAATATGAGAGATACTTTTAGCAAAGCCACTTCTCATATTTATGTTGAAAATCACTTAAAATCTTTGGGCTATGAAATCTATACAAGAGGAAATACACAAGGTATTACTTACAAAGATAAGAATTATAGATTTAAGACTTTAGGGCTTGAAAAAGAGTATCAACAGCTACTTAGAAAATTAGAGAGAATACAAGAAAGAGAACTAAGACGGCAACAAACCAAAGATGATAGAGGCTATTCAAGAGAAAGATGAAAATCTTCTAAACAAGGCTATAAAAGATTTTAAGATACAATAAAAAACTTTTTTAGACTTAGGTTACTATGGAATTTTTAGCACTTATTTTTATTTTAATAATTATGTTTATCGGTATGAATAATTTATTTAGAAAACTAGGAATTGGATTTTTAAATCCTCTTTCATTGTTATTTTCATTTTTCTCACAAGCACCCACTAAGGGGGATGGCATGATGAGTAAACAAGATGAAATTAAAACCTTTTCAAGATTTAATGATGGACTTTTAGTTGATGGAAAGTCTAAAAGACTATCCGCAAAAGAAAGTTTTAACCATCTTGCACTTTTTAGCAGAACTGGTGGAGGTAAAACAAGCTCTTATGTCCTACCAAATATCTATAAACTAGCCTCTCAAAAATGTTCTATGGTCATCACAGACTTAAGCGGAGAAATATATGATAAAACCAGTGCTTATTTACATAATCAAGGTTTTAAAATATATGTTCTAGATCCAAAGAATTTGGATGAATCTATAAGATACAACCCACTAGAGTATGCAAAAGATTCTATGAGTATTGATATGCTTAGTGAAATACTTATTGCTTCATCAGGTTTAAAGGGAACAAAAGCAGAAGATAAAATTTGGAGTGATGGAGCGAAAAACTTTATATCAATTTTGATAAAAGTTTTAAATGAGACTAATGACAAAAGATACATGAACTTAGCAAATGTTAGATATATGCTCAATAATTTTGGAAAAGTTGGAGAGCCACTTGATGAGTTTATAAAAAGATATGCAGATGATAAAACTTTTTCAGAGTACAAAGGATTTATTAGTGGGAATGAAAAAACTATACAAAGTTTTATATCAACCGCAAGTGTTGCACTTAGTCCTATAGGAATAAATGACAATTTAGAAAAATTGACATATTCTCACTCTATAGATTTTAAAAAGTTCAGAGAAGAAAAATCAGTGGTTTTTATAAAAATTGAACAGCAATATCAAGAGCAATATAGCTTCTTATTAAACCTATTTTATTCACAACTTTTTAATGTGATGATGGATAAGCTACCAACTGCAAAAGATTTGCATTTGTACTGCTTATTAGATGAGTTTGGTAACATGAACATACCAAGATTTTCATCTATCATCACAACAATTAGAAAGTACAATGTATCTATTTCTATCATACTGCAAAACATTAATCAACTCATCAAGCAATATTCTCAAAACGAAGCAAAGACCATCTTAGATGGTGGTATTGCTTCTAAACTTATATACAGCGGTGCTGATTTAGATTTAGCCTCTGATTTAGAAAAGATGTTTGGATATAAAGAAACCCTCAAAAGACAAGCTGACGGTAGAGATTACTATGACAAAGAAGCTGTAATGAATGTTAGTGAGATTAGAACCATGAAAGATAATGAGGCACTGTTTGTATATGCGAATAAACATCCGCTAAAAATGATTGTCAAGCCATATTATAAAGATATGATGTACAACGGTTTTTCTAAAATGAAGCCTTATAAGATTAACAGTGTAAATCGTTATGATAGTGTTCAGTATGTTGATTTAGAAAATGTGGAGTGGTAAATGATTTTTAACTTAAGGAGAAAATATTGAAAAAACATAGTAGCTTAACAAATAGAACTGATATATCCGATTTTATAATTCATTTTACAAAGGATATTGGCACTTCAACAGCAAAAGAGAATTTAAGTAATATTTTAAATGAAATGAAAGTAGAAGGAAGAGCTTATCATTGTTTATTTCAAAAATCATTAGATAAACAATCGAAGGAAATCAAAGATAAATTTAATGTTTCATGTTTTACAGAAACACCTATTCATAAATTGGAAGATATGTTTTTATTACAAAATAAACAAAAACACTTTAAACCATATGGGATTATCTTCTCAAAAGATAGTTTAAAAGATTATGAAGAAAGTGGAATGAATAATCTTGCTAATCATCCAAACCCTGTCTTTTATGCTTCTGGTGATAATAAGAATTTAATCAAGTCTTTATATGAACAATTTAATAAATGGCTTGATGATTCTATTAAAGGAGTAGAAAATAATTTTCATATATTTGGTTCATTAGTTAATATTGTTAATGAAAAACATAATTGGATTTGGGAACGAGAGTGGAGAGTAGTAGGTAACTATGAATTTATAATTCCTGATATTATTGCTGTTATTGCACCAGAAAACGAACATGATGAAATTAGAAATAGTATTAATTATGACTTTGCAGATGCAATAACATTTATTGATATAAATTGGTCTCAAGAAAAACAATTATCTAAAATATGTGCCTTTGCATGGAATAATTGGTATAAATATAATCAAACATTACAACAGTTAGAAAAACTAAAAGGTAATTAAAATTATGTCAACTTTAGAGAATATAGAGTGCTAAAAATGGAAGAGATTGGATTTTTAACACAACTCTCAAGTGAAATATCAAATATGAATTTATCAAACTTCATATCCGTAGGACTCTTGTTTTACATACCGTTTTACTTCTCAAAAAAAGCCCAGACTCTTTTTTTTCATCTTTTGTATTCTTATTTTGGTCTTTATATGCTATTTACAATGCATAGTACAAGCATAATATATGATACAAAAATGCTAGTTGGTTTAGGTCTTTTAATCCCACAACTTAAATTTATTATCCAGTTTATAAAAGATGTAATTCAAACAGTTAAGATGATGACTACAAATACTTACTATTTCTTTGTAACTATCTACTATAAGATAATAAGATTTATAAATTGGATTAAATCTGCTTATATTATGCTAAAAACTTTTTTTACTACTTTTAGTTTTAAAAAAGAGAACTATCAAGAGCAAGGCTCGTATCATGAGTATAGTTATGAGCAAAAACATCAAAAGTTCTATGAAGAGCCAAAGCAAAAAGAGCAAAAAAGTTATCATAAAGAAGAAACAAAAAGTGAATCTAACTATAAAGAGCAAAGTTATAGCAAAAAAGAAGAGCCTAAGAGTGAACCTAAAAAAGAGTATGGAAAATTTGAGAGGTTTTACAGTGATAGTGCTTATATTGTTTTGGGTGTAAGTGCTGATGATGATTTAAAAGCAATTAAAAAAGTGTATAGAAAGCTTGTAAGAGAGTATCATCCTGACTTAAATCCTGATAATATTGAATTTTATACTGAGATTACACAAAATATTAATAATGCTTGGGAAAAAGTGGAGAAGTGGAAGAAATAATATAAAATCAGAGCCAATATCTCTGATTGCTATCGTAGAGCCTTGGTCTCTACTCCTGACTATAAAGTATGGTCGTTCCCACTCCCTTAACATCTATTATGGAAAATTAATAAAATAATTTTTAATTTAATACAAATATGACAAGTAAAGAGATATTTGAAGAGAAAATCAAAAATATTGATAAACTTGAATTTGAAGCAAAAAAAGATATAAATAGGGTGTTAAAAACTGTATTATAAAAACATGGAAATATAAAAAATAATAATATTTTTTAACTCATTATAAACATGCTTGATTTTAATGAGTATAGGGATAATTTTAGAAAACTTTATCCTAACTATTCAGAAGAACAATTAAAAGAAGTATTTGAATTAATGGTAGATTTTTGGAAATGAATGATAGAAAACTTTGATATATTTTTTAATACTGACAATTATGAAAGCAATAATTTATTATAGAAAATCAACTGATAGAGATGATAAACAAGCAAACTCTTTAGAACATCAATTATGAAACTGTAGAAGAACTGCAAAAGTTTATGAACTTGATGTTATAGAAGAAATTTGAGAAAGCAAAAGTGCAAAAACTGAGTGAACAAGAGATTGATTTAATAAACTCATCAAGTTATGTAAAACTTGAAAAATTGATTACATAGTAATTGATGAACCCAAAAGACTTTCAAGGAATAATTTAGATAGTGCAAGAATAATTGATTTATTTGATAAGAAACTTATCAAATGAATTTATAGCACTTGAAGATTTTATTCAGCAGAGCAAATCAATGATATATTTTTATTACAACTAGATTTATCATTATCTAAAATGGATAATGCTCATAGAAGTAAAGAGATTAGAGAAAAAATGATAACTTGTACAAATAACACAAAAAGATTTTTATGAAGAGCCCCTTTTTGATATAGCAATGTAACACTTAAAAAATGACATAAAGATATTATTGTTAATGAAAAAGAGGCAAAAATTGTAAAAGATATATTTAGTTTAAGGCTTGAAAACAAGTCTTATTCTACAATAGCTAAAATTTTGAAAGAAAAATATGCTAAAAAAATGGACTTTGATTTCCATGCAAATAGAATCCATAAAATTTGAACAAATAAGTTTTATTATGGTGTTTTTACTTGGGCTTGAAAAGAAATTATTTGAAGTCATAAACCTTTAGTTAAAAAAGAGATTTTTGATAAAGCTAGATTAATTTGAAAATGAATTTATGAAATAGAAAAACCTTTAGTGGAAAATGAAATAAAACAAAGAACTTATTATTTTAAATGATTAGCAAAAGATTCTTTTTGACTGAAATTAAGTGGCTATGAAAAAAAATGATTTACTTATTACTCTAGTCAAAATAGAAGTCCTCAAAAAGTAAGTATTAATGAGAATTTGATTTTTGAACAATTAGAAAGTGTTATAAAAGAATTAGATTTTACAAATGAAATGATTGAATTTATAAATAAAAATATAATTTCTAATTTGATAAAAAATGAAGAAAATGAATATTGAGCTGAAATAATCAATATTGATAAGCAAGTTAAATCACTAAAAGTAAAACAAGAAAAACTTTTAGATATGAAACTTGATGAATTGATTGATGAAAAAATATATCTTTTAAAACATAATCAATTAGAAAATGAAATCAAGGATTATTTTGAACAAAAATTAAATATTGAAAAAGAGAATTTTTCAGCAAAGACCCAACTAATGTTCGAACTAATGAAAAGCCTTTATACAAGCTATTCTAATAGCTCTAAAGAATGAAAAGCTTATATTATAAAAAAACTGATGTTCGAACTTTCTATAGACAACAAAAAAAGGCTTCAAATAGCCGAAAATTGACTATTCAAAAGCCTTAAAAGTTTAAAAGTCACTTTTGGTGGTGCTAAAGAGTTTAATGTTAGAACATTTAAAGAGAATTTGTCAATGGTGGATTTGGAAGAGTTGAGAGAATTTTATAAGTTGGTAAAAAGTTTAATAGAATAGAATAAAATAAAATTTTATTTATAATAAAAACAGCTAACTAAAGTTAGAATAATATCATTAAGGAAATTATATTTATGAATTTAATAGATAGATTAATACTTTTTAGAAAAAACATTAGAGATAATCATCGTGAAATTATTAACTCTTTAAAAACAAATCATAATTTAGATTTATGCATTTTTTGTGGTACAAAAAATAATTTAACTAAAGAACATATTTTACCTCAATGGGTATATGATAAAAATCCTAAAAAGTTCTTTACAACAAATACTAATGGTATCACTCAGGCATATAAGAAAAGTGTTTTACCTTGTTGTACTCAATGTAATAATGAAATATTAGGGCACTTAGAATATGTAATTCAATATAAATTAAAAAATGTTAATTTAGATTTAAAACATTTTGAGTTTGAAGAACTGGAGTTAATTATTTTATGGTTAGAAACAATTACATATAAATTACAAGTTATGGATATAAGAAGAAAATTTAAAAAAGATAAAAATTCTAATTTTATTCCCTTTTTAGCAGATTTTCCGATTGCATTATTAGAGAATTTATCATTAAGTCCAGTAAAAGTATTTTCAAATTTGAAAAATTCTCTAAAAAGGTTATCAGTTAAATCAAAAATTAATAAAATAAATTCATTGCTTGTTTTTAAAACTAAAAATCCTAATTTTAATTTTATGCATAGTACAAATAATTTTATATTTTTAGAATTACCTAAATATAATATAGCTCTATTTTATTTTTTAAATAAAGAATTTAAAATTCATAAAAGTGCACATGATGAATGTAGAGAAATTTTAGAAAAAGAATATAGTAAAACTACTAGATAATTAATTACATAAAATTTCATCAAAAAAGCTTTCATAGATGTCTTATATTTTTTTGTTTTTGATAACTTAAAAAAATATTTTTATTTTCAGTATTATTTATTTAAATTTATAAATTTCTATACTCTGTGACATAAAATAAGTATAATAAGTAGTATAAAATAAAAAGGAAATAAAATGGCAGAATCTGTAGAGTCTTGTTTAAGAAAAAGCACATATATATACACATGGGAAAGAGATGATGGAGATAGTGAATATACTGGTAAAATTGATAGACAAAGAGTAGATAAAGATGAAGGTTATTAAGTTGCTTATTTCATTGAACAATTATTAGAAAATAATAATTGGGAAATTTCTTGTAAAAATATTGTATTAATTGAAAATAAATTACACTTGGAAGAGTTGTCTTCAATTGTAATGAGAGATGAACTTGAAAAAAGAATAGTATCGATGTTTAAATAATTTAAATTATTTTTGTTATACTCTAACAAATTAAGGGTAGTTTAAAAGTTGTAGAAAAATAAAATAAGTATTATGGCTTACTATAAAATTGTAAGCCATAAAAAATCAAAAGTTAAAATTTAATTAATTTGGGTTATTTTAAACTTTATACCTAAATTATTCATATTATTTATTAACTCATTTAGTGCAAATTTTGCAATATTTGAGCTAAAGCTTTGAATATTTTGAATACTTCGTCCAGTAGCCCCAGAATCTTTTATTGCTAGTACAAAACAAAGTTTTTTACCTTCAAAAATTGATAAAAAATCAGATTCACTTGAAACTTGGTTTTTATAATTATCTGTAAGTTGCATTTTTTCATATATACTTTTCAAATATGTTTTAGATGTATTTATATCTTCTATAATTCTATTTGCAGAGATAAATACCTGATTAGTTAAATCTCTCATAGAACCATTAAAACCTTTTTTTACATGATATAAGTAAACAAAATCATTATCATATTTTAAAATATCACATGATTCTATATTTTCTGGAGTAATTGTATCTAAGACAATGGTTGAATTTTCACCTTTATAAGATAAATTATATACTCCCTCTGTATCTCCATCATTCCAAACTTTACTCAGTTTGCTGTCATAATTTTCAGAAATAAAATTTCTACAACTTTCATTTAAAGAATTTTTAAAGTTAGATGTAATTTCATAATATGCACCATTAATCAAAAAGTAACTTTTAATTGAATGATTTATTTCACAAACTAAGTGATTGTATATAGTTTCTTTAGTTAATTCAGTTTCTTGTTCATCTATTGATACTACAGAAAAAGATTTTAACTTTTTTCTGAAATCATCTTTTGTAAAATTTGTAAATTTTGATATTATTGTTTTAAATAAAGTTTCATTATTTTCATGATGGGTTTTTGCAAATTTAAATTTAGACGCTTTTAAAAAGTTTTCAAAATCTTTATGAATAAAATCTAAAGATTCATCTAAATTTTCTAAGTTACTTTTATTATCCCATAAAGAGTCTAAAACTAATTCTTCTAATTCTTTTATTAACTTTTCATTTTTATTTTTATCAATTTTAGTTATATCATTAATATTAAAATTTGCAGTTCTTTGTATAATTGAATCTAGTTTGTTTACTACATTTAACATATCAGAATAATTGATCGATTGGTTTATTTTAAAACTATTTTTTGCAATACATTGTTTATTCTCATCGGTAGTTATTCCTAAAACATTAGCCGTATCTTTATCTATTTGAGCTGATATTTCACGATAAATGTTTCCAAAATTTTTATTTTCATGAAAATTATAATTTTGTCTAAAATATTTAGATATACCTACTATCCCACCTGTAATACCAAATTCTTTCGCATGTCGAAGAATCTTTTCTCCTTTATGTGAAACAATTCTAATTAAAATATTAATACCAAAATCATCATCAATAAATTTTTGAATTGTGAATGCACCATATCCTCCACAAATTGCATATAGTTTTTTACTGGTTTTATGATATAAAAAAAATACAAAGCTTTCATTCATATTTATTGGATCAGTCTTCATTGTTGCACTCGCATCTACTTGAGAATCAAAAAAATCTTTCCATTCGGGTTTATTCTTTTTATGTTTTCGATAAAATAAATATAATTCAAATGGGTTTATCTGATTATTAATTAATTTTTGTGAACTATACTTATATGTATCATCAACAAAAAGTAGCTTAGATAATATTTTTTTTTGTTTTTGTTCATATGTTTTAGTAGTATCAATTAATGTATTATAAACTTCTTCTGTTATTTTATTTGAATTATGAATTAAATATATTCCAACTTGCCATTTATCCGCCATGTTTTATTACCCCAATATTTTCAATTTAATAAAAAATACTTATATTCTATCAAAAGCTGTCATAATTTCTGTTACAAAAATTAAAACCAAAAAATTTTAAGCTCATTGTAAAAGCTTACAAAATAAAATAAATTGAGTCGTGTATGAGTTACCAACCAATGAACAGTAGTATTTCATCTTCCATTAATCATCACATTACAAGCCGTAGCATTATCGTTAAAGTAAATCAACCACTCTTTTAATCGTACAATAAACGGTTTTAAGGGTGTTTTTTTGTATCTAAAAATTTATAAAGTATCACAAAAAAATACCTCTTAAAAACTACTGCTTATAAAATGTTTTTTAAAAATATTTATCTAGCAAAAAATCATCAAAAACACTCTTCATCAAAAAGGATTATCCAATTTTTTCAAAAACCATATTTTGCATTATTGATTTTAAAGGTAGCAAAATACTACATTTGACAAGCAGTACCGTATTGTGCTTAATCAGTGGGATTAATCGTCCTACTATTTTATATTTGTAACTTTTTTAATATGAAAAAAGCAGTACACAAAATTATTCAAGGGGATTGCCTTGAGGTTATGAAAAAAATTCCTGACAGTTCTATAGATTTTATCTGTTCAGATTTTCCGTATAATATCTCAAATAATGGATGACTAACCAAAAGAGGCGACAAGATTGTCAAAGCAGACTTTGGAGAGTGGGATAAATGGGATTCGCAAGAAGAATACATAGATTTTGTATTTCAAGTATGCGATGAATACAAAAGAATTTTAAAACCAAATGCAAGTATGGTGCTATTCTTTAGTTATCAATACTCAGGATGGTTGGCTTATGAATTACAAAGAAGATGACTTTTTACATTTCGTACACCTATAATATTTAATAAGACAAATCCACAACTACACTACAGAAAAACAGGTTTTAGAAGTTGTCATGAAAGTTGAGTTTGGCTTGTAAATGATGGCTGAAATTTTAGTATACCAAGAACTTTCAATTTTTTGAGTCAATCTAAAATGAAAAATGTTCTGAACTATGCAATCGGGGAAAATAAACAAAGCAATCATCCTACAGAAAAGCCAGAGTTTCTAATCGGTGGACTAATTGAAGTCTTCACAAATCCAAATGAAATTGTATTGGATAGCTTTGCAGGTGGTGGAACAACTGGAGTTGCATCTTATAAAAAATGAAGAAATTGTATATCTATCGAGAGAGAAGCAGGGTTTATAAAAACTATTAAAGCAAGACAGTTAAAAGCTGAAAGATGAATTAAGGGCGGTTAAGCCCTTTTTTGTTGATAGTCAAAGATTGTATTTTATATATTCGATAGCTTACAATTTTTAAAGTTATATTTTTTTAGAAAAAAATATAATAATTTTGATATACTCGCATTATTCTTTTTATGTAACTATAATTACATTACTAAATAAAATATTGTCTTTTTTCTTGACATAACAAGTAAAAATGGTTAATATAGCAACATATTTTTATATTGTTAAGGGTTTAGTTAGTTTATGAAAACATTAAATTTAGGATTTGATTTAGGAATGGAAGATACTTCATTCCTAAATCGCATGGCTGCTGGTGGAGTTAGTGATGATTTAACACCACGAAGTGGTGATATTTCTTTTGATGATCATACTAATTATCTAGCAGTAAATATAGATATTAAAAATATATCTGATGAAGTTGCTGAGATCTTAAATTATATAGATTCCATTTAGTTATTTGGGGTCATACTCGCTTGTATCAAGAACAGTATCAACAACATATTAATGATTTTTTTAGACTTTATGAGCAATTTTTATTAGTCGACTCTATTATTTCTATCTTATCTGATGGGCGGGATAGAGATATTGTAGTTAGATTTTTACTATATTTTACTGATATTGTAAATAAAAAAGAATCAAAAATTTTAAATCATAAAGAAGAAGTCAAAAAAATATTAAAAGGATATATTGTACAGAATGATTTAACAAAGAATCGGTGTTATTCTTTTCATTCATCAAATTACTATATATCTGTAATATCTCAAAGAATTAATAATGATTTAAATAGCTCTTTTAAAGCATTTTTAAAGGCTTCTGAATTGTATGAAATGCATAGACAAAAGTTGACTCAACAAGAAATTATTAGTGTATATAGAAGAAATGCACTTGATTATTACTTAACTGCATTTGGTGTTGAAACACAAGATGAATTTAAAGTTTTTTTAGTTAGCTATACTGCATCAAAACAAGTAAATGGAGTAAGGTTACTTAAGCAGTCTCTTATGGAATTTAACAATGCAATTTCACATTTGTATAGTGCATGGAAAAAAAAGAGTATAGATACAAATATGGAAAGAGCACAACACCATCTTAATCGTGGGGCACTTGATTTTTATAAATCAATTATAAAAGAACTTTCAATGTTAAATAAAATTAATACTTCCAATCTTGATGAATTAAAAAATTTAAGATGTTTAGAATATAGCTCCATCGGTGAAGAAAGGCATAAAGGAACAGTTAAGCCACTATCTCTTTATGACGAATATTATAAATTTTGTTTAGAGACAATTAACAATTAGTAAATTAAAAACTTTAAGATTATAGTATGAAATGAAGTAAGTCTTGGATGAACTACCAATAGACGGACAGTAGTGTTCTAAAACTAAATCTTATTATTTATTAAAAAATTATATAAATTATTAATACTCCATTACAAAATCAGAGCTTTCATCTCTGATTGCTACCGTAGAGCCTTGGTCTCTACTCCTACTCACAAAATATAGTCGTTCCCACTCCTCTAATATCTACAAGGTAAACCTACTTAATTTATGAAGTTCTTTAGAACTTAAAACCCTTTTGAGACACGAGAATTTTTACGAATGTAAATCTATATAAAAATAATACAAGTAGTATTTTTCTCTAAATTTAATTCCTTCTCGGTCTTTGTTCAAAAGGGCATTTAAGCCCAAAAGAATATGTTTGTCTTGAAAGCTTTTTGCTTTCGCTAGTTTCGACTTTTAGTCGACAAACATTTTTAAAAATATTTGAGAAAAGGCTTACTATGACTAAGGCAGAAATTGAGAATGAGTTTAAAGGTATAGATGGAATTAACGAGGCTAAGAAAATATACAAAAATTTAGCTAAAAAATTACATCCTGATGTTGGCGGTTCTACTGAACTATTTAAGATACTGAATGAGGTATATAACTATATATTGGAAAATGGTGTTAATTTTTCAGAAGATAGTGAATTTGATTTGGAATTAGAGAAAGTTATCTCTCAGATTTTGCATTATGAAAATATTATTATAGAGGTTGTAGGTTCTTGGATATGGTTACAAGGAGATACAAGGGCTATTAAAGAGGTTTTAAAAGGTTTAGGGTTCAAGTGGGCTTCTAAGAAGAAAATGTGGTATTACGGAGAGATGAAAGGCAGAAATCCTAAGCAGAAAAGTATGGATGACATAAAAGCTAAGTATGGTTGTCAAACAGTGCAAACTAAAGATAAAAAGAGAGTATCGGCTTAAGTCGATACTCTCCTCATAATATTATAATTCTTTATCTATTTTAAAATCAATTGTTTTAGAGTAAGCATTTAAATCAATAGCAGGAATAGTACCTATCGCTTGTTGTAAATAATTGGTTAATTGAAGGAAAAAGGATACTAAAGAGTTTTCTGAATTACTAAATATGATATTTTCTATACTTCTATTATTATAATAATCTACTATTCTTGCATTAAAATTTATTTCTTGAATATCTTCTTCTCCTTTGTAATCAACATAAAAAAAACCATAATCAGCAATACAGCCTATATCAATACTTTTAAGCCCCTGTTGTTCGCTTAAATGCTGTATTATTGTATCGTTGTTTTTATGAGTGAATGAATTTGTACTAGATAAAACACCACCAATAATTTTAGTTAATGGGCGTGCCGGTGTAACTCTACCTGAATTTATCATATCAGTGGAAGTTCTTTTTAATATTCTAACACTTTCGATTTTTTCAGCAGCATATTCAATATAACTTTGGTTGCCGACATTACCTTGAATATCAGGCTTAACTTCAAAAACAGCATATACACCCTCAGCAGGGATATAATGAAAACCGTTTTGAGAAAAGATAAAAGGGGTGAACCAGTTATCATAAATTACAATATCAATTTGTTGACTTGTATTTCCTTCATGGTCTATAACTATAGCTTTATCAACACTGTATCTATTTGGTAAATATTTTTGTAACCATTCTATCCAAGCATTTTCTAAAGAATCTCCTTTAGAACCTGGATGAGTTATAAACTCTCTATTAGTGTTTAACTGAGCAACCATTTGATTTTGAAGTCCAGTAAATAATTGTTTTAAATCTATTTTATTCATAGCGATATAATCCTTTATTATCATAAATATAAAATGAAAAATCTTGTAATTTGTTTTTGCTAATACTAAAAATTAATAGTATCGGATTTGTAATATTAACAGTTTCACAAGTTGCAATTTCAATCATTGCATTTAAGTCTGTGTGACTATACATAGAAGAACCATTTGGATGAGTATGCCACTCTCCTATATAGTAATACTTTTTTATTGCAAAGAGTCTATTAAAAACTTCTTTAATTCCAACTATACTCCTTTGAAATAAAAATGATGAACTTTTTTGCTGTTGAGGCAATACAAAATCAGTTATATGTAGTGTCATAAAATCTTGTGAATAATATCCGACAAGAAAACCACCACTTTCATTTGGATAATTTTGTAGAGCAATTTGAGTAAGCTTCTCTAGTAATGATTCTTCAATCATCAGACTTACATTTTTATATGTATTGGTTAATTTCATTAATATTCTTTTATTTCTAATTTTAAATTATCATTACTCATTTTAACAATAAAATTGTTTTTTTTCTTACTCTCTCGATAAAGATTATTAATATGTTTTATCGAAAACTGTACGAGTGTATTTATGTCATTATAAGAAGCTTTGAAAGTTGGACTCCAACAGCCTGTAGGCTCATATAAATCATTTAAGTCATTTTTCAAAATGCTTCCAAATTGAGTATCAACAAAGTGATAAATATTAGGATAAAAACCACAAACTAATTCCTGAGCATGATTAGTAATTGATAGATTGATTAGGTCACATTTTAAATCTAAATTGTTTAAAATAGACATTAAATCATTGTCTGTACTACAGTCAAAAACTATATCATAGTCATTTAAAATTGAAGTCAAAAATTCTTTACCTTTATCATTCTGATAAATGATTTTTGTGATAGATTCAAAAAATTCATCTTTTAAAAGGTGGATTTCCAAAAAAGGAGATATTGACACTAAAATTTGTTGTAATTCTGTTACCTTGTCATTAAGTCCAAATTGAAACATATATTCAGAGCGACATACATTTTCAGGTTCTTTGATATCGTAATCTACAATATTAATATATTTACAACCACTTCTCGTTAATGTTTTTGCTATCATACTACCAATAGCACCAACACCAATTATAAGAATTTTTTTCTCTGTAATAGACTTGTCTAAAGTTCCACGACCAAAAAAGTATTTGTATGAGGAATTTCTTGTTAAAGCCCATTGAATATCACTATCAATAAGCTTACTATTCCATTGACCAGTTTTAATTCCAAGAAAGACTTCGGCTTCCCCAATAATTGGAAACTTCCCAAACTTTATCAAAGCCACTTGCCAGTGAATTTCATCATTTATAGTTTTATAGCCCAAAAATAATGGTAATAGAATTCCTTTATATTTTTTAAATTTTTTCTGCTCAAGCTGATGTAAAAAGTTTAGAAAATCTTGTGAGATTAACTCATCAAAATCTTTCCAATTTTTGAAAATAAATTTATTATATTTTGCTGGATGTTCTTCTAAAAAATAGAATAAACCTATTTTGTCAGTATTGATATTTTGATAGTAAGAATTCCACTGACAATTAATATTGGCTTTATTTAGTATAAAGCTATTAACTAGAAAGTTTTGTATGGCTTTTTCTTTAAAAATAGTATTGGATAATGAAGAAAGTTTCACTTCTCCATAATCACCTTTGCTAAATTTATAATTAATGTCAGTAAAAATATAAGAATAATATTCATCATCAATGAAACTTTCTTCAACTACTATATGCTCATAGTTTAAGTCTTTATTATAGTTAATATAGTACTTTTCTATCCATTGTTTTAGTGAATCAAAATCTATTAAAAGTTTTTGTTTGAGATTAAGGTTATGAGAATTATGTATACATATATAACCATCTTCCATTACATGATTTATTTCAATTAAATCTTTATTGGAAAACCTTATTGATTCAGAATTATGATGTTTTAATGGGTATTGTGGATATATTTCAAAACTAAAGTCTAATATTTCATCTAAGCCATCGAAAAAAATCCCAACTTCTCCTTCGATTATTGAGTCTTTTTTTTCAATAGAATATATTTTACTTATAAAAGAAATATCTGATATTAGCTCTTTTATGTTTTCAATATTTAACATGTAATTTATATTATCCAAATCTCGTATTATTAGGTGGTAGTGAAGCAGATACTGATGCGGTTTTTAATCCATATCCTCTTTGAGAAGCATTTTTGTCATCATCTTCTTCTTCAAAGTCTTTGTTGATTGGAAAATAACTCTTTATATAGTCTTCATTATCTTCAATGTTGATAATTATTCTATTCATTGTATTAGATAAATTTGTTCTTTCAAATGAATTTAATGTATCTATAACATTATTTCCACTATTACCTGGATCTTTAAGTGTAAAATTTTCTTCTGTTACATTATCTTTGATATATTCCATTACTTTTTTCAATTTTTCCCATAAATTTCCAGTAATATTTTCTTTATCAAAAGCTTTTATTGTCAGTAACTCAAGCAAAAAAGATTTATAAGATTCATTATTATGATTTTTCCAAATTTTTAATAAACGAATTATTTTTCTCTCATTTTCTTTTGATGTTATATGTTCTATTTGAGCTTTAATATTTGTTTGTAAATATGCTTTTTCTTGTAAAATTCCATATATAGAATTTACATATAAATTCAATTTTTTATCATTAGAATATTGCTCTTTATTTAGTTCTCTTCCAGGAACAATATCTAAGTTAATAATATCTCCATCGGAATCACTATGAAACTCTAATCCTATTGAAACTTTTTGTTTTCTAATAGTAGCTTCATCTTTATATTCTTCATATAAGAAGTCATATATCTCATTAAACATTGCTTCTAATGTATCAAAGGAATCTCTTTTAAACGGAACTAATAAATCTAAATCAAATTTTATATTTATTGCTGTATATTTGGCAAAAGAACCTGAATTCATAGGAGCATAAATATTTATTCCATACTTAGATTCAATAGCTTCTTTTACAGTATCTCTTTTATCCATGTATTTTGTTACTAAATCATCAATATGAGACATTCTATGTGTTTGCAATGATTTTTCTAAATATTCTTGTTTTGTTTCAGTCATATGCTTATCCTTAGTAAATAATCTCAATTATAGTGTATATTTATACCTTCTTTATAAAATATTGCAAATTGTTATATAAATTAAATAAAACGCTATAGACTTTAAATCCATATATTGCATAGGTGTGGACTAAAAGTCCACTAAAATCTTCTATATAGGATTTATCATTAGAAACTATTTAAATAATATTAAAACTTTGCACTGAAAGTGCATAGTTTTAAACTAGCACACAGAAACAATAAATCTTGATGATTTTTTGAAGAACTTAAATATCAGTCAAATAAAAAAAGATACACTAAAAGAGAAAGATAAAAGCTTAGAAAAAGAACCCTAGAATATTTGAAAATTACTTAACCTCAAAAAACTCACAAATATCAATATCCAAAACTTTAGCAATTTTTTGTAATTGTAAAATATTAAAATGTCTCTTATTCGTATAAATCTCAGCCGAACTAATCAAGCTTGGAGATTTATTTCCCATTTCCATGGATAAAGCTAACTGACTTAATTTAGCTTTATTTCTTAGTTTTGCAACATTAGAACCTATTAATTTATGTAATTCATCTTCACTCAGTTCATTAAAACTTTTACCCATAATTACACCCCACAATAGTAATGTGCAAGTTTAGTTATGTAACAATTTTGGTTCAAACTACATATGTGGTGTGTTGCGGAAATAAGGGCTAAACGAGAGAATTTTATTTATAAAAAGATATAAAATTAGACTTTAAAAAATTCACAAATATTAATATCCAAAACTTTGGCAATTTTTTGTAATTGCACAATATTAAAATGTCTCTTAGTTGTATAAATTTCAGCAGAACTAATCAAGCTTGGGGAACTGTTGCCTATTTCTAAAGATAAAGCTAATTGACTCAAATTAGCTTTTTTTCTTAGGATTGCGACATTTGCACCTATCAATTTATACAACTCATCTTCACTTAAATCATTGATTTCTTTACTCATATCAGTACCCCACAATAGTGGTGTAAGTTTAGTTATGTAATAATTTTATATCAAACTACATATGTAGTGTGAATTTAAAATAAAGAGCATACAATGAAGAAATTCCTATTTTCTATAATCCTTATAACAACTTTAGCTTCTAGTTTTGTTTATGCAGAAGAAATAAAGCAATCCAAAGACACCAACAAAACGATGTCTAATGATGAGTTTATGAAACGATTTATGGCTTTGGAACAGAGAGAAAAAGATGCAAAAGCAAAAACAGGAGAACTAAAAAAATTAAATAAAACACTTGATGAAGCACTAGATTTAGTAAATACTAAAAAATAGAATATATTTTTGCAAAATAGGCTCAAGTATGTTAGACTGTATAAAATTTACAAATTAATACAATCAAACTATGGAATTAAATAATAACCTTTGAGAGTACAAAGAATCCATAAATAGACCACAAGCTACTCCAAAAGACGTTGACAAAGTTAAGCAACAAATCGAATATTCAAATCGTCTCGTAAAGGCTCACAATGTTATGAAAGTGCTTGATTTACCTGATGAACAAGATAATCCGATTAGGCAAATTCTTTTGAAACAGGATAATAATACTCTTGAAAAATTAGCTAAAAACTCAAAATGAGAGATTCAAACTTTTTTGATTGAAAAAAGAGAAGCTAAGACAATTAATGTAGAACAAGAAGAAGCTTTAAACCAAAATGTAGAATCAAAAAGTGCTGAAGAAAAACTAGAAAAACTAAAATCAGCTTTCCCAAAATCAGTCCTAGATAAGAATCCAAAAATAGCAGAAATGCTTCAAGAAGCTGATGGCTTAGATACTGTCAATCAAACAAATGCTAAAAATGAAAAAATAAAAGAAATCTGCAAATATCTAAAAGAAGACCCAAAAATACTAAAATCCATCACCGACCAACTATGATGAGCCGACAAAAACAATCCCCAATACTTAGAATTTAAAAATGCTTTACTTTGAGTAGATACAAGCTTTGAAACTTATTTTAAAGACCTAGAAAGCATAAACTCATGAGCTAGTATAAATACCAATGAAATCGTTAAATGAATCGAAAAAGACTCTTGATGAATGATTGATATTGATTTAAATTCAAACACTCCAATTTCAAAAATGAGCCTAATTTGAAGTTCATATAGCTTCGATGAAGAAATTGATAAAAAAGCCCTTGCGGAAGTGATGGAAAAGGGGGAAAAAGAGCTAATGGAAGTTCAAAACAGCTTCGCTGTTTTGAAGGGCTTGTACAAGCCCTTTGATGCCTTATTAATGAGTGCTAGAGAAAACTGGTGAAAACCAAACTTGAAAGATAAGCTTAATGAAGCTGTTTCAGGTTTTTCAAAAGGTCTTTTTGATGAGCTTGATGATGTTTATAAAAATATGAATATTAAGCCTGATATTCAAATCAAAGAGTCAGATATTGCAAGTTTTGAAAATATAAATTCAGCAGACGAATTAAGATTAAAAATAACAAATGTTAAAGATAAGCTAGAAAAAATAAAAACTCATATTCAAGAAGTACAAACTTGAATTTTGGATAAATCCCA
>Ga0074197_1001493_pt1 | contig 19687 bp, 15 predicted proteins | sample EPASupsiteSAE305_FD_64526 | JGI IMG/M metagenome (GOLD analysis project Ga0074197, IMG submission 64526) | Bioremediated contaminated groundwater microbial communities from EPA Superfund site, New Mexico - SAE3-05 reassembly with SPADES | ecosystem: Environmental > Aquatic > Deep subsurface >...
AACCCCGCCGGGGACAAGAGGGCGGGGGGAGGGCGCGCGGGCAGGGGGGGTGGCAGAGGGAGGAAAAGAAGGAAAAAAAAGGGGCGGGGTCAGAGGGGGGGCGCCACAGGCCGACGATCCGGCCGGCCTGTGCCGCCCCGTCAACGCAATCATGGAAAGGAGAGACGACGGTGCTGAAATTGGAGATGTTTGACACGACTCTCCGGGACGGCGCGCAGACGGAAGGCGTATCGTTTTCGGTATCCGACAAGCTTGCGGTCGTAAAAACGCTGGATGCGTTCGGTGTGCGGTACATTGAAGCGGGGAACCCAGGTTCAAACCCGAAGGATATGGAATTTTTCGCCGCCGCGTCCGATCTGAATCTCCAGCACGCGAAGCTTGTCGCTTTCGGCAGCACGAAAAGAAAGAACATCCCCGTCGAGGACGACGGCAACGTGCGTTCCCTTCTCCAGGCGAACACATCCTGCGTCGCGATCTTCGGCAAATCGTGGGGTCTCCATGTCACCGAGGTTTTATCGACCACGTTCGAGGAGAACCTGCGCTGCGTTCTTGAGACGGTACGGTTTTTCAGGGAGAAGGGCAAAGAGGTCATCTTCGACGCTGAGCATTTCTTCGACGGCTGCCGAAGCAACCGGGATTACGCCCTCGACGTGCTGGGCGCCGCGGTGGAAGGCGGCGCTGATGTCCTCGTCCTGTGCGACACGAACGGCGGGACGATGCCCCTGCAGGTATACGAGATCGTGGAGCTGGTCTGCGGAAGATTCCCCGGGATGCGCATCGGCATACACTGTCACAACGACATGGGCTGCGCGGTCGCCAATTCCATGCTTGCGGTCAAGGCCGGGGCTGTCCACGTGCAGGGCACGTTTACGGGGATTGGTGAACGCTGCGGCAACGCGGACCTTGGCATCATCATACCCAACCTGCAGCTGAAAGGCGGTTACGAGTGCATCAGCGGCAATCTCGAAAAGCTCTGCGAGACGGAGATTAAAATCGCGGAGATAGCCAACCTCCCTGTGCCGCACAACAAGCCGTACGTCGGGGAAAGCGCGTTTGCCCATAAGGGCGGCATGCATATCGACGGCGTGGACAAGGTTTCGCATTCCTTCGAGCATATCGACCCTACGTTTGTCGGCAACAGACGTCGCTTCCTGCTCTCGGAGGTTTCGGGCAAGAAAGCCGTACTGTTGAAAATCAGGGACGTCGCGCCGGAACTCACGAAGGACAGCCCGGAAACCGCGAAAATCCTCGATAAGCTCAAGGAGCTCGAGCACGAAGGCTATCAGTTTGAGGCGGCGGATGCCAGCTTTGAGCTTTTGGTCAAGAAAGTGATCGGGAAATTCAGGCCCCATTTTGACCTGAACATGTATAGGGCCAGCAGTGAATCCCCCGCCCCCGACGGAGAGATGAACTCCAACGCCATGATCAAAATCAAGGTCGACGGCAGTGCGGAAACGACGGCGGCCGTCGGGAACGGTCCGGTCAACGCGCTCGACCTGGCCCTGCGGAAGGCGCTCTGCGTCTTTTATCCGGAACTGTCAAACGTCCACCTGATCGACTACAAGGTGCGCGTGCTCGAAACGGGCCGCGCCACGGGCTCCCGGGTCCGCGTGCTGATCGAGAGCACGGACGGGCACAGAAAATGGATCACCGTCGGCGTATCGACCGACATCATCGAAGCAAGCTTCGTCGCGCTCGTCGATTCGCTGGAATATAAGCTCTGCATGGAGGAGAATGAATAGACGATTTGGTTTTTTGCTCTATAGTCTCAATACCGGTATATAACTCTTTGTATCGTGATACGTTCTCAATGGATTGCAATGTGCCTCCGGTCATTTTTCTGTCGATTTTTCTTGCGCGGTTGGAAAAATGGATTTATAATGTTACTAAAAAGCGTTAGTAACGCTAATGTAATAGGAGGTATTCATGAAAAGAGCAGTACTTATCGCATTATTGGCGGTAGCCGCTGTCGGCTTTGTGTTTGCGGCTCCCTCTGGGCAGAAGACCATCAATTTCCTTGGCGTCTGGGGAGGTCAGGAAGCGGATGTTTTCCTGGCAATGGTAAAGCCCTTTGAAGAGAAGACTGGCATCAAAGTCGAACTGGAATCCACCCGTGACCTCGATGCGGTGATCACAACAAGAGTGGAGGCCGGCAATCCTCCGGATATCGCAGCTCTTCCAGGCCCAGGAAAACTTGTCGAGCTTGCGCAAAGCGGCAAGCTGGTAGAGCTTTCCAAAATTCTCGACATGAAGGAATTCGACAAGAATTATTCCTCCGGCTGGAAATCCCTTGGAACCGTGAACGGCAAACTCTATGGCGTCTTTATGAAGGCTGCCACCAAAGGGCTTGTCTGGTACGATCCGGCGACTTTCAAAGAGAAGGGATTGACCGTACCCACCAATGACTGGACATGGGACCAGATGATGGCCCTTTCGAAGCAAGCCATTTCCAAAGGAATCGCTCCGTGGGCGATTGGTGTTGAAAGCGGCTCCGCTTCCGGCTGGGTAGGAACCGATTGGCTCGAGAACATATTCCTGCGCGTGAACGGACCGGATAAATACCGCGAATGGTACGAAGGGAAATTGCCATGGACCAGCCCCGAGGTGAAGAAGGTATGGGAAATCTGGGGTCAGATCGTTGCAGACCCAAAAATGATTTACGGCGGTTCCAGCTATGTCAATTCCACCAATTTCGGAAATGCCGCCGCGCCGCTGTTCACACAGCCTCCACAGGCGCTTCTTCATCAGCAGGCAAGCTTTATCCAGGGATTCATCACAAGTCAGTTTCCGACCCTGAAACCTGTTCAGGACTTCGATTTCGTGGCATTCCCATCGATCGATTCGAGATATGCCAAAGCAGTCGAAGCGGCGGCCGATGTCATTGGGGTCTTCAGGGATACGCCAGAGATCAGAGAATTTGTAAATTACCTCGCAAGCGCTGAGGCCCAGGCCTTCTGGGCCGCAGGCACTGGTGCTCTTGCCACCAATAGAAATGTTTCTCTCGTCTTCTATTCCGACCCGCTCATAAGAAGAGCCGCCGATATTCTGAACAAAAGCGAGATCGTAGTGTTCGACGCTTCGGATATGATGAAGCCTGAGATGAACGCGGCCTTCTGGTCAGCGGTCGTCAGCTACATCGACAATCCCAAGAAACTCGATTCGATACTCGCGGGGCTCGAAAAAGTCCGCCAGGAAGTGTACCAGTAAGCAACATGATTCGGGGTACAGGGAAGATTATTACCTGTATCCCGGTCATGGTTCGATTGAGGGTCCACGGGCCAAACGCAACTCCTGTGATGGAATTCGTTATTTCTCTGGGGTAATTGAAGTGCTCAAAAGAGGGATAGCTTTTGGCCTGGGGGAAATACAAGGCAAGGCAGAAAAATATGCATACCAATTATATTATGGTGGCAATTGCCGCCCTTGCGGTGATTCCGATTTTCCTGTGGGCGTACCTGATGATCACGGAGCAAATTGCGACTCATACCAGCAGGAAGACGGCAGGGGTCTTGCGTCCATGGTTCTGGATTCTTCCCGCCGTATCGCTGCTCATCATTTTTCTCGTATATCCGGTTATTAATACCATCGTGTTGAGCTTCATGGACGCGCGTTCAGAGCACTTTGTGGGCCTGCGGAATTACAAATATATATTTTCCGATTCAGGGATGCTTGTGGTTCTCAGGAACAATCTTCTCTGGCTTGTGTTTTTTACGGCAGCATGCCTTGTGTTGGGACTCCTCATTGCGGTTCTTTCCGACAGGGTAAAATACGAGTCTGTTGCGAAGACGTGCATTTTTCTTCCCATGGCCATTTCATTCGTGGCTGCCGGCGTAATCTGGCGCTTTATGTACGAGTTCAGACCGGCCGGGACTCCACAGATCGGAACGGTAAATGCCATACTGACTGCGATATTTCCGAACTTTGAACCGAAGGCATGGCTCTTCAACCGTTCCACCAACAATGCCGCTCTTATAGTGGTCGGCATCTGGATGTGGACCGGATTTGCGATGGTGATCCTTTCGGCCGGACTAAAAGGGATAAGCGAAGACATCCTGGAAGCTGCCCGAATCGATGGTGCCAGTGAAATCGCCATATTCTTCAGGATTATCCTGCCTCTCATGATGCCGACAATCACCGTGGTTGCGACTACTCTTATCATAAATGTCCTGAAAGTCTTCGACATTGTATATGTGATGACCAACGGCAACTTGGGAACCGAGGTCATCGCCAACAGAATGTACAAGGAAATGTTCAATTTCAGGAACTACGGCAGGGCGAGCGCGATTGCCACGCTGCTTCTGGTGGCGATAATTCCGGTCATGATAATGAATCTCAAGCGCTTTAATACAGAGGAAAGCAATGGCTAATAAGTCTGGTTCCGTGAGGACTCCTTTGAGACGGGCGCTTGGTCGAATCCCGCTCCACGTGATTCTGATTCTGATCTGTGTTGCATGGATAACTCCCTCGGCAGGGCTTTTGGTCAGTTCGTTTCGTCCCAAGAATATGATTGCGACCAACGGATGGTGGGAGGCGTTCAAGACTCCGTTTTCCTTTACTCTCGAAAATTACGCGTATGTGCTCACACGGGGAAACATGGGCAGGAGTTTTGTGAACAGCTTGCTGATAGCCGTTCCCTCAACGTTAATGCCGATTTTTATAGGTGCCTGCGCCGCATATGCGTTCGCCTGGATGCGTTTTCCTTTCAGAAAGACACTGTATCTTATGATTATCGCACTGCTGGTCGTTCCGCTTCAGATGACAATGATTCCGATACTCCGATTGTTCAACAAGGTGGGTCTTACGGGGAGCTTTGTCGGCATCTGGTTGGCGCATACCGCATATGGCCTCCCTTTTGCGATTTATCTTTTGAGGAATTTCATAGCCCAACTTCCAAGATCACTGATTGAATCGGCACAGATAGACGGAGCCTCTCATCCTACTATATTCTTGAAACTTGTCCTGCCTACTTCGATTCCGGCCATAGCGTCTCTGGCTATTTTCCAGTTTATGTGGGTTTGGAACGATCTTCTGATCGCCTTGATTTACTTGGGGGGGACTCCTGACGTGGCACCGATGACGGTAACTATCAGCAATATGGTCAACTCCTATGGTGGTGGCTGGGAATATCTGACCGCGGCGGCCTTCATATCGATGGTACTGCCTCTCATCGTATTCTTTGCGCTTCAGAAATATTTCGTGAAAGGTGTCCTTGCTGGCTCGGTCAAGGAATAATACATCCTGTGGGAATAAGAGGTTATGAAAAAACAGTCAGTTTCAGCATCGGATGTGGCAAAGATGGCAGGTGTTTCCAGGACAACCGTCTCGTTCATCCTCAACAACATCCAGGGGAAGCACATAAGCGAAGCAACGCGTCAGCGCGTCCTGCAGGCGGTTGAGGCGCTGAAATATGTTCCGGATATGAATGCCATAAGCCTTGCGAAAAAGACCCACTACTCAATCGGATTTTTCATCAGCTATTCCAGTTCCGTTTTCAGCGATGCCTATCTTTTCCGGCTGATAGAGGGAATGGCATTAGTCCTGAACAAGCGGCACTGCAGACTGGATTTTCAGCCTCTGCGGAAGGAAAAGGTGAATTATCTCGACTTGGTCCGTTCGGCAGGGCTCGATGGAATCATCCTGATGAATACACACACCGATGACCCCGGAATACAGGAACTGGAGGTGGCGAGAGTCCCTTTAGTGGTGATTGGCTCCATAGAAGGGCTCTCTGTCCCGCAGGTGGACATTGACAACATTGCCGCTGCCCGGGAGATGGTGAAGTATCTCGTCTCGCTCGGGCACAGAAAGATCGCGATGATAGCCCACGCGCCCCTTACGTTCTACGCGGCAGCACACAGGCTGGAGGCCTATACGCAGATTTTGTATGAGAAGGGGATCCCTCAGAGACCGGAGTATGTAGAAGTAGCGGACTTTTCTGAAGAATCAGGATATGGCGCCATGCAAAAACTGCTCGGTCTGAGCGACAGGCCGACGGCTGTCTTCGCGGGTAACGACATGGTAGCCTATGGCGCGATGCAGGCCATTCTCGATGCGGGGCTGTCCATTCCGGAAGACATCTCCATTGCAGGGTTTGATGATGACTATCTTTCGAGATACCTCAATCCGGCTCTGACAACCGTGGCCCAGCCAAGCGTAGGATTGGGAGAAGCCGCCGCCAGACTGCTCATTCAGGAAATTACATCTCCGCATGAATCCAGATCGCGGGGAAAAGAACGCATCATTCTCCCGACAATACTTGCGAAGAGAGAATCCTGCAGGAGAATTTGAGTAATGTTTGAGCATGAAGAATGGAGAATTGCCGAACCTGGCTATGATATTCATCAGATAGAGAAATATGAGACTCTTTTCGCGCTTGGAAACGGAAACCTGGGGCTCCGGGGAGATTTTGAGGAGAAGATTCCGGCATTCCACAGGGGTACCTACATCAATGGCTTCTTCGAGAAAGAGCCCATCGCGTATGGCGAGACAGCCTATGGATATGCGGAAAACCATGAAACGATACTGAATCTTCCCGACGCGAAGATCATCACGATATCCGTTGAGGGCGAGGAATTCCTCCTGGACAGCGCCGAGATTCAGTCTTACGAGAGGTACCTGGACCTTCGCAATGGTGTGCTGATCCGTTCGGTCAGGGCCATGCTCCCCAACCGCGCCCTGATTGAGGTGATATCCAGCCGGCTGGTGAGCCTGGAACGCGAGAGCATCGGCGCGATCAGATATGAAGCGCGCGTGATTGACACCCCTGACGGAAGACCGGTTGCGGTCAGGCTCGAGAGCAGGGTCGAGGGCATGGCGACCAACAGAGACGGGGGAGGCGATCCGCGCGTAGGTTCCAAGATAGCCAGGAATGCCTATTCCATAACCAGACTCGAATGCAATGAATCGGAATCCAGACTTCTCATTGCGACAAAAAACAGCGGGCTCGCCGCTACCGCTCAAGTAACACACGCCTTCTATGGCCCGGAAACCATGGCGCTTTCCGCCACTGCGGAGGCGTCGTCCGCGGTTCAGCGCTGGGAAGGGGCGGCGAGGCCTGGCGAGCGGATCGTTTTAATAAAGTACATGGCCTACCGGATGGCCTCCGCTGGCGAGGAAGCTTTGCTGTGGCAATCGGCGCATGAAGAACTCATCAATGCTTCGCGGGATGGATTCGAAGAGCTTCAGCGCGAACAGCGGGAGTTTTTAGCGGATTTCTGGAACTGTGCCGACGTGATAGTGGAGGGTGGGCCCGATATCCAGCAGGCGCTGCGGTTCAATCTTTTCCATGTCCTTCAGTCGTCAGGGCGCAACGGCAAAACCAGCATCGCGGCAAAGGGCCTCACGGGGGAAGGGTATGAGGGACACTATTTCTGGGATACGGAAATCTATGTCTGCCCGTTTTTTACTTACACGAAGCCCGAATTTGCGCGCAGGCTGCTCGAATACAGGTATTCGCTCCTGGACAAGGCCCGTCTCCGGGCAGAAACCATGACCGAAAAAGGGGCACTTTTCCCATGGCGCACCATAGACGGAGAGGAGACCAGTGCGTACTATCCGGCAGGCACGGCCCAGTATCATATCAACGCCGACATTGTATACGCGATGGAAAAATACTGTGAGGTTACAGGAGATGCCGAATTTCTGTATGGGCCCGTCGCGGAGGTTGCCGTGGAAACGGCGCGGTTGTGGGTATCCTTGGGGCATTACGGCGATGACGGGCGGTTCAGGATCGATGAAGTGACCGGCCCCGATGAATATACCGCCCTTGTGAACAACAACGCCTACACCAACCTGATGGCGAGGAATAATCTGTACTTTGCGGTGCGAATCCTGCGGGCGATGCAAGGGGAAAGGCCGGACTCTTTCGAGAGCCTGAGACGAAAAACGGCACTCGAAGATGACGAAATTGAAGGGTGGCGGAATGCCGCCGGCTCGGTGTATGTGCCTTATGACCCCAAGACTGGCATTTATGCCCAGGACGATTCGTTTATGCAGAAAGAGAGATGGCCTTTCTCGGAGACGCCACCGGAAAAGTATCCCTTGCTCCTGCACTTTCATCCGCTCGTCATTTACCGGCATCAGGTTCTCAAGCAGCCAGATCTTGTGCTGGCACAGTTTCTGCTTCCGGAGCAATTCACGCTGGCTGAGAAGAAAAGAAATTTCAGATTCTACGGGCCATTGACGACAGGGGATTCTTCGCTCTCGCACTGTATCCAGAGCATCATGGCCTCGGAGACAGGGAACAGCGAGGCAGCGCTCGACTACTTCATGAAGACCGTGCGCATGGACCTCGATGACATGCACGGAAACAGCAGGGATGGCATCCATACGGCCGCCATGGCGGGCAGTTGGCTCTCTGTCGTATACGGATTCGCGGGGTTCCGTGACAGGGCCTCTGCCGAAGGGGAAATCAGATACTCCTTCAATCCGAGACTGCCTGCGGGCTGGCGGAGACTCGCGTTTGGCCTGCAGCTTGGTCCCGTGAAACTGTCCATAGACATTGGAACGAGTGAAGTAAAATACTCGCTTGAAGAGGCGTCCAGAAGCGGCGGTTCAGCCAGTGCCGAGACGGGCGGTGGATTGAGGAACTCCGGGGCCCTTACATTTTTGCATAGAAAACAAAAGGTTATCCTGAAATCCGGCGAATCAGCGGTACTGTCACTGGAGCCAGCCTTAAGGGCGGCACTCCTGGATTTGGACGGCGTCGTAACCGATACCGCGCGCTACCACTACCTCGCATGGAAACGGCTTGCGGACGACAATGGCTGGCATGTCGATGAAAAGTTAGGCGAAGGGTTGAAAGGTGTGGGACGGAGGGAGGCCCTCGAGGTCATCCTGGGCCACAATGGCGTCAATCTCCCCGAAGAAAAGAAGCACGAACTCGCGGAGCGCAAAAACGCCTATTATAGAGAGTTCCTCAGGAAAATCACCCCTGACGATATCCTGCCGGGAATGAAGGCCCTGCTTCTCGGGCTTGGGCAGAGAGGCGTAAAACGCATACTCGCTTCGGCCAGCCGCAATGCACCGGCAATAATCGATTGTCTGGGGCTGGGACCGATACCCGGCCGGTTCTTCGACGGTATCGCGGATCCCAACGCGGTGACGTGCGGCAAACCCGATCCCGAATTGTTTTTGCTGGCTGCGGACATCGCTGGGGCCAGCCCTGAAGACTGTGTCGGAATCGAAGACTCGCTGGCGGGGATCAAAGCCATAAAAGATGCCGGCATGAAAGCGCTCGGAGTGGGGAACGGCCTGGAAGGCGCGGATTTGAGTGTCAGCTCCACCTCGGATATCACTGTCGATACGCTCGAACAACTGATCCGGTCCTGATGACGGATGCATGTCGCGGTCTGGCATTTTGAATATAGGCTGCCGCCCCCTGATTTTTTTTCAGAACGAGCGCCAGAATTTCCTTGAAAACAGCACGAGCACCGTGTACACCTCAAGCCTTCCCACGAGCATCGCAAAAGAAAGCCAGAGTTTCGCCCACCATGGAAAGAACGCGTAGTTGAAAACTGGCCCCACCTTTCCCAGACCGGGGCCGATGTTTCCCAAGTTCGCAATCACCGCCGTTATATTGGTCAGAATGTCGACGCCAGTAAAACTTATCACGATGACGGACACAAAGAAGAACGCAAAATACAGAAACACGAGTGCAGCGATATCGTAAATCACATTTTTGCGCAGAGCCTTATTCCCCAGGAAAATAGTGTAGACACCACGCGGATTTGCGACATAGCGCATCTCGGTCATTGCCATTTTGAACAGCACCACTACGCGGATTACCTTAATACCTCCGCCCGTTGATCCGGCACATCCTCCGATAAACATGAGAACAAAGAGTACGGTCTGCGAAACCGCCGGCCATTCTCCGAAATTGGAAGTCGCAAATCCTGTGGTTGTAAGAATGGACGAAACCTGGAACGAGGAAAACCGCACTGACTCCCCAAAACTTTGATATACTCCCGAATGAAACAGATCGCCCGCAATAATGATTGAAGAGACCGCGAATAGCATGAAATAGACTTTAAATTCGGTATCTTTCAGAATACTGCGCACATTGCCGCTCAGAAGGCGATAGTGTAGAGTAAAATTTGTGCCCGCGAGAAACATGAAAATCGTGATGACCCAATGTATAAATCCCGAATCATAATGTGCCAGGCTTGCGTTTTTTGTACTGAATCCACCTGTCGCCATGGTCGCGAAGGCATGACATATCGCATCGAAAAGCGGCATTCCCCCAATGACCAGCAGGAGAATCTCGATTATTGTAAGACCTATATAAATCAACCAGAGTGTTTTTGCCGTGCTCGAAATATGTGGCGTGATGCGATCGACAGAAGGGCCGGGCGCTTCTGCTTCGATGACACGGATTGCGCTAAAACCGAGCGCGGGCAAAACCGCGACAAGCAATACGACGATTCCCATGCCTCCGAGCCAGTGCGTGGTCGCGCGCCAGAGCAGCAGCGCCCGGGGCAGGGCCTCTATATTGGTCAGAATGCTCGCTCCGGTAGTCGTGAATCCCGACATGGTTTCAAAGAAAGAATCGATATATGAAGGAATATACCCAGATAATGTAAAGGGCAGTGCACCCAATGCCGAAGCGAAAACCCAACTGAGCGTAACGAAGAGAAAACCGTCTCTGTTTGTCAAGAAGGGCTTCTCGTCCTTGCGTGAAACAAAGAACATGACAAGGAAGAATGCGATGCCGAGAGCCGCCGGGATGAGAAGCGAAAGGCTCACTTGCGCGGCATTTTTTTCGATGAGGGAAAAAAAACCGCAGCCGAATATAAAAAACGAAACAATCAAAAGAATCGTGGAAAGCATTCGCAGGATCGCTTTGATGTGCATGTCATGCTCCAAAAATAGCTTCGATTCTGCCGATCTGCTCTTTTTTTATGATGAGTCCCACAAGGTCATTCTCCAGAATCTTCGTATTTCCCGTTGGCACAGAGGTTTTTCCTTCATGGATGACAAATGTGATGAGGAGCCCTTTGGGTAGATTCAAATTTCGAATTTCAGTCCCGAGGTACTCGAAAGAATTCGAGATTTGGATCTCGATGAGCTCGTATTCGTTGCGGGGGAAATTGTAAAGCCGGCGAATTTTTGCCTTTCTGACCTGGTCAAGAATAGTGCCCGACATGACCGTTTTTTCGTTAATAATGATATCGATGTTGAGCGAATATAGAATCGGGCTGTAGAGGTCGTTGACAACAAGCGCGAGCGTGCGCCGGGCGCCGGCATTCTTGGCAAGAAGCGCGGTGAGTATATTGATGCTCTGGTCTGAGGTAAGGGAGAGCACGATATCGGCGTTTCCTATGTTTTCTTCCTCTATGAAGTGCTCGTCCCTCAGCTGGTGGTTGATTGGCTCAATATCGGGGAACATGGCCGAGAGGCTTTTAAGCAAATCCCGGTCCCCATCGATCACTTTGATTCTTGGGTTTCCGAGCAGAGAAAGCGGGCCCTTTCCCCGCGGATGACGATCCTGGGCAGTGATTTGCTCAATGCCAAGCTCTTGCAGCAAGAGAGAAGTCAGCGTTTCTGCTCCGAAAATCACGAGAGAATTGAATTTTCTCAATGCATCCTTGCAGGGGCCGAAAAGCCTGTCGAGCGTAGATGGTTCGCCCAGAATATATGCCGCGTCATCCTCTGCGAACACAAAATTGCCTGTGGGAACGATGAGTTCTCCTTCTCGCAGTACCGCCGGCACCATAAAATCGAGGCCTATGCCTGACCGTACTTCTGCGAGCGATTTGCCTACGAACCTCGGTTCTTTCTTGCAGAGGAGACGGCGAAGCTGGATACCTGCTTCTTTTACATCGATTATTTCGGGGGACATGCCACGGAAAATAATGCGCGCTATGGCTTCTGCTGTCTCCGCTTCCGGGTTGATGATATGGTCGACTCCAAGAATTCTCTTCTCTGATTTCTTGAAAGACGCGAAATAGGGATTCCGTGTGCGCGCTATGGTTTTTACCTTTTTAAAAGTTTCTGCGACAATGCCGCAGGAGACTATATTCGTCTCGTCGCTGCCGGTACAGGCTATGAACCAGTCGGCGTCGCCGACGCCGGCGGCCACAAGTGTATCGATGCGTTCGCCGTCCCCGTCCTGGACGATACAGTCGAGGTCATTCGCGATCGATTTTGCTATATTGGGGTTTTTCTCAATGATGACGACGTCCCGGTTCTCGGCGATCAGTTCGCGTGCAATGAGAGAACCAAGGAGGCCCGCGCCTAAAATTGCAATTTTCATTGGGAAAAGTATAAGGGAGTATCGCGGAGCTTACAATGGCCAATATTGCGAGGATTGTACATTATATCAGACCGATTGAGCCTTATGCGCTTTTTGTCTACTATTAGGCGCAGGAGCGCTGAGTGAGTACCCGCATTCGCATTGGCAACGAAACACTGTCTCTCCTTCTTTATTTTACAGGCCTCATTTTTGCAGGCAGCATCTTATTCTCTCTGCCTTTTGCGACACAGCATGGCAGTATGCGATATATCGATGCGCTGTTTACGGCGACAAGCGCTGTGTGCGTCACGGGACTTACGGTCGTCGATACTCTTTCTTTGACCCGTGCCGGCCAGACTGTGCTTCTCATCCTCATCCAGCTTGGTGGGCTTGGGATTATCGCATTTTCGACCTTGTATCTGTTTACTCCGCGCAGGAGGATTTCCGTTGTTACGCGCGGGCTTGCGGGGGACTATACTGTTCCTTCCTTTGAATTTCGAACAAGAAAAATTATTGCGCAGATTGTAACCTGGACTTTTGTTTTTGAACTTATCGGGGCTTTGATTATCTGGCCAGTGCTTTCAGAGCATGGATATTCTTTTTTTGATTCGGTTTTTCACGCGATTTCCTCCTTCTGCAATGCGGGTTTTTCTACGCTTCAATCCGGTATGGAGAGTTTTCGCGACAATGTCCTGATGAATGGCGTGACCATGATCCTCATCGTTGCAGGGGGACTTGGCTTTATCGTGCTGCAGGATATTGCCCGCTTCATCCAGAAAAAAAAGCTACGCTTGACATATCATTCCTCGATCGTGCTGCGGACGAGCGCATCACTTATTTTGATCGGTGCGGTATTGTTCTTTGTGCTGGAATACAACCATGCGCTCAAAGGCATGAGCGGCGGATCGAAAATAATGGCATCGCTTTTCCAGTCAGTCACTTCGAGGACCGCTGGTTTCGATACCATTCCACAGGCAAAATTGACGAGCACGGCCCAGTTTGTGATCATTGTTCTCATGTTTATCGGGGCTTCGCCTGGGTCAACCGGCGGCGGTGTCAAAACGACAACATTCTATCTCATGCTCTTGGTGGCTCTCAGGTTCAGAGAAGGGGGCGGTGTCCTGGTCGACCGGAATCGAACCATAATGCCGCATTCGATTTTTAAGGCGGCTGCGGTTGTCGTACGGGCTTTGCTCATCGTGCTCGTCGTCGCTGCAATTCTGCTGATTGCCGAGCAAGCCCAGGGCAGGCCTTTAGGCATCGAAACCGCGGTATTCGAAAGTGTCTCCGCCTTTGGAACAGTAGGGCTGTCCATAGGGATTACACCGAGTCTCTCGGTCATTTCCAAGCTTGCGCTCATCGGTGCGATGTTCATGGGCAGGGTGGGGTTGTTTGCGATGGCCATTCCACATTCAAGGCTGTCGCCGGAGCGTTACGCAATGTCCCCAAAAGCAGATATTCTATTGTAGAGTGGCACAGTAAAGAAAAGGATGGTGCGGTATGCGACAATTTGCGTTTGTTGGTCTTGGTTCATTTGCGATGTCCATGTTGGAGCGCATCGCTGAAGTTACCGATCAGATTATCGCGGTCGACGATGATCCAACCCGGATCGAACATATCAAAGAGATGGTATCGACTGCCTTTACCATGGATCTGCTCGATGAGGATGCGTTCGAGCGCGTGTTCCATGATCCGGTGGATGTGGCCGTCGTCGACATCGAATCGAATGGCGCGGCGATTTTGCTCGTGACATTCAGATTGAAAAAGCTGGGAGTGCCTGAAATCATCGTAAAGTCGAATTCTGAGGAATATGAAGAGCTTTTGCGGCTTGTAGGAGCGACACGCGTGGTGAATTCCGACAAAGAGGCGGCGCTGAGAGTTACCCCTCTCGTGCTTTCCTCTTCTCTGACGAATTTCATGCCGATAAGTGGCGATTTGGTGCTGGCGGAAGTGATTGCCCCGGATTTTGTGGTTGGAAAGACTGTCGTCGAAGTGGATATGCGGCGGACTCATCATGTCAATGTGGTCGCGGTGAAATATGCCTCGGAGCGTGCCGCCAATGAAGCCAGCGAAGGTGTCTTTCATGATCTGGATACGACATATCGCTTCAAGACAGGCGATGTTCTCCTCGTTACGGGGAAAGAGGATGATGTCTTTGTGTTCTCGGGCGTTCAGAAGACTGCTGAGCATGAGAAGAAAAAAACCAATTTCACTGCTCTGCTGAAGAATATGCTGGGGCGGAAAAAGCAAGGCAGCGCAAAAGCATAGCAAAATTCTTCGACACGTTGATTCCTTTTTGTCAAACTATTAGAATGAATGTAGCGGCACAGGTCTTGATATACAGCCTGTGCGCTCCGGCGGTGTATTTCTGTCCGGCGAACTGCGTAGCAGACTGAATCTGCGCGTGTTGTGGAGGTCCTTATGGACATTTTTCAAAAATGCTTTCAATTCGACCTGGACAAGCAGGCTATGGAAAAAGGGATTTACCCTTATTTCCAGCCTCTTGACGGGCTCGAGGGAACCGAGGCCATCTTCCATGGCCGCAAGCTGATCATGATAGGTTCCAACAACTACCTTGGTCTGACCATGCATCCCAAAGTGAGGGAAGCTGCACGAAAGGGGCTTGAAGAATTCGGTCCTTCCTGTACGGGAAGCCGATTTCTGAACGGCACACTCAAGCTTCACCTTGAACTCGAAGAACGCCTCGCTGTCTTTGTGGGTAAGGATGCGGCGCTCGTATTTTCTACTGGCATGCAGACAAATCTCGGTGCGATTTCATCGCTGATCGGACGCAACGATGTCGTCATCACCGACAAGGAAGATCACGCGTCGATAGTGGATGGATGCAGGCTCGGCATGGGCGAGATGAAACGCTACGTGCATGCCGACCTCGACCAGCTCGAACGGATTCTGCAAAAAATACCACAAGAATCGGGCACAATGGTTGTCGTCGACGGCATATTTTCCATGGGCGGCGATATTGTCGATCTGCCGAAACTTGTCGACATTTGCAAGCGATACGGCGCGAGGCTCTATGTCGACGACGCACATTCGCTCGGCGTACTCGGAGGCGGGCATGGCACGGCGTGGCACTTTGGCCTTACTGACAAAGTCGATATCATCATGGGCACCTTCTCGAAAAGTTTTGCATCGCTTGGTGGCTTTGTCGCGGGCGACAAAGATGTCATCAACTATATCAAACATACAGCCCGTTCTTTCATTTTCTCGGCATCCTTGCCCGCACCGAACGCGATGGCTGCTCTCGCTGCGCTCGATATCATGGAAACTGAGCCTGAGCATGTGGAGCGGCTCTGGGATAATGCCCACTTCATGATAAAGGGCTTCCGCGAGCTTGGCTTCAATATCGGCAATACGCAGACGCCGATAATCCCCGTCATCATTGGCGAGGATGAAACTTGCTTCCGCTTCTGGAGAGAGCTCTTTGACAACGGGCTCTATACGAATCCCGTCGTCAGCCCGGCCGTGCCGGAGGGTATGGCGCTCCTGCGCACTTCCTACATGGCGACGCACACCAAAGAGCAATTGCAGCGCGCACTCGATATTTTTGAAAAGGCCGGCAAGAAGTTCGGCATTATCTGATGCAAGGCGCCGGGGTGCGCTTGCGGCGTTGCATATCAAGCGCACCTGTCTGGCGCCACTATCCGCCTTTTGACGCGGCGATAAGTCCATGTTCCACAAAGCTGAAATAGCCTGTTTCGGAGAAGATGAGGTGGTCGAGCACAGGAATGCCCAAAATGTCGCCCGACTGACGCAATCGCTTTGTGATGTCCAAATCTTCATCCGAAGGTTCAAGATTGCCGCTGGGGTGATTGTGCGCCACGATGACCGCGCATGCCCTGTCGGTAATAGGATCGGCAAAAACCTCTCTGGGGTGCACCACAGTCTTGTTGATCAGGCCCTTGGTGATTTCCCGGACCGCGTTCACTTCATGCCCTCCATTTAAGGACATTACAATGAAATGTTCTTGCCGTATGTCCGCAAAATGAATGAGGAGGGGGAAGGCGTCTTTGGGCATGACGATGCGCGTGCCTCGTGTTGAAAATATGCGCCTGCCCAGCTCGATCGCGGCGGCGACGGCGCAGCTTTTTGCTTCGCCCATGCCGGCGATCACCATCAGTTTATCGATATCGAAGGTATGCGTACTTTCCGTAATTTGATCCAAAACTTCTTTTGCGAGCCTGCGCACTGGTTTCCCCGGCACCCCCGTACCCAGAATCGCGACCACGAGATCGAGATTTGATATCGAGCCGCTGCCAGACCTCAACATCCGCTCGCGAATATCCAGGGACGAGCCGCTGCGTCCGATTTGTAGCGTCGCTTTTTCATATGCCTGCCATTCTGCCATACTGTCTCCTAAAATAAAGACGCGTCAGTCTGGCTTTTTGATTCAATTCCCCGGCTGCTGGAATTCCTTGAGTGGGTATTTGCGTTTGTCTGCCAACTGGTATATAATCAAAAAAGAATATAGAGTCTGAAATGAGCATTTGGAATTTCGAGAGGAGGAAACAATGAAGAGCGTGAAAGGCACAAAGACTGAAGTGAATCTTCTTACTGGGTTTGCCGGCGAATCGCAGGCCCGCAACCGTTATACCTATTTTGCCTCGAAGGCCAAGGATGAAGGCTTTATCCAGATACAGCTCGTCTTCGAGGAAACAGCCAACCAGGAAAAAGAACACGCAAAGCGCCTTTTCAAATTTCTGGAGGGGGGGTCTGCCAAAATTTCTGCAGAATTTCCCGCCGGCGTCATCGGTACAACCCGGGAGAACCTGACTGAAGCGGCTGACGGTGAAAACTATGAGTGGAAGGAAATGTACCCTGGTTTTGCAAAGGTGGCGCGCGAAGAGGGCTTTGATGCGATTGCGGCGGTCTTTGAGTCCATCGCGGTTGCCGAAAAACAGCATGCAAAGCGATATGAAGCCTTTATGGCGAATATCGATGCCGGTCGCGTCTTCAAGCGGGACAAACCGGTGGTGTGGCGCTGTATCAACTGCGGCTATCTCTTCGAAGGGACAGAAGCGCCGAAAGCATGCCCCGCGTGTGCCCACCCGCAGTCGTATTTCGAACTTTTAGGTGAAAATTGGTAATAGGGAGGTATGAGATGACACAGAAAAAGCAGATTTACAAATGCATGAAGTGCGGCAATATCGTAGAAGTGCTGCATGAAGGAGACGGTGAGCTGGTGTGCTGCGGCGAGCCGATGAAGCTGTTTGTCGAGAACACCACTGATGCGGCAAAGGAAAAACACGTCCCTGTGCTTGAAAAAACTGCGGATGGCTGGTGGGTAAAAGTAGGAGCTGTACCGCATCCCATGGAAGAGAAGCACTACATCGAATGGATCGAGCTCATCGCCGATGGCAATTCCTATCGTGCTTTCCTGTCGCCCGGTAAGGAGCCCAAGGCTTTCTTCCCCGTAAAAGCGGAAAAAGTCGGCGCAAGAGAATACTGCAATATTCACGGATTGTGGAAAGCATAGTAAATTGATACCTGAAAGGAGCGCTCCATGAAGAAGTATGTATGTGATGTCTGTGGTTACATTTATGATCCTGTCGAAGGCGATCCTGATGGCAAGATACCCCCGGGAACCCCCTTTGAGCAGTTGCCTGATGATTGGGTATGCCCGATGTGCGGAGCGAGCAAAGATTCATTCTCGCCGATGGATTGAGGGGCGGCTTAATCGCACATAATACTCAAAGGAATAAGCATTGAGGGGCGTCGTATGGCGCCCCTTTTTTATCGTGGTGGCGGCAAATATTCAAAGCGGGTGGTGCATTGGGTCCTAGCTTGTGAGTCTGGCATCCCGAGATTGTGCCCTCTAACCGATCCGGTTTTTCTTTGATATCTTTTATGTACGGAGTATCTATGATTTCTCATGATGATTTTATATTCTGTATCGGATATGACGGCGATACCGCGATCGTCGATGGCAGGGCTAAGAAGGAATTCAGCCGTCTTTCAAGCGCGGAACTCGCCGAAAAAGGGCTGTACCGCGCCGCCTTCGCCTCGGCGCTCTATTCCAAAAATCCCGAAGAGATGAAGGCCTTCATCGATCTTTTCAACAAAAAGGCAGGCACGCAGTACACCGAATCGAGCCAGCTCTCGAGGCTGTTCGGTGTCTATCTCGATGAAATCTCGAAGGTGAAAGTGCTGTAGACGATGCATACCGCGCCCTATTTCCCTGGCGCGCGCTGTCTGCGGCAATTTTTGCCGCTTTCTCCTTTCTCCCGCAACAAAGGCTGCTGTCTTTCCCGGCGCTGTCCGTCCCTACAACACCTGCACAATCCTGCATTTCAGATAGCGCGACTCGTCATAGCCGATCATGATGGGATGATCGAGGTCCTGTGACCGCTCTTCAAGTACGCGCAGCCGGCGATTCGAGTCGAACGCGGCGTCGGCGAGCATCGCGTCGAACATCTCTGGCGAGAACCAGTGTGAGCAGGAGAATGTGACGAGCAGGCCACCCCGCTCCAAAAGGTGCATCGCGCGCAGGTTAAGCTCCTTGTACCCGCGCCGCGCACCCTCCAGAGATGCGCGATTCTTCGCGAAGGCCGGCGGATCGAGAATTATGAGATCGAAGCGCTGACCCATCTTTTCGAGATCGCGGAGATAATCGAAGGCGTTGGCTTCGACCACTGAAACGCGGTCGGCGACCTGATTGCGGGCGGCATTTCGCCTGAGGAGCTCGAGCGCTTCCGCGGAACTGTCCACGGCGAGCACCGAGGCCGCCTCTGCTTTCGCCGCGAGGATCGAAAAGCCGCCCTGGTTGCAGAACATGTCGAGGATGCGGCGGCCGGCCGCATGACGCGCGGCTGCGTGGCGGTTCGCCCTCTGGTCCAAAAACCAGCCCGTTTTCTGCCCACCCACGAGGTCGATTTCGAAGAGCGCCCCATTTTCTTCCATGATGATGCGCTCAGGCATGGAGCCCCACAGGACGCCCGTCGATTCGGGCAAGCCCTCGAGCGCCCGCACCGGGGCGTCCGAGCGCTCGATAATCCCATCAGGTGCAAATACCTTACACAGGGCTTTCACAATGAGGGCTTTGCGGACCTCGACGCCGAGGCTCAGAAACTGTACCGAGAGCCAGAGACCTTGCCCGGATCGGGCGCGCTCCTGCGCGTCCGACAGCTCTTCGTCCTTTGCCAATGGTGTCCCCACGAATCCATCGACAATGAGCCCCGGCACCGAATCCGCCTCGCCGTAGACAAGCCTAAGGCTCATGCCGCGTTCGAGTGCGTCCCTGCCGAAACAGAAGCGGCGCCATTCCTTCGCCGACTCGAAGGCGCGCGTGAAGAATGCCTCATCCACGGACTTCGCGGTCCGCGAATAGATGCGCGCCCGGATTTTCGAATTCGGGTTGAAAAACGCGTACCCCACGTGGAGCCCGCGGGGGTCGCGACCTTCGACCACCTCCCCGGGGCCGGGCACGCGCTCGACGCC
>Ga0074197_1001494_pt1 | contig 19677 bp, 16 predicted proteins | sample EPASupsiteSAE305_FD_64526 | JGI IMG/M metagenome (GOLD analysis project Ga0074197, IMG submission 64526) | Bioremediated contaminated groundwater microbial communities from EPA Superfund site, New Mexico - SAE3-05 reassembly with SPADES | ecosystem: Environmental > Aquatic > Deep subsurface >...
CAAAAGGCAAAACACTATCGACGAATTGCCACTCGCTATGAGCGTTTGGCCAGAAACTACGCTGCAATGCTTACTCTAGTCTCAACCGTTATATGGATGGCGTGATTGAGAACACACCCTAAAAAACATTACGTAGAGCATATTTTTCATCGCCGCATTACTCCTGGACTTTTCACTTCACCCGTTCAAGGCGATAGCCGGAATACAAAACCTGCTCCACACCATGCTCATGCACCACACGCACTGTTTCACCCATGCCACGCCAGAGCACAGCTGTCTTCTCGCTCCAACGGCCTGTACAAAAGAACAAAACTAACTTTGAAAGCATTGGGGTAACAATTCATGCAATACCTGCTCTGCTTTGTTTTGTTGATGGTAAGTACTGCTGCCCATGCAGCCGACACAGAGCCCGAAAACCTGCTTGCCTTGGTGAATCGGGCCAGAGCAGAGGCACGTACCTGTGGTGAGAGGCAGTACGATGCCGTATCGCCGTTGACGGCAAACGCAGCTCTACAGGCTGCTGCTCAGGGACACGCTGCAGACCTGGCGGCCCGTAATGAACTGAGCCATACAGGAGCCAATGGCAGCAAGCTGTCTGACCGGGTGAAGCAGCAAGGCTATACGTATCGTCGTGTAGGTGAAAACGTGATCAGAAGTCCATTTGGTGCCCAATCAGCCATGAAAAGCTGGTTGAAAAGTCCCGGCCATTGCGCCAATATCATGGCCCCTGATTTCATTGAATTTGGCGCTGCCTTTGAAGGGTTTTATGGCGTACAGGTATTCGGAAGGGCGAAATAAAAGGCTGCTGCAGCTAGGGCAGGTGACGGGCTGGATCTGTTTGCCGAAGAACCGTTGCCAGCATCGTCTCCACTGTGGGAGCAACCCAATCATCTGATTATTCCCTATTCCGGCGTCATCATCCGGGAGTATCTGGATCTGTTTATTGATGAGTAGCTGCCGTGGCTGGCTCATCCCACAGGCCTCTTGCACGGCACGGTGTACAAGTGGCAGAGGATGTGGTATAAATTTTAACTTTTATAGCTTTAGATTCTACGCAGTGAAGGAACTCCCATGCAGGAACAGGTAACGCAGAAGGTTGCAGTCAATATTGAAGATGAGATGAAGCGCTCCTATATGGATTATGCCATGTCGGTCATTGTTGGCCGGGCACTGCCGGATGTGCGGGATGGTCTTAAGCCGGTACACCGCCGCTGTCTGTATGCAATGAACGACATGGGCAACGACTACAACAAGCCCTATAAAAAGTCGGCCAGGGTCGTCGGTGATGTCATCGGTAAGTATCACCCCCACGGCGATACTGCAGTGTATGACACCATTGTCAGGATGGCTCAGGATTTTTCACTGCGTTACCTGTTGGTGGATGGTCAGGGTAACTTTGGTTCGGTGGACGGCGACAGTCCGGCAGCCATGCGGTATACCGAGATCAGGATGAAGCAGCTGACCCACGAACTGCTGGCTGATCTGGAAAAAGAGACCGTCCCCTTTACAGCTAACTATGATGAATCCCTCTATGAGCCGTCAGTGTTACCAGCCAAGTTTCCCAACCTGCTGGTCAACGGTTCGTCGGGCATTGCGGTCGGTATGGCTACCAACATTCCGCCCCACAATCTGGGTGAAATCATTGATGCCATCATTGCACTGATCCACAATCCGGCCCTTTCCTATGAAGAACTGCTGGAGTTGGTCCCCGGTCCTGATTTTCCCACCGGCGGCACCATCTATGGCCGTCAGGGTATCATTGACGCCTACTCCACCGGACGTGGCATCATTCAGGTTCGTGCCAAGGCCCATGTTGAGAACAGCAAAAAGCATGATCGCGAATCCATTGTGGTGACCGAGATCCCCTATCAGGTCAACAAGGCCCGTCTGATCACCAGTATTGCCGAGCTGGTAAAGGAAAAGAAGATCGAGGGAATATCGGATCTGCGGGATGAATCTGACCGTGATGGTATGCGGATCGTGGTGGATCTGAAAAAGGATGAAAATGCAGAGGTGCTGCTGAACCAGCTCTACAAGCATACTCAGATGCAGACCTCCTTCGGCATCAACATGCTGGCCATTGTTCACAACCGTCCCAAGCTGATGTCCTTGGCCGAGATGATGCACTATTTCATCGAGCACCGCCGCGAGATGGTTACCAAACGGACCCTGTTTGAACTGAAAAAAGCCGAGGCCCGTGCCCATATTCTGGAAGGTCTCAAGATAGCACTGGATTGGCTGGATGCGGTGATTGAGCTGATCCGTGAATCCAAGACCCCGCCTGAGGCAAAACTGGGCCTGATGGAGGGACGTTTTTCTGATCCAGACTATCTGCAGCGGCTGAACCTGCCCCGCCCTGTCGGCTATGAGAATGCGGTACAGCTTTCTGAAATACAAGCCCAGGCTATCCTTGAGATGCGCCTGCAGCGCCTGACCGGCCTGGAGCGGGATAAGATTATTTCAGAGTATGAAGAGATTCTGCGCCTGATCGCCCGTTTGAAAGAAATTCTGGGGTCGGATGCCGAGATCATGAAGATCATTGTGGGTGAGCTGACCGATATCAAGGAACGTTTTGGCGACAAGCGCCGTACCGATATCATGCATCAGACCGCCGATATTTCTTTGGAAGATACCATTGAAGATGCAGAGATGGTGGTAACGGTTTCCCACACCGGTTACATCAAGCGCAGTGCCGTTGATCTCTACCGGGCCCAGCGTCGGGGCGGTAAGGGCAAGACCGGTATGAAGACTCGTGAAGAGGATTTTGTGGAGCAGTTGTTCATCGCCTCCACTAAAGACTTCCTGCTGTTCTTCTCTGATATGGGCCGGGTTTACCGGATCAAGGTCTATGAAATCCCTGAAGGCAGCCGTACCACCAAGGGCAAGGCAGTGGTGAACCTGGTCAATGTGCAGGAGGGTGAGAAGATTACGGCCATCCTGCCGGTCAAGGATCTGAACCGTGAAGACCTGTACCTGCTGATGGCTACCCGCAATGGCGTGGTCAAAAAGACCCCGCTGGTGGAGTACCTGAACATCCGTACGACCGGCATTAATGCGGTTAACCTGGATGAAGGGGACAAGCTGATTTCTGTTGCCCTGACCGATGGTCAGAAGGATGTCTTCCTGGCTTCCCGCCATGGCAAGGCGATCCGCTTCCCTGAGGCTGATGCCCGCCCAATGGGCCGGGTTACCCGCGGTGTACGGGGTATGAACCTTGAGGCACAGGATGAGGTGATCGGTATGGAGGTGGTTGACCCCACGGCAACCGGTTCCACCATATTCACCCTGACCGAGAACGGTTTTGGCAAGCGGACCGATCTTGACGAGTATCGCGGGCAATCCCGTGGCGGCAAAGGCTTGATCACCATCAAAACCACCACCCGTAACGGTCTGGTGGTTGGCGTGATGCAGGTGAATGATGAGAACCAGTTGATGGTTATCACTGACCAGGGCAAGATCCTGCGGGTGCCGGTGGCCGGCTTCTCGGTGATTGGCCGTAATACCCAGGGTGTCAGGGTCATGGTGACTGAAGAGCAGGAAAAGATCGTTGCCGTAGCCAAACTGGCTGAGCGGGATGATGACGAAGGTCTGGAGCCTGAAGGTGAAGAAGCCTGAGCCAATGGATCTGCATGCGGTAACCCGTCTGCGCACGGTAGACACCAGTTACCGTGAACGACGGCGGATCATCCGGCTGCTTGATTTCTTAACCAGAGACCAGTTAACCCGTGACCAGCTGGAGCGGATTGGCCGCCGCCTTCAAAAATCAGGGCGGCGGGCATTACCTCCACTGGTACGGAGACTCTGGCGTGAGCAGGACCACGAGCGGCTCTACCGCTATACCTGTATGCTGGACTTTTTTGATGCCACCTCCTGGCTTGACCAGTTGGTGGCGTTAACCCTTAAACGCCGCGATCTTGCAGATGAAGGCAGACTGCCGCTGCTGGAAATCCTGCAGGATTACGGTATTGATGTCTCTTCCCCCCCTTTTTCACGTGATGACCTGACCGGCACAACCCTTAACAGCTTTCTTGATACCTGTCTGCAGGAAGGGGCCTGGGGGATGGTGCGGTTTATGGATCGTTTTCTGAATGCCGATGAGATGCTGCGTGATCAGATGATCCGTCGTCTTGGCAACAGGGCTGATCATGGCGCTGCCGCCGCCGCATTTCTGCGTATGCTGGCCTATTTTGAGTATAGCGAAGTGGCAACCCTGGCTGTGGAAAGCCTGGGCACCCTGCGTCACGGCTGTGCTGTTAACGTGTTGCTGTCGATTAAAAATCTAACGGTTGAAGGGCTTGAAGAGCAGATTAAACGTAGTCTCAGGCGTCTGGCCTTTCTTGGCATCGACCAGCCTGAACCGTTGCCAGCCTCATTTGCAGAACCGGGGGCATCACTTATGGTTCAGGCAGCACCTTTGGATTGCTACGGGGTGCGAGCGGTCTGGTTTTCCTGGGAGATCGCGGATGGCACTCTGGCCGGTCTGGTGCTGCAGCTGGGGGAACATGACGGGGTACGCCATGCAGTGGCATCACGTTTTCAGAACAGGCGTGAGCATGATGAGTATCTGGAAGAGATTAATGCAGAAGAGGGGCTCTATCCGGTAAGCTTCGATTATGCGGTCAATCTGGTACGGGATGCCCTGCAGCAAAGTATTGAACGCAGTTTTTATCTGCCACCAGACCTGTATGCCTGCCGCTATCTGTTTGCCGAGACCGACCTGCGCCCGGCAGACTATGTACCTGGCTTTCCGGTGGAACTGCTTGATGGCTTGATTGAGCGGATGGCCTCGCTGCTGGCAGGCTGCGAAGAGCTGCTGGACGAACCGTTTTTTGAAGGTTGGCTCTTTACCGATCCGCTGATTTACGAGCTTGCAGAACAGTGCGGCACCGTTCCGCTGGGCAGTTGTTCAGAAGAGACGCAACAGCTGGTCATTGAGCGTTTCTGTGCAGAGCTGATGGAGCCGGATAAACCGTCATTGCTGCGTCGGCTGCTATTAACCGCAGACTTCATGGTACAGACCGATTGTCGTAAACGGAGCGTACAAAAGGTGCTGGCCCTGGGATTGAGTCTTGCCGGATCAGCCTTGTCACTGAGCCGACATCCCTTTATCAGGCGATTGGGTTTTGACAGCATTGAAATGGCACGACAGGCCCTGGTTGAGGGGTTTGACCCGCGCAAAAATCTTGCCTACGATGATGATGAGGAGTGGGAATGAAGATCGGGGTGATCGGAGCAGGTAGCTGGGGTACTGCCCTGGCCAATGTGGTTACTGCAAATGGCCATGACACAACGTTGTGGGCCTATGAGCCAGAGTTGGTTTCAGGCATGACTGCAACCAGAATCAACCATCTCTTTCTGCCGGGCATTGAACTGCATCCGGCGTTGAACTACACCGGCTGCCTTGCAGAGGCGGTACAGGGGGCAGAGCTGGTGCTGCTGGTGACCCCTACCCAGGTCATGCGCGGTGTACTTGCCAGTCTACAGACCGAGATTGACTCTTCAGCCGTGCTGGCAAGTGCCTCCAAGGGGATCGAGCTGGGCACCCTTTGTACGGTTTCTCAGATCTGCTCACAGGTGCTTGGTGAGGCAGCACAGCAACGTTTTGTTGCGCTGTCCGGCCCCACCTTTGCCAAAGAGGTTGCCCTGGGGTTGCCGTCCCTGATCGTTGCCGGATCAGCCAATCAAGTCGCTGCTCATACGGTTCAGACTGTCTTCAGTAACCCGGTCTTCCGGGTCTATACCAGTGATGATGCCATCGGTGTTGAGCTGGGTGGGGCGGTTAAGAACGTAATCGCCATTGCAGCCGGTATCAGTGATGGCCTGGGGTTTGGTCATAACACCCGGGCAGCCCTGATTACCCGTGGTCTGGCAGAGATGAAACGTCTGGGGCGGGCCATGGGGGCTCAGGATGCAACCTTTGCCGGGCTGGCCGGTATGGGAGATCTGGTGCTGACCTGCACCGGTGATCTTTCCCGAAACCGTACGGTGGGGGTCAAGCTGGGGCAGGGGCAGACGCTGGAGGCGATCATGGCAGAAATGCGGATGGTGGCTGAAGGGGTTAAGTCAGCCGAATCAGTTAATGCCCTGGCCCAGCGTCTTAACGTGGAGATGCCGATTACCCAGAAGGTGTATGAAATCCTCTATGGCAATAAACCGGCCCGGCAGGCTGTGCTGGAGCTGATGTCACGTGATCTGAAACCTGAACAGGCCTGAGTCGCCCGCACTTTGTCCTGTTGTTTGCCTGATTCGATCAGCAGGCCTGCATCCTGCAGGAGATCAACAGCTGTCCAGACCCCGCCTGCAACTACAATCACCCCACCTATAAAAATCATCGGTTCCATAGTACGCCTCCCTTTGCCTTTGGAGACAGTACCATAGCCCTATGACACAATATGTCCTTTTGGGGGGACTACTGATCAACTTTGCTGGAAAATTAAGGCTCGCCCTGCTCGGCATCACCGGAAAGCAGTACAATATCCACCCGCCGATTCCTGGATCTACCTTCAGCAGTGGTATTTTCTGTAGTGGGACGGAACTCGCCGTACCCGGTGGCAGACAGCTTACCTGGTTCAACATCGTAGTTTTTCTGCAGGTAGCGCAGCACATTGGTGGCACGGGAGACTGATAGCTCCCAGTTGGAAGGGAATACAGGGGTACTGATCGGTATGTTGTCGGTATGGCCTTCAACCCGCAGTGGGTTGGAATATTCGGTCATCGCCTCAAGGATTGTGTTTAACAACTGATACCCGGCCGGCTTGATGACTGCGGAGCCTGAATCAAAAAAACCAGCCTCTTTAAGGCTGACCACCAGACCACGCCGGGTAATCCCGATGGTAACCTTGTTCTGTGCGCCATGTTTAACCAGATATGCCTCAATGGCAGACTGGATCTCTTTAAACTCTTTCTCTTCTGCCTTGCCTTTACCGCGTCCTTTATCCATGCCACCTTGTCGGGGACCGGCGGGAGGCATCTTGTTAATCATCGGAATCACGGCCATTTCCGGCTTTATAGCAGGTATCGGCTTGATATCCTGAGATTGCAGCACCCCTTTTTGACCAGCTGCTGCCTGGGTGGAATAGCCGAACGACTCCCGCATGGAAGCTGCCACCTCTTCAACCTTTTTCTTGTCGGTTTGAGACATGGCATACATGGTAACGAACACGGCAAACAGCAGGGTGATGAAGTCTGCGTAGGAAACCAGCCAGCGTTCGTGGTTCGCATGCTTTTCAGGTTCTTTTTTCAGCGCCACGCAGCAGGCTCCTAGTGTTCTTCACCGGCAAAGGCCTTTAGCTTCTGCTCAATAAAGTGCGGGTTTTCACCGTTTTGGATAGCAATCAGGCCTTCAACAATCATGACTCTTCGCAATATTTCTTCCTTCATCCTGATCTTGAGCTTGGCACCAATGGGAAGACAGATGATGTTAGCAGTCATCAGACCGTAGATGGTGGCAACGAAGGCGGCCGCAATACCGGCGCCCAGTTTTGAGGTGTCAGACAAGTTACCCATAACGTGGATCAAGCCAAGCACGGCGCCGATAATGCCGATGGTGGGGGAGTAGCCGCCTGCTGCTTCATAAAATTCAACGGAGTGTTTCTTATGATCTTCATAGGCCATAATTTCGGCTTCAAGCGTCTCTCGTAATTTTTGCGGGTCAATACCGTCAACCACCAGAGAAATCCCCTTTTTGATAAAAGGATCTTTTGCATTCTGGGCTTCCTGCTCCAGTGAGATCAGACCGTTGCGACGGGCCTTGGTGGCATAGCCGATAATATCCTTAACCACCGCCTCCGGGTCAACTTTAGGTGGAAGAAATACGGTTTTGGCATCTTTAAAGCCGTTTATGCAGGCCTTAAGCGGAAAAGAGATAAAGACGGCTCCAAAGGTACCACCAAGCACGATCAGCGCCGAGGTGGGGGAGATCAGGGCGCCGATATGGACGCCTTCCAGCACGGCACCGCCAAATACAGCGCCAAAGCCGAGTATAAGGCCGATTATTGTTGCTAAATCCATAGATCAGGTATCCTGGCGGTGGAGTGGCTGTAGTGTGGTTCTCGGGTCAGGGCCAGAGAGGTGATAGTTACCCTCAGTACGATGGTACTGACTGTTACGTTGGCTACGCAGATAGGCGCGGCCACCTGGAATTGCACCTGAACGGCGTAAAATTTTGGCCCGGAAAGCGATAATACGGTTCAAGATGACCTGACAATGCTCCCGCACCAGAATGTGATGGCCATTAAACAGGGTAATGACGGTGTCAGGTGTCTCTTCCACACTCACGATATGGTCAGGGTTCAGAAACATGGTTTGCCGGTCCAGGCGGGTGACCAAGATCATGTAATCCTCTGGTTTTATTTTTCGCTAACAATATCAAACAACTGGATATGGTCAAGCTTTTTCGGCGGTTCCCGTTGCAGGAGCCATGATCAATCAGCCTAACATGGCATCTATCGCATCAAAACTTATATACTTTTCGGCAATTGAGTTAATAAGTTCAATCTTTTCCGTATCGTCAGGCCCAATCTTTGAGACATGCTCCCGCAGACGATAATAGACCTGTGACGTGGTATCCTCGATTCTGATATACGGAATGTTGCTATCTTCAAGAATTCGCTGGGTAATACCTGACATTGGTGCGTGACCGGCGACAATCAGCCCGGCCAGCCGTTGGCGGAATTCCGGGATATGGTGCAGGGATGAGGCGGTTACAATCAGTTCATCACGGGAGCTGGTCACAATCAGCAGCGTTGACTCCTCCAGGCTGTCAATCACCCGCTGGGATGAGGCAGCACCCAGCTGAATCGTGTGACAGATCCGGCTGCGATCAGTCGGGTCGCCATGCAGTGGTAGCTCAAGCAGTTCACCAACGTGCTGCAGGGTCGGGTCAGCCAGAATGGGTGAATAGTCAAAGGCGCTGCTGACCAGCAGGTCCTGACTTTGAAACGCCTTGGTCAGATAGGCCATGGATCGTTCACGTTTTTCCGGCACCAGTTTGTTGGCCATGATGACCCGTACCCTGGCCTGTTCCCGGGCATACAGGGCCAGATTCAGTTCCACTGCGTCGATCACGTTGCCGATCCCGCCGCCGGTTACCATCAAGACCGGTGCACCCAGCATGGCAGCCACCTGGGCATTGTTCACCCCCACCACTGAGCCGACGCCGCCGTGTCCGGCTCCTTCAATGATCAGAAAATCAAGCTGCTGCTCCAGTTCAGCACAGGCCTTGAGAATCGCCTGACGCGGTGCCTGAGGATCAACCTTGCCATCCAGAAATTGGCGGGTTGAACCAGGGGTCAGGGTCATGGGGGACATCAGGTGGGCAAACTCATCCATGCCAAACACGCTGGAAAACATGGCGGCATCTTTATCCATGGTCAGACCACGGTACTGGATGCATTTGGGGCCGATCGGCTTCATAAAACCGACTCTCCGATACTTTTGGCGGGCCAGATGCATCAAAGAGAGTGATATGGTGGTCTTGCCGCAATGTTGACCGGTTGCGCCGATAAAGATCTTTCTACACATGGGTGATCCCTCCCGGAGTTGGTGGATCCTGCAGTTCACACAAACTCATATAGTGGTCACGTCCATTATGAAAGCGGATAATACGGATGCCCATACCGCTCTTTTTTACCAGATGGAACAGATTCTGGGGCACCCGTTTGGCCCACATAACCCTTGCATCAAAACTGATCGGCTGTTCATCAACCAGCAGCTCTATCCTCAAAACCGTATTGGGGTTACAGACGTTGGCGGTTTTAATGAACATACCCATAGGTGAAAGATCCTCTGTAAAGGCCCTTCTGCTTCCTTCGGCATCTGTACCAAAACAAAGAGCAATCCGCTTCCGTTTCCGGGCTGTAATCCGTGTGCCTGCCATACGCAAGTATCCTCCGATTTGCTGAGATATTTATAAGCATACCACAGTATTAAAAAACCGCATCTTTCTCCCCTCCGGGTGCTGCTGGTACTGGGGAGAATACCGTTGACAATTAGTGGCTAATCCACTAGTTTTGCCACTGTTCTTTATGATTAACCATGTAAACCGCTAGGGGAGTTTCGACTGAGAGCAGCATCTGGCTGCGACCCTTGGAACCTGATCCGGGTAATTCCGGCGTAGGGAAGCGGACGATTTCGAATACTGACGAATCGCCGCCCTTCCAGGCGGCTTTTTTTTTGCGGGGGGAAAGTGCCATGCAGGTAAGTATCAATGGAGAAATGCGGCAGCTTGTTGATAGCTGCACCGTTACGCAGATGCTGGAAGAGTTGCAGATTCCGGCTACACGGGTGGCGGTAGAGCTTAATCTGGAGATCGTTCCCAAGGCAGATTTCGCCGAGCGGACCCTACAGGATGGGGACAAAATCGAGATAGTCCACTTTGTAGGGGGAGGATAGCGAGGCCCATAGTGATTGATTTTTCACTCTATCTGATAACTGATCGTAACCAGACCGCAGGCAGGCCGCTTTTGGACGTGGTTGAGGCTGCGCTTGAAGGTGGTGTGCGGGCAGTACAGCTGCGGGAAAAAGATCTGGCCCCGGCTGAGCTGTATGAACTGGCCTGGGAAATGCGGGCGTTAACCAGCCGGTATGATGCTCGCTTGCTGATCAATGAACGGATTGATATTGCCCTGGCAGTTGAGGCTGATGGTGTCCAGCTGGGGGTTACCTCCATGCCGGTCACGGCAGCCAGGCGGATCGCACCTGATCTGTTGATCGGCTACTCCAGTCACGGGGTAGGTGAGGCGGTCGCAGCCCTGGCCAAGGGGGCGGATTTTGTCACCTTTGGCCCGGTCTTTCCCACCCCTTCCAAGGCTGCCTATGGTGAGCCGGTGGGGTTGGGAAAGCTGGGGCGGGTTTGTCGGCAGGCGGTCGGTGATCTGGTTTTTGCCCTGGGTGGTATTAAACGCGAAAATATAAAACAGGTAACCGCTGCCGGCTGTTACCGGGTGGCGTTGATCTCGGATATTCTGGCAGCGCCGGATCCTGCTGCAGCTGCCGAGGCATTCGGGCGTGGATTGCAATAAGACCAGTCTCTGGGCCCCCAGCCCACTACAGAAAGGGTATACCTATGGATGAACTTATTATTGCTGGCCGTTCTTTCCGCTCTCGCTTAATGGTGGGTACCGGGAAATTTGCTTCCAACACTGAAATGGCCGCCACCATCGCCGCTTCCGGCGCTGAAATCGTGACGGTTGCTCTGCGCCGTGTCAATATTGATGACCGCCAGGATGATTTGCTCAATCATATTGACCGTACAACATGCCTGCTTCTACCTAACACCAGTGGTGCCCGTGATGCCGAAGAGGCCATCCGACTCGCCCGTCTGTCCAAAGCCGCTGGCTGCGATCCCTGGATCAAGTTGGAGGTCACGCCTGATCCATACTATTTGTTGCCTGATCCTGTCGAAACCTTGAAAGCAGCAAAAATATTGGTCAAAGAGGGCTTCATCGTGCTGCCCTATATCAATGCTGATCCCGTACTGGCCAAGCATCTGCAAGAGGTAGGCGTTGCTACCGTCATGCCTCTGGGCGCCCCCATTGGCTCTAATAAAGGGCTAAAAACACGGGACAGCATAGCCATAATTATCGAGCAGGCAATTGTGCCGGTGGTTGTTGATGCCGGTCTGGGAGCACCATCACACGCTGCCGAAGCAATGGAGCTCGGGGCCGACGCGGTAATGGTCAACACGGCCATCTCTGTTGCCGGTAATCCGGCCCTCATGGCGACCGCCTTTAGCCAGGCTGTTATTGCCGGACGGAATGGGTATCTGGCAGGGCTCGGCAAAGAACAACACAAAGCCGTCGCATCCAGCCCACTCACCGGCTTTTTGCGCGAGGAACAATCATGAGTTTCGCAGATGAAATGTTACGTTACCCCGTAGAACAGATCCTGGAGCAGATGGCCACTACCACGGCGAGCCGAGTGGAACAAGTCCTGGCTGCCGAGCGGATTAACGAGCGCGACCTGATAACCCTGTTATCACCAGCCGCTGAACCATATATTGAAGCCATGGCGCAAAAAGCTCATCAGATAACCAAGCAGCGTTTTGGCAACACCATCCAGCTGTATACGCCGATGTATTTGTCTAACGAGTGCAACAACGGCTGTAAATACTGTGGGTTTAACGCCAAAAACAACATTCCTCGCGTCACTCTTACCCTTGCCGAGATTGAACAAGAAGCGCTGGTCATCCGTAATTACGGTTTTCGTTCAATTTTGCTCCTGACTGGTGAGCACCCCAACAAGGCTGATAACAACTATCTGGCTGCGGCAGTAAAGCAGATCAGGCCACTCTTCAGTTCCATCAGCATTGAGGTCTACCCCATGGATACTGAAGGCTATCAGCAAATGGTTGCCGCAGGGGTTGATGGGTTAACCATCTATCAGGAAACCTATGATCGCGCCCTGTACAAACAGCTCCACCCTTTTGGCAAAAAAAGTGATTATACGTGGCGCATTGAGGCGCCTGACCGTGCCGGGCAGGCAGGTCTGCGGCGTATAGGCGTTGGGGCTTTACTGGGGCTTGGCCCCTTTGCAACAGAAGCATTTTACACCGGTTTTCACGCATACTACCTCGCCCGTCACTACTGGCGCAGTCAAGTCAGCATCTCTTTTCCACGTATTCGCCCTGCCGATGGCGGTTTTGCCCCCATTAACCCGGTCAGTGATACACAACTGGTGCAGATGGTGTGTGCCATGCGCCTGCTCATCCCTGATGCCGGGCTATTCCTCTCCACCCGTGAAAATGCCAGGCTGCGCGACAGTTTAATGCGCCTCGGCATCACCCACATGAGTGCCGGATCTTGCACTGCCCCCGGTGGCCACGCCAACAAAGGTGAGCACACTGAGCAGTTTGTCATTGATGATGATCGGACACCAGAACAGATCCGTGCTATGATCCGTGCACAAGGCTATGAAGCGGTTTGGAAAGACTGGGATAGCGCGTTTTTAAACGCAAGCACCGTATGATGATGCACAAACAGAGCCGTGGACGTTCTGGAGCGATTGACCTCCCGGATCAGCATCCAGCGTCTGTACGGCTCATCACCGCTTGAACTCAGGGTTGCCCCGCAATAGGGTTTGAAGAATAATCAGATGTGGTATGCTGTGCTCAATGAACTGAAACGCCGGGGCAGCTGGCAGGGTAGCAGGTGCCGTCAGCTATCTCAGGCAATTAGAACTTCAGGAGGAACGACCATGTCCAAAGTCTTTTTTGCTGATATGCGTGCCAGCCACAAAGAGAACCTGTTTGACAAGATCAGCAAGCTGCTGGCCTTGTGCGGGCTGGCACAGCGAGTCAATGAAGGGGATCTGACAGCGGTCAAGATCCACTTTGGCGAAAAGGGTAACAGCGCCTTTATCAGGCCGATCTTTGCCCGGCGGGTGGTGGATGAGCTGAAAAAGCTGGGTGCCAAGCCGTTTCTGACCGACTCTTCCACCCTCTATCCTGGTGAGCGTAAAGAGGCGATCTCTGCTCTGGCCTGCGGTATTGAAAACGGCTTTGCTTATGCTGTGGTCAATGCGCCCTTGATTATCTCAGACGGTCTGCGGGGGGTGACTGAGACCACGGTGCCGATTGCTGGCGAGCTGCTCAAGGAGGTCTACATCGGCACTGAGATTGTAGAGGCTGATTTCCTGGTGGCCCTTTCCCACTTCAAATGCCATGAGTTGACCGGCTTTGGTGGTGCCATCAAGAACCTGGGCATGGGTTGTGCCAGTCGCAAGGGTAAGCTGGTGCAGCATTCCACCGTGGCGCCAGTGGTGACGGCCAAGCACTGTACCGGCTGCGGGCTCTGCATCCGGGCCTGTGCCCATGATGCAATCAAGATTGCAGATGGCGTGGCTGTAATTGATCCGGTTGCATGTGCCGGCTGTTCCCGCTGTATCACGGTCTGCCCCACCAAGGCAGTTGCGATCCAGTGGAATGAGGCAGCTGATCTGGTGATGAAGAAGATGGCCGAATATGCCTGCGGTGCTGTTGCCAACAAGCAGGGCAAGACAATCTACCTCAATTTTATCACCCAGGTCTCACCGGCCTGTGACTGTTACGGCCATTGTGATGCGCCGATTGTGAATGATATCGGCATCTGTGCCTCAACCGATCCGGTTGCCCTGGATCAGGCCTGTGCTGATCTGGTTAACAATGCCCGGGGTAATCAGGATTCAGCCCTTAAAACCGGACATGAACCGGGTGGTGACAAGTTCCGTGGCTGCTGGCCTGAAATCCCGTGGGAGGTGCAGCTTGAACATGGGGAAAAGGTGGGATTGGGCAGTAGAACCTATCAATTGATCCGACTATAGGAAATAATCACCTTTTAGAGGGGCGCTGCTTGCGCCCCTTCTTCGTTCTGTTAGAATATAAGACTCTCATGTTGAATATCGGTGGGTTTACAAAAGATCACCCATGAGCCGCAACCACAGTTGTTGTGCTGTTTGCCTTAGATCTTGCTAAGCAGGAACGTGCCCCATGGTTTTCAACAGCTTCCGACATAAGCTGATTCTTGCCTTCAGCCTGTTTATTACGGTGCTGTTGGCAGGCATTGCCTGGGGAACCTATACCTGGTTCAAGTATCAGACCCAGCAGATGATTTTCCGTGAGCAGAGTGCCATGGTTTCGTCCCTGGCCCGTGGTCTGGATGACAAGCTCCTTTCCGCCCATAATGCCTTGATAGCCGTTGCAAAGGTTGCACCTGCTGAATCGGTTACCCGGCATTCGCAGATGCAAGCCTGGCTGGATAACCGTACCGGCATCCGCTCTATCTTCAACCACGGTCTGTTTTTGTTTGATCTTTCCGGTACACTTATCGCGAACAGCCCCCGTACTCCCCAGTTAATCGGCAGTTCCTACGCCTTTCGGCCTTATTTTCAGGACACCCTCAAAAGCGGTAAACCGGTTATTGCCCAGCCTTTTATCTCATCGGTCAACGGTTCTCCGGTCATAGCCATGACCGCACCGATCCACGACAAGCAGGGGCGGATAGTGGCCATTATGGCAGGGCTGATTGACCTGCGCAATGACAGTGGCTTTTTCCACGAATTGAGCCGGGTCAGGGTTGGCAGTTCAGGCTATCTGTATCTGTTTGGGCCTGATCGAACCATCATTCTGCACCCTGATCCCAGCCGGATCATGAAACAGGATGTACCCAAAGGTTCCAACAAGCTGTTTGACCGTGCCATTGACGGGTTTGAAGGTGCTGGGGAGACGGTGAACAGCCGTGGCCGACATTTCCTGGCTGCCTTCAAGCGCCTTCAGTCCACCAACTGGATCCTTGCCTCAAACTTTCCGATTGAAGAAGCCTATGCACCGATCACCCGTTTCAGGACAATCTACCTCTGGGGTATGGCAGCGGTTGTGCTGTTAAGTATTGCTGCAGCCTGGTTGCTTGGGCAAACCATTACCCGTGGAATCACCAGCCTGGCTGGACAGGTGCGTACTCTGAACACACAAACCGGAGTGGTTTCGCAGATTAAGATACAGGGTGATGATGAGCTGAAGCTGCTTGCCGATTCGTTTAATGAACTGCTGGAAGGGGTTGAAAAGCGGGAGCAGAAGCTGTTGGACTTCTCGGTTACCATGGAACAGAAGAATGTGGAACTGGGCATGGCGCTTTCTATGGCAGAAGAAGCAACCAAGGCTAAAAGCGCCTTTCTGGCAACCATGAGCCACGAAATCCGCACGCCTATGAACGGAGTGATCGGCATGACCGGTCTGCTGCTGGACACGGAGCTGTCTGAAGAGCAGCGCAGGTATGCAGAGATTGTTCGCAGAAGTGGTGAAAATCTGTTGGATATTATCAATGATATACTTGATTTTTCAAAAATTGAGGCGGCTAGGCTGGAGCTGGAAAAAATGCCGTTTGATCTGCGGATGACCCTGGAAGATACGGTTGAACTGCTTGTGCAGCGAAGTGCAGACAAAGGGCTTGAGCTGGTCTGTCTGGTTGATCAGGATATTCCCTGGGAGCTGGTGGGGGATCCTGGAAGGTTGCGTCAGGTTATATTAAACTTGGCCGGTAATGCCGTTAAATTTACGGAACAGGGTGAGGTTACTATCAGGGCTGATCTGGAAAGCTCTACAGCAGATCAGGTAACCATCCGCTTTTCAGTGCAGGACACCGGCATCGGTATACCGGAGCACCGTCTGGAAGCGGTCTTTGCACCCTTTACCCAGGTGGATGGCTCCACTACCCGCAGGTTTGGCGGCACCGGCCTGGGGCTGGCCATCTGTAAGCAGTTGGTGGAGTTGATGGGCGGTGAGATTGCTGTTAGCAGCCAGGAGGAAAGAGGGTCCTGTTTCTGGTTTACGGCCAGCTTTACTGCTGTGCCCGAGCCATCTGACGTTGCACCACGTTTTGCTGCAATTGATGATCTGCATCTGCTGGTGGTGGATGACAATGACTCAAATCGCCAACTGCTGATTACCCTGCTTTCCGGTTGGGGCTGCCGCTACGACACGGCCAGCAACGGTCAGACTGCCATGGGAATGATGCAGGAGTATCAGGCTGCTGGCAACCCGTTTCAGGTGGTCTTGATCGATGCGGTCATGCCAGAGATGGATGGGCTCACCCTGGCAGGCCTCATTCATAAAAATCCGTCGCTGTCAGAAACCAAGCTGGTATTACTCAGTACGCTGGGGGTCAGGGGAGAGGCTGCAGAGCTGCATAAGGCCGGTTTTGCAGCCTGGCTTACCAAACCGATCCGTCAGCAACAGCTGCATGACTGTCTTTCGTTGCTGGTCGGTCGGACCATCTCACCACAAGCCTCCCTTGATGGTCTGATCACCCGGCATACGGTCCGGGAACTGCAGCGTCACAGTACCACCATCCTGCTGGCAGAGGATAATCCGGTGAACCAGGCGGTTGCACTGGCCATGTTGCAGAAGCTTGGCTACCGGGCTGATGTGGTTGCAAATGGACAGGAAGTGATAGAGGCATTGTCACGTATTAACTATAATCTGGTGCTGATGGATTGTCAGATGCCGGAGTTGGATGGTTTTGAGGCCACGGCATTGATTCGCAGTGACTCCTCTGCTGTGCTGAATCATGACGTACCGGTTATTGCCATGACTGCCAATGCCCTGGCCGGAGATCGTGAGCGTTGCATCAAGGCCGGCATGAATGATTACCTCTCCAAACCGGTGAAACAAAAAGAGCTGGAGCAGACTTTAGCCAGGTGGTTGACCACGTCTGAGAGCGGGCCGGTTGTGCTGTTGGATGCCGTGACAGCTTTGTCACAGCCGGATGCCGGGGATCAGTTGCAGCTCTTTGACGAACAGGAGCTGCTGGATAGACTGGGTGACAACCACCCGTTGCTGCTGGAGATCATCAGTATGGCATCTGCCGACTTACCGGTAAGGCTGCTACAGATGCAGCAGGCGCTTATTTCAGAAAATCGGGCTGCACTCAGGCAGGCAGTCCACACGATCAAGGGAATGGCGGCTAACCTGGCTGCCTGCCGGTTACAGCAGATTGCCGATCAGCTCGAAGGCCAGGCCGATAGTGCTGCAATTGACCAACTGAAGCTGCTTGCCAGACAGGTCTCCGAACAGGCAGATCTCCTGTTGGAGCGGCTACGGCAGCAAAAACACCGCAACTAATGGACCTGTCAAGCCTGGTATGCTATTCTCAACCATTATGATCAGCCACAGCCATCACCGTATATGCCGTCTTTGTTGCTGGCTTCTATTGCTCTGCTGCCTGTTGCAGTTGTCTGTTCCAGCCGTTAGCCATGCACTGACAACCTGTCCCGTCTGTCAAATTACCTTTGATTTTGATCATACGGATCAGGACCTTGATGCCGATCTTGAGGATGATGAAGTGGCGGTTCTACCTCCATTTTGGTCATTTGACCTAAGAATTCGCACGGTACTCCCGCAGTTCTATCCCCGCCAGTCTACCTCCGTCTACAGAATACTTTTTTCGCCACCAGAATAATCCAGCCTTGCGTTGGCAGCTATTTGTTGCTTTTTTTCCACACGTACAGGGTTACAGGGGTGAGAAAGGTCTCAGCATGAGTATTGAACGTTGCGCGAATCAAGATTGTTACCAGAGGTTTGAAGTGGTTGAGTTTGGCCATACCAGGCCAGCCCAGCCTGAACCCCGCAAGCTTGTCTGTCCCTATTGCGGTCATACGATCTATCGTAAAACCAGAGGTGCATTCATTGTAACCAAACTGGAAGGGAGCTCATTATGCTGCGCAAATAATAGTGAGCTCTGCGGAGACTAGAAGCGATAACTGGCAGTCATGGTGACATTACGTCCATTTTCAGGGATGCGGGCAGTCGGGTTGAGCGGGTCGCGTTGGTAGTAGAGCGGCATCACATAACGGGCATCAAAAAGGTTGTTAAGGCTGACGGTCAGGGTAAACCCCTTATAGCGTCCACCCGCCTGCAGGTCAGTAACCGCGTAACCGGGCATTGAGGTTTCATTCAAGGTGGTATCAAAGCGGTTCTGCCGAGCCATCAGTGTCTGATTTATACCGGCAAAGACGTAACGATTATCGTACTTGATTCCCAGCCGCCCACGTAATGGGGGAATCTCTGCCAGGGGTCTGCTGCTCGCCCGGTTTTCTCCCTCGCTGTAAGAGATCATGGCAGAAAACTTCAGGTCAGCAGGTAGCTGTACCGTACCTTCGCACTCCACGCCCCAGATGACCGCATCAAGATTGGTGGTACTGCGTGCCTGGGGCAAAGTGCCGCCAAGACGTCTCACTGGTAAAATAAAATCCGTTGCCTCGCCATAAAAGAAGGTCAGTTCAGCGCGATGCCCGTCCATTGACCAGCTGGCACCGGTATCAATCTGATTGACCACGGTTTGTTGCAGAAACGGATTACTGACAATATTGCTGCCCTGTCTGATCTGGCCCATGTACAGCTCACTGGCATCGGGTATTCTGACGGCCCGCCCCCCCTTTAAAAACAGTTCAAGCTGCGGCAGTACCTTCCAGAACAGCTGGGCGTTGGCGCTCCAATCGGCAAAATCACGTCCGGTAGGAACCCCCTGACCAGGGTAGTAGGGTTGGTAGAGTGTCTGAATACGGTCCGGGGTCAGCCCATTGGCATCTACCCGGCTGAAATCCCCCCGAACGGAAAACACCGCCCGCACTGTGTCGGTTAGCGGGGTTTCATAGATTCCAAACATTCCCAGGTTACGGGTCGTCACATCCGGCAACAGCGCTTGGTTATCGTAATACTGCCAAGGAGCTGCACCCGGCTTCAAGAGCGCAGAATAACTGCCGTTCCAGTCCCGCTGATAAAAATCAATCCCCTTTTTAAGTATTCCCGAGCCCAGGGTAAGCTGCGATGCCAGTCTGCCACCGGTTGTGGTCGCATCAAAACGGCTGGAGGTAGCATAGCCACGGTTCAGAAAGGCGCGATAGGGCAGCGCGGTGTTAGCGGTATCCGAAGTTTCCCGCAATGAATCATCCAACAGGGTCCGGGCCTGACTCCACCAGCCCTGCAGGCTGATTTCCCGGATCAGGGGAGTGATATTACGCAGGGTAAGCCGTCCATTCAGGCGATGTACCTGTTCGTCCAAGACATCAATGTTCTGGGTGGGAAACTTGATGTCGCTCCCCTGCACAAAGGCATAGGACAGCTCGAACCGGTTGTCCTTGGTGGGACTGATTCCGCCTTTAAGCCAAAAACTGTCCAGTCGGTACATCGCCAGGGCTTCGACGGTC
>Ga0074197_1001495_pt1 | contig 19666 bp, 16 predicted proteins | sample EPASupsiteSAE305_FD_64526 | JGI IMG/M metagenome (GOLD analysis project Ga0074197, IMG submission 64526) | Bioremediated contaminated groundwater microbial communities from EPA Superfund site, New Mexico - SAE3-05 reassembly with SPADES | ecosystem: Environmental > Aquatic > Deep subsurface >...
ATTCTTGTTGTTCGTCGTGGTAAATTACTATAAAATGGATTCCGTGGAAATGACGAAAACTTAAGTTGATAGCATTGGGTGTGTACTTTGGGGGTTTTTGAAAATTAAGTTATTGTCTAGGAATGGTACTCTACAGGATTGGTAAAATCTTCAAAATTGGATTATATGTATTCTTTTTTCTTACTTCTCTTTATTATATCGTTGGATTTTCTTTACTTCTTTCAAAATTTTCTTTTCTTCATTTTCTAATCTTCGTTCCACTTTTTTTACATCTTCAGCTGGTGGCAGTTGCTCTGGTTTAACACCTCTGTCGTGAAGCATTTTTCTAACAGCCATATTATTGTCAATGTGTTCTTTTGTTATTTGATTATCGCCTTTCAAATCTTTGTCCACTACATTATGGCTTGTTAATTCTGTCGCAAAATCTTTTGCCTTAATTGTTAGGGTTGGAAGAAAATCAGCTAGGGGGCGATTTGCTGAAACTTGCAAAATTCGTTTCATATCATTAGTTGTTCTACCTCCAAATAATGCGTGGTCGCCTTTTGAACGAATAATTGCAAAACTTTTATTGTCAACTCCTCTTTCAAAAATAATTCCCGAAAGTTTCTTCTCAGATTGTGATAGCTTTTCACGAGCCGTAACTCTTGCTACATCCAACAATCTTTTTTCGATAATTTCTTGTTTTCTAGTTTGAACTGCAAAGTAAGTCTGAGCAAAAGCGATTTCCGATTTCGTTGTAGCATCACCATTTTGAGCAATTAAATAACAAGCGTATCTTGTCAATGCAATATCTTCAATCGGTTTTTGAGCTCGGCTTCCGATTTCAACCATTTTGCTGAATTCAGCAAAATGGTTCTTAGCTTCTTCTCCTGCTTGCTCGCAAGACTTTTCAGCTTTATCAATTACGTTCTTAAAATTTCTCCATTGAGAATAGCCAAGAATATTTTGTAAATCTCTTGCACTCCAACATTCTACGCCCTCATAATCGTAGCAAGCTTCTTCAAACTTCTTAAAAATTTCTGATATAAATTCTTTCTTCATTTTTATGCATTTGTTTTGATAGTTTCAATAGTGTTAAAACTATCATAATTGTTATTAAATACTATTTCTTCATTCTCATTTTGAGATATGGTGTTTTCATTAACTAGCCCTTTCAAAATTTTCATTGGAATTATTTTATCTATTTATCACCAACATGACACAGCAAAGTTAAATTTACACGAAAGTAATAGTAAATTCATTCTAAAATTTCATGTTTTAATTATAAATCATTGTTTTTTAGTGGCAAGGCAATAGGAATCTTTCAAAATGCCACTCTATAATCAAAATTATTAAAAGAACTTTTAGAAGTTAATTAAAGATTCATATTAAATCAAATTTGCTCAAGTTTTTGGGTAATGCGGGGTTAAAGATTTTAAAACACAGATTGCAAATCTGTGCTACGCCAATTTTAGCAAATACAACATGAAAAATATTTTTTATTAAACGTGGAACCTATTGCTTTATGTTTACCTCCCATTGTTGCAGTTTTTGGGGGAGAATATTCTTGTTGTTCGTCGTGGTAAATTACTATAAAATGGATTCCGTGGAAATGACGAAAACTTAAGTTGATAGCATTGGGTGTGTACTTTGGGGGTTTTTGAAAATTATTTAGTAGTGAATAAATTGTATGAGTAATGGCAGATTGCGTGGTGTTTTCCTATCAAACTGTTACGCTGTTTGAGCGGGCTACAACCGTTGAATTTACTTCTATTTCGCTCATTTTTCCAATTGTTTATGTGAGCCGTCACAATTCGGTTTTCGTTTTGAAAGTCCACAAATACAATCATTAAGTCCATATCCATCCATTATGCGTTGAATATTGTTTTCAATCCGTGATATTTTAGTTTTTGTTTGTTTTGGCTCTGAAAAATGCAACAAATACCCTTTTTGTCTACCTGCTGTCAGTTTTTTAAATGCCTTTTCAAAATTAGGATTTTCGGCAAATTTTTGTTCCAATTCTTCTGGTGTTTCATAATCGGAAACCTTTTCCATTACCACTTTCTTTCCCGATTTTTCTATTGCGACAGCTTCTTTTATATATTCTTTAATTGTCTTTTCGAGTTTTGTAATTTGTTCTGTGTTCGTAAATCTTATTTGTCGAGCTGATTGAGTATTTTCGGTTTGCTGAACTAAAATATTTTTCGAGTCTTTGAGAAGAACTCCTTTTTGAAAAAGTATAGCACAATAGTTTTTAAATTCGTGAATCAGAACTATATTTTTTCCGTTATGCGAATAACTCGGATGCATCCACTTAAAATCTTCTTCTAATCCGCAAGCCACAATAATTTCACGAAGATTTTTTAATTCATCCTGCCATTTTTCAAGTCCGTTCAGATATTTATCTACTTCTTTGTTCATTGTTCTCACAGTTTTTCTTAAATGTTGCACAACGTTTGACGGTATGGCAAGTAAGGGATTGCGGACTGCGTTCGTATCCACCGTTACAGAAGTTGAAGCGGGAGACAAAGCTTAGCATACCACTGAAACCCTTATTTGCTATACCGTGTGTTAGCGGTTCGTTGTTATTTCTTCCAGTAAGGTTTTATAATTTTCCCTTCTTTATGACTTAGTATTAAAAGAATAATTGTTGCAAAAAGACAAAAAATAGTTGCTTGTATTGAACCCTCTGGTCCAAATTGTCCACCTGTAAACCATTCTGCTCCTTCTATTTTAGAGGTTATTAATGTTTTTGAAATTGCATTTCCTGATACATTTGCTCCGAAAATAGCAGACTGCATAAAATTCCAGGCAAAGTGAATTGCAATTGGAAACCATAAATTTCTCGAATAAATATAAGCAGCGGCAAGTAATAATCCTGCTTGAATTGCAAGTCCAATTGCAGCACTTAATGTACTGTTTGGGTTGGCAAGATGTAATGCTCCAAAAATAAGAGCAGAAATTATTAAGGCTAAATAACTTCCTAATTTTTCTTCTGTTATTCTAAATATTACGCCTCTGAATAAAGTTTCTTCAAAAATCGAAGCAGTAAAAGCCATTGTCAAAGGTGGAATTATAAATAAAATAGGATTTATGGATATAACAGAATAACCGCCTTTTAGATAAATTATTAAAATTGTCAAAGATTGCAATATTGCTCCTATAACAATTCCAATTGTTAAGTTTTTAACGATACCCTTTCTTGAAAATTCTGTAATTTTTCTTTTTTCATAAAACTTGAATAAATAAGTGTAAGAAATTATAGCAAGTATTGCGACAAATATCCCTCCAATTAGATTTTTCAAATCTTTATCAATGCTAGTTAATTCCAATAGCTTTTGAAATAATATCTGTCCAACTCCAACTATTCCACCACAAACAATAAGTCCGATTATTATTTTTGTCAAAGGGAAATGAAGTATTTTTTGTCCGATGCTTTTTTTGTTCATTTTTCTATCCATTTTTATTATTAGATTATACTTTCTACTGTTTCGTTACAATGACCGCTAACATCCTAATACACACAATGTGTATATCCCGCAATATTTCGTTTGAAATGCATTGTATATATTAGGTTTATAAAATTATTAAAGAACTTTTAGAAGTTAAATAAAGATTGATATTAAATCAAATAAGTATTCTAAAATGGAAATAAGCAAAGATAAACTCCCGAAATTCCACATCTAAAAGTATTGCGTTTGTAATAATATGGCTTTTTGTTTAAAAATTGCGGGAGTTTTTAAGTGGTTACTTTTACGGTGAGTTTGGATATAAAAAAAGCCCAATTCACTTTAAGTAAATTGGGCTTTTAGAGTAAATATCAAGTTTTTAATTAAATTTCAGCGCCAGAACCTTGTATTTGATAAACTGTTTTTTTAACTTTTTCGCCATGTTTGCAATCGTCTTTTGATTCTTTTTTGTCGTCTTCGCATTTTGTTCCACCGCAATCGGATTCATTGGCTTCAACTGTAAAAGAAACAACTTCGCCTTCAACTAATGCTTTTTGTCCTTTTGCTTCCATAGGAAAAACAATTACGCCATCTTCAACTTTTACGCGAATTGATTCAAACTCTTTATCGCTTGCAAGTTCAATCCAACATCCTCTTTTGTCGCAAACATTTAAAACAGTTCCTTCAATAAGCACTTTTTTGCCAACATAATTTTGTGGTGCTTCCAAAATTTTTGAAACTTTTACTTTTTCTTTTAAAGTAATTTCTTTGCCGTATTTTTTTACATCTTTTGCTGATAAATTTGACACAGCAACAATTAACATAACAAACATTATAAGATATTTCTGCATTCTAATTCTTCCTTTAGTATTTTTAATAAATAATTTTATGAAAATAAAAATAAGAGCAATTATCTTAATTTGCAAATGTAAAATATATGAACAGAAGAAATTTTATTAAAAACAGTACATTGCTAACTGGTTCAATTTCGTTAGTTGGAATTAGCCAAATTTCGGCAAAAGAAAACAACTTGGAATCACAAATTTCAAAAATTAAACCAAATCGGTTAAAACTTGGCGATACTATTGGATTAATTGCTCCAGCAGGCTACGTTTCGGAAAAGGCTTTGCGTGAATCAATTGAAAACATTGAGAAGCTCGGATTTAAGACTTATTATACAGAAAGCGTAAAATCCAAATACGGCTATCTTGCTGGTGAAGATGAAGTGCGAGCTGCTGACTTAAGTCACATGTTTGAAAATGATAAAGTTGATGGCATTTTTTGCATTCGCGGTGGTTATGGTGTTGCGCGAATGTTGCGTCAAATTAATTACGACGCAATTAAAGCAAATCCAAAAGTGCTAATTGGATATAGCGATATTACGGCTTTGCATTACGCAATTTATTCGCAAACTGGATTGGTTACTTTTCACGGACCGGTTGCAACCTCAACTTTTAATGAGTTTTCCGTTGATAATTTCATGAAAACCGTTGTAAATCCAGAAGAAAAAACAATATTTTCTCCAGCGGATGAAAGCGGAAAAGGTAGCGATTACAGAACTTACGTGATTAGAGAAGGCAAAGCAAAAGGTGAATTGGTTGGCGGAAATCTTAGCATTGCGGTTACTTTTCTTGGAACAAAATATGACGTTGATTACAAAAATAAAATCCTTTATCTCGAAGAAGTTGATGAAAAGCCTTACAGAGTTGATAGAATGTTAACGCATCTTTATCAAGCTGGTAAATTGGAAGAAGTTTCGGGCATTGCTTTGGGCGTTTTTAGCGATTGTGATTCAAAAGTTGGCTCAGCTCAAGGCGAAAGATCGCTTTCTTTGCAGGAAGTGCTTTACGATAAACTTTACAATTTGGGAATTCCAGTAATTTATGGCTTATCTTTTGGTCATATCGAAAATAAATACACAATTCCTTTTGGAATAAATGCTGAACTTGATGTTCAAAATCAGACTTTAATTTTGACCGAAAAGGCGGTTTTGTGAAAAATTTGAATATTAGAGATGCGGGAGACTGGGTGCTGGATGCTGGATGCTGGAGACTGGGTGCGGGATGCGAGTTGCGAGTTGCGGGTTGGGGGATTTTAGATTCTGGATGCTGGATTCTGGATGCTGGATTCTTACGACTTACGATTCTCGATTCTCGATTTTCGACTTTCGTCTCACGTCTCACGTTTCACGTTTCTCGTCTGACTTTTCACTTTTCACCTCTAAAAGCCTGCCATGTTTGCTAAAGTAGTTTTTCCACTTCCGTTCCGTAATTCGTTCACTTATTCAGTTCCAGAAGAATTTGAGGAATTGGTTGAAATAGGCATTCGCGTAGTTGTTCCTTTTGGAAAGCGAACGCTTACTGGTTTTGTTATTGATTTAATAGGTGAAATTGACGAAAAGGATTCAAAATACGAAGTAAAACCAATTCGCGATGTGCTTGATTTAGTTCCAACATTTGGAAAAGATGAATTGAAATTTTACGAGTGGGTGAGCGAATATTACATAAGCTCGCTCGGTGAAGCTTTGCGAAATTCTGTGCCTTATGGATTGGATATTGAATCGAAAAAAAAAGTAGTTGCCGACATGGAATTTTGCTTTTCGTTATATAAAGAAGAAAGCAACAAAAATTCAACGCGTGGAAAAATATTGGATTTGCTTAGCCAGAAGGAAGTATATTCTGTTTCACTTTTGCAGACAATGGTTAAAAAGAAATCGATTTATTCAATTTTGAATACGCTTGAAAAAAAAGGTGCAGTTACACTTTTAACCGAAATTGATGATGCAAAAGTAAAAGTTAAAAAAGTAAAACACATAAAATTGAGCAAAAGCGTAGATTATATTTATGCAGAATTGCCCGAAATAGAAAAAAAATCGACAAAGCAAGTGATGGTTTTGCTCGAGCTTTTATCATCGCCAGAAGAAGAATTTCCATTAGCTCAGCTTTTGAAAAAAACAAACGCGAATTTATCGTCAGTTGATTCGCTATTTAAAAAGGATTTAATAAGTCTTTTTTATAAAGAAGTTGAACGCAAGTTTATTGAGACTTATGCAGAAGAAATGAAAAAAATTAAGCTAACTTCTGACCAGAAATCGATAATTGATTTGGTTTCAAAAAATATTGAGTCAAAAACCTTTAAACCATATTTGCTTCATGGAGTTACTGGAAGCGGAAAAACGCAAGTTTATATCGAATTGGTTCGAAAAGCACTAAAAAGTGGCAGAAATGCGATTGTTCTTGTTCCCGAAATTTCGCTAACTCCACAAATAACAACGCGATTTTACAACGAACTTGGAAATTCAATATCGGTTATGCACAGCCGAATGTCACTTGGCGAACGTTATGACGCTTGGCGAGGAATTGTAAAAGGGAAATATAATGTTGTAATTGGACCTCGTTCCGCACTTTTTGCTCCTTTAAACAATATTGGAATTATAATAATTGACGAAGAACACGATGCCAGTTACAAACAATATGATATTATTCCCAAATATAATGCACGCGATGCGGCGGTTGTAAAAGCACAAATGAGCAATGCACCAATTATTTTAGGCTCGGCAACGCCATCTATTGAAAGTATGTATAACGCATTAAATCAAAAATATGTTTTATTGCAATTAAAAGAACGGATTGACAATGCAAAGCTTCCAAAAGTCCAACTTGTTGATGTTACCTACGAAAACAAGCAAAAAAAGATGGATGGAGCATTTTCAAAAGTATTAATTGATAAAATAAACGACCGACTGCAAAAAAAGGAATCCATAATTATCCTCCAAAATAGACGTGGATTTGCAACTCAAATTTATTGTGAGGATTGTGGTGAAATTGAAATGTGCGAAAATTGCTCAGTTTCGATGGTTCATCATATTAGTAAAAACTTTTTGCAATGTCATTATTGTGGAAATACGAAACCAGTTCCAAAAGCGTGTGTAAAATGCGGTTCTTTGTCGCTAAAATTTTTTGGAACAGGAACCCAACGTGTGGAAGACGAACTAATTTACAACTTTCCAGATGTAAAAATTGAGCGAATTGATTCCGATTCCTTAAACAAAAAAGGTAAACTTGGCGAAATTTTGAATCGTTTCAAAAGTGGTGAAACTCAAATTCTTGTTGGAACTCAAATTGTTTCCAAAGGCTTGGATTTTTCGAATGTTACTTTGGTTGGCGTAATTTCTGCCGAAACTACTCTCTGGATTCCAGATTTTAGAGCCGACGAAAGAACTTTTCAGCTACTAACTCAAGTTTCTGGCAGAGCTGGAAGAAGCACAACCGAAGGCGAAGTTTTAATACAAACTCAAAATAAATCACATTTTGTTCTGCAAAGAGTTAAAGCAAATGATTACAAAGGTTTTTACGAAAGCGAAATTAAACTCCGCGAAGAAAACGACTATCCACCTTTTACTCGCATTTGTACGGTTGAAACAAAAGACGAAACCGAGCAAAAAGCTCGCGGTGCTTTGAACGATTTTTATAACATTTTAATAAAAAAAGAAGCCTCGCTTTCAATTTCGGTTCCACAACCCGCAATGATTGCCCGATTAAAAGGCAAATATAGATTCAAAATTGTGATAAAAAGTAAAAAGTCGATTGATAATAGTGGAAAATTTCTAAGGAATGCAGTTCTTGAAACACTTATTGAGTTTAATCAAAAATCAAAATTTAGCGATATAAAACCAATAATTGATATGGACCCGCAAAGTATTAGCTAAATATAAGCCTTTGCTATCTTGCTTAACCTTTCCTATTTGGCTATTTTTACAAGTTGCTTTAAAAAATTAACATTGCAAAAAGGATTTACAAATTATGAAATACCCTTTCACGGAAGTTGAAAAAAAATGGAAAAAACGGTGGGAAGATAACAAAACCTACAAAACTGATTTAACCAATTTGGAAAAAGCGTTATATACTCTTGTTATGTTCATTTATCCATCTGGCTCAAAATTGCATATTGGTCATTGGTACAATTATGCACCAACCGATAGCTGGGCACGTTATAAAAAACTACGTGGTTACAATGTTTTTGAACCAATGGGTTACGATGCTTTTGGACTTCCTGCAGAAAATTATGCTATAAAAACTGGAATTCATCCACAAGATAGCACTTTTCAGAATATTGATGACATACGCGAACAATTAAAAACAATGGGCTGTATGTACGATTGGGATGCAGAATTAATGACATGCGTTCCTGAATATTACAAATGGAATCAATGGCTTTTTATTGAACTTTATAAAAAAGGATTGGCTTACAGAAAAAACGCTCCCGTAAATTGGTGCCCTTCGTGTCAAACAGTGCTTGCAAACGAGCAAGTTCAATCATCTGGAACATGCGAAAGATGCGACACAATGGTTGAACGAAAAAATCTTACTCAATGGTTTTTCAAAATTACAGATTATGCCGATGAGCTTTTGGATGGATTAAAAACTATAGATTGGCCCGAAAAAACTAAAACAATGCAAGAGAATTGGATTGGAAAAAGTTTTGGAACCGAAGTTAAATTTGGCGTTGTTGATCACCAAGATAAAGAAATACGCGTTTTTACAACTCGTCCAGATACACTTTTTGGAGTTACTTATGTAGTTCTTGCCCCCGAACTTGATTTGGTTCAAGAATTAAAACAAAGCAATAAAATATTTAGTAAAGATCAACTTAGTAAAGACAAGCAAACTCTTATTAGTAAATTGCAAACAAATAATGTTTTAATGGAGGAAACGACAAGAGACCTTAGGCAGTTTCATTCAAATAATTCAATAAAAACTGAACAAACCAATTTTATCGATGATTCAAATAACATATACTACTTATATGAGAATTTTCCGTTAACACAAGATCTTTTGAGTGAAGTATTTGAATATCCTTTAACTACTATAAGAAGCATTTTAAAAATAGTTGCAAACAATAATTATGAAGATATAAAAAATAAGTTCAAAAAAAGGACTAATAGAATAAATACTGATTTAGCTGTGCTTGAAAAATGTGAAAATAAAAAACAATCTCGAAGAATATCCAATTATATTAAGAAATCAAGTCATTTAAGCGAAATTGAACGAACTTCAACCGTGAAAGAAAAAACTGGAGTTTTTACAGGAGCTTTTGCTATCAATCCAGTTAACGGCGAAAAAGTGCCAATTTGGATTGCCGATTATGCACTTGCAACTTATGGAACTGGTTCTGTTATGGCAGTTCCTGCTCACGATGAACGCGATTTTGAATTTGCAATTAAATTTAATTTGCCAATTAAAAAAGTTATTCTTGAACAAGGAACTGATGAAAATGTAGAATTGACAGAAGCGTTCACCAATTCTGGAATTATGATAAATTCTGGTCAATTTAATGGTACTGATTCGGTTGAAGGAAAATCAACGATTACAGAATGGCTTTCAGAAAACAATGTTGGCGAAAAGAAAATTAATTACCGATTACGCGATTGGTTAATTTCGCGTCAAAGATATTGGGGAACTCCAATTCCAGTAATTTATTGCGAAAAATGTGGCGAAATGACTGTTCCAGAAGAGCAACTTCCAGTAAAATTACCTTACGAAGTTAATTTTAAACATGATGGCGCTTCGCCTCTTGTTGGAAATTTGGAATTTGTAAATACCACTTGTCCAAAATGTGGCGGACCAGCAACTCGCGATGTTGACACAATGGATACTTTTATGGATTCTTCTTGGTATTATTTGCGTTATTTAAATCCAAAATTTTCTGATGGAATGTTTGATACAAAACTTGGAAATGACTGGACTCCAGTTGATATGTACGTTGGCGGTGCAGAACATGCAACCATGCACTTACTTTATTCCAGATTTATACATAAATTCTTACGCGATATTGGATTAGTAAATTCGGATGAGCCATTTAAACGCTTAATTCATCAAGGCACAATTACTAACAATGGTGCCAAAATGAGTAAATCTAAAGGAAATGTTGTTAATCCAGGCAGTTTTATCGAAGAATATGGCTCAGATGTTTTTAGAATGTATCTTATGTTTATGGGTCCATACGAACTTGGTGGCGATTGGAGCGATAAAGGAATTGTTGGTGTTGATAGATTTGTTCAACGTGCCTATTCATTATTTGAAAGCAACGAAAATATTAGCAAAAAAGTTACCGCTAAAAATCAATTTGATATTGAATCACTTTCCACAATTGAAAAAAGTATTTATCAATTGGTTAACAAAACTCTTTCTAAATTTGAAAATGAAATTGATAACTTCCGATTCAACACTGCTGTTGCGTCTTTAATGGAGCTAAATAACGGATTTAAAGAACTTACCGAATGCTCTGACGAAATAAAACGTTTTGCTTTGGAAAGATTTGCTACAATGCTTGCACCACTTGCTCCTCACATGGCTGAAGAATGCTGGTCAATTATTGGAAATGAAGTTGGATTATTTGATAATCCAGTTTGGTTTAATATTGATGAAAAAGCACTTGTTCAAGAATCAGTTACAATTATTGTTCAAGTAAATGGAAAAGTAAGAGCAAAATTTGATTTACCAATAGATGTTGAAGAAACAAAAGTAAAAGAATTAGCTTGGAGTGATGAAAAAGTTAAAGCTCACACAAGCGAAAAAGTAATAGTTAAAGAAATTTATATAAAAAATAAAATTTATAATATTGTTGTTCGTTAACGATAGGACACTGATTTTCGTGATTGGTCATGAAAAGATATGATTTAAAATAATTGTCATTCCCTCCGCCGCGGCGGATTTTATCGGGAATCTCATTTTGATTTACTGAACCACGTTTAAAGAGAAAAGTAGGATTATTGTTAAATTTTGGAACAAAACCGCAAATAAAACGCAAAGTTTTTAATAATGAATTCAAAGGTGGAATAAGTGTTAATTAATGGTTCAATCATGTTTTTTCATGATAAATCAAGAAAATCAGCGGCCCATTTCCACAGGAGGAAAAAAAATGTTAGACATTAAGTTTATTAGAGAAAATCCAGATTTTGTTAAAAAAGGCATTCAAAACAAAAACGACAAGACAAACGTTGATGAAATTCTTGAATTGGATGTAAGAAAGAGAAATCTTCTTACAAAAGTGGAAGAGCAAAAAGCAATTAAGAACAAAGTTTCTGCCGAAGTTGGAAGACTTAAAAAATTGGGCGAAAATGCTGACGCAATTATTGCCGAAATGAAAGAAGTTGGCGATTCTATTAAAGAATTGGATGACGAAGTTAGAGTTGTGGAAGAAAAATTGGATAATCTTTTAATGTGGATTCCAAATTTACCACATTCTTCTGTTCCAGTTGGTAAAAGTGCCGCCGATAATGTTGAAGCCAAAAGATGGCTTCCAGAAGGATTTTCGTTTGAAAACAGCAACCCAGTTCTTGATCACATTGAACTTGGCAAAAAATTGAACATTCTCGATTTTGAGCGTGGTGCAAAAATTACTGGTTCTGGATTTCCTGTTTATGTTGGAAAAGGAGCCAGACTTGAAAGAGCATTAATTACTTTTATGATTGATTATCACATTGATAAACACGGATATACCGAAATTATGCCTCCTCTTTTTGTAAACCGCGATTCAATGATTGGAACCGGACAGTTGCCAAAAATGCAGGAAGATATGTATTACGCTGAAAAAGACGATTTATATGCAATTCCAACAGCAGAAGTTCCTATTACAAATATGCACCGCGATGAAATTTTGAACGAAGAGCAACTTCCAATTAATTACACTGGCTACACTCCTTGTTTTAGAAGAGAAGCCGGTTCTTACGGAAAAGATTCAAAAGGATTTTTACGAGTTCATCAATTTAACAAAGTTGAAATGGTTAAATTTGTAAAACCAGAAACTTCTTATAACGAATTAAGCAATTTGGTAAGCGATGTGGAAGATATTTTGCAAGAATTACAAGTTCCATACAGAGTTTTAGAATTATGCACCGGCGATTTAAGTTTTGGAGCTGCAAAATGTTTTGATATCGAAACTTGGTCGCCTGCTGAACAAAAATGGCTCGAAGCTTCATCTTGCAGTAACTTTGAAAGTTTCCAAGCAAGACGTGCAAAAATTAGATTTAAAGGAAAAGACATTAAAGGAACTGAATTTGTTCACACACTAAATGGCTCTGGACTTGCAACAAGTCGTTTAATGGTTTCAATTATGGAAAATTACCAAACTCCAGAAGGCAAAATTATTGTTCCAAAAGCACTTCAAAAATACACCGGCTTTACAATAATTGACTAACTTTTATGCGACTTCACTAATATGAAGTCGCTATTTTTTTACTTTCGCTAATTGTAAATTCTAAATTGTGATACCATTCACAAATAGCCTCTAAATTCGTTTTTAATTTGAGTTTTGTAGTATTATAAAATATCTTTAAAATATTATTTTACAATAATTTATACGAGGTTAAGATGCTATTATCCAACTCAGTTTTTAGAAACAATTTTTCCTTAAAATTAGTTTTATTGGGTTTTATTTTTTTGTTTGCCGCATGTGACAAAGCAGTTGATGAAGATGAACCCGAAACACTTTATGTAAAATTTATAAACGAATCTGAATCAATTGCAACAATTACTTCAATTATGGTTCAAGCAATGGGTGAAGCTGGTGAATCGACTTCTACACCAATAGGTGATTGGAGCGGAAATGTTATTGAGAACAATCAAACAATTGCTCCAGGCGAATTTGTGTTTTTCACTTTGGAAATACCAAATTTACATTGGGTTCGATACCGACTTGGAGTTGATAACGGCTCTGGTGAAGAAATTTTACTATACGAGCAGCCAAATTATGAAGAAAGTAATTTGCCAATTACACATTGGGGAGGCGATGAAAGAACAGTTTCCACAACTGTTTTAAAACACGAAACAACTGGCTTTTATTACACAAGTGGTTATAGTGATTGGGCTGGAATTGAATAGCTAATTTTTGAAATAATAGTAAAGCAGTTACATTTTATTTAGCAATGAGTTTTGTGCAATTTCGCTTATTTGGGTTACAATCGCATTTTCGCGATATTCTTCAATAAAAATGACTTGTTCTTTAATTGATTTGTAAACCTCATTGCTAAAATTTACCGCTCCCAAATAGTTTAACTCCGCTTTAAGAAAGTGAGTTGTTGCGGTATTTAGGTTTTTGAATGAAATATCGCCTTCTTCGCGTGTGTCACATTTGTTTACAACTACACCAATTTTCTTATTTCCGTATTTGTTTAGCAATAATTTTGTGAGAGCGTATCCATCCATAACTGAAGTTGGGTCGGGATTAATTATAAGAGCAATTACATCAATTTTGGAAAGCAAATATAAAGTTTCGGATTGAACCCCAGCTCCAGTGTCGATTAAAATTTTATCATAATTTTTTTTTAATTTTTCCAATCCCGAAATAAGATAGTCTGTAATTTCTCTTCTTTTTTCTGGAATATTTATTTTGCCAGAATCACCAAAAATTACATCCAAATTTGGTCTAACATTTTGCGGAAGTTCTTTAATTAGAACTCTATTTTGAAGAAAATCGCTTATAGATTTTTCGACAGAAATATTTAACATTATATCAATATTGGCAAGATTTGAATCCAAATCGACCAATAAAATTTTTTTTCCTAAAGAAGCTAAATGAAATGCCAAATTAAGCACAAAAAAGGATTTTCCAGTTCCACCTTTTCCCGAAGCAACGGCAATTGTCTTGTTTGAGGCAGCAAAATTTTGAGTCTCTTTGTTCAATAACTCGGATAATCTTTTTGCCTGCTCAATCATTATTAAATATTTCCCGTTATAACCATTTTTGCAACAAAGTCAGAATCCGCAGCAATAATATCATCTGGAATTACTTGTCCGTTTGTTAAATAAATAAGTGGTTTTTGCGAATTAACAATCACGTTCAAAATATTTCCAAAAACAACACCTTCATCAATTTTAGTAACAACAATTGCGCTATAATTAAACAACTCAAACTTTTTAGCCACATCAACCAAATTTTTTGTAGAATTTGTGGCACTAAGTGCGAGATATATTTCATCCACTTTGGCAATGTTTAGAAACTCTTTTGTTTTTTCCAATTCTTTAACATTTCGCTGAGCTCTGCCGGCGGTATCTATAAAAATTAAATCTTTGTCACTAAATTTTTTAATTAGCGCTGGCATTTCGCTTGGTTCGTAAGCTACCAACATATCAATATTACTCACTTCAGAAAATATGCGAAGTTGGTCAATTGCTCCAAGTCGGTAAGTGTCAATTGAAATGATTCCAATTTTGAGATTATTTAGTATTTTGGAAATAGCTGCTAACTTTGCAATACAAGTTGTTTTTCCAACTCCAGTTGGACCAACAACAGCTACAATTTTCTGTTTGCCACGCTTTTTAATTTCAAAATTTGTTGTAGAAATTAAAGAAGAAAGTGCGGTTATAACATAATCCTCAATATTTGAAGGATTTATGAATTCCATCGATTTTTTTATTTGATTAACAATTAGCTTAATAATTGGTTTGGAAACCTCTTGATAGATTAATTTATCTACATATTGCTTTAATTGTTCTGCATTTATTTGCTCTCTTTTCTTTGAAATAGGAGCAATTATAATACTTTCTTCTTTTGAGTTAGTTTTTGTGGGATTTCCAATTACCTTTTTTTGCAAACTTCTTAATTCGTCACTAAATGAAGTTGCTTTAGGAATTTGATTATCAACTTCGGCTAAAACTGAATCTAGTTCTTCTTCAATTCCAGAAGTAATTTCAAAGTGCTTTTGAATACCGAAATCGGTTTTTTTATTAATAACTCGTGTGCTTAAAATAAAAGCATCGCTTCCAAGTTCTTTTTTCATTAAAGCAGTAGCTTCTTTTAAAGTTGCGGCAACAAATTTTTTAACTTTCACGGCCAATCTCCAATTTGCTAATAAATTCTATTTCAACGTTTGGTGGTAATTCTGAATAAGATAACACAATAACATCTGGGAATGAAGATGTTATTAATCTATAAAAATATGGACGAATTGTAGCAGATGTAATTATAACTGGATTATATCCTAAAGCATAAAATTTATTAATGCCCGCTTGCAAACTTGCATTAACTTTGTTTAATGTAATTGGGTCTAATCCAAGAGTTAAAGTTGCCTCTTTTTGATTTTGTAATGTTGTGGTAAATAGGGTTTCTAAATTTTCGCCAATAACCATTGCGTGAATTATTCCATTTGCATCTTTTACTATGCTTGCAATTGTATCGCCAATTGAATGACGTGCATATTCCGTAAGTACATCAATATTTTTTGTTACTTTGGAATAATCGATTAATGCTTCAAGAATTTGAACCAAATCTTTAATTGGAATAAACTCTCTTAATAGATTTTGCAATACTTTTTCAATTGTTCCAAGAGGCAAAGCATCGGCATCAATATCGTTAATAACTGCTGGATAGTTCTTTTTAAGATTTTCCAACAACTGTTTAACCGATTGACGCGAAAGAATTTTATCAAAATTGTTCTTCAATGTTTCTTGTAGATGAGTTGATAAAACGGAAATTCCATCAACAATTGTGTAACCAATTAAATCGGCTTTGTCTTTTTCTTCTTTTGTAATCCAATAACTTTGCATTCCAAACGCTGGGTCGGTTGTTTCAATTCCGTTAAGAGGTTCATCAACTTCGCCGGGATTCATAGCCAAAAATCTATCGGTGTGAATTACACCATTAGAAACCAGATTTCCTTTAATTTTAATTATGTAGCTATTTGGTTCCAATTGAAGATTATCTCTAACTCTAACTGGAGGAATAAGTACGCCATATTCGAGTGCAATAAACTTTCGGGTTGCAGCAATTTTTTGGAATAAATCGCCACCTTGATCTTCATCAACAAGCGAAATAAGTCCGTAACCAATTTCAACTTCTATTGGGTCAACTTGTAAATATTTTTCAAAATTTTCTTCTGTTTCTTCTGCTTTAGTTTCTTCAACTGCTTCAATAACTTCCTCAGTTCCTTTTTTCTTTTTCAAATATGAACTAACGCCAAGCACTATTCCTATAACCAGAAAAGGAATTGTTGGCATTCCAGGAATGAAAGAAAATAGAATTACAACACCTGAAACAGTGCCTAAAACGCGAGGATTATTGAGCAATTGGCTTTTAATTTGAACATCAAGAGCAGTTCCGGCGGCGCTGCGAGTAACAACCAAACCAGCAGCAATTGAAATTATAAGTGCTGGAATTTGGGAAACCAATCCATCACCAATTGTTAGCATTGTATATTCAGAAAGAGCATCCGTAAAAGTCATTCCACGCATAGCAATTCCGATTATAAATCCGCCAAGAATATTAATTCCATTAATTAAAAGTCCAGCAACAGCATCTCCTTTAACAAACTTGCTTGCACCATCCATTGCACCATAAAATTCAGCTTCGCGTGATATTTGGTCGCGTCTTTTTCTTGCATCAGGTTCAGAAATTAAACCAGTGTTCAAATCTGCATCAATTGCCATTTGCTTACCGGGCATTGCGTCCAAAGTAAAACGTGCGGCAACTTCCGAAATTCTACCAGAACCTTTAACAATTACTATAAATTGTATAACTACAAGAATTATGAAAATTATAAATCCAACAACATAATTTCCGCTAACAACAAACGAACCAAAAGATTCAATAACTTCGCCGGCATAGCCATCAATTAAAATTAAACGAGTTGAACTTATGTTTAATCCTAAACGAAATAGCGTTAAAACCAGCAAAAGTCCAGGAAAAACAGAAATATCCAATGGAGAAGTAATGTATAAAGAGACAATTAAAACCAAAATAGCAAGTGTGATATTTAGCGCCAAGAAAAAATCCAAAAAGTATGGAGGAAGAGGAATAAGCATTAAACCCAACATAAAAATGAGTCCAAATGCTAAAACTATATCGCTATTTTTGCCAATATTTATCATTTATACTATACTCTTGCTCGTGCTACGAGCTTTAAAAATTTGAGCTAAAATTTGAGCAACCGCTTGGAATAACTCGGTTGGAATTTCATCGCCAACATCAGCAACTTTGTACAATGCTCGTGCCAATTGTACATCTTCGTGTAATGGAACACCATTTTCGATAGCAACTTGCTTAATTTTTTGAGCTAAAGTATCCATTCCTTTTGCAACAACTTTTGGAGCTGCAAATTTTTCTGGATCATATTTTAAGGCAACTGCAAAGTGAGTTGGGTTTGTAATTACAACATCGGCATTTGGAACATCTTGCATCATTCTTTTGCGAGCGGTTTCAAACTGAATTGATTTAATACGAGCTTTTACTTCAGGATCACCTTCTTGTTGCTTATTTTCATCTTTAACTTCTTGTTTACTCATTTTCAAATCTTTTTTGTGTTTATACTTTTGAAAAATGAAATCAATTGCAGCAATAACTGCAAAAACGAGAGCTAATTTCCAAATTAGAGTAACAGAAGAATCTATCATAAACATTGTTATTTCAATAATTGATTTATCAACAAGCTCAACAGACTCTTTTACCATATCTTTCAAAACATTGTATGTAAAAAGTCCGATTATAAAAAGTTTTGCAAGTGATTTAGCAACTTCAACAAGCGAGCGTGAAGAGAAGAATATTCTTTTAATTCCAGAAATTGGATTAAATTTACTAGCTTTTGGCTTTAGAGCCTTGAAGGAAATCTTAAATCCAATTTGACCAACATTGGCAACAAAACCAACAACCATAAGTCCTAATAAAATAGGGGCTGTAGTGATTGCAAAAAATGCAAATGCTTTCATAAAATATAATTGCACAAGCGATGAGTTAATTGTAAGCACATCAAGAGAAGAAAAAATGTAGATAGACATTCCACCAATTTGGTCAGAAATAAAACCCTTAAAAGCATAAAGAATAAACAAACCGCTACTAAAAACAGCAAAGGAGCCAAATTCTTGACTTTTGGCAACCTGTCCTTCTTTTCTACTATCTTCAAGTTTCTTCGAGGTTGCGTCTTCGGTTTTTTCTTGACCTTCGTTAGCTGCCATTATATAACCTAAAAAGTGCTGAAATTATATTTTTATTTAGTATGCTCATTTTCATTCTATTTGGGCTAACCCATTGTTCTAACTAAAGTATAAAGTTTGTTTTCAAAATCTTGTAACAAATTTTTAATTACGTAAAAATAAACTGGAACTATGGTGGCTAAAAGGACTAATCCAATTCCAATTTTTAATGGTTGTGTAACAAAAAACACTTGCATTTGTGGAATCATTCGTGCTAAAATTCCTTCGGCAATGTGTATTAAAAAGAAAGACACCAAAATTGGAGCAGCAATTTTAACGGCAATAACAAAAACCATTGCAGAGTAATTAATTATTAAGTTAAATAACGATTCGTTTAACTGAAACTCGCCAAGCGGAACAACTTGAAACGAAAAAGCAAGGGCTCTAATTACGTATTGATGTCCGTTAATTATAAAAAATATCATTAATGCCAAAAAGTAAATAATTTCACCAATAACATTTCCGTCAGTTTCTTCAATTGGGTTCATAACTTGTGCCATTGCCAAACCCATATCAAATCCTATAAATGTTCCAGCAAAATTAAATCCATAAAAAACAAGATTTATGGAAAAACCAATTATCAATCCAGCAACCATTTCTTTTACTGCCATAAAAAACAGCCACCATACGTTAAAATCAACTGCAATATTTGCTGGACTTGTAACGCTAAAAATTATATAAGCAATAACAATTGAAAGAAATACTTTAACTTGCGATGGAATACTTGCATGTCCAAAAACTGGTGCCGCCAAAAACGCTGATATAATTCTAATGAAAATTAGCAAAACAAGAACAAAATCAGTTACTAAAATATTCATAACTTAAACTACTGTGCTTAATAATGAAAAGAGTTTAAGGGTAATATTCACCATTTTATCAATCATCCAGGGCATTAAAAATATTATGGCAACCGCCGTAAAAATAATTTTTGGAACAAAAGTTAACGTCATTTCCTGTATTGACGTTGCGGCTTGAAAAACCGAGATTATAATTCCCACAACCAACGAAACTCCGAGAATTGGAGTTAAAATTGTGAAAACAGTAAAAAACACTTCTGTTAAAACTTCTATTACTAATTCTTCTGTCATTTATCCAAAACTCCTAATCACTGAACCAATTATTAAACCCCAACCATCAATTAAGATAAAAAGCAAAATTTTAAATGGGGGGGGGAGTTTTGTGGGGGGGTTTTTGGTTTTTTTTTTTGTGGAGGGCCGGGCGGCCGGGGGGCAGGGGGGGGGGGCGGGGGGCGCCCCCTCCTTAATCGGTAACAGG
>Ga0074197_1001496_pt1 | contig 19655 bp, 14 predicted proteins | sample EPASupsiteSAE305_FD_64526 | JGI IMG/M metagenome (GOLD analysis project Ga0074197, IMG submission 64526) | Bioremediated contaminated groundwater microbial communities from EPA Superfund site, New Mexico - SAE3-05 reassembly with SPADES | ecosystem: Environmental > Aquatic > Deep subsurface >...
GCCCATGTCCTTGGCCGTTTTGTCGATGAAATGGACGGTCAGGGCCGGAATATCCTCCTTGCGCTGGCGCAGCGGCGGGATCATCAGGGGAAAGACGTTGAGCCGGAACCAGAGATCCTCGCGGAAGCTGTTTTCCTGGACCTTGATCTCCAGGTTGCGGTGTGTTGCCGCAATCACCCGGATGTCGATGGGTATGGCCCGCTGCCCGCCGACACGTTCGATTTCCCTTGTCTGCAGCACCCGCAGCAACCGGATCTGCGCCTGTAGCGGCAGCTCGCCGATCTCATCGAGAAAGATGGTACCCTGGTGGGCGCGCTCAAACCGTCCCCGTTTCTCCGCGACCGCGCCGGTGAAGGCCCCTTTTTCATGGCCGAACAGCTCGCTGTCGATCAGATGCTCAGGGATGGCGCCGCAGTTGACCTTGACAAAGGGGCCGTCTTTATAGGCCGAGGAGAAGTGAATGGCATTGGCAATCAGCTCCTTGCCGGTGCCGGTTTCTCCCAGCAAGAGCACCGTGTTGTTCAACGGCGCCACCTGCCGCACCATGTGCATGACATTACTCATGCCGCCATCCTGGCCGATGATTTCGTCGGCCGCCTGCAGATAAAATTCCTTGCGGAGAAAACGATTATCCTCGGCCAGCAGCTCACTGGTGCGTTTGATCCGTTCATGGGCCAGGGCATTGGCCAGGGCAATGGTCACCGGCCGGCTGATGCTGGCCAGCAGCTCGATAAGGCGTTTGGTGAAGTGCTCTTTTCTGGTTGCGCGCAATGTCAGGACGCCACAGAGTTTTTCGTCTATCCACAGGGGCAGGACAAGCTCTGCTTTGCTTTCAAGTTTCACCAGTGCCGCAAAACGTTCATCCATATCCGCGGTGAAGATATGCGGGACACGAGGCGCCCAATCCTGCACTTCGTTCCACAGTTCTTTGGAAAGTGGCACGATCTCTTCCGGAAAATCCCGCTGATTGTCCGCCACCAGAGCGATGTTCCGGATGGCGCCCAAATCATCATCCGTGATACTCAGGCACATGCCGATGATAGGAAAATGCTGCTTGAAGTAGCCGAAGAGATCGGCCAGGGCCGTGGTAATCTGCAGGCTGCCGCAGATGCGCAAGGTAGTCTCTCTGAAAAAGTCGTCCTTTCTCACCATCTTTTCCCCTCCTGACCACGCTGGCGATTCCTGAAATTCGTTATATTTGACGAATCATACCGCTGTTCGTCAAATATGACATCTGATTTGTCAAATAACGCGAAATCGCCGTGCCGTTCATTGTAATCAATTGAAAATAAAGCGTTTGTTAAATGGCACGGTTGTCGCACTGCAGGATAGCGGCGACAGCGCCACCTCAAGGAGCCAACCATGCCCAAAAACCTGCCCTGGGTCAGCCTGATCGCCCTCCTTGCCCTTTTATTGCGGGCCGGGCCCATGTGCGGTTTGACCGCAACAGCCCCTGGCCGACGGCCATCCAGGTGGGCAACTTGGAGGCTCATAAAGACACCCTACGAGGAACAACACCATGAACCAAACACACTCACGAACAACCCTCTACAGCCTGCTGTTGCTTGCAGTAACGCTGCTCAGCGCCTGCAAGCAGGAAGGCACGAACACCATTGTCCCTGCGCCGGTTGAGGTCCGAGTGATTATCGTCAAGCCGCAACCGGTCAATCGAGTGGTGGAACTGCCGGGACGCACCGCCGCCTATCGCATTGCCGAAGTCAGGCCGCAGGTCGGCGGCATCATCAAGAAACGGCTGTTCACCGAGGGCAGCGAGGTCAAGGCTGGCCAGCTGCTCTATCAGATCGATCCGGACACCTACCAGGCCAGGTTCGACTCCGCCAAGGCTGCCCTGGCCCGGGCCGAGGCCCTGGAACACTCGGCGCGGTTGAAATCGCAGCGCTACCGGACTCTGGTGCAGACCAAGGCAGTGAGTGAACAGGATCAAGTGGAGATGGAGGCCACCTGGAAACAGGCGGTGGCCGATGTCGCCGCGGCCAAGGCTGCTCTGGACAGCGCCCGCATCAATCTTGAGTACACCCGGGTCAATGCCCCGATCAGTGGCCGCATCGGCAAATCGACTGTCACCGAAGGAGCCCTGGTAACCGCCGAGCAGCCCGCTCCTCTGTCCACCATTCAACAGCTTGATCCCATTTATGTCGATCTCAATCAGTCGAGCACCGATCTGCTCAACCTGAAAAAGGAACTGTCCGCCGGGCAGGGACGCACCAACGAGACAGCTCAACCGGTCAAGGTCCTGTTCGAGGATGGCTCGGAGTACAGCCAGAACGGGGTGCTTGAGTTTTCCGACGTCACCGTCAATCAGACCACCGGCACGGTGATCCTGCGAGCCCTGGTGGGTAATGGAGCCCACGAACTGCTGCCGGGCATGTTTGTCCGCGCGCGCATCGACAAGGGCCAGTTGGACAACGCCATTCTGGTGCCGGCTGCCAGCGTCAGCCGCAACAGCAAGGGCCAGGCCACGGTGATGATAGTCAACAGTCAGTCCATCGTGGAGGCGCGTCTCATTGAAATCGCCCAGAACATGGGCCAGCAGATCCTCGTTTCCGCAGGGCTGGGCGAAGGCGAGCAGGTGATCGTCTCCGGGTTGCAAAAAATCCGTCCCGGTGCTCCGGTTAAGACCGTGGCTGCCTTGGCACCTGACAGCGGAACATCCGCCACCGCCACCACGGCCTTGATGGCCAAGGAGGAATAGTCATGGCCCGTTTTTTCATTGATCGTCCCATCTTTGCCTGGGTCATCGCCATTGTCATCATGCTCGCCGGCAGTCTGGCGGTGATCCGGCTGCCCATTGCCCAGTATCCCGAGATCGCGCCGCCGGAGGTGAAGATAACCACCAAATATCCCGGCGCCTCGGCCAAAACCATCGAAGACAGTGTTACCCAGATCATTGAGCAGAACATGACCGGGCTCGATCATTTCATCTACATGAAAGCCGAGAGTTCCAACGCCGGCAACGTCACCATCACCCTCACCTTCGAGGCAGGCACCGATCCCGACATCGCCCAGGTGCAGGTGCAGAACAAGCTGCAACAGGCCCTCAGCCTCCTGCCCCAGGAGGTGCAGCGGGAAGGGGTGCAGGTGACCAAGTCCAACTCGACCTTCCTCATGGTGGTCAGCCTGATTTCCACCGACAGCAGCATGGATCAAATCGATCTGAACGATTTCATGGTCTCCACCTTGCGCGATCCGCTCAGCCGGACCCCCGGCGTGGGCAGCATCACCATCTTCGGCACCCAGTACTCGATGCGTATCTGGCTCGATCCCCACAAGCTTAACAGTTACCAACTGACTCCCCTTGACGTGCGTACCGCCATTCAGGCCCAGAATAACCAAGTGGCCGTGGGCAACCTCGGCGGCACCCCTGCGGTGGCTGGTCAGCAGGTGAGCGCCAGCATGATGGCCCAGACCAAGATGAGTTCGCCCGAGCAGTTTGCCCAAATTCTGTTGAAGGTGAACAGCGACGGTTCCCAGATCCGGCTCAAGGATGTGGCTCGGGTGGAAATCGGCGGCGAGAACTACGATTCTCTCGCCACCTACAACGGCGAGCAAGCCGGCAGCATGGCGATCATGCTCTCCACCGGCGCCAACGCTCTGGAAACGGCCAAGGCGGTCCGTGCCAAGCTGGCGGAACTGCAGCCCTACTTTCCGACTGGTGTGGAGGTGGTTTACCCCTACGACACCACCCCTTTTATCAGTATCTCGATCGAGGAGGTGGCGCAAACCCTGGTGGAGGCCATCATCCTGGTCATATTCATTATGTACCTTTTCCTGCAAAACTTTCGCGCCACCCTCATTCCGACCATTGCCGTGCCGGTGGTGCTGCTTGGCACCTTCGGGGTCATGGCAGCCTTTGGCTTTTCGATCAACACCCTGACCATGTTCGGCCTGGTGCTGGCCATCGGCTTGCTGGTCGATGACGCCATCGTGGTGGTGGAGAACGTCGAGCGGATCATGGCCGAGGAAGGATTGTCACCGCTTGAAGCGACCCGCAAGTCCATGGACCAGATCACCGGTGCCCTGATCGGCATCGCCCTGGTGTTGTCTGCGGTGTTCGTGCCCATGGCCTTCTTCGGCGGATCAACCGGCGCCATCTACCGCCAGTTCTCCCTGACCATTGTCTCGGCCATGGCCCTGTCGGTGATCGTCGCCCTGATCCTCACCCCGGCGCTGTGTGCGACCCTGCTCAAGCCGGTGAAGAAAGGGGAGCACACGCAAAAACGCGGCTTCTTCGGCTGGTTCAATCGTGCCTTTGAACGCAGTGCCGACACCTACCGCGACAGTGTCTCCTATGTGCTCAAACGAACCGGCCGCTTTAGTCTCATCTACCTGGTGCTCATCGGCGGCATGGTCTTTTTGTTCGCCAAGCTGCCAACCTCGTTTCTGCCCGAGGAAGACCAGGGCGTATTTTTCACCATGGTGCAATTGCCCACCGACGCCTCTCAGGAACGAACACAATCGGTCCTGGACCAGGTTCGCACCTACTATCTTGAGCGGGAGAAGGAAAACGTCGAATCCGTGCTCACCGTGGCCGGGTTCAGCTTTGCCGGTAACGGCCAGAATATGGGCATCGCATTCGTGAAACTCAAGGATTGGAACCTGCGCAAGCGTCCCGATCAGGGTGTCAAGGCAATCATTGGCCGGGCCATGGGGACCTTCTCCCAGAACAAGGAGGCCATGATCTTTGCTTTCAACCTGCCGGCCATCGCCGATTTAGGCAATTCCACCGGGTTTGATTTCTTCCTTCAGGATCGCGCCGGTCTGGGCCATGAAAAGCTGATCGAGGCCCGCAACATGCTGCTCGGCCTGGCTGCGCAGAACCCTAACCTGACCCAAGTCCGTCCCAACGGTATGGAAGATACGCCGCAGTACAATCTGGATATCGACTTTGAAAAGGCCATGGCCTTTGGGGTCTCGGTGGACTCCATCAACACCACCCTGTCCACGGCTTGGGGCTCGTATTACGTCAACGATTTCATCAACAACGGCCGCATCAAGAAAGTCTATCTCCAGGCCGATGCGCCCTATCGCATGCAGCCCGAGGATTTGCAATACTGGTATGTGCGCAACGAGACCGGTGAGATGGTGCCATTTTCCACCTTCACCTCCGGCCACTGGAGTTTCGGCTCACCGCGTCTGGAGCGGTTCAACGGCAACCCGGCGGTGGAGATCGTCGGCGAAGCGGCTCCCGGCCGTTCCAGTGGCGAGGCCATGGCGCTCATCGGTCAATTGGTAGCACAACTGCCCAGTGGTATCGGCTACGAGTGGACCGGCGCTTCCTTTCAGGAGGCTCAGGCTGGCTCCCAGGCACCGGCCCTGTACGCCCTCTCCCTGATCGTGGTCTTCCTCTGCCTGGCCGCTCTCTATGAGAGCTGGACCGTACCCTTCTCGGTGATGCTCGCCGTGCCGTTGGGCGTCCTCGGCGCCCTGGCCGCCGCCTATTTTCGCGGCATGGAGAACGATGTCTATTTCCAGGTCGGCCTGTTGACCACCATCGGCCTGTCGGCGAAAAACGCCATCCTCATCGTTGAGTTTGCCAAACGGCGCGTTGATAAGGGCCGGGATCTGGTCGAGGCGACGATCAATGCCTGCCGTCTGCGGCTGCGACCGATCATCATGACCTCCCTGGCCTTCATGCTCGGGGTGTTACCGTTGGTCATCAGTACCGGTGCCGGCGCCAACAGTCGTCACGCCATCGGCACCGGCGTGCTCGGCGGCATGCTCTCGGCCACAGTGCTCGCCATTGTCTTCATCCCCCTCTTTTTTGTCGTAGTGATGCGTCTGTTTGCAACCCGCCGGGTCACGGTCATCAATGCCGCACCGGTGCAGGAGTCCTGATATGCTTGCTTGTTCGTATAAATGTATTGCCGCAGCCGCCCTGCTAAGCTTGCTTGGCGGCTGTACCCTGGCCCCCACCTATCAACGACCGGATCTGCCGGTGACGGACCAGTTGCCGGCCGCGCTATCAAGGCCGGAAAAGGAAACAGCCAAGCCGGCGGTTGTGATTGAGGCGGAACTCGGTTGGCGGGATTTCTTTGTCGACCCCCAGTTGCGGCAGCTCATCCAGACAGCCCTGGCCAACAACCGCGACCTGCGCACCTCTGCTTTGACCATCGAGGCCTACCAGGCGCAGTACCGGATTCAACGCTCCGCCCTGTTGCCCACCATTGCCGCCGATGGTTCTAGCAGCAAGCAGCGCACCCTGGGCAGCGGCGGTTATGCGACGTCAGAGACCTACTCGGCCTCGGTGGGCCTGACCGCTTATGAACTCGATCTCTTCGGCCGGGTCCGGAACCTCAAGGACCAGGCCCTGGAACAGTACCTGGCCATGGAGGCCACCCATAGGAGCAACCGTATCAGCTTGGTGTCCCAGGTGGCCACCGCCTACCTGAGCTGGCTCGCCGATCGCGAGCTGCTGGCCATCACCGAGGATACGCGTCGGATCGAGGAGGAATCCTTTATCCTCATCGAGCAGCGCACCAAGGAGGGATTGGCCACCCAGTTGGATCTGGCCCAGGCGCGCACCAGCCTGGAAACCGCCAAGGCCAACCTGGCCAAATACCAGCGCCAGGTCGCCCAGGATCTCAACAGCCTGACCCTGCTCATCGGGGCGCCGCTGCCAGCTAACTTTGCCGGGACAAAATCCCTGGATGGGCAGATGGTGCTCTCGGCGGTGCCCTCGCAGCTCTCCTCCCAGGTCCTCTTGCAGCGGCCGGACATCATCGCCGCCGAGCACCAGTTGATCGGCGCTCATGCCCAGATCGGGGCCGCCCGCGCCGCCTTCTTTCCAGCCATCAGCCTGACCGCCAATGCCGGCAAGATCAGCGGCGAACTGTCTGATCTCTTTGACTCCGGTTCCGGCTCCTGGCTGTTTTCACCGATGGTCAGCCTGCCGATTTTCACCGCCGGACGCCTGACTGCAGAACTGGATGTGGCCAAGATCAGCAAGGAGATCTCGGTGGCCAGCTATGAAAAGGCGATCCAGACCGCCTTCCGCGAGGTGGCCGATGCCTTGGTGGCCAGCGAAACCTATCGGGACCAGCTGGTGGCCCAGAAGGCCAATTTAGAGGCCAACCAGGAATACTATGGCCTGGCCAAAAACCGCTACCAGCAGGGGCTCGATAGCTTTCTCACCCTCCTGGATGCGCAACGATCGCTCTATACAGCCCGTCAACTCTACCTCAACCTGCAACTGGCGCAACAGGTCAACCAGGTATTGGTGTACAAAACGCTGGGCGGCGGCTGGAAGGAACGTCGTTGATGTGCAAGATGGGAGGAGTACGGCGCCAACGGGGATCGCGCGGACACCCAAAAAAATAAAAATACCGTATGTATCCGTCATGGCACGTAAAACAAAACAAGAGGCGCAAGTAACCCGCAACACCATCCTGGAGGCCGCTGGCCGAATGCTGCTGGCGCGCGGCATCGCCCGGACATCGTTGTTGGATATTGCCAAAGAAGCCGGGGTGACGCGTGGGGCCATCTACTGGCACTTTACCGGCAAACAGCACCTGCTGTGCACCCTGTGGGAGGGGCTACTCCGCGAAAACACCTTTTTTTTTCAGACTGTGGGCGGCCAAGAGGAATCCGATCCCCTAGGGTTTTTAGTGGAGCAGCTCTTCGGTTTTCTCAAAAAACTGCCGGAGAACACCCGCCGTCAGCGGCTGTTTCGCCTCTTTCTCCACGACCACACCATCACCGGCCAGGGGACCTCGTTTGTATTTGACCGGAGAGGTTTTCAGATATATCGGGTGCAGGCGGTGGCGGCGCTGTTGTCGGCCGCGATCGAGAAGAAGCAACTTCCCCCAGGAATTGACGTCCACCTCGGAGCCATTGTCCTGATTGCCTATGTGGATGGACTCGCCCCCCAGTATCAGCAACTGGTGGACGAGCTGGGAATGCACCTTGAAACGTCCTTTCTCATCAACGGTCTGATGCAGCTGCTCCGCTTCGGCTGCATCCGCCAGATCGTTGCCGCCACTCCCGAACCGACATGAAAGAGGATATCCGGCTTAGGGCTTCACTGATTCAGTTCACCATGCGATAGTGCAAAAAGGCTGAAGAGTGATTCGCAATCGCTCATCTATCTATTTTACCGGTGGTTATTGGCTAGAATTTGCCGAAACTGCAGACCGGATATTGACAGGTTGTACAGTTGCGGCAAAGCCCCCCATGTCCAAGCTCGGCCAAATCCTCGCGGCCGATGGTCTCGCCGGTGAGGATGCGTGGCAGCACCAAATCCAGGACCGTGACCTTGTGAAACATGCCGCAGGCGGGCACACCCAGCACCGGCACGGCACCGATCCGGCCGACCAGGAACATGGCCCCCGGCAGCACCGGCGTGCCATACACCACGGCCTCGGCCCCGGCCATGGCAATGCCCAAACGGGTTAGGTCGTCCGGGTCGACCGACATGCCGCCGGAGGTGACGATCAGTTCCGCGCCATCTTCCAGACAGGCGCGGATGGCTGCCGCAATCTGTTCCGGATCGTCCGGGGCAAACCGAACCATCCCCACGTTCGAGCCCAAAGCGGCCAGCTTGTCGCGCAGCACCTGTTCAAAGCGATCCTGGATGCGGCCATAAAAGACCTCGTTGCCGGTGATCACCAGGCTGGCCCGCACCGTGGCCAGGGGCAGCACCCGGACAATCGGCGCCCCGCTTCTGGCGATGGCCACCGCCTCCTCCACCACCCTTCGTTGCGCCACCAGGGGGATCAGCCGCGAAGCTGCCACCTGCTCACCCTGTTTGACCGGGGTGTTGTCCTGGAGGGTGGCGCACATCACCTCGCCGAGCAGGTTGAAGCGATACAGGGCTTCCCGGTCGATTTTCAACAGGCCACCCATCGTGGCCGTGAGGCTCACCTTCCCCTCGACGATCTCTGGCGAATAGGCAACGCCGTCACCGGCCAAAGCCTCGGCCATCAACAGGGCTGCCTCGTTTTCGTGCATCTCATCGGGCCCCAGCTGCAGCACATAAATGTGCTCCTTGCCCAGGCGGCGAAGATGCTCCACATCCTCCTGGCGAATGATGTGCCCCTTGCGAAAAGCCCGGCCCTTGAACTCGTCCTTGACGATTTCGGTAATATCGTGCGGCAGGACCATACCCACCGCCTGTTCGACCGGAACAACCGCCTTTGCCGCCAATGTTGCCATGATCGTCATCCTGTTTCTCCTAATGATGCGGTGGTGAACGATTGTGATGAAGGGAGGTGGCCAAGCACATTGATGGCCGCTACCTCAATGTGTTGAGCCTTTCTCCGCAAAATGTTGACCGCGCCGTAGTCCTGGGGGATTTGCAGCAGGCGCTGCAGGGGCCGGTCCAGCAGCCGGGAAAGCAAGACCCGGTTGACGCCCGCATGGGCAACGATCAGCAGAGGACCTGGGCCCTGCGCGGCCAGGTCCAACAGGGTCGGACAGACGCGGGCCGCCAGATCGCCGAAGCTCTCGCCACTCTGGGGCCGATAGTGCTCCAGGTCCTGGCCGCGTTGTGCGTAGGCACCGGGAAAGGTGTGCTCGATTTCGGCCACGGTGCGTCCTTCCCAGGCACCAAGGTCGATTTCGGCGAGGGCGTCGACGACCTCGATAGCTTCAATGGGCCGGCCGCTCACCAACGCCGCCGTTCGCACCGCCCGCTGCAAGGGGGAGGCAATGGCGCGGGTAAAGGGGATCTGGTGCAAGTGTTCGCCCAAGGCCAGCGCCTGGCGAATACCGCCGGCATTGAGCGGCAGATCGGTCCGGCCGAGAAAACGACGCGGCACGGCTTTATCGATCTCACCATGGCGAAGGAGATAGATCAGGCCTTGCATGAAGCCCCGGCCATTTCGGTCGGCATCGCCAGCGACTGCCCCATTTCGGTTTCGACCGCTGCGGCCAATTGCAGGGCCTGCCGGTAACGGCTTTGAATGGCGCGGACCGCCTCCTGGTCATCCCGATACAGCGCCAGTTTTTCCTCGAATCGCTCCTCGATACGGACCAGCCGGCTGCCGCGCACCAGCTTGTCGGCGAGATGGACAAGTTCCCGTTCGCCAATCCCCATTTGCGGGGTCCACTCCAGATCCTTATGGGCGGCAACGATGGCGGCCGCTCGGTCGAACCCCAGCTCACCCAGCCAGCGGGCCGCTTCGGCCTCATGGCGGGGCTGCCCCTTGGCCAGGTCGTGCAGCCAGCCGCTGACCCGGCACAATTCCAGATCCACTCCCCGGCCGCTGTGCCGGTTGACCGCCTCGCCCAGGGCCACCGCCACCTCGGCCACGGCCCGGCCGTGGGCCAGTCCCTTGGCCGGTATGGGGTGGATGTGCGTTAGAATCGCCTCGCATTCGGCCAAGGTGGGCAGGCCGCGGCGATCGAACCGGAGACGGCCGGCGAGGAAATCCTCGGGCGTATCGAGATCGACATGGATATTGGCGTCAGCCACCTGCACCTCGCGCACCTGTGCCGGCTGTTCGGCTTCGATCCCGGCCAGCAGGGTGCGGAGGCCGCCCTCGGGTGCTCGTTCGGCGAGGATAGCTGGAATGCAATCGCCATGGAGCAGCGGCGGGTGGCCGCGGCGGCCAGCGAACAGCGGATAGCAGATTCGGGCCGGAGCCTCGGCAAACGACCGGGCCAGCAAGCTAACAGTTCCGCGCCGAAGCAGCGGAATATCCACCGGCAGCAGGAAAAAACCGGCGCACTGCCCAGCGAGCCGGCCGACTCCGGCCCGGATCGAGCCAAACATGCCGTCGGCAAAGTCCGGGTTGAAGGCGACCCGCGCTCCGGCGGCCCTGGCCACCGCCCCAACCTCATCGGCCCGATGCCCGGTGACCACCACCACATCTTCGATGCCGCAGTCGCGGAACAGGGCCACGCATTGGTCCAGCACCGTGCCTCCACCCAGGGGCAGCAGGGCTTTCAACGCACCCATCCGCGACGAGAGCCCGGCGGCGAGAATGAGCCCGCTTACGTCAGGTGCCATGCCCTTCGACCCGTGGCTCGTTGGTAAATGAGTTCGCCGACGATGGACACCGCAATCTCCTCGGGAGTGTCGGCTTCGATCGCCGTGCCGATGGGGCAGCGCACCTGTTCCAGCTGCGCCTCACTGATACCCCGATCCCTCAGCTTGGCATAGATGGCGTTGCGCTTCTTGCGGCTGCCGATCATGCCGATGTAGCCGGCGTCGGTCCGCAAAGCCTGGTCAAGCACGTCCATATCATGCATGTGGCCGCGGGTGACGATCACCAGATAGGCATCGCCGTCAATATCGAAATCGTTCAAGCAACCGGCAAAGGAGGGCAGCACCTTGATGGCGTCGGCCTGGGGGAAGCGCTCGTGGTTGGCAAATTCGTCTCGGTCGTCCATCACCACTACCCGAAAGCCGACCCGGGAGGCAGCTTCGGCGGTGCAGGCGGCAACATGGCCGGCGCCGAGCAGGTAGACCGTTCCAGCCACCGCACAACAGGAAAGCAGATAGGACCGGCCCTGATGCTCGATCAGGGTTGAGGCCGAGGTGGAGGGGCGGACCTGTTTGATCGCCGTCAGCAAGGATTCGGCAATATCGTCGCGGTTGGCCGCTCCCCGGTGATTGACCACAAAACGAAGGGCTGGGTCGCTGCCGTCCGCCAGCTGGCTGACCAGGGTGACCCGGCGACCGGACTGCATGGCCGCCAACACATCGTGGAACACCCGCAGGTTGGCCTCGTCAGCGGCAATGTACTCCAGGAAGAGCTCCATCCGGCCGCCGCAGATCATGTCGGTGGTGGCGGCGTCACCATTATCGAGATTGAAGGCTCGGCGCAGGGAGCGTCCGGTGGCGAAGCAGGTGCTCGCCTGTTCCATGGCCTTGGCTTCGATCAGCCCGCCACCGATGGTGCCGCTGCTGCGACCGTTGCGAAGAACGATCATCTTGGCGCCCGCCAGGCGGGGTGTGGAGCCGGACTGGCTGGAGATGGTGACGAGCACAAGGTCCTGGCCGTCACCCAGGCTGGTGCAGATTTGTTGGATCAGTTTTTTCATCGTGGTTTTCCTCGCGATGGTCTTTGAGAATGCGTTTTGCAGGGTGAATGGTGGTGCCCGATGTCAGGGTGAGAGAAAGCGCCACTCCCTGGAACTGGGTATGGTTTGTGAGAACTTCGATGACCAGACTGCTGACTCTCTCACCCCTTCCGGGCAAGGTGGTGAGTTCAAGGTGGAGGGTATTCTGGCCGTTTTCCATGGTCAGGCAGGCTTTGAAATCGAGCAGACCGGGAATCGGAAACAGCCTCTCATCCAGGTCGGCCATGGCCAAGCGGCTGCCGTTGCGGAGACTGCGGATCAGTTCCCTGCGGCCCAGCACCCGGTCGAGGCGGCGAATGCTGCTGCCGCAGGGGCAGGCGCCGGTAAGCAGGCGGCCGAAATCGCCGGTGCGGTAACGGATCAGCGGCATGCCGGTGCGGGTCAGGGTGGTGAAGACGATCTCTCCCCACTGGCCATCGGCAAGCGGCTGGGCGGTCATCGGGTTTATGATCTCGAACAGCAGGTCCGTCTCGCGCAGGTGGCAGCCGCAATGGGCCGCGCAGTCGACTCCGCCGCCCAGGCCGGTTTCGGTGGTGCCGTAATGGGTGAAGATCTCGCAACCCAGCAAGGCCTGGAGTTCCGTGCGCAGGCTGTCGGGGATATAGTCGGAGCAGAGCAGCACCGAGCGGACCTTGCCCAAAGAGAGCCGCAGGAACTCGGCCATACGGGCAATGGCCAGAATCTGCACCGGAAAGCCGACCAGAACATCGGGCCGTAATCTGGCCAGGGCCCGGGCGGCTTCCTCCGGTTGGGTGACCAGACCGATGATGTGGCTGGAAACCTGCATCCGCTCCAGGGCTCGGGCCAGCAAATGGCCGGTGGAGTCGGGTGTGGCCCCGGGCAGGAGAATAGCCACGCTTTGGCCGGGATCGACCATCTGCTGCATGCCCAGATGAAAGAATTTCCGGGTCTGCTCCAGGTCTCCGGTGGTGAAGAACAGCCGTTTCGGAGTGCCGGTGGTGCCGGAACTGTGCAGGGTAATTATCCGGGCCACCGCATCCTGGTTGACGCAGACCATGGCCGGGCCATGCGCCCGCAGCTCGGCCTCGGTGATCGGCGGCAGTGCGGCGATATCCTGCAAAGCCTGGATCGCGCCTGGATCAACGCCCTGTAGATGGCGGCGATAGAAGGGGGAGCGTTCCCGGCAGTAGCCAAGCTGGGTACGGAGCCGCTGCAACTGCCACTCCTCAATGGCAGTACGCGGCAACGGCAGTTGGCTGCGGCCAAGGGTCCCGGCCAGGAGGGGTTCCAGGGTGGTCAGATTCATGATCGCCGCACCCTACGATAGAGCGGTCGGCCCTGGTTGGAGGTCAGGTTGTAGGCACAGAATGGAATCAGGTTGCCCTGCGGCGAGACGATGTGAATGCAGCAGCCGCGCAGCCGTTCGAGATCGAGATTCCACACATCCTGAAAGGCCATGGCAGACAGGGAAAAGGTGTGGGTGCGGGCCCGGACGAGGAAACGGTCGAAATCGTCCTGGGGTGCGGTTGGCTCGCCACAGCCGCATCCGGATGGGGCTGTGGCCATGGGCAGGGCGGGCGGCGACCATTGCCGGGCGGTGAAGCTGACGCTTTTCTCGCGACCTTCCAAGGCCGGGATTGCCTGCGGTTCGCCGGTGGAACAGCAGGCGGTGCGACTGCCCAGCGGCAGCAGCGAGCCGTCCTCCTGCGCCAGAAAGGTGCCGTGGAAGGAGCAGAGGGCATGCTCGCAGGCGGGCGGGGCGAAATGATCGCGGCCTAGGGCGCCGTTGCTCTGGGCCTCGATCAGCTCGATCACCTCCGGCAGGGTCAGGCGATCGCTATCGGCCGGAGCCTGGGGATAGCGGCCGAAGTAGGAGATCGGCTGGAAATGAACTCCCCGGACCGTGGGCGCACGGCGGGTCCCGTATGCGATGATGGCGCCGACCTCATGGGTGTTGATGCCCGGCACCAGGGTCGGTACCAACACCACACCCAAGCCAGCGGCGGCGCAGTTGCGGATGGCTTGCTCTTTGATCGCCCGCAGGTCACGGCCACGCAAGGCCAGGTGAGTCGCACTGCTGAGGCCGTCGAACTGCAAGAACACCGAGGCCAGGCCGGCCTCTTTCAACTCCTTGACATAGGGAAGATCTGCCGCCAGCTTGAGACCGTTGCTGTTGAGCTGAATAAAACCAAATCCTTTATTGCGACCAAGTCTGACGATCGCCGCCAGGTCCTCGCGCATGGTCGGTTCGCCGCCGGAGAGCTGGATATTGCAGGGGCCGGAACCGGCGAGGACTCGGTCGTACAGCACCCCGATCTGCGCAAGACTTGGTTCGGAATCAGCCTGTCCTTCACCGGCGTCGGCAAAGCAGATGGGGCAGCGCAGATTGCACCGGCTGGTGATCTCGATCAGGGCAGTACAGGTGTGCTGGCCGTGATCGGCACAAAGGCCGCAGTCAAAGGGGCAACCACGGTCAACGGTGGTAAAGGCCTGGCGAGGCGCGGAGGGTTTCTTTGGCCGGAGCCAGGTGGAAAACGGCACGCTGCCCCGCCAGATCATGGTGCGAAAAACGCCATGCTCCGGGCAGCGTTTGATCAGGTAGACCGCCTCGCCCTGCTGTTCGCGGATGGCCGCCACCCGCTTGAGACAGATCGGGCAGAGGCTGGCCGTTGACGACAACAGTTGGATCGAACGGTCAACAGTTGTTTGCTTGTTCTCTGGGCAGGCTTGGATCAAGGTTGTTCTCCGCTAAGATGGTGAGAATGGTTTCACGAGCGCGCAGCATGATGTCGCCGCAGACCTCGGGTTTTCGCCCTCCCTGAAAGGTGACGATGTCCTCGCAACGGATGCCGCCCCACTCGGTGGCACTGGCCTTGAACCAGTCCATGAAGTGCGACAGCATGATCGGGTAGCAGTCCAGGGGTTGTTCCTCGTCACTGCCTTTGGCTCCATAGAGGGAGAGCACACAGGCGGCACCGCTGGCCACGCCACAAAGATCGCCGCAGCTTGATCCTTCACAGAGACCGGCCATGGCCCGCACCAGGGGAACATTCTCCTCGCCCATGTCTGCAAGGCTGAGTTTGATCATGATTTGGCTGCAGCAGTAGCCTTGGGCATGCAGGTGCATGATGCGCAGCGCGGTCTCATCCATGCAGGCCTCCTTTTTCGGCAACCAGCATGTAGTAGCCCAGCGGGGCGGCAGCCAAGGCGCAGCTGGTGCGATGAGCGGCATCGCTGTCCATGAACAGTCCCCAGAATTTTTCCAGACTGCCGTAGGAAAAGATGATCTGACCGGCCAGCTGCTTGAGCAGATCGCTGCGATCACGCACCAGGGTCAGGGAGAAACCGGCCCGGATCAGTGCGCCGGTGATGGTCTCCAGCGGCAGGGCCCGGCTGATGCAGCTCTTCAGTTCCGGCAACCGGGTCTGGAGGGAGCGCTGTTTGCAATAAATATCGGTGAGGATCAGACGTCCTTCGGGTTTGAGCACCCGGTGCATTTCGGCCAGGCTGATCGACAGATCTTCGGTGAGCGAGAGCACGCACTCGCAGAGCACGCCGTCGAAACTGGCGGTATTGCAGGGGATAGCCACGGCCGATGCCTGATGCAGGGCGGCCATGGGAGCCTGTTGCGACGCCTTGGCCAACATGGCCGGGGAGGGATCGATCCCGGTGGGACAGAGCCCCAACGCTCGTGCCATCAGCTCCAGACTGTGGCCGGGGCCGCAGCCGATATCAAGCACAGTCGATCCGGAAGCAAAGTTGCAAAAATGCAACAACTCTTCGGTCAGCACCAGGCCGCCGGGTCTGAGGGTGCCGCCGGTGAGGGCATGAAGCGCATCCTGCTCATAGAGCGTCACCGGGGTGCCGGCGCGAAGAAGACAGTCCGCTTGCATCTTACTTATCTTCCAACAGTTGTTCGACTTCCAGCATCTTGCCCACCGCCAGACTCTCCGGCACCAGGGTAAAGCCGCAGGAGGAGCAGGCCATCAGTTCGACATCAAAGGCCGAATTGAGATAGGTCACCTGCATCTTGGTTGGCTGCAGCGGCTGGTTGCAGCCGACACAGTGCCAAGCCGTCGCCTCAAGAAAGGAAAAGGTGCTCATTTGCTGTCCTCCGGCAGTTGCATGCGGTGGCTGTAGCCGTTGTGCACCAGGTAGCCCTCGTCCGTGGACTCGTATTCCACCCAGTAGGTCACCCGGACTGGCCGGTATTTGGCCAGGCGGCGTCCGTTGGCCGGATTGAACAGATAGTTTCCGGTGTTCTCCGCATGGTGGATGACCTTTTGCAGATCCTCCGCCAGAATGAGACGGCTGTTGAGGAGGTCTTCCAGCTCCCGGCTGATCAGGAGCCGGGTATCGGTGTGAGCGGGCCGGGAGACCGACTCCTCCGGCCGGAACTCGGCCAAGAGATCGTTTTTCAAGCGGGCCCGGTTCTCATGACGTTGGGAGAAACCGGGATTGCTGCGAGCCAAGGGCTCCCGGTCCGTGCCTGGAAAGAGATAATCCAGGAGATGGGCCACCGGCCGGCCGTGGGCCGCCAGGTTGTCGCGGCACATGGCGCAATAGGCCAGCCCGTCGAGGTCGCTGCGGCCGGCCTTGTGCCGGACCGCCTTCCGGCCGAGCGGCTTGTCGGCAAACTGCATCAGCCCGCCGTAGCCGCAACAGTCGGCCAGTTCGCCGCTGTAGTCGTGTTCGACCACTGCGATGCCGAGCTTGGTGCAGAGGCTGCGCACGCTGGCGCGCAAGTCCTGCTGCTCGCGGGCCGTGCAGGGATCATGGAGGGTTAGCGGCTGAATCGGCCGGGAGTGGCCTTGCGGCAGCGGCAGGGTATCCAGCACCTCCCATAGCGATGTGGTGGTCAGCTCCGGTGCACATTCCTTGAAGATCGACAGACAGGAGGAACAGGCAGTGATTACCGTCGGCTGGCCCAACCGATGCACCTCGGCCTTGAAGGTCGCCATGGTCTCGGCAAAGAGAGCGGTGCGACCGGCCCAATGGGCGGGTATGCCGCAGCAGCCCAGCATCAGACCAACCCCGCCCTGGAGATGGGCGGTGAGAAAGCCATAGGTCCGTTTGACCGATTCCGGAGCGGAGCCTGCGAGTTGACAGCCGGGATAGAAGAGGTAGGTGCTGCTCTCGGTCCCCGGTTGATGGTGACTCAGAGCGCAGAACTCGCCGAGGCTGAACTGCATGTCCTCGAGGGCGAAATCGTGCGGCGAGGGCGGCATGTGACCGGTCTCGACCATCTCCACTCGGGTGGAGCGGCAGACCTCGGCCACCGGAAAATCATGGGGACAGATCACCGTGCACTGGTTGCAGAGACTGCAGGCGGTGATCAGCTTATTGGCATTGCGGGTCCCCTGGACAATGGCCTGATTGTTGTAAATTTTACGGATCAGGGTTTTGGGATATTCCTTGTATTCCTGGAGATAGACGCACTGTTTGACGCACTCCATGCATTCGCAGCGGATGCAGCGGGCCGCCTCCTGTGTGGCCTCCTCTCCAGTGTAGCCGGCCTCGGCATCGGCCGGGAGCATCTCGGCGGCGGGTGCGAAATCCTTGGTCACGGTATACATCCGGGTGGCGCAGGCGCCTTCTTTCTCGCGCTGGGCGGTCAGGGAGACCTGCTGCAGATGGCGCTCAAGCGAGAGCGCCGCACGACGGCCGTTTTCCACCTGATGCATCACCGAAAAGGGCTCGCCCGTCTCAACGCCGCCACCGCCAAAGCAGCCGTCGCGCTCAAGGGCCAGGGTCAAGGGGTCGGGTGCGCCCAGGGCAAAGGGTAGGAGGCTGGCGTCAAAACCATCCCAGTCACAATAGACCGCGTCATATTTGTCAAGCAGAGACGCCACCGCTTGCCGATCCAGCATCGTGCCGGTCTGGATCGTTACTCCGTAGCCGGTGAGAGTGGCTTCAGCCTGAACAAAAACCTCCTTGGGCAGGATCGACTCCGCCACCTGGTGCAGGGAGCCGCCGATGGCCGGACTGCTGGTGATCAAGGTGTTTGGCCGCCCTTTACGGCCGAGATCAAGGGCTGCTGTCATCCCGGAGAGTCCGGCGCCGAGGACCGCGACCTTGCCGCCTTTGGCCGGCAATTTTGGGAGTTTGACCACCGTTTGCGTGGTGCGAACACAGAACTGCTCCAGCCTGCCGATGGCAAGCGGATCGCCGATCTCGCCGCGTTTGCAGAAAGGCCGGCAGGGCTGGTCGCAGATGCGGCCCAGGATTTCCGGAAACGGCATGGTCCGGTCGAGGATTTTCCGTGCCTCGCGCACATCGCCCTTGGCCAGCGCGGTCATGAAGGCACGGACATCGACATGGATGGGACAGGCCGCAGTGCAAAACGGCTGCTCCTCCTGAATACAGCGGGCTTCGAGTTCTCTGAGTTGCAGTTGATCCATGGTCAGGTGAAAAGTCCGTAGGGAAACAGAATGAAATGGGGGGAGCAGGACCTGAACATCCCCCTCCCCCATTTGCCTTAACAACTCAATGCCTAATCCCTTATTTCGGCATGGCGGCCAGCACCTTCTCCGGCAGGGCCGGCAGGTGACGAACGCGGGCGCCGCAGGCGTTGTAGATGGCGTTGATAACCGCTGCGTGCGGGCTGGTCAACGGCATCTCGCCGACGCCGGATGCGCCGAAGGGGCCGTCCGGACGCGGCGTTTCGATATAGATGATCTCCATGTTGTCCGGAATCTGCTTGATGTACGGGAAACCGGCTCCAGCCAGGGTCGAGTGCTTCTTGATGTCCTCGAAGTCCTCGGTCAGCGCCAGCCCGATGCCCTGGGCCAGGCCGCCGTAGATCTGGCCATCGACCACCAGACGGTTGACCACCTTGCCGATGTCGGCCACGCAAACCATGGATTCCACCGTGGTCTTGCCGGTGGCGATTTCCACAGCCACTTCCGACATGAACAGGCCGTACATATAGCAGCAGAAGGGGCTGCCCTGGCCGTTGGCGTCGCAATCCTTGGCTGGTGCGCTCCACTTGCCGTTGACCTTGGTGGGAATGTTCTCAGCGACCATTTCCTCATAGGTGCGGAAGGCTCCGTTGGCCTTGCGCATGGATTTGATCAATTCCTCACAACCAACGCGGATCGACTGGCCAACCACCACCTGGCTGCGGCTGCCGCCGGCGGGTCCGGAGTTGGGGCATTTGCTGGTGTCGTTCATTACCAGACGAATCTGCTCCGGCGCCAGCGCCAGGGGCCGCAACGCCTCGTGGGCGGTGGCCAGGGTGCCCATGTCCGCGCCCTGGCCGTGATCTTCCCAGGCATTGAAAATGGTGACCGTGCCGTCGGCGTTGAGTTCCACATCGGTCTCGGCGGTGTCCGGGCCGTCCAGGCCCGAACCGTAGACGCCGATGGCCACACCCACGCCGCGCTTGACGGCGGCGGTGGAATTGGCGGCAACCCGCTTCTTGGCTTCCTCATATTTGGGCCGCAGGGTGTCGATCATCTGCGGCAGGGAGAACACCTCCGGAACCTGACCCGTGGGGGTGGTGGCGCCCGGACGATATACGTTCTTGTAGCGCAGCTCCAGAGGATCCATGCCCAGTTTCTCGGCCAGCTCGTCCATGGCCACTTCCGACGGGAACTCGCTCTCGGTCGAGCCGTATCCACGGAAGGCGGAACCCCAGGCGTGGTTGG
>Ga0074197_1001498_pt1 | contig 19647 bp, 15 predicted proteins | sample EPASupsiteSAE305_FD_64526 | JGI IMG/M metagenome (GOLD analysis project Ga0074197, IMG submission 64526) | Bioremediated contaminated groundwater microbial communities from EPA Superfund site, New Mexico - SAE3-05 reassembly with SPADES | ecosystem: Environmental > Aquatic > Deep subsurface >...
GTCGCAGAGCCCCGCCACGTCCGGAGCCGACGAAGGCGCCGTGAAAGAGAACATCCTTAACATGATAGCCGACAAGACCGGTTATCCCAAGGACATGCTGGAACTCGACCTGGACATGGAAGCCGACCTCGGCATAGACACCGTGAAGCAGGCCGAACTCTTCGCCGCCATGCGCGAGCATTACAGCATTCCCCGCCGGGACAACCTGTCGCTCAAGGACTACCCGACCATAAGGCACTGCATCAACTTCGTGCTGGAGGAGACCGCCAAGGCGGCGCAGGCCGCGGCGCCCGCTCCCGCCCCGGCCCCGGCGCCAGCCAAGGCCCCGGCGAAAAAAAGCGCCAAGGCCGAACAACCGGACCTGCTGAACCTGGCCGCCGCGCCGGAACCCGCGCAGGCGGAAAAGCCGGCGGAAAGGCCCGTTAAGCAGGAGCACCCCAAACGCCATATCCGCCACGTGCCGGCCATCATCCCCGCGCCGGTGGAGCAGGAGGTCATCAAGAAGCTGGCCCCCAAGCGCCCCGTGGCGATCTTCGCCGAGGACCTGGACCTGGCCAAGGCGTTCCGCGCCGAGCTCAACAAGCACCGCGCCGATTCCTATATCTTCACCCCGGCCAAGACAAAGGTGAAGGACGCCATCACCGTGGACTTCAAGGACGTCCCGGCGCTGGAGCAGGCTTTGGCCGACTTCGCCAACGCCCACCCGGACACGCAGGGCATAGTGTACCTGCCCGGCTGCATGGTCAAGTCGCTGTCGCAGGACACGGCCGCGTTCGACGACCTGAAGCGCTACGCGCTGCCGCTGTTCCTGGCGGCCAAGCACCTGGCGCACGGCCTCAACAAGATAGACCCCGGCTGCTCCACGTTCATGGCGGTGGTGACCACCCTCGACGGCGGCTTCGGCTACCGCACCAAGGACGTCTACGACCCCATCTACGGCGCCATCCACGGCCCGACGCTGTGCCTGCGCAAGGAGTTCGAGAAGTCCGCGGTGAAACTGCTGGACTTCGAACCCAGCTCCTCCAACCAGGCCATAGTGCAGAAGACCTTCTACGAGATCCTCTACTCGGACAAGCGCCTGGCCATCGGCTACGCCGACGGCAAGCGCTGGACCCTGGTGGGCAAGCCGGCCACCCTGGACAAGTCCCGCCAGCTCACGCAGCTGGAGGGGAAGAACGTGCTGATCACCGGCGGCGGCCGCGGCCTGGGGGCCATGTTCGCCAGGATGCTCGCCGAGCAGCACAAGGCCAACATCCTCATCCTCGACATCATGGAGATAGGCGACAAGGCCAAGCGCCTGACCGGCATGAGCGAGTCCGAGCTGAAGGCCTACAAGATGGGCGAGCTCTGGAACGAGCTCAAGGCAGCCAACGAGAAGCCTACTCCGGCGATGCTGGAGAAGGAGTTCACCCGCCTCAAGGACGCGGCCGACATGCACAAGAACATGGAGGCCATCCGCGCCCTCGGCGTGAAGGTGCACTACTACCGCTGCGACCTCACCGACACGGCGGCGCTGCGCCAGACCATGGAGAACGTGAAGACCGACCTGGGCCCGATAGACGGCCTGGTCCACTTCGCGGGCCTGGAGCGCTCCAAGCTCGCCGTGGACAAGGCCACCGAGGAGTTCGTGCTGATCTTCAACGTGAAGGCCGATTCCGCCATCAACATGTGGAAGACCGGCGTGGTTAAGGAAAAGGGCTTCTGGGTGATGGCCTCCTCCATAGCCGGCAAGTTCGGCAACCTGGGCCAGACCGACTACGCCGCGGCCTCCGACTATATCGCCAAGTTCTGCGTCAGCCAGCAGAACAAGGGCGTGCGGGCCCTCAGCGTGGACATGACCGGCTACGCGCAGATAGGCATGGGCGCGCGCCCCGGCGTTGAAGCCTTCCTGAAATCCCAGGAGATGGAATTCCTCTATCCCGAGGAAGGCATGCAGGCTTTGCTCGACGAGCTGGCCTACGGCAAGGTACCGGAGATCATCCTTTCCGGCAGCCTGGGCAAGCTGGACTGGGACAAGCAGCTGCAGTACGAGCCGGGCTTCTCCGGTTCCGCCTCCACCGGGTTCCACTTCGCCCCGAAGACCGAGGACCTGGTGAAGGGCGAAAGCCTGGCCGCCTCCAAGGAATTCTCCATGGAAAGCGACCCGTACCTGGCCGACCATTCCATTAACGGCACGCCTTACGTGCCCGGCGTGATGGGCCTGGAGACCTTCGCCGAGGCGGCGACGGTGCTGACGGGCGCCAACCCGAAGGCGCTGACCGACGTGCGCTTCGCGGTGCCCATAAAGCTGCTGCGCGGCCGCCCGGCCGACGTGCGCGTAAAGGGACTGGTGCTCGGCTCCGGCGCCGGCGCCGAGATCCGGCTGGAATCCGACTTCGTGAGCCCCAAGGGCCTGCGCCTCGGCCAGACCCGCACCCACTTCAAGGGCACGGCCGCCGCGGACGCGCCCTCCAAGTGGACCCTGGCCATGCGCCCGCCGCTGCCCAAGACCAGGAAGTACAAGGCCGACGCCGCGACCATCTACAAGACCTACTTCCACGGCCCCAGTTTCCAGGTGCTCGACGGGATACTTTCCGTGGACAAGAACTCGGTGCTGGCGGTCTTCAAACGGCCCTCCGCGCCTCTCTGGAAGAACGGACAGCAGAAACTGGTTTTCCACCCGCTGGTGTTCGAGGCGCTGTTCCAGGCCTGCGGCTGGCGCGACATCCAGTTCGACAGGGCCATGGCCCTGCCCGACGCCGTGGGCGCGGCCATCGTCTACGACAACGAACCGCAGGACCCGGATACGCTCTTCCTCTACGGCGTCTTCAAGGGCCGCACCGAGGACAACCGCAGCCTCTACGACGCCTGGGCCTTCGACGCTGACTACAAGCTGGTGGCGGAACTGCGCGACTACGCCATGATCCCGACCCCCATATAAGGACTTAAGTGATAAGCGACAAAGCCCTGAAACAGAACGCCGTTTTCCAGACCTGGCCCCTTACCGGGACGCATCTGCAGTTCCTCCCGGTGGCCGGGCTGGAGCCCGGCACCGCCCTGTCCGGCCGCGAGGCCGCCGTTTACGCCGCTTTCCGCATAGAGAAGCGGCGCAGCGAATGGCTGGCCGGCCGGCTGGCGGCGAAGGCCCTGCTGGCCGAGGACGGGGAGAAACCGGCCGAACTCGAGATTGGAATGGACCGGCTCGGCCGCCCCTGCTGCGGCGCCCGGCTGGTCTCCATCTCCCATTCCAACGGCTGGGCCCTGGCGGCGGTAAAACCGGGAACGACCTTCCTCGGGGCGGACCTGGAGAAGATAGAGGAGCGCCACCCCGCCTGGTACAGCGACTATTTCCACCCCAGCGAACTGCCCAAGCCGGACCCTTCCGAAGGGACCCGCCTCTGGGCGCTGAAAGAAGCCCTCATGAAGGCGCTCGGGCTGGGCCTGATGGCCGACCCCATGGATATCCGGGTGACGGACAAGGTTGTTTTCACCGGCAAGCCCCTGGAGCGCTACCGCGAAATGGGCAGTCCGCACTTCACCGTGGAAGCCAGGCCCTTTCCCGAAGGTTTCTGGACGGCCGTAGCGGCCGGAGCCGAACCCGCCCCGGGGCGGTAAAAAGGTAGAATATAGATAAGCGAGGTAACACAGCATGGCCGATCTGATAGACCCTATAACCGGAGCCGCGGCGGAACCCCAGCCGACCGGCAAAAAAGCCCACCCCAAGAAGGTCCGCGTGGTACCGGAATCCCTCAAGCGGTTCCGCGAGATCCACGCCGCCGCCGAAGCCGGCGGGCCGCCGGAAAAGATCGAAGCCCAGAAGAAGAAGGGCAAGCTGACCGCGCGCGAGCGCATCGCCTACCTCGTGGACGAAGGCACTTTCCAGGAGCTCGGCCTGCTGATGGAGAGCCGCTGCACCGATTTCGGCATCAAGGACAAGCACATCAAGGGCGACGGCGTCATCACCGGCTTCGGCAAGGTGAACGGCCGCCTGGCGGCCATCTTCTCGGAGGACTTCACCCAGCTGGGCGGGTCCCTGGGCCGCACCCACGCCGACAAGATAGCCAAGCTCATGGACATGGCCGCCGACGTGCGCGTGCCCGTCATCGGCATCCTGGATTCCGGCGGCGCCCGCATCCAGGAAGGCGTGGACTCGCTCGACGGCTACGGCGAGATCTTCCTGCGCAACACCAAGTACTCGGGCGTGGTGCCGCAGATCTCCATCATCGTCGGTCCCTGCGCCGGCGGCGCGGTGTATTCCCCGGCGCTGACCGACTTCGTTTTCATGGTGAAGGGCATGAGCAACATGTTCGTGACCGGGCCGGAAGTGGTTAAGGCCGCCACCGGCGAGGAAGTGGACTTCGAGACGCTCGGCGGCTCCATGACGCACGCCAGCAAGTCCGGCGTCTGCCATTTCGTGGCCAACTCCGAACCGGACTGCTACCGCCAGGTCAAGGAGCTCATGAGCTTCCTGCCGCAGAACCGGCACGAAGCCGCGCCGGAACTGCCCACCAAGGACGCGGAGAACCGCAAGATAGCCCTGCTGGAAAAGCTGGGAGAAGTGGACCCCCGCAGGCCTTACCGCGTGCACCACATAGTCTGGTGGCTCTCCGACGACCACAAATTCCTGGAAGTCCACCACGATTACGCCAAGAACATCGTGGTCGGCTTCATCCGCCTGGGCGGCCAGGTAGTGGGCGTGGTGGCCAACAACCCGGCGCACATGGCCGGCGCCCTGGACATCAACGCCTCCGACAAGGCGGCGCGCTTCATCCGCTTCCTCAACAACTTCAACATCCCGATCCTGACGCTGGTGGACGTGCCCGGCTACTGGCCCGGCGTGGCCCAGGAGCACGGCGGCATCATCCGTCACGGCGCGAAGCTGCTCTACGCCTATTCCGAAGCGAGCGTGCCCAAGATCACCCTGGTGCTGCGCAAGGCCTATGGCGGCGCCTACATAGCCATGAACTCCAAGCTGATGGGGGGCGACGTCAACTTCTCCCTGCCGTCGGCCGAGATCGCGGTGATGGGGCCCCGCGGCGCCATCGAGATCCTCTACTCGCGCCAGATCAAAGAGGCGAAGGAAGAGGAGCGGGAAGCGCTACGGGCGAAACTCGCCAAGGAATACTCGGACAAGTTCGCCTCGCCCTACCAGACCGCCTCAATGGGGTCCATAGACGAGGTCATAGAACCCTCCGCGGCGCGCTCGCGCCTGATCTCGGCTTTCCGGATGCTGGCGGGCAAGCGCCGCCCCGGACAGCACGAACGGACGGGCAACATCCCGCTGTAACCGCGGGTAACGCTAAAAAGCGGGCCGGCCACACGCCGGCCCGTTTTTTTTACCTCCCGTCGGAGGGGTATTAGCCGCGCTAATACCCGTTTAAGGTTTTTTTAAAAGGGATGTATTTTTCTTTTTTGTATAATAAGAACATGGATCTTTCGATAAAAATGCTCATCACCGCAGTCGCGGTACCGGTATTCGGCGCGTTCCTCATTCCTTTCGCCGCCCGGATCTCGACCGCCGCCCGGAACACCTTCGCGGTACTCCTGGGCCTCTTCACCTTCCTGGCGGCCGCCTCCCTGGCGGGCACCGTGCTGGGAGGCCAGACGGCCGGCTTCACGCTGACCTTCCCGCGCGGCTTCGACTTCATACTGCACGCGGATATGCTCTCGGTCTTCATGGCCTCGGTCTCGGCCTTCGTGAGCGCGATCATCCTGATCTATTCCATAGACTATATCTCCCACTACGAGAACCAGACCGAATACTACGCCATGGTGGTCCTGTTCCTGGGCTCCATGATGGGCCTGGTCTTCTCGGCCAACCTCCTCTGGATGTACGTGTTCTGGGAAATGACCGGCTTCGCCTCCTGGAGGCTGGTGGGGTTCTTCCGCTCCGACAAGGACGTGGCCAAGGCCAACAAGACCATCCTGGTGACCGTCTTCGGCGCGCTGTGCATGCTCATCGGCATCATCATGGTGTACTTCGACCACGGCACCCTGGACCTGCGCGCCCTGCACGGCGCCGGCATCTCCTACGCGGCCGCCGCCTTCATCCTGGCGGGCATCCTGTCCAAATCGGCCACCCTGCCCTTCTCCACCTGGCTGCCTGACGCCGGTGTGGCGCCCTCCACCGTCACCTCGCTGCTGCACGCGGCGGTGCTGGTCAAGATCGGCGTCTACGCCTACGCCCGCATCTTCGGCGTGACCTTCGCGGCCCCCGACGCCTTCTCCAACACCGTGCTCTACCTGGCCGGCGCCTCGGCGCTGGTCTCGGCCGGCGCGGCGCTGATAGACACCGACATCAAGCGGATCATCGCCTACTCCACGGTGAGCCAGATCGCCTTCATCTTCCTGGGCCTGGCCAGCGGCAACAAGACCGCCTTCGCCGGCGCCATCCTCTACATCCTGATGCACAGCGTGGCCAAGGGCGGCCTGTTCCTCTGCGCGGGCATCATAGAGCAGAACACCCACACCAAGGACATCAACAAGATGGGCGGCCTGTTCTCGTCCATGCCGGTCACGGGCGCGGCCTTCGCGCTGTGCTCGCTGTCCGTGATGGGCATCCCGCCCTTCGGCGGGTTCTTCAGCAAGTTCCTGGTGTTCTCCGGGGCGGCGCAGAACGGCAACCTCGCCGTGCTGCTGATGTTCCTGGCGGGCGCCGTGATGACCCTGCTGTACCTGGTGCGCCTGTTCTACAAGATCTTCCTCGGCGAAGCCGCCGGCCACGGCAACCCCAAAGAGGGTTCCGTGACCATGGTGGCCAGCGTCATGGCCCTGGCCCTCATCGGCCTCGCCCTCGGCGCGCTGATCTACTACCCTTCGGCCTACGCGGACCTCCTCACCAACACCTTAGGAGTGAACCTTCAATGAACCTCATACTGATACCCATAGTCCTCCCGATAGCGGCGGCGCTGGCGCTGCTGCTGATCTGTGAGAAGACCAAATACATAAAGGAACTGCTGGCGGCCGGCGCGGCCATCGTGTCGCTGCTGGCGGCGGCCAACATCTTCCTGCAGCCGCCGGCCGACCTCACGCTGCGCTGGTTCGGCAGCGCGGCCTTCACGCTGCACGCCGACAACCTCAGCGCCTTCCTGCTGCTGGCCGTGTCGCTGTTCTCGGCGGCCATCTCGGTCTATTCCTTCAGCAATCCCGCCAAGGGCCCGGCCAAGTGGTTCTTCTTCAACCTGCTGATGACGCAGGGCTTCGCCGCCGGCGCGGCCCTGGCCGACAACATGGTGGCCATGCTGTTCTTCTGGGAAGGCCTGCTGGTGTTCCTCTACACCTTCATCGCCCTCTCGCAGAACAACCACGCCGCCCGCCGCACCGCCATGAAGGCGTTCCTCATCAACGGCGTCACCGACCTCTGCCTGCTCGTAGGCATAACCATAACGGCCTACATCGCCGGCACCGCCAGCATGAGCGAGATCGCCCGCAACAAGCTCACCCTGGAGTACGGCTGGGCCGTCTTCGCCTACGTGCTGCTGATGATAGGCGCGGTCTCCAAGGCCGGGGCCTTCCCGTTCCACACCTGGATCCCCGACGCCGCTACCGATTCCAGCGCCACCTTCATGGCCTACGTGCCGGCCGCGATAGACAAGCTGCTGGGCATCTACTTCCTGGCCCGGGCGAGCGTGTACCTGTTCGCGCTCAACCAGACCATGTCGCTGGTCCTGATGACCCTCGGCGCGGTCACCATCCTGGTGGCCGTCATGATGGCCTTCGTGCAGAAGGACTACAAGCGCCTCCTCTCGTACCACGCCGTCAGCCAGACGGGGTACATGATCCTGGGCATCGGCACGCTCAACCCCATCGGCATCGCGGGCGGCCTGTTCCACATGATCAACCACGCCACCTACAAGTCCTGCCTGTTCATGACCTCGGGCGCGGTGGAGCGGCAGGCCGGCACCACGGACCTCTCCAAGCTGGGCGGCCTGTTCCGCGCCATGCCCGTGACCGGCATCTGCTTCCTGATCGCGGCCGCGGCCATATCCGGCATAGCCCCGCTCAACGGCTTCTTCTCCAAGGAGCTAGTTTACAAGGGCGCCCTGGACACCGGCTACACGGTGTTCTTCATCGCCGCCGAGATCGGCTCCTTCCTGACGCTGGCCTCTTTCCTGAAGCTGGGCCACTCGGTCTATTTCGGCGACAGGCCGGAGAACCTCAAGGAGACGAAAGAAGCGCCGTTCTCCATGCTGCTGCCCATGCTGACGCTCGCCGGCATCTGCCTGGCTTTCGGCTTCGGCGCCGAGCTGCCGCTCAACTGGCTCATCGTCCCGTCGCTGGCCGGCATGAGCATCCCGAACCCGACCATGAGCGGCTTCCACCTGGACAAGCTCTACTTCGTCTCCGTGATCGTGATCCTGGCGGCGGTCATCAACCACCTCATAGGCCTCGCGGCCGGCGGGGGGAAGGCGGACAAGGCGTCCGACCACATCCACTACGCCCCGGTGCTCAAAGAGACCTACGCCCTGGCCGAACGCCGCGCCTTCGACATCTACGAGCTCGGCATGGACAAGGCCGTGCCTTTCGTTTCGCGGCTCCTCTTCAAGGCGGACCGCTTCTTCGACTGGGCCATAGACGCGCTGCCGAGCGGGGTGGCCGGCTTCCTGGGCGGGTCCGTCAACCGCTTCCACAACGGCTCCTATCCGCTCTACATGGCGCTGACCCTGATCGGCGCCGTCGTCTATATACTGCTGGCCGGAGGGCTTAAATAATGGACAAGGGACTTCTCGCGTATCTCCTGATCCCGCTCTTGAGCGCGGTGATAATACCGTTCGCCGCGCGCAACCGCCCGCGCCTGGCCGACATCCTGGCCAACGTAACGCTGCTGGCCGGCCTGGTGAACCTGGGCTGGCTCGTTCTGCGCCCCTCCGTGGTGCGGGGGGACTTCGCCGACATTCCCGGAGACGGCTTCGCGCTGCTGCTGGTGGGCGCCATCTACCTGGTGGCCCTGTGCGTCACCTTCTTCTCCGCCTGGTTCATGGAAGAGGGGCAGCCCAACCGGGCCGCCTACTACTCCCTGATCCTCGCCTCGGTCTCGGCGATGACCGGCGTGGTGACCACAACCGACTTCTTCACGCTGTACGTCTTCATAGAAGTCCTGGCGGTGACCTCCTTCGCGCTGATCACCACCGACGACAGCCGCGGCGGCATCGAAGGCGCGTTGAAGTACTTCTTCCTGACCTTCCCGGCCTCGGCCCTCATCATAGCGGGCATCTCCATCCTGCTGATAGTCCTGGGCGACCTGCAGTTCGAAACGCTTAGGATCTTCATGGCCTCCGACGTCCCGCCCGGCCCGGCGGTCTTCGCCGCCGCGCTGATCATGCTGGGCTTCCTGATCAAGGCCGGCGTGGTGCCCTTCCACGCCTGGACCCCGGACGCCTACCAGGGCGCCTACGCCCCGGTCTCGGCGCACCTGGCCGGCATCGTTACCAAGATCTCGGGCGTCTACGCCATCGTGAAGTTGGGCACGCTGCTGCGCTTCTTCGACGGCCGCGCCTCCGCCCTCTCGGAGATGGTGATGTTCCTGGGCCTGCTCTCCATCGCCGTGGGCGCGCTCGCCGCGCTGCGGCAGAAGGACTTCAAGCGCATGCTCGCCTTCTCCAGCATCAGCCAGGTGGGCTACATAGTGCTGGCCGCCGGCCTCGGCACGCCGCTGGCCGTGATCGGCGCCGTGTTCCACCTCTTCAACCACGCCACCTTCAAGACCGTGCTGTTCCTCAACAGCGCGAGCGTGGAGAAGTCCGCCGGCACCACCGACATGGAAAAACTGGGCGGGCTGGAGCACTCCATGCCCTGGACCTCCTGGACCTCGGTAATAGCGCTCCTCTCCACCGCCGGCGTGCCGCCGCTGTCGGGCTTCTGGAGCAAACTGCTCATCATCCTCGCCCTCTGGGAAGCCGGCCTGCGCGGCTACGCCGGGCTGGCCCTGCTGTTCTCCATAGTGACCCTGGCCTACTTCATGATAATGCAGCGCAAGGTCTTCTTCGGGCGTAAGAGCCAGGCCGCCGAAAGCGCCCCAGAAGTGAGCGCCCCGCTGCTGGCCCCGGCCGTGCTGATGAGCGCCGTAATAGTGGCCCTCGGCCTGCTGTTCCCCTATTTCTACACCTACGTCAAGATGGTGGCGGAAAGGATAATATTATGACCTACCACAACCTGCTGTTCACGCTGGCGGTCCTGTTCGCCCTCTGGGCCGTCATGGCGAAGAAGCTGCTGACTAGCGCCATCATGCTGGCGCTGGTGAGCGTCACCGTGTCCCTCATCTTCTTCAACCTCGGAGCGCCATGGGCGGGCGTCTTCGAACTCTCGGTCTGCGCCGGGCTCATCACCGTGCTGTTCATCGGCGCGGTCAGCCTGATCCGGAGCACGGAGGAAAAACACCCCGAGAGCCGCGCGCCCTTCTACGCGCTGCCGCTGGCCGCGGCCATCTTCGCGATCGCCGGCTGGTTCTACCTCCCGGCCTTCTTCGACGAGCTGGCCTCCTGGCGGCGCCTGGCGGACGGCTCCGGCACCATAGGCGCGGCCCTCTGGGACCTGCGCCGGCCCGACCTGCTCGGCCAGGTGCTGATGCTCGCCGCGGGCGTCTTCGTTATCAAGTCGGTGTTCCCCAGGAGGACCGAGAAATGAGCATTTTCGCGATGGATTGGTACCTGATAGCGCTGCTGATGTTCATCGGCTTCTACTGCATGCTGGCCTCCCGCAGCATCGTGCGCCAGCTCATCGGCCTGGAGATAGTCTCCAAAGCCGCCATGCTGACCGTGATCTCCGCCGGCGCCCTGACCGCCAACCTGGTCATGGCGCAGGCCCTGCTCATAACCATGATCGTCATCGAGGTCGTGGTGGTGGCCGCGGGCCTCGCCCTGCTGGTCAAGACCTTCCGCGTGAACGGCAACGCCGACATCTGGAAGCTCGACAGCCTCAAAGGATAACCTATGATGGACATTCTCCTGTTCCCGCCCGTAGCTTTCGTCATCTCGTTGGTTTTCGTGATGGCGCTTTCCGGTCTGCTCTCGCCGCTTTCCACCAAGGCCGCGCGGGTGCCCGGCTCCGCCAAGCACAAGGCCTACGGCTGCGGTGAAGAAGTCTCCGCGGAAAAAGCCATCCCGGACTACCAGGGCTTCTTCCCGTTCGCGATCTTCTTCACGCTGCTGCACGTGGCCGGCCTGATGCTCGCCACCTGGAGCTTCAACCCGCTGTCCGCCGGCATCGAGCTGGTGGCCGGCTACATAGCGGCGGTAGTGGTCATACTCGCGATACTCTTCGTCGGATAATAACATGAAAATCATAGACAAACTGGTAACCTGGTCGCTGCTCAAATCCCCCTGGATCCTCCACTTCAACTCCGGGGCCTGCAACGGCTGCGACATCGAGATAGTGGACGCCCTGACGCCCAAGTACGACGTGGAGCGTTTCGGCATAGTGCTCAAGGCCACGCCCCGGCACGCCGACATCCTGGTGGTGAGCGGCCCGGTGACCCGCCAGCAGGCCAAGCGCCTCAAGACCATCTACGACCAGATGCCCGAGCCCAAGTTCGTAATGGCCATCGGCGCCTGCGGCTGCTCCGGCGGCGTGTTCGACGGCTGCTACGGCGTGGTGCCCGGCGGCCTGAGCAGCGTGCTGCCCGTCTCGGTCTATATCCCCGGCTGCCCCGTGCGCCCCGAGGCCATCATTGACGGCGTCGTGAAGATGATCCAGAGCGTGGAAGCCGCTTCGAAGTAAAGAGGAAACGACTATGAGCGAATTTGCCAAAGAAGAGAAAGTTAAGTCCGAGATAGAAGCCAAGTTCGGCGGCGCGGTCTCCAACGCCCTCGTGCAGCGAAAGAACCGCGTGTGGCTGGACCTCGCCCCGGAGAAACTGCCGGAACTGATGGCCTGGCTGAAGGCCGCCGGCTACAACCACCTCGCCACCGTGACCGGTTTCGACGAGGGGGAGAACCTCGGGGCGTACTACCACGCCACCGACACCAAGATCATAATCACCGTGAAGGTGAAGACCCCGCGCTCCAACCCCGTGCTGCCGAGCGTGCTCAAATCCTTCCCCGGCGCCGTTTCCTACGAGCTGGAGCTCCAGGACATGCTGGGCATAAAGGTGGACGGCCTGCCCGCCGGCCTGCGCCGCTATCCGCTCGACGAGGATTTCCCCAAGGACGAGTACCCGCTGCGCAAGGACTGGAAGGTGGAGGAGTACATCGCCAAGAACCCGCTTTTCAAACCGGAGGCCAAATAATATGTCCAAGATAACCATCCCGCTGGGCCCCCAGCACCCCGCCCTCAAAGAGCCCGAGAACTTCATGCTCGTGCTGGAAGGGGAGCAGATCTCCGGCGCCACCGTGAACCTCGGCTACAACCACCGCGGCATGGAGAAGGCCGCCGAGAACCGCACCTACATCCAGAACCTCTACCTCATAGAGCGCGTCTGCGGCATCTGCTCGCACTCGCACACCACCACCTACATCACCAACGTGGAAGAACTCGCCAAGGCCGAGACCCCCAAGCGGGCCCTGGCCATCCGCACCCTCTTCGCCGAGCTCGAGCGCGTGCACAGCCACCTGCTGTGGTTGGGCGTGGCCGGCTACGAGATGGGCTTTGAGACGCTGTTCATGTACACCTGGCGCGACCGCGAGCAGGTGCTGGACTGCCTGGAACTGCTCAGCGGCAACCGCGTGCACTACTCCATCAACACCCTGGGCGGCGTGCGCCGCGACATTTCGGCCGAGCAGAAGGCCGGCGTGATCAAGCGCATAGACTACCTCATAGAGCGCACCAACTATTACATCAAGCTCGCCACCGAGGAGCCTACCGTCTACGCCCGCACCAGCAAGGTGGGCATGCTGCCTCCCGAAGTGGCCATAGAGCGCGGCGCGGTGGGCCCCACGGCCCGCGCGTCCGGCATAGCCCGCGACGTCCGCAAGGACGAGCCCTACCTCATCTACAACGAGCTGGACTTCAAGCTCATCACCCACAACACCAACGACGTGTTCGGCCGCCTGGTCGTGCGCGCGCTGGAGCTGGTGGAGTCCTATAAGATGATCAAGCAGGTCCTTAATAACCTGCCCGAGGGCCCCATCGCCGTGAAGGTACCCATGCGCATAGCTCCCGGCGAGTGCGTGAACCATTACGAAGCGCCCCGCGGCGAGGACATCCACTACCTCAAGTCCAACGGCACCGACAAACCCGAACGCCTGAAGGTGCGCGCCCCCACCCTGGCCAACCTCCAGAGCGTGGCCTACATGATGGAAGGCGGCTGGCTGGCCGACGTGCCGCTCGTGATCGCGGCCATAGACCCGTGCATGTCCTGCACGGACCGCGCCGTGGTCTGGGACCCCAAGAAGGGCAAGAAGCAGGTCTACGGCTGGGAAGAGCTGCGCAAGCTGAGCATCGAGCAGTACAAACGCCGCGGCGTCGACTTCTCCAGGCTGTGATACAAGGATGAACTTAATGGAATCGATAATACCCCTCGCTTACCTCTTGATCTTCCCGGGCTTCCTGTTCCTGGCGGTTTACGGGATGTTCCTTCAGTGGGTGGACCGCAAGCTCTGCGCGGTGATGCAGAACCGCATGGGCCCCCCGTGGTTCCAGCCTTTCGCCGACTTCATCAAGCTGCTCGCCAAGGAAGTGATAGTTCCGGACGAGGCCGACAACAGAATGTTCCGCCTGCTGCCCTATTTCGCCATGGCGGCGGTAATGACGGCACTGGTCTCCATCCCGGTAATGGGCCCGTCGGCCCTCTACAGCTTCCAGGGCGACCTGGTGGCGGTCATCTACCTGCTCACCATTCCCACGGTGACCTTCTTCCTGGCCGGCTGGAGCTCCACCAGCCCCTACTCCACCGTAGGCGCCATGCGCGTGCTCACGCAGCTGTTCGCCTATGAAGTGCCGCTCATGCTCTCGCTGATAGGCCCGGCCATCCTCGCCGGCACCTGGAACATCTCCGAGATAGCGGCCTTTTTCTCGGCTCACCCGGCCCTGATCCCGGCGCAGCTGCTGGGCTTCGTGGCCTCGCTGATAGCCCTGCAGGGTAAGCTCGAGCGCATGCCTTTCGACATCCCTCACGCCAAGAACGAGATAGTGGGCGGCCAGTTCACGGAATACACCGGCCGGCTGCTGAACTTCTTCCTGCTCGCCGTGGACATGGAACTGGTAGTGGGCGCGGCGCTCGTCAACGCCGTGTTCCTCGGCGGCTCCCTGGGCCTCGCCGGCTGGGCCGGCGTAGGCGTGTTCCTGGGCAAGACGCTCTTCATCACGTTCCTGCTGGCCCTGCTGAAGGTGCTGATGGCCCGCATCCGCATAGAGCAGATGATCAACTTCTGCTGGAAGTACCTGGCCCCCGTGGCGCTGGCGCAGGTGGCTTTCGACATCTTCCTCAAGTACAAATTAGGATAACCCCATGCAAAAACCCGCAAGAGTCTTCAGCGAAGTCATAAAGCACCTGTTCAAGAAGCCGGCCACGTGCGCCTACCCGTTCGAGAAGGCCTACATCTACCCGAACTTCCGCGGCCGCATCGCCTTCGAATCCGACAAGTGCATAGGCTGCCAGATGTGCGTGCGCGTCTGCCCGGCCAAGGCCATAGAGATCCCGCTGTCCGCCGAGCAGCCGCCGGCCCCGGCGCCCGTCGAGGGACAGCCCGCGGCCCCGGCCAAGAAGAAGTTCGACTGCATCATGAAGCTGGACCATTGCGTGTACTGCGCCCAGTGCGTGGAGACCTGCCCCAAAAAGGCCCTCATCATGACGCAGGACTTCGAGCTGGCCAGCGTGGACAAGAAGCAGCTGCGCCGGCACTACAAGTAGCCGCGGCGCGCCCCGTGAAGAAGCCGGCCCATCGCCGGCTTCTTCATTTACAAAGCATTGCCTAAAAGTCCCGGATTTTTGTCACCTTGCATTCCACCGCGAAAAGGGCGGAATGTTCCTGTTTTTCCGTGATGGCGTATGTCTCAGCCGTTGAAATGTTTAACGCCAGCAGTGGGAAACAATTGGAAAACTCCGGGAGAGCTGCCCGCAGGACCCCGCTCCGGATGAAGAACGTTTCACCGGAAGAAGTCATTTCGTCGTAAAGCGCCTTAAACTTATTACGTATTTTCGGAGTGATGTTACTGCCGTGCGGGTACTCCACCATGGCTCCCGTCAGCGGACACTTGTAAGCGCCATCCCTCATCCGTTTCAACAGTTTAACAGCCGCAAGTTCGCGCATGGCTCGTTCCGCCACGGCAGGAGACAACCCCAGTTGCGCAGCCAGGGCCTTAGGCGTCCAGGTGCCCGTATCATGGCTAAGGGCGGTCCAGCACAGGGATATGGCGCTATCCCTTACAATCACCTCAACCTGATCGGGAGTTATGTAAAACTTCCTTTGGGCTAACAGCTTTTTCGCTGCTTTATGCAGAGGAGAAACTATTGATTCCCCCGTAGGGAGACGGAGAAATGGAGCCAGGCCATGTGTAAAATCATCTTCCCCAAGCGTGGTTTTCAACCATGCCGCCGTAAGCTCCATGGCGGAGTAACTTCTCGGCGCCAGGCGAAGCGCGAAGATATAGGTGCCCAGATTTTTAAAAGGCGGCAGCCGCTTTCCCTGCTCGATAAACAGGTACATCCGGTAGGATACCTTTAGGACGCCTTTCCCGCCATTATCATAAAAAAAACCATAGGCGGTCTTAAAACCCGCCTCTTTCCTGAACTTTACCAGTGTCTCCGAAAATATTGTTCCCATCCACAGTTCCTCCGGTATCTGCTCTAGATTCAATCATATAGTAAGCTCCACTTCCATAGCGACAGAGAATGTCGCTATCGCTCTGATAGGGGTCACTGTTCCGCACGTAAGAAAACAGGCACCCAAGCATGGGCATATCGCCTCATGTGCGGCCGGACCGGGAAGTCCTACCATGAATATACATATTCTTCGAGAGAGATCGCGGCGTGGTGAACCAAGTGGAGATTATGAAGAGCGAACCTGCTGAGGGGAATTTGAACAACAACAATGGAATGGCCGTCTGCCGGTTCGTTCTGGCCGCCACGTTAGCCGGGACGCTTGCGGGCCGGCTCAAGTGCGCTGAGTTCGAAGTCATGGATGTGCTTCGTGTAGACGGGTACGCGGTCTTGGAGTCTTCCGTGGACATAACCGGCAACGCTTTTAGTGTGGACGGCTCCGCGCTTGTGGTAGCTGGCGGCAAAGTCGGCATCGGGACGGTTTCGCCATCAGCCGGGCTGGATGTGCAGAAATATACCGCCGGCCAATTTACGGCCAGAATCTCCACCTCGGCCACGGCAGGGCAGTACAGCATCGCAGTGTCTTCCACTGGCGCCACCAACATAAACAACCTGGTCATAGAAAATAGGGAAGCCGACCCGGCAAGCCCGGTCACTGGCCAGATCTGGCTTAGGACAAATTAAGCCATATGAGGAATCTCCCAACCGCGCTGCTCCTCTCCGGCATATTCTTCGCGCCACGACCGGCTCTGGCCGCGGACCTGCTTATACAGGATTTCAGCAGCGGGCTATGCACACCAAATAACCTTGGCGGACCGTCAAGCGACGGTGCCACCATGGCCGCGCTCGACTGCGCCACCGGAGTGTTGGCCTCCACCTGGAACGCCACCGCCGACTACTGGTACACCCAGCTTACCCCCGACACCAGCGGCTACAACCTTTCAACGTATGACTACCTCTCTTTCGATTTCCGCACCAGCACCCCGGCCCTGCGGGTGGCGTTGCGCCTTACGCGCGGCAACGGCACCACTGTGCTTAGGACACTTAATTCCTGGTCGGCCGAAAGCCTGCCGGAGGGACTTACGCAGATAAACGTGCCGATTTCGGATTACTTCGCGGTTACCGTAAGTACCGCCGTGCGTGAGATACGCTTTATGACCTTCTACCCGGCGGGCGGCGGGTGGCTGGAGCTTGATAATATCTACGCCCGTAAAGAAACGGAACTTAAAGTAACGGGTGTGGACATGAAGAACGCCACTACCATAAGGATTGATTTCAACGCGCCGGTGGCGGTTAACGGCGCAACCGCCTCCAACTACTCCCTGTCGCCCGCCATAACCGTGAACACGGCGACCAGAAGGGATAATAACAGGGTGGTGCAACTTACGTTGGCGTCCGCGCTGGCGCTGAACACCACCTATACGCTTACCGTTAACGGCGTCGGCGGCCTTAACGGGGCCGTGCTGGGGACGCGGAACACGGGGACTTTTATCGGGTTCAGCAAACCCGCGGTCTTGACGGAGAATTTTAACCGCGACGGGCAGGCCATACTGGATACCGATATCCCGGCTGCCAGCTGGCCGTCGGGAGGCGCAGATCTGGCTAACGGCAACTGGTTCTCGCTTTCCACAACCACCCTGCGGTACGGCAACGCTTCGCTCTTCGTTATGGACGCGTCAACACTCACTTCTGCCGCCAGGATTATGTATAACGCCGGCTCACCATTCAACGAGGCCTATCACCGGTTTTATTTTTATGCCCCACAGCGCTTCTTCGACACCATCATCAACGGAGTGAAGCAGTCGATGTCGGCCATAGAGGATACGGCATATAACAGGGATATCGCCTTTTATCTCACCAAGACGGCGGGAATCCCGGTGGGGTATATCGAACTAAATGACTCGGTCGGCTCCTGGCTGACCAGCCCCGAGGTTCAAATAACTCCGGATAGATGGAATTCGCTGGAATTGTACGTTTCCACTCCGGGGGCCTCCACCAATGTGAAAGTCTGGCTTAACGGTAACCGCATAGCGAATCTCACGAGTGATTTCACCGATGCGGTCACCTGGCAGAACTTCTACGTCGGTCTTGGGGCCGCCACGGCCGCCAATAAATATCAGCGCGGCCTCTATTTCGACGAGGTGGTGGACTCTTCTATCACCTATGTGGGACAGATAGAAAAACCGAACATGGTCTATGCCTCCGCCACCGCCCCGGATACCGTTAAGGTTTATTTCGACCGGGCCGTTTCCCCCAACGAGGTGCAGTGGCAGAGCCCCGCCACCTATTCATTTGATCCTTCGCTTACCATAAACTCCGCCACAATAGAGGATGACTTCCGCGCCGTCTCGCTTAACACTTCAGCGCAGGCAGATCCGGCCGTATACGCCCTCTCGGTGAATTCCGTTTATCTGGCCGACGGCGCCGCCGCGTCGGCCAATTTGCTGGGGCTTAACCCGGCGTACTATCTGGTCGACGACTTTAACCGGCCCAATAATTCCACACTGCCTGCCGATTCCCCTAAAGGCGTCTGGAACGGGGTCTGGGACGATAGCGTGAACAGTGTAACGGTTTCCACTTCGCTGGCTTTCCTGACCAAAGCCTCCCTCAGGGCCGCCGATGTTGACGCTGCCAACAGCATGGCCTTGGTGATGAAGAACGTGAATATTTCGAGCTACGCCTATGTGCGGGCATATGTCTACCTTGACGGCAATTTCTTCACTGCCATGTCCAACGGCCAGGCAAGGACAATACTGCAGATGGACGGTGCGAATCAGTTCTGCAGCAGCGGCAACAGCCAGCCATGCGGCATTGTGGTGTATGCCAACAAGACCGCCGGCGGCGAGCAGCGGCTGAGCCTTGAATTTAATGACACGGCGGACCTTCATCCGGGAGATTACAGCACCTACATTTCCACCGGCGTGTGGAATTCCATAGAGATTCTGGTTCCGTCTACAGGTACAACGGCGGCCGCGCAGCTTTACCTCAACGGCAGTCTGCGCGCGCAAGTGACCGGGAATGTTTCCGATGCCGGGTATTGGAGCCGGCTTTATCTGGGGCTGGGCTGGGCTTCTGACCCCGCCTTCCAGCAGACCGCTTATTACGACGAGGTGGCGGTTTCCACCACCGGCTACGTATACAGTTACCCGCTCGCTTATGCCTGGAATGGTTCCGCCGATACTTCCTGGCTCAATGCGGCCAACTGGACCGCGCCGGCCGGGCCGGCGCATCCGGCGCCGCCGGGGCCGGAGGACATCGCGGTTATAGACAGCAACGCCTCTAACCAGCCGGTCATTAATTCTTCCGTGTCAATCTATGGCCTTTATATCGCCACCACCGGTGTATACGGGTCTACACTGACCCTCAACTATCCGCTTGACGTAAGCGGCACGGTGTTTGTGGGCGTTAAAGGTGTTATAACTCATACCGCTAACACCACGGCTGAAGTTTATAAAACCTCCATCACGGCCACCGCCATGCAGATAGACGGCTTGATAAATGTGACAGGCAAAGGCTATGCCATGGGCCGGGGGCCTGGTACGCGCAATGATTCCCAGCTTGGCGCCGGTTACGGCGGGCAGGGCGGAATTTATGAACCGGAAGATACCCCCGGTGCGGCTTACGGCAGTTATAGCGCGCCGGCAAATCTTGGTTCAGGCGGCGGCGATACTGCGAACGGCGGACCCGGCGGCGGCGCGGTGCTGATCAATGTGTCGAACGCGCTAACGGTAAGCGGTTCCATCCTGGCCGACGGGGGCAGCGGCGGCTCGTACGGCAGCGGCTCAGGCGGCAGCATTTATATAACCGCCGGCTCTTTAAGCGGCGGAGGCACCTTGCGTGCGCAGGGCGGGTATACAAGTTCCTATGCGTCGGGCGCCGGTGGCCGCCTAGCGGGAATAGCCAGGACCCGGGGGTTTAAAGGGGGGCGCACCGCACACCACGCCCTCCGCGGGCGGGCAGCCACGCGGAGGCGG